>Ga0206941_10037_pt1 | contig 37666 bp, 26 predicted proteins | sample Alteio_BWOrgHeat_9_FD_153251 | JGI IMG/M metagenome (GOLD analysis project Ga0206941, IMG submission 153251) | Enriched cells from forest soil in Barre Woods Harvard Forest LTER site, Petersham, Massachusetts, United States -... | ecosystem: Environmental > Terrestrial > Soil > Temperate forest >...
GCGCGGCATTGTACCCAACCGGTCCCGGCAAGTCCCGGTCAAGAAGCCCTGTCGCGGTTCCGGAACCAGCAACCGGGACACGGCGAATTTATTGGGGCATATTCCGGGGCATCTTTCCAATCTGCGATTATAAGTTATTGATTTTAAATAAAGGCTGGCTCTTCAGGTAGGACTCGAACCTACAACCCTTCGGTTAACAGCCGACTATTGAGACCCGGAGTGCCTTTGCTTTCAATGGAATACAGGGGACTCCAGTGCTCAAAATGGAGCCCTTTCGGCGCTCGTTTGGACCAAATTCTGGACCAAGCCGGCAAGCTGCTGACTTAAACCGAATACTGAATTCCGCCCGGTTCCTTTTACCTGATCGTGGATGAACTGGGTTGATCGCTGGAATGTCTTTTTCGACCAATCTTCGATTTGCACAACTTCCCCGCCCCACCGATGTTCGTTGGGGCAAAGCCGCGCCTGACATAGGCCCACCGGAGGGTGGTTGTCGTCGGTCGCGCTGCCCCCCAGGGATTCATATCGATTGAAAATAAAGGAGATAGCATCGCACTCCGCTATGCATATCCCCACCTGTATCCCCGGGAAACCTAGGTTTCTTTGGCAGTTTGTAAAGGTTCTGACGTCTTTCTTCAAACCTCCTCGGACGTTCTCAGATTTTTAACAAGGACGATTCGCGCGTTCCCCACCCTTTCTCCTCTCGGCATTCAACAGCCACGATCACTTCTCGTCTCAGCCAAGCTCGGACCGTCGTCCTTACTCTCACATGTGTCGGCTAGTACCCCACAATATTGTTCCAGAGGTGTAAAACGGGTCAATCACGGGTGGGGATTACGGGTGAAGGTTCGCGAGAGGAACTCGAGACATCTGAGATTAGCGCCGCACCCCTCAGGGAACGGTGCGGCCATTGGACCCGCTTCAGATTTACTGCATAGTGAGGGTGACCGTGCCGGTTGGAGTAAGCGTGCCTGACGTTCCGGTGACCGTAATTGTGTAGGTTCCCGCGGTCGTGCCGGGTTTGACGACCGGAGTGCAAGGGGCGCCGCCGCCGCAAGCCAAAACACCGCAGGTCATTGCCCCGAGGAACGCTATCATTCCAAGCATTGTCCTGCAGCGACAACGCCGCCCGCCAATGCCGAATAGCAACATGCAAGCCAGAATCGCGCGGCCACCAGTCTGCCAGGGAAATCCGCGCGGCATTTGATTGGCGGCGTTGCATGGTGTTGTGGACGAGGCTGTAGTAGAGATGGTCAGGGTGGCAGTTCCTGCGGTCGCGCTTGTGATGCTTACCGGAGTGGTTGTGCCAAAGCTGAACGTGGGCAAATTCTGTGCTCCAGTTGGGCTGTCCGTGATGGCTGCGGTCAATGCTACGCTCCCCGTAAAGCCTCCACTGGGGATTACGGAGACTGTTGATGCGTTCCCGGTGGTCGCGCCCGCAACGAACGTGACTGCCGTGTCGCTGATCGTGAAGCTGGAGATCGCTGCGGTCGTCACCGTAACCGAAGCGGTTGCAGAAGCGCTGTTGTAGGTCGAGGAACTGGAGGAGTCCGGGGTGTAGGTGGCCGTCAGTGTATCGCTACCCGTAGCCAGCGAACCTGCGGCGATACTGATCGTCGCAGAACCAGCGACGAGAGCCGTCGGAACCGAGGTATAGCTGCCACCCGTCAATGTCACAGAACCCGTGGGCGTCGGGTTCGCTCCTCCACCGTTGACAGTGACTACTACCTTCAGGGCCTGTTTTTTGGTGATGCTTTTCGAAGGTGGTGTCACCGTCATTGTCGGTATGATCTGATTGACAGCGGCCGTGACCTGTGTGCTGTTCTCAGCCGTTGTCTTTGCAGCCTCGACGTTGCCTGTGAGGTCACGAGCGATGCTGTAAAACGCATAGGTATGACCTACCTGCCCTCTGAAACTGGCTGAAGTTGCGGTCGTGTTAGTCTGCCAAGCGATGAAAGCTCCGCCATTGTCGGAAACGTAGATCGTGTAGTCCCGGACGCCGGCTCCCACGTCTGTTCCGGTCCATGAAACCGTAAAGGTCGCGGCCGTCTCTGTAGACGGAAGCTGAACCACATGACTCGTGGGGCTAGTCTTGTCGATCGTGTTCAACCATGTCTGCGTCGACATCGGCGCATTCAACCCAAGCAGAATCAGGGAGTACCCCGCGGATAGGCATGAATGAGCATGAATCCGCCTGAAACCACCATAGCCCAAAACAGGCCTCATTGGGTAACGGAACTGGCCGTTTTCGAATTTTGCGGGTAACGTGGCGGAAGGTACTATGCGCCGTCCCTTCTCAAGAAAGGAAGGTCATGATCGACGACGTTCCAACCGGCGCATATTGCCCAGTAAACGAAAGCAGTCCGGTCTCGCGATGCGCCTTGAAGCGGGTGATGTTGTAGCTGCGCTGATTCCACACATAGAAGAATTTGCCGCTTGGATCGAATGTGCAATGCCGCGGATAGTTCCACGCTCCCGCAGTTGACCGGCGCTGCCCTCGATGCGGTCAACCGCGTCGGCCAGCCGCGGCAGGTGGAAATAAAACAAACTGCCATCGGCAACGTTCCCCGTTCGTTCACGGTTGCGCCCCATCAGCGTGAACTTTTACCGTCTCCCGGTTGAGGAAAGAGCGCAATGAAAACGACTCTGCTGCAGAGAAAGAAGTGCACGGTTATGCTGAAGTCAAGATCCCTGATTGTCGTCGTGGCGTTTTGTCTTGTATTCGCGGTCTCGAAGGCTCAGCCGGCAAACTCCTGCGCCGATCTCGCTAATCTCAAAATCGATGGCGTCGAGATTACCAAGGCTGTCGCCGTTCCCGCCGGCACCACCGTGCCGCCGCCGTATCCTGGCGCTCTCACGATTGGTCCTTTGCCTCCACACTGCCGCGTCGATGGTGTCATGCACCGTCGCAAGGGCGCTGGCGGCGAGGAATTCGGAATTGGATTTGCCGTGGCATTGCCCGACAAAGACGCCTGGAACGGCGACTTCGTGATGCAAGGCGGAGGCGGCGGCAACGGCGTAGTCGCCTATCCAACCGGAGCCTTCTACTCCGGAGACACTCCCGCTCTGGCCCGCGGATTTGCTGTTTCCAGCACCGATACGGGACACAAGGCGAAGACGGGCCCGTTTGATTTTTCCTTCATGCGCGACCAGCAGGCGTATCTCGACTTCGGGTATATGGCCAACGCTGAAGTAGCCGGAGTCGCCACGCAGGTCATCGCGCGCTACTATGCAAAACCCACGGCGTACTCGTATTTCGTGGGCTGCTCAACTGGCGGACGAGAAGGCATGATCCTGTCGCAGCGCTATCCCACGGTATTCAATGGCATCGTCTCCGGTGACCCGGCCATGCGGACGGGGCTCTCCAACCTGGCTATCGCCAAGTGGATTCCAGTCGCGTATAACGAGGCGGCCCCAAAAGACGCATCGGGCAAGCCCCAGATAGAGAGATTCCTCACCGAAGCCGACCGCAAGATCTTCATGAAGGAGCTGATGAAAACATGCGACGGGAAGGATGGAGTAGCGGACGGGATGATCTTCGATCCGCTCGGCTGTGACTTCGATCCCGCGATGTTGTCATGCAAGACCGGCCAAAGCGAGGGGTGCATCGCACCGGAGAAGGTTGCGGCCATCAAGAAGGCTTTTGCGGGTCCGAAGAACGCCTACGGCACACAGATTTATCCGGGCTTCCTCTATGACGCGGGCATTACCATGACGGGGTTCGCGCCGGGACTGTTGGTGCTGGGTTCCAATGGCCTCTTTGGCCCCTACACAACTGCGACTGAAATCGACGTGGACAGGGAAGCGCTACACGCCTCCGACCCGCTCGTCGAGCCGGCCTCGACCAATCTGTCCACTTTCTCTGGTAATGGCGGCAGGCTCATCTTCTTCCACGGAGACAGCGATCCATGGTTCTCCCCTCTCGACACGCTTGAGTACTACAAATCGCTGGCGGTCAGCAATGGCGGCGCGGACAAAGTCGCCCAATGGAGCCGGATGTTTCTGGTGCCGGGGATGGCGCACTGCGGCGGTGGCCCGGCTCTCGACCATTTCGACATGCTGAGCGCCGTGGTGAACTGGGTCGAAAAGGGGACGGCCCCGGATTTGGTGATCGCGACGGGACAAGCATTCCCGGGCCGCAGCCGCCCGCTCTGCCCCTATCCCAAGCATGCGCAATACATGGGAGCGGGCGACACCCAGGACGCAAAAAACTTCCGATGCCAATAGCACCGTTCGCTTTATAAGCCTCCGGAAGACTCGTCGTTTGACAGGCACGGCGTCAGCGGGCCGTCAATAGGAAACGATGGACCAGGCGTTGCCCGTTGTCAGATTCCCGGGTGAAACGCAACAAGAGTTCCAAGGCAACAAAGCCCATTTTCTTTTGCCTGGCCCTACCAGGCGCGAACCGCGACCACCGTCGGACTCGTCGGAATATCGTTGACGACCTTTGTTTGTAATACGAATTCGACGTTTTTGTTCGACCATCCGGCCGGCGCTGAACTAACCAAGTCGCGGATTCCTTGGGGAGAAGTGATGAACTCGGCGGCTGCGCGAGTGCCGGATTGTGTGATCCCGGCGATTGTGATGAGAGGCTCTCCAGTCTTTGAGTGAGGTAGACGAGCGATCAGTGCGTAATCCACCTGGATCTTATTTTCGGAAGAATAGACGGGGTGCCATTGGCGTTTCGGGTCCGATTGGTCCTTTATCGTCAGCCCACTTCCGAACACGAACGGAAGGTCGCCGGTCATCTGCAGTGTCCATGGATTGTTGAAGGCGCCGATCAGGACGGAGGGAGACTGCCGCAGATCGCCAAACGCTACGTCCTCACCCGAGCGGAGATCGAAGGCGTGGTTGAAATGGGTGAGGAGAGAGGCGACGCTGACATTGGCTGACACATCACCGAGCGTCGCAAACTCGTTTTTCATCTCCAGCAGATCACCCGCTCCCAGTTTTTGATCGTCGGAGATCGGAATCAGAAACTCGTGTCCCGCCGTGTCCAGGTCGCTGAGGTGGTGCGTAGCCTTGTAGCGCTCAATCAGCTGATCGCTGGGCATGTAGACGGGGTTCGCGCCGGTATAAATCAGAATGGATTTCGATGTTCCCAGAAGTGGGGACCAGAACTTTTCGAGAGGGCTCCTTGGCCTGAGGATTAAGGCCATTATTCCTGAGGCGGCGAGCACCAGGGCGATGCTGAGAATCCCTAATCGGAAACTCCGGAAACCTGAAATGTCAGGCACGGAGTGAGGGAGGTCCACTGATGATTCAGGATGCGGAATACCCTCTTGTTGGGCCGGGGGGCCAACCGGAAGTATCTCAGTTGCGACAGGTTCCTTGAGACGGGCTTTGCCGGGATCCGAAAAAGTGGCAAGGTATGATCCTGGGCTGATTTCAATCCGAATCTGGCAGCTGTTGCCTTCTCCGACATAATACTGTGCGAGCCTTTTCCTCACTTCGGCGGCACGCGCCCGGACGATCGGATCCTCATTGGTGTCGTAATCGACACGGCGGCCAAACACCTCCGCCCCGATGATCCGTTCTTTCAGACGTTCGAGGTGTCCGGCCAAGCTCTGGTCCACGATGTACTGCAGCAGTTGTTGGGATTGCTTGCTGGCTCTAAAAGGCACGCTCTTGAGGACGTCGTAAAGAGTCTTCTGAACCTGAGTGGCGAGCGGTTCCGGTGCACCAGACATTCGGTCCTGAGAATGAACGACCTCAGCGCTGTTCCCCATCGCCCACCCCCAACTGCATTTTCACAGTACTGTACTCCCCCTGGATTCGTCTCGACAAGCGCAACGATTTGCCCAAATGCTCTCGAACGGCACCGTACAGTACCTTGCGGACAACGCTGGAGCCAACGTTTTCTTACCGCCGTGCGGGCATTTCGCTCCGCATCGCATCAGCTCGCGTGAATGAACCGGCAGGAGGGAAGGCCTCTCCGGAGTGGTATCCGAATGTCAAGCGAATCTGTAAGTTGTACGCAATTAAGGAGGCCCCGTGAAAGCCGTATGCCTGGTAAAGCATCTGATAACCCTGCTTGTCCTCTTCGCCAGCCTGAACGCCGTCTCGCCTCTGCGGGCGCAGTCGCTAACCTCGACAGCATCCCTCTCGGGGACGGTTTCTGATCCATCGGGGGCCCGCGTTACAAACGCGACCGTAAGGGTGAGCAACCCGGAAAAGGGAATCACTCGGGAATATAAGACGGATTCGGCCGGTCAATTCTCGTATTCGCTATTGCCGGCCGGCACATACACCCTCACGGCAGAGGCCCCTGGCTTCACGACCACCAAGCAGCAGGGAATCGTCCTCCGGGTGGGAGACTCTGTTACGACCAACGTCGTTTTGACGATCGGGACATCCGAACAAGTAACTGTGACTGCGGCGGCGCCCTTACTCCAAACCGAGAGTGCCAACGTAAGTACGGAGGTATCGACGAAACAAATTCAAGAGCTTCCCTTAAACCTGCGAAACGTCACCGGCCTGGTTCTGCTGAATTCCTCGGTGAACAACCAGACGCAGCAGCAACTCCTGGCGGCTGGCGGAGCAGAAGACACTGCAGACCAAGATGAATCCTTCTTGAGCTTTGGGGGAGGCTTCTTCGGTACAACCGCGTTCATGCTTGACGGAGGGTGGAACGTTTCCATGGGCTGGGGCGGGGTGATTTATGTTCCCTCGGCCGAGGATGTCCAGGAGTTCAAAATCCAGACCAATTCCTTCAGCTCGCAATATGGCTGGAGCACCGGCAACGTGGTTAATGTGATCACCAGGTCAGGAACGAACGCCTTCCACTTTGTAGCTTATGATTTCCTTCGCAACCAGGCGCTGGATGCCAATACGTACTTCAACAATCGGAATGGAATCGAGAAGACCCCGGACCATCGCCAGCAGTTCGGGGCAGCCGGTGGCGGGCCGGTTTACATCCCCGGCATTTATAAACAGCGCGATAAGACCTTCTTCTTCGCCAATTACGAGGGCTTGCGGCTCAACAATTCCGGCGTCGACAGTCAAGTCGTGCCTACGCCTGCATTTGAATCGGGAGACTTTTCGGCCCTGCTCGGCGGCCAGATCGGCACTGACGCACTGGGCCGGCCCATCTACAAGGGGCAGATCTATAACCCTTACACCACTAGACAAGTCATCGCTACGAGTGGGCCGAGCGCTGGATCAACAGTAACGATTCGCGACCCCTACCCTGGAAACATGATTCCCGCGTCGGGGACTGGGGGGATCGATGCGCTGGCAAAGACTTTCGCCACCGGGAATTACTGGCCGGCGCCGAAGAACCCGGGGAGCGGCTTTAACTTCAATACCACCGCTGCGCAACCGACTTTCTCCGATGAGTACGGGATTCGCGTGGACCACAATTTCAACCAAAAGACTCGAATCTACGGGCGATGGTCGCAGAAGTTCGAAACCAAGTCGGGCACGCCGGCCTATTATGGCGCCAACGACGTTGCTGGGCCGGAGGTTACAAATCCAAACAACCGGTACAGCATTGCCCTGGGCGGCTCCCATGTTTTTACGCCGACTTTCGTTCTCAACACGAACGCCACGTTCAACCGATGGGTCGAGGGTAATCACACCCAGAGTTATGGATTCCAGTCGTCGACGCTGGGCTTGCCGGGTGAGATCGACACCATCTCTCCGCAGTTCCCGCAGGTGAACATTTCGGGATATGCGCCGCTGGGAGCGCGCGGCGGATTCGGCGAATTCCATTCACCCAACAACGTGGGAAGCGTCTCGGTTGACATGAACAAGGTGCACAAGGCCCAGACGTTCACCTTTGGCTTTATGGGTGTCCTCAGCCAGATCTTTGGAGGACGGATCAGCCCTACGGTCTTTGACTTCAGCAATACCATGACCGTGGGACCCGACCCGACCAACCCCACCAGTGGTACAGGAGACGGGTTCGCTTCATTCATGTCAGGCGCAGGATCCAGTGGCTACACAGGCTTCAATGCATTTCCCGCACCGACGAAGTACTTCCTGGGCGGATATTTCCAGGACGATTGGAAGGTACGGCCGAATCTCACGCTCAATCTTGGATTGCGCTATGAGGTGCAGACACCTGTGAGAGAGCGGCAAAACCAACAGGCACATTTCGATTACCACGCCCTCAATCCGGTCAGCGTCCAGGTCGGCCAGCCCGTCTATGGCCAAATCGTCTACAGCTCTCCGGGTAACCGCGATTTGTACAATCCCAACTGGAACGATTTTTCTCCACGCGTCGGGTTCTCGTATTCCCTCACGCCAAAATTTGTAATGCGGGGGGGATTCGGACTCTTCTACTCCACCAACCTGCTCGGCGCAGGACCGAATCCAGGCTATTCACAAAGCACAAACTGGACGGCAACGCTCGATGGGCTCACGCCATATCAGCCTCTGACTAGCGCATTTTCGACGGGAATCCTTCCGGTCACCGGGAGCTCGCTGGGCGGCCTGACAAACGTCGGCCTGGGCGGCGGCGGAATCAATCCTCATCGTCCCGACCCAAAGGTGAAGCAGTTCATGTTGGGGTTCCAATATGCATTCACCACCGACAATCTAATCGATCTTAGCTATGTGGGGAATCGCGGCACAGGGATGATTCTGGGCAGTATGAACTATGGGCAGCTCGATCCCAAGTACCTCTCCATGGGCACGGCGCTGAACACGCTGGTTACGAATCCCTTCCAGGGAGTTGTCACGAGCAGTTCGTGCGGACTTGACGCGGCCACGGTACCTCAGGCGCAGTTGTTGCTTCCTTATCCGGAATTCTGCGGCGGAGATGGGGCCGGTCAGGAGCCGATCGGGAAGTCAAACTACAACGCGCTGCAGGCCAACTTCACCCATCGTGAGAGATGGGGGCTCAGCTTCATGGCCTCCTACACCTATTCGAAATTTCTTGACGACGTGGGAGGCCCAGAAGAATGGGGTTCAATCAACAGCGGTTTCGGAGGTATCGGCTCCATCCGCAATTTTTATGACTTGGGCGCGGAGTGGGGTGTTGATTCAACTGACATTCCTCAATCAGTGGTGCTCAATTACGTGTACGAACTCCCGGTGGGAAGGGGGAAGAAGTTCGGATCCGGCATGAATGGCGTCGAGAACGCTATTGCGGGTGGATGGCAGATCTCGGGAATCTCCAATTTCAAGGCAGGCTTCCCTCTAGGCATTGGAAACGGAGGTGCCAACCCAAACAGCGTCTGGGGCGGCAATCAGCATGCGACGGTTGTCTCAGGCGTTACTCCCAAAAGCGGCAGCTGCCAGAACGGAGATCCGGTTGGACACGGCATCTGCTGGTTCAACCCTGCCGCCTTTGTTCAGACGCCGGCCTTCGAGTTCGGCGACGCGCCCCGCTATTTCTCCAATCTTCGTGCTCCCGGTTACGTGAATACTGATTTGGCGATCCAGAAATGGTTCACCTTCAAGGAGGATTTTCGGCTTCAGTTCCGGGCAGAGATGTTCAACGTCGCAAACCACGCAAATTTCACCGCTCCCGATCCCAACATAGGCGATACGACATTTGGTCAGGTTACCAATACCCAGGGTGCCCGCCAGGTGCAATTAGCGCTCAAACTGTATCGGTAGGGAGCCTATGCCCCGGACGATATTTGCCATTTGCGTCGCGATCGCATTCGCACAGCTGCGCGTGAATGCGGTTCGCGCTGCAGAGGATCACACCCAGACCGTGAAATCCTTCCTGGCTGAGGCACGCGAGGCGCAGTCGAGGAAGGATTTTCACGGCGCTGCGGAATCCTATAAAAAAGCCATCCGGCTCGATCCATCGATTCCGGAATTGTGGACGAACCTCGGTCTGATGTATCACGAGTCGGGAGAGTCCTCTGAAGCCATAGAGAGCTTCCAGCAGGCCATACGTCTGAATTCTTCCTTGTTTGTTCCTCAACTGTTTCTAGGTATCGAGTACCTCGAATCCAAACACGCAGAGTTGGCAGTGCCTCACCTCGAGGATGCCGCGCGGCTAAACCCTAATGATGCGCAAGCGACGCTCTCTCTGGGAAGGGCCTATGCGATGCAGGGTCGCGGTGATCGCGCTGCCGAGTCTTACCTTCGCGCCACCGCACTGACACCCAACGACGGCAATGCCTGGCTCGCGCTCGGGACTGCATACCTGCAACAGGTGGAGGAAGACGCACGCATCATGACCTCCACCTATGGAGACTCGACATACTTCAAGTTACGAGCAGCCGAAGTGTTTTCTGAACAGGGCAAGTTGGTGCAGGCGGAAGATGCCTTTAGAAGCGCAATCGCTTCGCCGACTGCTGCGCCTTGCCGCCACGCAGAATTCGGCATCGTGCTGCTTCGCAAAAAGAAGGTCGCCGAAGCGCGAGAGCAGTTCGATATTGAGAATCAGACTGGCGCTCATTGTGCGTTGACAGGGCTCGGATTGACAGTCGCCGATCTGGCCGAAGGTCATCCGGATCGTGCGCTGAAGGCCCTCTTGTCAATTGCAGAGGCCGATCCGAATTTTGTTCGTTCAAACCTCTCTTTGTTTCGTGATGCGGTTTCGATGGATCAAGTCAAATCACTGGTCGATATGGCTAACGCGCAACGCAGTGCCGGAGCGACTTCGGTCAACCTTGGACCCCTGGTCGAAGGAGCATTCCTCTCGGAAGACACGCAGGTCTCGATGAGCACATCGGATCAACCGCGACCTTCAACTACCGAAGCGCTCTCCCCTGCAAACGCGGAACGGTATAATGCTGCCGGTCAATACGCAGATTGTAGCGAAACGCTCAAGCCGGCACTCCCAACCATGGGGAGCGATCCCTCGCAGCTGCTTGCTTCTTGCTCTTTTTTTGCAGGCGATTTCCAAACCTCCTCGATGGCGGCAAGGCATTTAAAGGGGAATCCTGTATCACGCGTGCAAGGACTGTACTGGGAGACCAAGGCCGATCAAGCACTCGCCATTGCCGCGCTGACCCGCGCCAGTGAAATTGATGCCAATTCGCCGCGCATGCATGTATTGATTGGGGATGTCTTCCGGCAAAAACGGAAGTGGGACAACGCTGAAGCGGAGTACCGAAAAGCAGTCAGTCTCGATCCCGAAAGCCGGGTTGCGCGGCTGAGCCTCGCGATCGTGCTTTTCTCCGAGTTGAAAACTGATGAGGCATTTGAGATCGACCGTTCCCTTCTGAGAGAGGAAGCGAATGATCCTGAGGCAAACCTGCTCGCGGGAGAAATTCTCGTGCAGCGAAACCTCTTCGCCGAGGCGGAGCCCCACCTGTTGAAATGCACCCATCTGAAATCGGAATTCATGCCTCGCGTGCATGCTCTCCTGGGACAGGTTTATGCAGAGACGAACCGGATTCCAGCCGGAATTGAGGAGTATAAGTCAGGGCTGTCTACAGATGAAGATGGCAGTCTTCACTATCAACTGGGCCGGCTGTATCAGAAACAAGGCGACAGGAAGGCGGCACAACAAGCCTTTGCAGAGTCACAACGCCTGCGGCGTCAATGGGACGATCGTGCCCGCATTGCCCTTGAACAAGGTTCCACAGACATAAGCCACAAGTAGCTCACGTTAGGAGAGCCTCTATTCATGTTTGCGACCACCTTTAAGAAGCTCGTCTCTTTTCACACGGTCAGCATCATTCTGGTGCTCGCGGCTGCTTCAGTCCGCAGCGATGCCCAAACGGTCGAGAAGACGGCGAATGGTGCAATTGTTCGCGCGGCAACGGGAGTGACTCGTATCGAGGTCTGCTCCGAGGGAGTCATCCACGTCCTTGCCGGCACCGCGCCTGTGCAAGCAAAAGCGGTTGTGCCGACTATCGTTCGCCCCTGTGCCGACACGGCGTTTACTACCGCGTCAGATGATTCGCATCTCTATCTTCGGACTGGCAAGCTGAAAATCGATATCAGCAAAGTGTCCGGCACTGTCCGATTTTCACAGCCTGAGGGAGAGACAATCCTGGCCGAGGAACCGCGCAAAGAACGCACGGGCGAGGCTCCCTACCAGGAGGGATTGGGCAGTGGAATCCATCAGGAGTTCCTGCTATCTCCCGGAGAAGCACTCTACGGACTGGGGCAACATCAAACAGGATTTCTGAACCTGCGCGACATACCGATTCGGTTGCTGCAGGCGAACTCGGACATCGCGATCCCGTTTCTTATTTCGAGCAAGGGATACGGTTTGCTGTGGAATAACCCGTCGCTCACGGATTTTAATCCGGCGACGGAGGAGATTCACCTGGACGAAAATGGCTCGGGGACGTTTCAAACCGGTGGCGAGGGAGAATACGGATTCCTGCTGGGCGGCAATGGAAGGGACAAGCTGTGCCTCACAGTCAATGGAGAGAAGGTCATTGATCTAAAGAACATGTGGCTACCATGGTCAGCAGGCGGAAAAATACACCTCACCGCGAATACAATCTACAAAGTGACAGCCGAGACGGGAGGCAACTCCAGGCTGTTTCTGCGTGGTCCCTCGAACACAATGGGCTTTGGGTCTGAAGTCGGAGGCTCGGTCGATTACTACTTCATGTATGGTCCCGAGCCAAGCCAGGTCCTGGCAGAGTACAGGAATTTCACTGGTGAGGCGCCACTGCTGCCACGTTGGGCCTACGGGTTCTGGCAGTGCCGCGAACGCTACTCGAGCCAGCAACAAATTCTCGACACAGCCGCTGAATTTCGCAATCGGAAGATCCCGGTAGACGTCTTGGTGCAGGACTGGCAGTACTGGGGAAAGTATGGCTGGAACGCGATGCGCTTTGACGAAAGCGCGTACCCCGACCCATCGGAGATGATGTCCGCGTTGCATCGCCAGAATTTCCGTATGGTCATATCGGTCTGGGCGAAATTCGGAGCCGAAACCGCTGTGAATCGTGAAATGGACGACGCTCATCTGGTTCTGACCAGCGCCGCCAGCACCGCAGAGCCGGGCGAAGCCAAAGAACGCGAGAACTGGGCCGATCTTTTCAATCCCAAAGCGCAAAAGGCCTTCTGGTCCGATATTGATCGCAATCTGTTCGCGAAGGGGCTGGATGGCTGGTGGCTGGACGCCTCAGAACCGGAAGGCGACCCTCTCAAAACCGACCAAACTTTTCTGGGACCCGGAAAGGAGGTTCGCAACGCGTACCCGTTATTTGAGACCTCGGCGGTCTATCAGGGTCAACGAGCCACCACTGAAAGCAAGCGTGTCGTCATTCTGTCGCGGTCAGCGTACACGGGGCAGCAACGCAACGGTTCCATCTCGTGGTCTGGCGACATTTCCGCCAACTGGGAAACACTCCGGCGGCAGATTCCGGCCGGCCTCAGCTTCGGCATGTCCGGCTTTCCCTATTGGACAACCGACATTGGTGGTTTCTTCCGCCCTGCCGACCAGTACACTTCGACGGACTACCAGGAACTGCTCATTCGATGGTTCCAGTTCGGCGCTTTCTGCCCCATCTTTCGCATCCACGGATTTCGATCCGAAACAGAAATGTGGAAGTACGGTCCTGAAGTGCAGAAGATTCTGACACAGTACGATGAGCTTCGCTATCGTTTTCTGCCATACATATATTCCGCGGCCTGGGGTGTTACCAGCCGCGGCGAAATCCTGATGAAGGCTCTACCTTTCGTCTACCCCAATGACGCTTCGCTAAAAACGATCGGCGATCAATTCCTCTTCGGCGATTCCCTCATGGTGAATCCAGTCACAGAATCCCATGCCACGACGCGCAGGCTCAGACTGCCGGCCGGCGCCGGCTGGGTTGATTTTTGGACAGGAGAAACATACCGGGGAGGACAATCGATTGTCTCCAGTGCGCCGTTGGATCGGATTCCTATATTCGTGCGTCAGGGCAGCATCGTTCCCTTGGGGCCGGTGGTGCAATCGGCATCTGAACTCGCAGAGCCGCTGGATCTCCGTGTCTATGCAGGGAAAGACGCAAATCTACTCTTCTATGAAGATGCTGGCGATGGCTATGGATATGAAACGGGTGCCAGAGCCACGATCCCCATTCGTTGGGATGATCGCCGTAGGACACTCTCGATCGGAGATCGATTGGGCACCTTCCCGGGCATTAAAGGCGAGCATACCTTTCGCGTGGTTGTCGTTTTGCCTGGCCGCGGCATCGGAATCGGATCGGATAACGGCATCGATCGCACGGTGAAATACGATGGCCATGCAGTAACTATCCATCTGGGGAAGGCAATCTGAGGTGAAGAATAAATCGCTTTATTATTGCTTGCCGATGGGCTACCATGCCTCTGATTGAAGAGAGCCGGGCGACCCGGCTCCGTGGCGGCTTTGCCTTGAGAACAGGGCGGGCACAGAGGGATGCGATGAGGCTGATTGGAATTTTGGCTTTGTTGGCAGCGAGTTTCTGTTACGCACAAGACAATGGTGATTTTAAGCCTGCAACGTCGAACGTTCTGGATGCGCAGTATCCCAAGGTCGACAGCAACTCGCGGGTACAGATCCGGTTCAAGGCGCCTGACGCCACCAAGGTGAAGTTGAATTTCTGGAGCGGACCTAAGGTGGATATGGAGAAGCAGACGGACGGGTTCTGGACCGTTACGACGCCGCCCATGGCTCCTGGACTTCACTACTACACAATCATCGTCGACGGTGCAGAAGTAAGCGATCCGGGCAGCACTGCTTACTTTGGGGGAAGCAAATGGGCCAGCGCCGTCGAAGTGCCTGAAGCGGGCGCGGCCTATTACCTCTCCCAGGATGTTCCGCACGGGCAGGTGCGCGAGGTTTGGTATCACTCCAGCGTGACGGGGACATGGCGGCACGCAATTGTGTACTTGCCCCCGGATTATGACACGCAGACAAAGACTCGCTATCCGGTGCTTTATCTGCAGCACGGAGGCGGTGAGGACGAGACCGGATGGATCCGGCAGGGCAAGGCTAATTTCATTCTCGACAACCTGATTGCCGGCGGAAGCACGAGGCCGATGATCATCGTGATGGCGAACGGGTATGCGAGCCGCGCCGGGTATCAGGTCCCTGATCCGACGGGAAAGCCGTTCGGCTCGCCTGAGTTCATGAAGGTGATGCAGGAGCGGATGGGCGCATTCGAAGACGATATGACGCAGGTGCTGATTCCGTTTGTCGACAAGACGTTCCGAACGCTTCCCGATCGCGATCACCGTGCGATGGCCGGCCTTTCGATGGGCGGCATGCAGACGTTCCAGGTGACGTTCAATCATCTTGATCTGTTCTCGTACATCGGCGGATTCAGCGGAGCGGCGAATGTATTCGCGATGGGGAACAACCAGCTGGATACCAAGACGGCATTCAATGGCGCGATGGCCGATCCGGCGGCGTTCGCGGAACGGGTGCATCTTCTGTGGATCGGCGTGGGAACCGACGAGCCTGAGCGTATGAAGACCGGACTAGAGAATTTGCACACGGCTCTTGACCAAGGGAACATCAAGCACGTCTTTTACGAGTCACCCGGTACGAATCATGAATGGCAGACGTGGCGCCGCGACTTGAAAGATTTTGCGCCGCGACTGTTCCAGCCGGCCGTTCAACAGCCAGTCTCAGCCCCATGAAAGGTAGATTATTCAACGCTGTCCGTTCTGGTGCATCCGACACGATGATCCAAATTACGAACCTGTTTGCGATTGCGGGACTTTCTGTTTGGGCGGGAGTCATCGGCCAGGTAACGAGGGCACAGAACGCCAACCCACGCGAGGTCCTTTGGTACCGGACACCGGCCCCGATCTGGGACCATGCGCTGCCGGTCGGCAACGGCAGGCTGGGCGCAATGGTTTTCGGGGGCGCGAATGCGGGTGCGAACAATGGAGACCTCCAGGTCTCGCCGAAGAACGCGCCCTTGATGGACGGCTCCCAGACCTCGGGCGCAGATGAACACTTGCAATTGAACGAGTCATCGCTCTGGAAAGGCAGCCGTGCAGATCGGCTCAATCCGCGCGCACACGAAGCGGTTCCGCAAATCCGAAAGCTGCTACTCGAATCCAAGGGGCTGGACGGGACCAAGATCTCGGCCGCCGAGAAGATGGCGCAGAAGGACATGATCGGCATCCCGCCGGGGATGCCGGGGTACAGCACCCTGGGCGATCTGTATCTGCGTTCGTTGAAACACGGAGTGATCAGCGATTATCGCCGGCAGCTGGATCTTGGCAGCGGAGTTGTGCGAGTGACCTACGCGATGGACGGCGTTCGCTACACGCGAGAGGTGTTTGCTTCGGTACCGGATGAAGTCATCGTGGCGCGGCTGACGGCGGACCGAAAGGGGACCATCGCTTTCCGGGCAAGCATGGATCGTCCCGCCGACTTCACTGTGACTGCGCGCGGCCGGGACACCCTGATTCTGCGCGAGGGAGCGGATCACAAGGACCAGATTCACTTTCGCGGAGAGGCGCTCTTCGTACCCGCGGGTGGCTCCGTGCGTGCGGAAGGATCGGAGATAGTGGTTGCTGACGCGGATTCGGTAACGATTCTGATTGCCGCGGCTACCGATTTCAAGGGCGGACCGTTTGCGGGAGGCGACCCCGAGGCGCAGTGTGAACGCGCCTTGAGGGCCGCACGAAAGCGGAGCGCCCAGGAAATTCTTGCACGACAGGAAGCGGTTTATGAGCCGATATTCCGTAACATGGTTCTGCACCTGGGTCCCCCGCAGGGCGCCAGCGATGACCTGCCCACGGACGAGCGTGTGAAGCGGGTGAGTGAAGGCTCCGACGATCTTGGTCTGCAGGAGATGTACTTTCAGTTTGCCCGATATCTGTTGATCAGCTCGTCGCGGCCCGACGGGCTGCCGGCCAATCTACAGGGCATCTGGGCGGCGGGCATCGACAATCCCTGGGGATCGAAGTGGACGATCAACATCAATACCGAGATGAATTACTGGCTGGCGGAGCCGGCGGGACTGGGCAATACGATGCTGCCTCTCATCAACCTGATCGACATGGTGCGTACGCCCGCGACCGGCACCGGAACGCAGGCTGCCCGTACCTATTACGGTGCGGGCGGCTTCGTGATTCATCACAATACCGATTTGTGGGGAGATGCCGATCCGATTGACGGGTATCAGTGGGGCATCTGGCCGATGGGAGGCGCATGGCTGTCGCTGCAGGCGTGGGATCACTACGCATTCACGCTCGACAAAGAGTTTCTGCGCACGAGAGCCTGGCCGATCCTGCACGATGCATCGCTGTTCTTCCTCGATTACCTCGTCGATGACAGTTCGGGGCATCTCGTGACTGGGCCCTCGATTTCGCCGGAGAACCGCTATCGCCTGCCGGATGGAAGCGACCACTCGCTGACGATGGGACCCACGATGGACATCGAGATTGTACGCGAGCTGTTTACGCGAACGCTCGACGCAGGACGGATTCTGGGCGAAGACCCTGGCTTTCTCAAGCAGGTGATGGAAGCAACCGACAAGCTGCCGTCATTTGCTGTCGGCAAGCATGGGCAACTGCAGGAATGGCAGCAGGACTATGACGAGCCAGAACCCGGTCATCGGCATATCTCCCCTCTGTGGGCGTTGTTTCCAGGAACGCAGATCTCACCGGAGCAGACCCCGGAACTCGCGAAGGCCGCGCGCGTGTTGCTCGAACGAAGGCTTTCCTATGGCGGCGGCCAAACTGGGTGGTCTCGAGCGTGGGTGGTGAATTTCTGGGATCGCCTGCACGACGGAAAACAGGCATATGACAGCCTGCAGGTGATGATCCGGCAATCGACCTTTCCCAACCTGATGGATACCCATCCGCCGGGCGTGTTCCAAATTGACGGCAACCTGGGCGCGGCAAACGGCATGCTTGAGGCTCTGATGCAATCGCGGTGGACGCCGGAAGCGGTGCAGGTCGAGTTGCTGCCGGCTGTGCCCGCGGAGTGGGCGGAAGGCTGGTTGAAAGGACTGCGTTTACGGGGCGGCGCTGCAGCGGACATGCGCTGGAAGGACGGGAAGGTAGTATCTCTGGAACTGCACTCGGCGGCCGACGGAACGATCCGGCTCGTTCTGCCCGCGGGACAGGTCATTGCGGGAGCGACTGTGGCGGGCCAAACCATTCCTGTGGGTGCGGACGGGGTGATGCACCTCAAACGCGGGACATCCTACTATGTGACTTTTCACTGAGTTTCCATTGACGATGGTGTTGCTTTTCATCGGGGTTCACCTGGCCTCGGCGATTCAGCTCGTAGACATCACCTGGCAAAGCTGGTGCGCAGCAAGGCAGACAAGTGATCTTGAGAAGGTGCTCTTACTTCTTTGCCCTGCTACTGGCGGCCTTTGCCCATCTTGGGCTCGCGAGACCCGTACACGACGCAGAGGACGCAACCGCCATCGGAATTGGCCTGGTCCCGGGCAGCTCTTTGTGGGTGCCTGTTATCAGCCCATTGATCGTTCCCAAGAACAAATCGATGGCGATATCGCAATCATGAAGCGCGCCGGCTTCAATGTCGTGCGCATGGGGGATCTTTCCTGGGATTCATTTGAGCCGTCGCAAGGCAAGTTCGAATTCGAGTGGTTCGACAGGATCATGGACAAGATGCAGGCTGCTGGAATAAGGGTGATCCTGGACATTCCGGGCACGCCGGCCCCCATCTGGCTGCACCGCGCCTACCCGGGCGTGGACATCGTGGCCCAGAATGGCACGCGTCTGCCGCCTGCGGAACGCTACATGGATAACATCAGCGACCCGGACTATGTGCGAGAGGCTGGGATTCTAGCCGACGTGCTGACCAAACGGTATGCCCACCATCCCGCAGTGATTGCCGTCGGCTACAACAACGAGATTGGCAACGGCTTCATGTCATATTCGGAAGCCGACCGGCAGAGGTTCATCGCGTGGCTCAAAAGGAAGTATGGAACGATTGAGGAACTGAACAAGGTCTGGGCAACACATCGGTGGTCTCGCCGGATGAGTCACTTCGAGGACGTCGACTTGCCCCTCGCCGACGGACCTGGACCTTCCGAGCGCTACCTGGATCTTCATCGCTATTGGTCTGAGGTGACTGCAGAGAGGTTAAAGGAACTCGAAGCGATCCGCGAGGGCAATATGCCGGACGTTCCGTCGATCTCGAATTTGTGGGATACCGCATCGAGGCGAGGTTTTGACTATCTCGCCACGTACAAATCATATGTTTCCTACGGCGCCGAAGGTTTTTATCCGAGCGAGCCGATCAGCGGAGCGCTGGGCGCCCTGATGACCAAAGGGGCTCTGGCGACACCCATTTGGTTCAACGAGTTCACGGCGGGCGGGGGCGGCTACTACGGAACACCGGGGCGAAGCCGCATGTACGCCTATCTCGCACTCATGATGGGCGCGCAAGGGATTCTGGCATGGACGTTCAACAGCCATCGTGGCGGCGAGGAGCAGGCGCTCTTCGGTCTGGTCGACCATGACGGCACACCGTCGTGGAAAGTTGACGAGTTCTCGCGCATCGCCTCGGAATTCAGGCAGCTTTCGAAATTCGGATTTCCGCGATATAGCCATCGTGAAGTCGCCATCGCCTACTCTTTCGATTCCTTCATCGATTCGCACCCCAACGGACCGTCCAATACGACACTTCAATACTTCAAGCCTTCGTATACCGAGCAGGTACAAGGCGCCTTCAATCCGCTGTTTCGCGCGAACATCGACACCGCCATCATCAACATCGGGCACGACTCCCTTTCGCGCTACAAGCTGGTGATTGTGCCCGCGGATTACGTCATGGATGCCGCAAGTGCAAAGGCAATTCGGGAATATGTGAGCGACGGAGGCACCGTCGTAATGACGGCGTTTTCAGCCAAGGTTGACGAGCATGGACAATGGTTCGAGACCCCGCTGCCAGGGCATTTGAGCGACGTATTTGGGTTGAAGACGAACGCATTCTATGATGTTCAGTCTCCCCTGCAGTTCGAACTGGACGGAGCTTCAATCGACGGGGGCGTCCATCGTTATGAAGTCCTCGAGCCTTCAACCGCGACCGTCCTTTCGCGCTTCACAAACACGGCAGACCGCACGCCAGCCATAACCATCAACAGGTTCGGTAAGGGGAACGCGATCTACCTGGCAACGGAGTCGAGGGCCACTTCGATCGGACCCGTCTTGAATCATGTCTACAAGCTTGTGGGCATTCAACCGGGCCCTGAGACCCTCGATGGAGTGTATGCCAGGATCGTCGACGGCCGAACTCTCTTCGTGAACACTACTGGGCAGGAGAAAAGGAGTCCCGTCGAAGGCGCCCGGAAAGGCATCATCACCGGTCGCGAATACAAAGGAACAGTAATCCTTGGTCCGCTGGAAGCAGACCTTATTCCGTGATGAGGCGGCACGAGCAGAACCACTCGTCGACCTGATCCAAAGCAAGAAGGACTTGTGTGAACCGATTTGCTCGCCTTTCTGTCGTTTCCCTTTTCTTTGGGATTGCTCTCTCAATCGCGGCCTGTAACGGTGAAAGCCCGGGAGGCCTACGCGCTCGTGCAAACGGACCCGGTTTTTGAAAGCTCGTTTGGAGGCGCGGCGCGAGTCCGTAATGGACGCAAAACTCCCTCGCGCGCTAAGGGCCACCATCGTCTGAATCCTGTGCGGCGGTCCCTTGCAGTTATACTGTCGCTGCTCGAAGTATCGAGCATCTGGCAAGGGTTTTAGGGCGAGCTGTGCCGAAATTGCTTACCGCGGGTCGGGGCGGCTCTGCTCGCGTCAGTTCGACTGCAAGGCGTATTCACCGATTGAATCGGATCGCGACATTGGTTCGCTTACCCTGTTTGAATGATAGGCCTCATGGAGACCGCCAAGGACATCACCGAGCGCCAGCGAGTTGAAGAAGCCCTGTCCCTGAACGAATTGCAGGTGCACGCGTTGCTGCAGCTCCATGAGATGGCCGATCAGCCGATGCAGATGATTATTGATTTTGCGTTGGAGAAGGCCATCGAGCTGACGAGAAGCAAAGTCTGCTACCTGGCTTTCGTGAATGCGGATGAAACCGTGCTAACTATGCATTTGTGGCCGAAGGCGCAACGCGCTGCCGAACTCGCGCCGCAGATTAATCCGCTTGCGGAAGCCGGCCGATGGGCAGAAGCGGTCCGCCAGCGCCAGCCGGTGATCGCCAATCAGGACGCCCTGCCCAATTGCTTCGAAACGGGCGCGCCCGACGGCGTGGAGCTAATGCGCCACATGGACGTGCCTGTATTCGAGGGCGAACGGATTGTGGCTGTGGCTGGTGTAGGAAACAAAGAAACGCCTTATGACGAGAACGATGTGCGGCAACTGATGCTGCTCTTGCTCGGCATGTGGCGGCTGGTGCAGCGCAAGCAGGGGGAAGATCGGTTGCGGGCCACAGCCGACGCTCTGCGCCGCAGTGAGGCCTACCTGGTCGAGGCCCAGAGGCTGACCCACACGGGCAGCTGGGCCGACGATGGCACCGGACGCCCGTTGTACTGGTCCGAGGAGCTTTACCGGATCTTTGGATTCGATCCGCAGCAGGGTTTACCTACGCGGGACCAGTCGCTCGAGCGAATACACCAGGAAGACCTGGACAAATTCCTCCACACTTTCGAAACGGCGATCCGGCAGAAAGTCGATGCCGAACTCGAATACAGAATCATGTTACCGGACGGAAGCGTCAAATATGTCCATACCATAGGCCATCCGGTTTTGAATGCGGATGGGGAGTTGGCTGAACTAGTTGGCACAACGGTGGATATCACGGCCCGCAAGCGCGCCGAGGAAACTCTGCGCCGGAGCCAAGCTTACCTGGCCGAAGCGGAAAGGCTGACCCATACGGGCAGTTTCGCCGGCGATTCCACGACCCAGCCCTTGTACTGGTCCGAAGAACTGTACCGGACTTTTGGATTCGATCCGCAGCAGGGCTTACCTACGCGGGACCAGCCGCTCGAGCGAATACACCCAGAAGACCGGGACAGTTTCCTTCAGGCCTTCAGTCGGGTCATCGATCAGAGAGTCGATTCCGAAGTGGAATACAGAATTGTCTTGCCGGACGGCGCTATCAAATGGGTCCATGGCATAGGCCATCCCGTTTTGAATGCCAATGGGGAGTTGGTCGAAGTGATCGGCACGACGGTCGATATCACGGAACGCAAACACGCTGAGGAAGAGCGCGTGCGGTTACACCAACTCGAAACCGATCTCGAGCACATCAACCGGGTGAGCATCATGGGGGAACTGACCGCCTCGATCGCACATGAAGTCAACCAGCCGCTTTCGGGTGTGGTGAGCAATGGGAGTGCTTGCCTGCGTTGGCTGGCCGGAGATACGCCGAACATCGAAGAGGCCCGTGAAACCGCACGCCGCATCGTCCGTGATGGCAGACGAGCCGCTGAAATCATCGGCCGCATTCGAGCGCTGACAAAGAGGACTGCGATGCCTAAAGGAGAGCTCGACCTCAATGAAACCATCCGTGAAATTCTTCCGCTCGTTGGCGATGAGGCGAAGAAAAAGAGCGTGATGATCCGAACCTGTTTTGGGAATGATGTTTTTCCCGTTCTCGGCGACCGCGTGCAGTTGCAACAGGTGGTGCTTAATCTGGTTATGAACGGCATCGAAGCGATGAACACCATAGCTGACCGGGCTAGAGAGCTTTTGATCACCAGCCGGAACACTGACCCGGACCAGGTGGAGGTCACGGTAGAAGACTCGGGGACGGGTCTCGATCCGGACGCGAGCGCCAGGATTTTTGATGCGTTCTACACCACGAAGCCCGCCGGCATGGGAATGGGACTGTCGATCTGCCGTTCCATTCTTCAGGCCCACCACGGGCGGCTATGGGCTACGGCAAACCAAGGGCCAGGCACAACATTCCACTTCACCCTTCCGAAAGAACAACTAGAGGCAGATGCAGAACCCCCGCGAGTCTAGACCAGTGATTGCGATAGTGGACGACGACCCCTCGGTTCGCGAGGGTCTGCACAGTCTCGTCCGGTCCGCAGGGTGGAGAGCCGAGACCTTTTGCTCCGCGCAGGAATTTCTGGCCCGTACCCGGGCCGAGGCGCCCAGTTGCTTGATCCTGGACTTGCAACTCCCCGATCTGAGCGGCCTGGACCTGCAGAAGCGTCTGACTGCGATCGACCTGGAGATCCCCATCGTCTTCCTTACAGGCCATGGCGATATCCCAGCCTCCGTGCAAGCCATGAAAGCGGGAGCCATCGAGTTTCTGACTAAGCCGGTGGATGAAGAGAACCTAGTGAGGGCGATCCAGGAGGCAATAGAACGAGACCGTCGTACTCGACAGAAGCACGCCGAGATCCATGACCTGCAAAGTCGATATGACACGCTCACGGCGCGCGAGCGGGAAGTGATGCAGCAAGTGATCTCCGGACTGCTGAACAAGCAGGTCGCAGCAGAGATGAACATCACCGAATTCACGGTCAAGATCCATCGCGGGCGGGTGATGCGCAAGATGCGTGCTGACTCACTGGCGGGTCTGGTGAGGATGGCGGAAAGTCTTGGAATCCGCTCGCATAAGCGTTAAGCCCAACCACAGAATCGACAAACAGCAAATGCGGGCCTGGTCCGGAGAGCGTCGTGCCGACGGGCAGAAATGCGTAAATCTAGTGCCAAGGTGTAATAGATTCTTTCTGCCATGGCTGTAATATCCATTTAGTTGGAAGCGCGCTATGGCACCTCTTGCAGCAGTGGTTGACGATGATATCTCGGTGCGTGAATCGCTCGAGAGCCTGTTCAGGTCTGCGGGCCTGGAGGTGAGAGTGTTCGCCTCCGCGGAGGAGTTCTTGAACGCGGCCCATCCTCGCAGGGCGGACTGTCTCGTCCTGGACGTTCGCCTGCCGGGCATGAGCGGTATCGACCTTCACCGTCAGCTAGTGGCCAGCAGTTGTAAAGTGCCCGCCATTTTCATCACGGCACATGGGTACGACGACCACACAAGATCGCAAACCTATTCTGACTGGACAGTGGCATGTTTAACCAAACCATTCAGTGAGGATGAGTTGTTTGACGCCTTGCAGGCGGCCCTGAAGTGGCCGCCGAGAAGCTAACCCGAAATGGGAAACCAACGAGGACCTATGAGTGACACAGGCACTTTGGTTTACGTAGTGGATGACGATGCGTCTGCACGAGAAGGAGTCGCCGGTCTGCTTCGCTCCGCCGGATTGAAGGCGAAGACCTTTGCGTCAGGGGAGGAATTCCTTGCCGCCCCGCCGCCCAAGACGCCGAGCTGCCTGCTCCTCGACGTGAATCTCCCTGGGGTGAGCGGGTTTGACGTCCAACAGGAGCTTGCGAAAGCCGCTGTCAACGTACCCATCATCTTCCTCACGGGCCACGGCGATATCCCGATGACAGTGCGCGCGGTCAAAGCGGGCGCCGTCAATTTTCTGACCAAGCCATTTGACGATGAAGAGCTTCTAGACGCGATTCAGCAGAGCACCACGGACTATGACGAGGCACCCTTCCATCTCGATTCGGAGACGCCGTGCGAGCACAGCTTCGAAGACATTGTGGGTAGGAGCAAGGCCCTACGCAAAGTGCTGGAAGAGGTCGCCATCGTGGCGCCGACGGACTCCACGGTGCTTCTGCACGGCGAGACCGGCACGGGTAAGGAACTGGTTGCCCGCGCCCTTCATAGTCTTAGCCCGCGAAAGGATCGCAACCTGGTGCGGCTGAATTGCGCTGCCATTCCTTCAGGGCTTGTTGAGAGTGAACTCTTCGGGCACGAGAAGGGAGCGTTTACCGGTGCCCTGATCCAGAAGCGTGGACGTTTCGAACTCGCCGATCACGGCACGCTGTTTCTCGACGAGATTGGCGATATCGGCCTCGACCTGCAGCCCAAGCTCCTGCGCGCATTGCAGGAACGAGAATTCGAACGCCTTGGCAGCACGCGAACCGTCCGCGTCGACGTGCGCCTGATCGCGGCTACCCATCGCGATCTCGGGGCCATGATCCGGTCAGGGAAATTCCGCGAAGATCTCTTCTATCGCCTGAACGTTTTCCCGATCGAAGTTCCGCCCCTTCGTGAGCGCCGGGAGGATATACCGCTGCTCGTCCACCACTTTGTGGCACAGTTCGCGCGCCTCATGGACAAGCGGATCGGGACGATTCCGGCGCGCGCCATGGACGCTCTGACAAACGCTCCATGGCCGGGTAACATCCGGGAACTCGAAAACTTCATCGAGCGGTGCGTGATCCTGACGCGAGGCGACCAATTATTCGTTCCTGTGGATGAATTGACGCGACCGGCGTTAGGGCACCTGATACCTGCGTCGACCTTCCACGAGGCGGAGAGGCGGGCGATCATCGAGGCATTGAGGACCTGTTCGGGAAGAATGGCGGGGCGTGGCGGCGCGGCTGAGCGTCTTGGCCTGAAGCGCACTACGCTGCAGCGGAAGATGAGCCGACTGAATATCTCGCGCTCCGATTACGATCACGAACCTACCGGTGTGCGCTGCTGACGAAGACATACGGGCCGCGAGGTCAGCACAGAAGCTGGACGCCATGCCCGGGATGGACCGTTATGGCACGCCCAGCACAGCGCAGGGAGACCGCTCAGCCACATCCTGAGTGGTTCGATCGGTCACGATCGTGCGGTTTCTCATACCCATGACGATCAGATCGGCCTGGTATTGTTTCGCCGATCTCAGGATGGTATGCACTTCGCTACCCGTGACCAGCTCGACATCCGGATATAGGCCGGCTTTGGCCATCTGCTGTTTTGCCTGACTATGAAGCGCGGTGCATTTCTGCAACTGTGCGTGCTTCCAAATCTGGGCGAAAATGGCCGACACCGCAAACGAAAAGCAGGCGGGAAGGGGCTTGAGAACGATGATCACTTTCAGGTCCGCGCCGATTTCATGTGCAAGTTCGATCGCCAATCGAAGTGCTCTGGCACCTTCCGTCGAGTTATCGACCGCAGCCAGGATCCGGTCCAGCATTTTCATCGTCCTCGTCCGCGCACGCAGAACATAGTTTCCAGGATGAGCACCCCGCACAAATTCATTCCTGCGCTTGATAAGCCGGGTGCTCGTAGTGGGCGCCAGTCACGCCATTTCTTTCAGCCGTCAATGCATTGCCGCCTGATCCATTGGGCTCGTCCGCGAGGAGAGGCGCGAATCGATGATGAATGCAATTTGCTTCCACACGCGGGCATCGTTCTCGATCTCGTGATGAGGCTTATTAAATGTGCGCGCGAACCAAGGGTAGTTTCGACAATCGACGTGCCGGCCCTCATAAGTCATGTGAAGATTTCCGATGATCTCTGTCCGTCCCGGATCTTCGGCGACCACCTCTGATCGCCCGTGCAGCAGCCCATCCCCTTCTGCCTGAAAGAAATTGACTGCCGCTTCAACATTCGAAGGTATGAGGATCGGCCGTTGGCCAGGTTTAGGCACGATATCAATTTGAATCGTAAGCAGTACGGGAATTCCAAGCCGTTCCAGATCCTTGGCGAATGCCACAGCTTCCGATGCTCCCCAGCTATGCCCATACACGATAATCTTTGCCTGCCTCTTTTCGGCGGCGGTTAGAATACCGTCTTGATCGGTATCAAGTAGCCGCAGAACATCTGTTATCGCTCTTCTTCCCTGGTGATTGGAGATAACTGAGATTTCAGCCATCGGCGAATAAAGCTCTCGAAGATAGGCGCCAAACCATACCTCGGGGTGTTTGGAGTCATTCTTCGCGAACCCTCCAAGAAATCCAATGACAATCAGCCCTTCTCCGGATGCTGGCGGTTCTTCAGAACCTCTCTGCGCACAGACGAGCCGCAGGGCTGCTTTGACCTGCGCGTTTACATCATCGTTCTCGCAAACTGGAGTTGAGGAGGGATTTACCGTACGGGCATCGTTCTGTCCGCTTGACGACACCTCGGCTCTGACATGGGGAGTGGCTCCGCATAGAAAGGCGACAAGGGGAACGAACAGCATCAGTTTGATATCTGGTCTCATACGTGTCTCAATGTCCGGAGTGGAATGGTTCACAGCTACTTTCGTTTCCTCTCACAGGTTATCGATGCGAATCGAGAAAGACAGTTGCAGCAAATCTCTTCATGTCATGCAACTGCCCGCTTTAGGGCAGGGCTGAAGATGTTTCGGCGGTCCAGCACCGAGGCCAGGTTCATCAGTGCCCTTGATGAACACACAGGGCACCCCCGGTTGGCATCGGTTACGCACTACAGCAAAGGAAACCAGGCCCACCGACACAAGAGGGATGACTTTCCAGGGTAGATGCGAGTCCGTCTATGGCTCCTCCGTCCGGTGCGCGACGGGACAGAATATCTGAGAGCTGGTCGAGCCAGGCAGTAACACGCTGCGAAATTCGCCGCGGCTCCGGCCAACTCCCGGACCGTTCTCAATCACGTATCTTGCAACGAAGGTGCCAAACTTCGATCTAACTATCTCCTTCACTTTCAGCAGAGGGCCTGCGTCGTGATGCCGCGATCGTGGCACCGCCACAATAGCGGCGGTGCAAAAGTGTGAAGCAGAACGGCGGTCGCTCTACTTGTAAGGTGTGTCCCGGGTATGTCTTCCTGAGTCAGCAAGAGTATTGTGGGCTCCATTACGTCACCTGCCCCCGCGTAACTATCCCGCAGTAATTTGATCCCGGCTTCCTTTCCCGGGGCTGGTGACCATCATTTATCAACCTCTCGAGGTGCCGCTTTGACGGCATTGCCGCAAGCGCGGCAGCAGCTATTGGCCGGCAGCTGCGGAGACATATTCGCAATCTGCTTCCAATTCAACGAATTTCCTTGTCATTCGCGTTTGGCACACAGCGTGCACTAAGAGTGGGCATGTTGCGAATAACATTGCCGCCGGCGAACAGCACTGAGGCCTTCATCCTCGAGGGCAGATTGACCGGCTTGTGGGCCCAGGAACTCCTTCGCGTCGCTCGAGGGGCAAATCAGGGATATGGCAACATCTTCAATCTGCAGGAAGTTTTTTACGTCGATTCCGTTGGCGAAGACGCTCTGCGATTGCTCGCCAGACGCGGAGCGAGGTTCATCACCGAGTCGGCATACGGCAAGGATCTCTGCAATCGCTTGAAGTTGCGTCGGGTAGTTGATTCGGAGGCGGACAACAACAACGGGAAGAGACCAAAACGTTCTTGCAAGCCCAGACAGCGCCGAATCGCGTATGCCGGAAGGCTTGATGAATTGGCCGCTGAGCGGTCGAGCAGTGGAAAGTGAGGCGGACGGTGCTCCTAGAAGATCTTCTCGCTCTTCCCGTCGGTACACGCGTGTTCGGAGAGATTGCAGTTCCCACCATGGTGCCCGGGGTTATCGCCTCGAGCGGGGGTGGGACCCGTTTGATCCGTTGGGATGATGGTTATTCCACTATTCCGCTCGGTAAAGTGCAGGAATACGACGAATACATAGCGGCTCATACCGACCTCCAATCGACCCGTGCCGTCCGCAAAGCAGAACAGCATAACGAAGGGGCAGAGGCAGGCGTTCGAAGCTACATCGCCCGGGTGAAAAGAGCATGACGGAACTCAGACAAGCGAAAGGAAGATGTCCGGGCACTCAGAACTGCCGCGGAACTCTCCTGGCAATCCTGTTCAGCGCGTTATTGCTCTTACACTCGGGTGGTGTCGTGGCACAGAGCACCGGCATTACCGGCGCTATCAAAGGGCAAGTGCTGGTAGCCGATTCTAAGGGGGATTCCGTCGTTCCCGGAGCACAGATTCTTCTGAACGGTCCCGTAAACCTGCAAACAGAATCAGACGCCAACGGTCAATATAACTTTCCATCCGTCATCCCGGGCACTTACACGATTCAAGCGGCGGCTCCCGGGCTTGAGGTACAGCAGTCAGTCAGTATCAATCCCGGCGAGACCATCGCGGTTTCGCTGCAACTACAACTCGTCAAGACCACCACCGATGTCACGGTTACCGGCAATTCTGCTGACGCCGACATCGCGACAACCAACCAGACCGTTGAACAGAAGACCATTGATGACGCTCCCAATTCAGACCAGAAATTCGAGGCGCTCCTTCCCCTGGTTCCAGGCGTAGTTCGCGGCCCGGATGGACGAATCAATATGAAGGGCGCTCGCAACACGCAGAGTGGAGCGCTGGTCAACAGCGCAAACGTCACCGATCCGGCTTCGGGTGGCGCGGCAATCAATCTGCCTATCGATGTCGTCTCCTCCGTGCAAGTGGTCTCCAATCCCTTCGATCCGCAGTACGGCAGGTTCACCGGGGCTCTTTCGACGGTGGAGACGAAGACCGCAAATTACGAGAAGATGCATTTCTCGATTCAAAATATAGTTCCTCGCTGGCGTGACCGCGCGGGGACCATCGCCGGGCTCGGTGCGGCCACACCGCGATTCACCTTCACCGGCCCGCTCGTCCACAACCGGGCCGCCTACATGCAGTCGTTTGAGTATCGGTTCCTGCGAACACCGGTAAACAGCCTTCCGCCCCTGCAACGAGATACCAAGCTTGAGGGCTTCAATTCCTATACCCAGGCGGACGTCACTCCAAGCCCCAGACAGACGGCGACGCTCTCCCTGGCTCTGTATCCGCAGAAGCTGGATTATATGGGGCTGAACACATTCACCCCGCAGCCATCCACCACCGACTTCAAGCAGCGCGGGTACCAGGTGTACGCGCAGCACAGATACTTTGCTGGCGAGAACACCGCGCTGATATCGCAGTTCAGCTACAAGACCTACGACGTCGATCTCAACCCGCAAAGCGAGGACCCTTACCGCCTGCTGATTGATACCACGGAAGGCGGATTCTTCAACCAGCAACGCCGCAGGACAGAACGCTACGAGTCAGTAGAAAGTTATCAATTTGCTCCGCGACAGTTCCTTGGCTCGCACCAAATGAAGGTCGGGTTGGACTACGCCCACTCTGAATTGGCCGGTGTTGAGAAGTTTCTTCCTGCCGAACTGGTCGGAACGTCGGGCGCAGTTATTGAGCGCATCGACTTCTCCAAGCCTTCTGCATTTGAAGTCAACCAGAACGAAATCGCATTCTACTTGGCGGATCAATGGGCGGTTTCCACCCGACTATCGTTCGATTATGGTGTACGAGTTGACAGCGACACCATTACCAGTTCAACCCACTTTGAACCCCGAGGCGGTGTTCTGCTGTCGCTAACCGGCGACGGCAAGACGCTCCTCAAGGGGGGCGCGGGCATTTTTTACGACCGTGTCCCGCTGATGCTGCCTCCATTCGCTGAGTTACCTGGCCGAACAGTGACGCTCATCGGCCCGGGGGACGAGGTTTCCAGTTCGACGGCATTCGTCAACCACGTTGACGGCTCTCTCGAAAACCCGCGAAGCACAACGTGGAATGTCGAAATTGAACGGCAGGTTACAGAACGGCTGGCCGTCCGCGCCGGATTTGAGAACCGCGTCACGGCAAGAGATTTCGTGGTCTCCACGACCAGCGAGTCGCAATCCGGCGTAATCGCCTTGACCAATGGGGGCAGCGATTCCTATCGGGAATTCCAGGTCTCGGGCAAGTACCAATTCCCGCGCGCCACTGTGAATGGATCGTATGTCCGTTCCCGGGCGTACGGCGACCTCAACGATCCTTTTCTCTTCTATGGCAACTACCCGCAGGCGGTCATTCAACCCGATCAGAAAGGCCGTCTGTCTTTCGACGCACCCAACCGGGTTCTTTTCTGGTCGGACATTCAGGGTCCGTGGAAGCTAACCATCCTGCCCGTCTATGACGTGCACACCGGGTTTCCTTACTCCGTGCAGAATCAGTATCGAGACTACGTAGGGCCGCGCAGTTCGGAACGGTTTCCCCGCTTCTCATCTACTGATCTTCAGATCACAAGACCATTCACGGCGCACCTCCGGAACAAGAAATTACGCCTGCGCGCGGGCGGATCCGTCTTCAACGTCTTCAACCATGACAATCCACGCGATGTGCAAAACAATCTCGACAGTTCCACGTTCGGCTCTTTCTACAACGATGCCTGGAGAGAATATCGCGGAAAGATGGTATTCGAGTTTTGACCATGAGAGTTCATCTGATTCTTCATTCAATGCTGATTCTCGCAACTGCGTCCCTGCACGTCCTGCAGGCCGAGCGACCGACGCCAACTGCTGACGAAGTTGTGGCAACCATGTTTGCGCGCGATGGCGCGCGGGAGTTGGCCGGCGGCGGCTATGCCGGAAACCGCGAATACGTCCTTGAGAACCATAAGTTCCAGAAGCGCGCGCAGATGCTGGTCAGAGTGACCTGTGAGCGGAACGGAACGAAGCACTTTGAAGTGATATTCGAAGATGGGTGGAAATCGGCGAACAAGCGGATTCTACTGCAAATGCTTGTGACGGAATCGGACAGTTCCCGCCCCGACACGCGCCCCCGGAACCGCGTCACCTCGGATAACTACACATTTCGAATGATCGAGACGACTCGGCTTGACGGCCGAACAGCCTATGTCATCGAAGCGATCCCAAAGCGGGAAGAAAAGTCGCTGTTCCGCGGTCGGATCTGGGTGGATACCGAAGACTATGCGCTGGCTCGCGTGGAAGGCGAGCCAGCAAAGAATCCATCCGTCTGGACGCGCAAGGTGCATTTTGTTCAGCAGTACTACAAGTCCGGAGCGTTCTGGTTTCCGATGCAGACCACGAGCGTAACGGATGCACATCTCTTCGGGACCACTGACGTGAACATCCGCTATTTCAACTACGTGCCGGTTTCCAACCCACCAACCGTTGCTCCCGATTACTCGATGATGGAGGCGCACAATGCAAACCGCTAAGCTTGCTCTCATTCTCGCTGCTGGTAACGGAAGCCGCATTGCCGCTCGATCAGGAGAGGGACCCAAGCCGCTTGTAGCCCTGAATGGCAAAGTTCTTCTCGACCACGTGATGAGCGGCGCCCGAGAGGCAGGCATCGATAGGTTCGTTATTGTCGTGGGATACCGCGGCCAGGCCATCAAGGAGTGGTATGCGAGTCATCCTCTCCCCGGCGTCCAGGTGACCTGGATAGAGAACCCCGACTATCGCAAGGACAACGGTCTTTCAGTGTTGTGCGCACGGAGAGTGATTCGCGAAAACTTCCTGCTGCTCATGGCCGATCACGTCTTCGAAACGGAAACAGCCAGGTCGTTGCTACGTCAACCCCTTGGGAAGGAAGAGGTGATTCTTGCGGTCGACCGCAACATAGGCGCCATATTCGATATCGATGACGCGACCAAGGTCAGACTCGAACAGGACCGCATCGTCGAGATTGGGAAAACGCTCCGAACCTACAACGCCCTGGATACCGGCATGTTTCTGTGTAGTGAGGCACTCTTTGGCTGGCTTGAAAAGGCCGCTGTGAACGGGAACTGTTCGCTGTCGGATGGTCTGCGGCTCATGGCCGCGGAGGGGAAGTTTAAAGGATCCGATATCGGAGATGCACATTGGCAGGACGTGGACACGCCGGCGGCTTTGGACTTCGTCACGCAAATTTTCTCGTCGGCGTTTCCTAACTCCGGCGTTAAAACGAGGCCCGAGTATGCCTGACCGCTCGCGAATAACGAGAAGCTTTCTGCCCATCACGCCACTGCTTGGCATTGCCTTGCTTGTTTACTTGCTGACAACTGTCAAGTTCAGCGCTCTGGCTGGCAATGCGAAAGCAATTGGCTGGGGAATGCTTGTCGTACTCGCACTGGGCGGGTTTTCACATGTCATCAAGACGTGGGCGTGGCGGCTCACCATGCTGGGCGAGGCGCGCAACGTCTCGTTTGGACGAACCATGGGCTTGCGGCTTATATCCGAGGCCATCGGTCAACTCGGCGTTATCGGAATGGTGGGAGGGGAGGCAACACGAGTTTCATTACTCGGCTCCGGCGTCTCTGTTGCCGGCGCGATCAGCTCCGTAACTCTGGATCGCGGCCTCTTTATTCTTGCAGGGGCGTTAGTCACAATCGCGGGGATTGTCAGCCTCCTCTTCGTGGTCTCCGTGTCACATACGCTTTACCTCTACGCCAGCACCCTCGTGCTTGCATTAGTGTGCCTCCTGATTGCGGGCGCCATTGCCATCCAACGGAAATGGCCGGTGCTCTCGGGATTGGCGCGCAGGGCCGCTCGCATTCCCTGGTTTCGGACCTGGCTGCAAAGCAAGGAATCAACAGTCAGAGCCTCGGAGCAGCGGATCATGGAGTTTTACCTTAAGGCCCCGGGAGTTTTCTGGCTCAGTGTGCTTCTTAACATTCTCTGTCATTTCCTTGCGATCGTCGAAGTTTACCTCATCCTCAAGATGCTAAGAGCTCCAGCGACTCTGCCTGGTGCGCTTATCCTGGAATCGCTGACCAAGCTTATCAATGTCGCCGGAGCTATCAATCCCGGTAATGTGGGCACGTATGAGGGCGGAAACATGGTGATCGTCCGGCTCGTCCGGCTGAGCGGAACCCAAGGCCTGCTTCTCGCGCTTTGCCGCCGGATGCGCGGGGTTTTCTGGGCTATTGTGGGCGGAATCTGCCTGGTGTGGTTTTCGAAAAGGCAACGTGCCGCAGGCGTCGAACTCAAATCTCAAATTGAAACGAGTACAACAACTATGCCGGCCGAGGAATCCCGTCCATCGCTCTCTCTATCCCGGACCGTATTCATTCTCGCCCATGATCTTTCCCGCGACGGGCAATTCGAGCCAGCATTGGCCAAGGTGGCAACTCTTCCCGTGCTTTTGCGTACGATTCTCGGCGTTCGGGAAAAAGAACGTGTCCGAATCATCGTGGTCGTCGGGCGTGGCACTGGCCGCAGGATCCGAGCGGAGCTCTCCGCGACCGGGAGGTTGCTAGGGGACACCGAATGGATGGAGATTCCGGGCGGCGCAAGGCTCTCTTCGATGTTGAATACCGCTGGTTTGAACGGCGGCCGAGTCGTACTCATCATGGGAGGCTCTATCTATCGTCTGAATCTCCTCCGCATGCTTCACGAATGGAATGGAGAAGGCGGCGCCATCGAGTTGGTAAGCTCAGGCAAGCCGATAGGGCTGGTCGCTCTCGCTCCCGAGATGGCCGCGGACCTGGCCGCGGATTCAGGATCAAGGGTCGTCAACGAGGTGGACCTGCATGATTGGATCATCGATAAGGTGGACCTGCATAGCACAGATCTGTGCCCTTACCGAGAGGTTGACGAAGAGAGTTGGCAAGCCATTACGCGCTCCCAGGATTGCGTTGCCGCAGAGCGAAAACTCGATCGATGGCTGGTGAAGTCTACTGACGGCATCTTCGCCCGTATGAATCGGCGAGTATCGATCCCGATCAGCCGGCAACTGATTAAAACTCCCATCACGCCAAATATGGTGAGCCTGTTCACGCTCGCTCTCAGCCTTGTGGCGGGCGCATGCTTCGCATTTGGAGGATACTGGAACTGCCTGATAGGCGCCTTCCTGGGTGTGTGGGGGAGCATCCTGGACGGATGCGATGGAGAGGTTGCCCGCCTGAAGCTGCAGGTGTCGGATTTCGGCTGCTGGTTGGACACCATTTGTGATTATCTCTACTACTTCGTAACCTTCGCCGGGATTATCATTGGAGTGCTGCGCAGCAACGAAGATCCGAGCCTGACCGGATGGAGTATCGCCATTTTCGCCGGCGCGATCCTTACGTTCATCATGGCCGGGATCGGCCGCAAGCGGCTTTCGGGCGATCGTCCCGAACAGTATCTCGAGAGGTGGCAAAAGAATGCGGAGAGGCGCTCGGCGGGCCTGCTTATCAGGATGGCACGGCATGCGGAGTTCGTCGTCCGCCGCTGCTTCCTGCCCTATTGGATCCTGGCGCTCGCGTTGCTGAACTTGACGCCCGCGCTGATCTATATGGCTGCGATCGGCGCCAACGTGGCATGGATTATCTCTCTGCGCTCTGTTATTAGTTTTTCTATGAGGAGCAATTCCGCGGCTGCGGAAGCAGGTGCATGACGATCAGAAAGGACACCTCTGTTCGTGCCAGCCTAAGCGTGTACAGCCCCATAATGCCGGGCGCCCGTTTGATCAAGGAGCTCGAAATAGGTTCATTTGCGACTTCGCCGTTTGTGCGTGAGTGGCCTGAGACCCTCCGGGTTGTCAGTTGGAATGTCAATCGCGGTCTTCAATTGAGCGGGGTTATTGATTTCCTCCAAAGCTCGTCAGCTGATCTGATCCTTCTGCAGGAGACGGATGTCAATGCCCGCCGCACTCGGCATCGCAACATTCCCCGGGAAGTCGCGCAAGCTCTGCGACTGAATTACATCTTCGGACGCGAGTTTGAGGAATTAGCACAAGGAACCGAAGCGTCTCCCGCTTATCATGGTCAGACCACGTTGTCCCGCCTGCCGCTGTCAAATCCCCGCATCCTCAGGTTCCGCGAACAATCGACATTCTGGCGTCCGCGGTGGTTTGTTCCGCCACTGCAGTCGTTCCAAAGGCGCCTGGGTGGCAGAATAGCGCTGATTTGCGACATTACACTCCAGAGCAGAACGCTCGTGCTTTATAACCTGCACCTCGAGAGCCGAGGAAATGACGAACTTCGTACCGGCCAACTCTCCGAGATGCTCACCGAGATCAGGAAGAACCCTGCAGAGACACCAATCCTGGTGGCGGGTGACTTCAACTTCGACCTGTCCCGTGGACCCGCGCCTGCGCTCATTGCCGGCATGCGACTCGATAACCGATTCGCATCCTTCGGAGGACGGAGGACGGTACCCAATCATGCCAAGCCCGCGGCGATCGACTGGATTCTAACCCGAGGGGCACTATCCGCGAGCGACCCCGAGATCCACGAGTCGGTGACTGCCTCAGACCATTACCCGCTGTCACTCGAACTCCGCCTGCTATCACCGCAGTGAACGCTGAGCCGCCTCCCGGCGGTTAGCTGCAATACGCCCCGACGATCCCGCCGTTTTTGCCACTATCGCGGCGAACGCCGCAATCGCGGCAGTACCTTCGTCCACGCTGCGCTCCGCGCGGATCCTATGTCGTTCGTACTGAGGCGCTTGGGAGCCCTGCCGAAATGGCACAGTTCGTGCAAATCAAGGAGTCAGTTGCGGATCACATTGCCCTCGAGCCATGGCTTCACGGTGCTCATCGCGCACAGAGTGCTCAACGGTTTCTGGAGCAATGACCTTCCCGGCGCTCGCCGCCTCAATTGTACCCGCTTGAACTTGGAAAGGAAGCACGATGAGGAAATCAAGCGGCCAACTCGCGGGGAATGTGAGGCCAGCAGTCTTTAAATCACCGGACCAGAATTCCGCCATCGTGTTGAAACGGATATTCGAAAACAGCGCGGACGAGTTGGTCTGGATCGCCGAGCTGATGTCAGGCAGCAAGCAGACGGCCGAACAATGCATCGCCGAGGCAGTTCAACTGGCAGAAACGGCACAGTATGTAGGACCAGACTGGATTCTGCCCTGGGTCAAGCGCTTACTGGTGCAAGTTGCCCTCAAAAGGACGAGTGCCGAAGTCCGCGAGTGGTTTCCGTCGCCCAGCTCTCGTTTACCCGCGCAACTGGTCAAACTCGTCTTGAGTGAATCCGAGCGACAGAAGGTCCGCGCAATTTCGCCCCAGGAGATCATCGCGTCGTGCGATGTGCTTGAGCGGGCTTGTTTCGTTTTATCCGCGTATCTGCGGTATTCGCTTCTCGACTGCGCTTTGCTCCTCGGAGTTCCGCGCGATTGGATCAAACCGATCTGCGAACGGGGATTCATAAAGATTCTCGATGTTGCCCTATCCGCGAAGGATCAGTTGAGAGAGATTGATTCATTCGTTTCGCCGGGAGCAATGGGATGCCAGGCAGATTGAGTGTTCTGGTGATCGGATCCGTGGAACTGACCAATGCGGTCCGCGACGCGCTGGTGCTGTGTGGTCGGTCCCGTCTGGCAGTCGCCGCGAACTATTGGGACCTTTGCTCGCTCTCGCTCCGCGAAGCGGCGCATTTCCAGCTGGCAATATTGGATGTTTCGTTTTCGGACCGGGAATTGCGGAGGCGAGCCGAATACATTCGGCGGAGATGGGCTGACGCTGCCATTCTCCTGGTCCGTGATGACCGCGATCCGCTGGACGATCCGCTGTATGACGAACGAATACCCGCTGGAATCAACCCTGAGGAGTTGGCTGCAGTGATAGAGCGACTGGCGGGAACAGAAGAGACGAGTGGGCAGAAACAGGCATCCAGCAGCCGCGCTTGTAGGACGGCATCATGACGTATAAAGCGAAGCTGGCGGGCGAGGCTTTGCTCGGGTCCCTCCTACTCGCGCTCGCGCTGCTGGTGTTCTGCACACAGGAGCCATTGTGATTGACATGCCAAGCAACAGCCATGACTACGAATGAATCGACCGCTAACAACGAATTTCGCCTCGGCAAAGATGGGCACAAGAGTCTTCAGGATGCATCCAGCGAGCAGGCCCTTATTGCGGCCGCTCAAGCCGGAATCAGCGATGCCATGGACGAACTCCTCGTTCGGCACAGAAGGTGCGTGTATCGAGCTGCCCGACGATTCACACAAACCCATGAAGAGGCGGAAGACCTGGTGCAGGACGCCATGTTGCGGGCCTTTGTAAACGTCGGAAAGTTCCGCCATGAGTCTCACTTCGCCACGTGGGTGATTGCGATCGTGAATAACGCCGGCCTGTCGATGAAGCGGAAGGGAAAGGGCGCTTACTGGTTGTCTCTCGATAGCCGGAAGGACGAGTCGAGCAGCCTGAGCGGTTGGGACGTTCCCGATGGCCGCCTCAATCCCGAACAGGAGATCGTGCAGCAGGAACTGCTCGCAATCTTGCAAAAAGTACTTCTACGGCAATCCCGAATGCACCAGACCATCCTGGAACAGTGTGTCTTCAACGAAGCCCGAATTGGCGAAGTTGCTTCCTCTCTCGGACTCACCATTGGT
>Ga0206941_10038_pt1 | contig 37492 bp, 25 predicted proteins | sample Alteio_BWOrgHeat_9_FD_153251 | JGI IMG/M metagenome (GOLD analysis project Ga0206941, IMG submission 153251) | Enriched cells from forest soil in Barre Woods Harvard Forest LTER site, Petersham, Massachusetts, United States -... | ecosystem: Environmental > Terrestrial > Soil > Temperate forest >...
GCAGGAGCTGCGCCAACGTGAGGCGGACCTTCGCACGAAAAATGACCGACTACAGTTGCTCCTGAATGTAACAAACCAAATTACCTCGAACCTGAAGCTTCGTGAAGTGTTGCATGCGGTTTCCTCCAACATTCGTGACGTAATGCACTGTGATGCTGTTTTTGTTTCGCTGGTAGATTCGGCATCGGGCATGCCCAGGCTGTACGTTCTCGACTTCCCTCAGAGCAAGGGCTTTCTTAAGGAGGACATGGTCTACACGATAAGCGGAGCCGGAAAGCGCGTTTTGGAGACATTGAACCCATCAGTCGTTGACGTGTCCGACCCTGCCGCTGTTCCGCCTGAGATATACGATAGAGTGGTCGCCGAAGACCTGAAGAGCGCCTGTTTGATTCCACTCGTTAATCGAGGTCGAGTGCTCGGAGGCTTGGTGATCGCACGGACGTCCGAGACATCCTACACGCCAGAGGATGTCGAATTCCTCAGCCAAGCTTCGGGTCAGATCTCCATCGCAGTTGAGAACGCTTTGGCGTTTCAAGAGGTTTCTGGATTAAGAGATCGGTTGCAGTTGCTCCTCAATCTGACGACAAAAATCACCTCGAGCCTGGACCTGCGGGAGGTCTTGCGGGCGGTCGCAGCCAATATACGCGAACTCATACACGCCGATGCGGTAACCGTTTCGCTGCCCGACGCAACGTCGGGAAAATTCAAACTATTTGCTGTCGATTTTCCGCACGGGCAGGGGGTTATCAAGGAAGAATTGTTGTTTACGCCAGGCGCCGCCGGTAGAAAAGCAGCGGACACCATGAAGCCTGTGGTGGGTTACGCGCCGGAACTGGACGAACGCGAGTCTTCTGAGGTCCGTGACATCGCGGCTGCCGAAGACATGAAGGCTTTTTGTCTTATTCCGCTCGTAAGTCGCGGCCGGGTTCTAGGAATTCTCTCGATTTTACGCACGACCGAGACCCAGTTTACGCCGGAGGATGTTGATCTCCTCACCCAGGCTTCAGGGCAAATCGCGATCGCAGTCGAGAACGCTTTAGCTTACCGCCAAATCTCCGCGCTCAAGGACAAGCTCGCCCTGGAGAAGCTCTATCTCGAAGAAGAAATCCGCGTTGAAATGAACTTCGAGAGCATCGTGGGAAACAGCCCCGCATTAAAATGCGTTCTAGAGCTGGTTGAAACGGTTGCTCCCAGCGATTCCACGGTCCTGCTATTTGGCGAGACAGGCACAGGGAAGGAGCTAATCGCCCGCGCGATTCATGAGCGCAGCCGACGTAAGGATCGCACTTTCTTAAAGCTGAATTGTGCGGCAATTCCCACGGGTTTGCTCGAGAGCGAGCTTTTTGGACACGAGAAAGGCGCCTTCACCGGCGCTATCACGCAGCGCGTGGGACGCTTCGAACTGGCAAATCGAGGAACCATGTTTCTCGACGAAGTGGGAGAGATTCCGCTCGAGCTTCAGCCAAAGCTCTTGCGCGTTCTGCAGGAGCGCGAGTTTGAGCGTCTGGGCAGCACCCGCACGGTGCGCACGGATGCCCGATTGATTGCGGCAACGAATCGCGATCTGAAGACCATGGTGGAGGAACAGAAATTCCGATCTGATCTATACTACCGGCTGAATGTTTTCCCAATTAAGGTGCCGGCGCTGCGCGAGCGAAAGGAAGATATCCCCCTGCTGGTGCGTCACTTCGTCAAGGAATTTAGCCGACGAAATCAGCGCGTGATCGACACCATCCTTTCTGAAAGCATGCAGGCGTTGATCCATTATCAATGGCCCGGGAATATTCGAGAACTTCAAAATGTGATCGAGCGGGCGGTACTCATTTCAAAGGGCCCTATCCTGAATGTATCCCTCGCAGAGCTGAAACCAGAATTGATCCCAGCGCTCGATCCTTCCCCTAAAAACGGTAAGTCCGTTTCTCACGAAAACCTTCAGGACATGGTGGAGTGGACGGAGCGACATCAAATCCTGCGTGCTCTGGAAGAGACGAATGGTGTGATTTCTGGACCAAACGGAGCGGCTGCTCGTCTCGGAGTCAAGCGATCGACGCTCCAGCATAAAATGCGAAGACTGGGCATTCGCCTCTCTCGCACAGCCTTGGATGATCGCGGGCCGACATGATGAGGAGCTGACCTGCGCTACAGCCCGTGGTTAGGCAAAAGTTCGTTACTCTGTGAAGGATAAGATCATGTCGCTGCGCAAACGGTTCCTGTTCGTAATGCTGTTAGCGATCGATGCCTTGGCGGTAGGAGGAGGCAACGTTTACAAGGCGGAATTTGATGTGCAGAAGAGGAATGCGTGGTTGCGCGCTCCGATGCTTTCCGGTGCTGCATTGTCTTGGTACGGGAGGCAGCCGGCAAACAGGTCAAGTCGATGGTTTCACACATTCCGCCCGAAAAGCGAATTGCTGCCAGCGTTATCTCTTCCGATTCAATTCAAGGACCCAAAGGATTTGGGTGTTGGAAAGTTGCTCGTGTCGAGCCGCAACCTCGGCGACCCGCATTTCGCTCGAACAGTGGTCCTGCTGGTTGATTACGACGAAAAAGGCGTACTCGGGCTGGTTCTCAACCGGCGCACCGATGTGCCACTTTCTCGAGTCCTTAATCTCAAGGCCGCGAAAGATCGCTCCGACCCGGTCTATCTCGGGGGCCCTGTGGAACCTTCGGCTGTATTTGCACTGTTTCAGTCCTCGGCCAAGATTCAAAAGGCTGAGAATATCTTCGGCGGGGTCTATTTGATTTCCGACAAGGACCTTTTCGAACAAACAATTTTGGCTCAGCCTGACCCGGGCATTTTTCACGTTTACCTGGGATATGCCGGATGGACGCAAGATCAATTGCGGACCGAGGTCCAATTGGGCGCGTGGTTCGTATTTCCGGCAGACACCACTACAGTATTCCATTCCGATCCGGATTCTTTGTGGTTGGAGATGGTTCAGAAGACTGAGTTGCAATCGGCGAAGACAGAACCCTTCGCAGAAATCTCCCATCCAGTAGAATCGTTTGATCCGAGTCAATTACCGAGCCAATCTTTGGCGCAATTCATCGTTCAGTGACAGTTACCCCACTGGGGACACGTAAGGACGGGGATGTCCGCATCGGCCACGACTCGCTCCGATACCACGGAACCAGCGTCCGCGGCGCCTGCGGCTTCGTTCTAACCGCCTTGTCGGACACGTAATCAGGATACCTATTGCCATTACGGGCACCAGTCGTATGAGCGGCTTATTCTGGCTCCTGAGAAAATGGATTCTCGGATGCTTGCTTCCAGGGCGCCGCCAAATGTAGGTCGCCAGATTTCGCTCTGTAACGGATCACGATGCCATCGTTAAACGCAACCCGAGAAGCAGATCTGTCCGCGCCAATGCTCGTGACCGTTAGTGTCAGGACGGTGGTCGTCAGATCCGGGATTGCGAGTTTTCTGGAATCAATCCGACAACGTAAACCTCTGGAAACGTTGGGATTAGACACTCTGGTAACCTTGCAACGATCTAACCGGGCGCTGAGCGAAATTCACAATTGAAGTTTCGTCCTTTGTTCTCCATACTGGCCCTCGTGTTCAACCTTTCGTAAACTCGGCGGTGCGACTTCACCATCCGCTGCAAGAAGTGCGGTGAGAACATCCCTGCCCCAATAGGCACCATACCGGACTACTGGATTGCTGCCCGGTGCCCGCTCTGCGGAGAGACGAAAAGCTACCTTCCATTCGAGATCTTCCGCGGCAATCTCTCGTACAAACTGGGCCGCAAACCGGTGCGACGAGTGGTGCTCTGATGGGCGAAATGAAGCGGGCCATTGCGCGGGAACGGGAGGCATGGGTGGGGAAGATGCAAGACCAGACGCGAATGAAATCGACGCTCGTCATTGCCGCCGCAATCATAGCGGCTGTGCGCCTGGCGCGGGACCCGGATATAAGCTGCCCATCTCCTCGACTGACCGCCGTGGTATCGGAGAGTGTCAGCCTGGCGCGAATGATTTTGGATCGAGTGGGGAGATAGCAGGCGACAGGCTCGGTTCTTCTCCGGACCGTAAGGGAGGACACAGGACAAGAGCCGTCGGCTGAGATGCCCTTTCCAAACAGTGCCCGGATCGAAGGAAATCAAGAGCGCATGGATTGCCGAAATGAAGTCCCGGCGTAGTCGGCCGCCCGCATGGCTTCGAGCACGAGTACTCTCGGCGGGCTACTCTGAGGCATCTCAACCGAAGACCCGGACCCGGCGGTGTCCAGCATTGATGATGCTGATGCTGGTGTCGGTTTCACTGTGTTGGGCCTTGACGGTGAGACACACGACGAAGCCGCACGCGCTGTCATGGCCCATTTGGGTTCGACGGCCCGGACCTTCATAAACGTCGGCGACACTCCCGAAGCGCTAAGGCGCATCATCGCGGATCTAGCTGAGCGCCATGTCGAGATTAACGACCGGGTAAAGTTTGAATTTGTTCTCGCACCCAGAGAGCCGTCGGGCGAATTGGCCCCGTTAGGAAGGGGCACGGCGGCATCGGTGCGACTGACACGACGCCGCTCATATAAGAAGTAAAGACGGCACGATGCCCCATCCACCCCGTCCACACCCTGTCCGCTCTAGAGCCCTGCGGGACGCGTCCGATGTGCGGACGAGGGGTCTGGGTCTGGCTTTTAGTAACGGGTTAAACAAATAAAAACGTCGCGACGGTCATTGCGGCGGCGACGGTAACGGAAGGAAAACGATGGACACCCTGGTTCTAGTGATCGACGTACCGATAACAATGTCTGCGGAGGACGCAGCGAGGAGACTAAGCGAGCCTGTGACACGCGGCTACCCTATGCGCGGCATGACTGCAGGTGAGCCTATGCGCGTTGTCTTCGCACCTTACGCCGCGACGGAGAACAAGTGCGAAGATGAGCTTCGGGCGATGGAATTGGTAGTTGCGCATCGGCAAGACGGCCTCGCGGATCGTCCAGATGTTGTGCGAGCGGGGCATCTATCGCGGAACGAATTGGGTTAACAAGACAAGGGAGGAACTGGCCTGATGCGTCTCACGGCCCAGCGACCAACGAGTGGGTGACTGCGATGCCGGGGGGGCAGGGTTGTCCAATCGTATCTTGATAGCTTGCTCCGCCATAGTTACTTAAGACTGTCCGCTGAGCGACTAAGGTTGAGTCCGGCTCAAGGAATCGCCGAATTGCACTATGCCGCCTTTTGCGGGACAACGAGCGAGGGCGGTCGATTAAGGGCCGCTTCTCCCCGTTCGATTTGTCGCTGTATGACCGAGACTAGTTTCTCCGTGTATTGGGCATCCAGCCCAAGATTTGAGGACTCTTGCAGGACATTGAGTGCAAACCGGAGGTCGTCGAGGATGGCGGGGTGTCTTTGAGCCGACATTCAGACATTTTATCCAAGCCGCGAACGCTGTCAAACAAAATCGCTTTACCACTGCGCGTTTTACCTGGTTATGACAAATAAGGCAAATAGAATCAGGGAGGTAGGGTAGGGCAAAAGTTGAGGACATTGTGTCCCGACAACCGCGTCAGCGGCGGGAAGATTCTCTCTGTTCGAGGAGACTGCTGGCATACGGCGCCCCCTGCTTGCCGTTCTGTCATGTGAAAGGCCGGAACAGAAAGCCACTTACTCGTCGCGCTTCTTTGTTCGCCTTGGGGGAACATCCATCGCCGGGCTCAGGAGGAAATCGCGGAACGAGCCGACGTTTCCGGTCGGCTCGGGTCCCGCGGAATATGCCATGGAAAACCTGCGGACATCATTCACGCTTACCTAACCGTCAGCGGATAGTAATGAGGCCGGATCTCCCTCGTGCGTCGTTGCGAGAAAATATGTTCCCTGCGGAAGCCCGCGCAGGTCGAGCGTCACTGTGAGGGCGGCATGAAATCCCTGGACATTAGCGACAGCACGTCCGTTCGCCTTATCTGAGGCCCCGCCGCGATCGGTCGTTACGGCGACCATGTAATTGCCGCCCGGACTGAAATAGGGGAGGATCACATGCGCGTTAATGACACTGCGCGGAAGATCGATAGCTGGGACGGAAGACGCCTCCCCTCCCCGGGGTGGTCCCGGCCCGGCTGAGATCGATCGCTACAGCAACCGGAGCGGTTTGTGCTTCTTGGGAAGTAGTCGCAGCCGAACGGCTCCGCCAATAGATCGCTCCTGCCACCGCCAGACAGCATAGAAGAACGGCAGCCGATGTAGCCCACCGCCAATTCGAAGGTTGGCGCGTCTTGGAGCGGACTCCAATGTCGACAGGCCCTGATTGATTGTGATGGTAAGTTTTGATCGTAGTGCGACCGCCAGACACGACGTGAAAAACTGGCGATTAGAAGCTATCAGAAACAGTGCTCACATACCCGACCGCGAAACACGCCGCGGCAAAATGCGATATCAGCGCTTTTCACGACAGAGGACGCTCGCAAGCTTTTTCTGAGTCACTTGTCCGGGTCGTCTTTTCGCACTTCCGTTGCCTCAGATTTAGCGTGGGTCCCCGCGCAAGCTTTTGGCTCCAGTAACAGGCTCATCGCCGTAGGATCAATCGGATCAGGGCACTCTATTCGAGTTTTTGCGCAGCAATGCGTACTCGGCCTTGGCTTTCTGGTAAATGGGAATATTTGAGTCGGCGTCTTTCCAGAGACTCAAGAAATCCTCATATGACTTGCGCGCCGCAACCGCGTTCCCCATCATTTTCTCCGCCCTGGCGAGTTGCAGATGTGACAACGCACCAGTCACCTCATCTTGCACAATGCCTGGGTGATCGAGCATCTTCTGGAACTCTGCCGCCGCATCGCGGCCTTCGCCGAGCTGCAAGAGTGCCAGGCCCCGGATGTAAACGGGATAAAGGCTGTTGAAACCATTGGGGTACGCCAGGTCATACTTCTCTGAGGATCGCAGGAGTTCGACCGCTCCGCCAGGATCGCCCTTATACAGCTCCATGGCAGCCCGAATCGTCGGCAGATCGTAATTTTGAACGAGGGTATCCAATGGAGCCTCCTGATTCAAAATATCTGCCATTTCTTGCGCTTCCCTGATGTCTCCCATTCGCGCATAAGCCAAGGCCAGGACCAATCGCACGTAGCGCTCCGAATCCTTCGTCGGAGCCGTTGCCGCAACCGTCGAGCCTGGGCCAAATTCCCGGCTTCGGCCTCTTCCAGTGCCTCCTCGCCGTTGTCAAAGGCCGCATAACCGGAAGCTGCATACGTCTTCTCCTCCGGTGTGACTAAGTTTATCGTAGCGGAATTTCCGGCGTGCCTTTGTGCTCGTAAACTGCCAGGTGATTGCGACATGGTCGGGGTTCAAAGACCTAGCATCATCCCGTCTAGCGGTTTGCAATCGCCAACACGTGACTGGCCCCAAATACGACCCAGATGTGTGAAGTGGTCGCAAAGGACCAACGGCTAAACCGCTAGCCAACAGGTACGACCACATAAGGCCGCATCATCTCGTTGTCCTCGTGCTCCAGCATGTGACAGTGCCAGACGTATCTTCCCGTGAATCCCTCGAATTTCACAATGATCCTGGTTACCGTCATTGGGTCGACACGGACTGTGTCTTTCCATCCGAGATCGCCTTCACCTATCGATTCGTGAGGGCCGGTGAACACGACTTTGCCGGTCAATTGGTAGACCGCAAGATCGAACGGGCGGCGATCCAATATTTGAAAGCGCACCATGTGAAGATGAATGGGGTGTGAGTCATCGGTTAAGTTGATGAACGACCATATCTCCGTTGAATTCAACACTGGATTCTCTGTGACGGGCATATCCCAGTGCATGCCGTTCAGCAACATCACACTCGATCGGCCTAAGCGATTCTGGTAGTCAGCGAGCGTAAGTTCCCGCGCGTGGACCGCGGCGCTCTCCAGCATGCGCACCACCGGACGGAGTGTTGCAGGCAGGGAGGCAGGATCAGAAGGCTTGTTGCGGTTTACTCGAAACTGCATCACGAATGTGACATCCGTTCGCAAGTACATTTCTGTTCCGGCATGATCGCTGAAGTCAACAATGAGATCGGCGCGTTCTCCGGGACCTAAGATCAGCATTTTCATCTGAGCGGGTGAAGCAAGGAAACCCTGCTCGCTGCCTATCTGGTGGAAGCTAAGACCTTCGGAACCAAAGGAAGCATTGGCGGAGATTGATAGGCGGTAGAAGCTGCCATTCGAACAGTTCAGCAGTCTCAGACGATATCGGCAGGGCTCAACTTCGTGAAAGGGAAATATCTTTCCATTCGCGAGGATCGCGCTGCCATAATATTCAGAGACCCACGGTGCGCCTGGCTTGACCGACAGCGGATAGTAGAGTTGTCCGTCAGGCCGAAAGGACCGGTCAAAGAGGACAACGGGAATCTCGCGGGCGCCGACTGGCAGGTTCAGTGCGTCTTCTAACTTGTCTCTTATCATGTACAGCCCCATTAAACCGGCAACAGCATTCAGTCTGGTAATTCCCATCGCGTGATCGTGATAGAAGAGCGTAGCTGCTTCTTGTTGGTTGGGGTAGTGACATGTGGCCGATTGTCCTGGCGCGAACCAGTGTTCCGGGTATCCATCACTTTCCGGGCCTGTCCTTCCCCCGTGCAAATGCACCACCGTTCTGACTTCGGGCTTGTCGGCCTCGGCGCCATGCAAGGTGTGATCGATTGGCAGGAGATGTTGATGCGGCAGTTCATTCACCCACTCAACCAAGATGGGCTCTCCGCGACGCGCTTCAATGGTCGGGCCAGGGCTCGATGCGTTGTACCCCCAAAATGTTGTTTCCGGCACGTCACGGTGCACCTGCGCGCGAAACTGCGTCATGGTTATGCGGTAGTAAGGAATCCGCGACGTCGCATCAGCAGGGCTTGGCCGCAGGCCAGCGGGTTTGGCGGCCACCGGAAGCGGCAGCGGATCGACAAAGCGTGCAAGCGCCCGGGTGTCCAGCAACTGGGCAGGCCTGCTTGACAGCTGGTGCATCGTGTCGCCCCGGGCCGCGGTCGCCAACATCAGCGAACTCATTTGCTGGAGGAATCGGCGTCTGGTTGTGCGCAGCGATCGCCACTCCGGGGGACTGGAAGAAAAGACGTTCACAGAATGGAGCGTGAATAGTCGACGTTACAGATAGATTAATTACCTTTGGAAGCATCGCATTTGGGCGAATGTAATGCTGGCTGTCGTGCAGGTCGCCGGCGGGAATACCTCACATTCTCCACACCGGAAAATTGAAGGCACGTTCATCAAAGCGGGGTCGACCGCGAAATATACTTGCGCTCGTCTTCGTCGTGCTCAAGGTCGAGCCGGATCTGCACGAAGGCGCTCATGATTCCGAACTCAATCGATCTGAAGGAGATTCCCCCATGAAGCCCTCCTCGTTGATCTTCTCGCCGCTCATCCTGCGACACCTGGCAATGGCGGCATGCGTGGCGCTTGCCCCTGCCACCTTCGCCCAGCAAGTTACGTTCTCCCCATATATTCAGCTCGGCGATAACGGAACGTTTGGCGCAACCGACCAGATGGTCATCGCGTGGCAAACCGATGAAACCGCGCCCAACGCGTCGGCATATAGCGTCACGTTCAGCGCCGACGACCACTGGCGCAGATCCGTTGCGCCCTCCGGTCGAGTCATCGATAACTATCTCTCGGCAGATTCCACGCTACCAACAATCCCCGGGGCCTATGGACCGCATACGAACTACGCCGCGGTTCTCCAGGGCTTGAGGTACGACACAGAATATCACTATGTAGTGAAGGGTCCCGGCATGCCCGGCCATGGCTTTGCATCTTCATTCCACACTCGCAAGCGCGGGTCCGTATTCTCCTTCGCAGTCGAAGGCGACGAGGGCTATTTCCCCGTTGCGCCGAACTCGAATCCGGCCCGCATCGTCGACTATGAAGCGCGCATCGCTCATCTGGTCTACAACGCCGCGAAGATTCCGTTGCCAAACCAGCCCCTGCGGCCCACGCCGGACTTCATCTTGGATACCGGGGACAACGTCTATAACGAGGGCACCGAAGACAACTATCGCGACTTTTTCTTCCCCGTCTTCAACAGCGATCAGGACTCGAATGAGACCGGCGCCCCGATCCTGCGCAGCAAGCTGTTCTTTCCGGTGGACGGAAACCACGACCTTGGCAGCACCGGCGTTTCGGCTAACCTCCTCGCCGACAACTCTGCACCGCCGTTCAGCGGGACTCTCAGTGGCGGAGACGCTCTCTCGTTCTTCAACGACTTCTATTTTCCCCAGAATGGGCCCGAAGGGTTCGACATCCAGTACGCGTGGAATGGCAATACGCCCGCCGCGACCGGCTTTACGATGACCTATCAGGGGCAGAGCTTCAACTCTCCGGCCGCCATTAAGGCGTTTCGTGATTCCACTATGGTTGACACTGGCAAAGGCGTCAAAAGCCAGATCGATCATCAGAGCAACTACTCATTCGATTACGGCAATGCGCACTTCCTGTTCCTGGATGCTGACCCGCATCTCTTCAACGACAATCTTCCCAGCACCAATGCCTTTAATGCTGCGCCTCCGGTATTCACGCCCTACCCGTCGGCGCTGGGAACGTGGGTTATCAACGATCTCGATTCCAGCACTCAGCCCTGGAAGATCGTCGTATATCACCAGCCGGCATTTTCCTCCGGCGATGCAACCATTGTGAACAACCAGATGCGCGCTGTGGCAAAGCTGCTTGAAGATCACGGGGTGAACATTGTTTTCAACGGCCACGAGCACAACTATCAACGTACGCTTCCGATCCGATCCACTTCCCGCACTGCCGGTCCGGTCAGCACGACCGCCGGATCGCCCGCCGTCTATGTAGACCCAACTTTTGACGGAGCCACAAACACCGTGCCGGACGGCGTGCTTTACATTGTGGAAGGAGCGGGCGGCAATCGTGACTTCGATGGCGCCTTCGCGCCGCCCCGCGGCAGCGGCGTCGGTCTCGATGAAGATGATTCAGCCAGTGGTACTTTTACCGATGAGCCAGGACTAACCGTCCCCCAAGGACCTGCATCGTGGCTCGACACCAACCTGACCAATCCAGAAATGGTTAATTTCCTGCCCAACGCAGGCCAGGGTCCCAAGATCACTGCGCGATTCAAGGCAAAAATCTTTTCTTTCGGTGATGTAGTCGTGGCCGGAAACAAGCTCACTCTTTTTCAAATTACTGAGCCGCTGCAGTCGACATCCTCGGCTACGGCCGCCGACCCCGCACCCTATGGAACCGATATCAATGGCCAGCCGTTGAATGATCCAATTCCCGACACCGAGGTCGATCCTGCGACGGGCCAGGTCGTGTCTTCTCCGGCAACAGGAGCTTCGGCTCTTCTTGATAAGTGGTCCATCACGAGACCCGGGGTCTCATCCTTTGTGTCTGCAACGCTCTCCGCGCCGAGGCATGCAGATATGAGCGGAATTCTCACTTACAATGTTCACATCCAAAATAGCTCGCAGTACTCGCTGAACGGAACGCAGGTGCGGCTGCGTCTTTCGCCGAGTGTATCTTTGGCCGGCACCCCGGGCGATACAATCACCGAGCAGGGCAGCGAAGTAGTGGTTACAATTGGCCGTCTTGCCGCGGGCGCAACGCAGGATATCTCGATTCCGACGGCTGTTTCTGCGGGAAGCCATGGCGAAGTTGATGGCTTGGCAGTTGTCACTTCTTCGACGGTTCAACCGGTCTTCTCGAATCGCGTTAGAACCCCTGTGCGGTGATCGTCCGTCATTTCCGCGCTGGATGTGTGGGGCAGGATTATCCATCCTGCTCTGCGATCAATCTGTGTCCCGCAAAGAGTGGCTTGTATATTCCTACTGCTGAAGCAGGTAGATCTGCATCGGGGCACCGCCTAGTCGAGCTGCCCAGTTGTAGGAATTGACGAAGATGGCGTACCTGCCTTCGGGATTCCCGGCGACTGCAATTCCAGCAAACGTGCAGGTGTTATACCCTTGTGCGTTGATTCCCGAAATAGGCGCTACCCCCGAAGGATAGCCGGTAAAGTTGGCGCAGTTTTGAGCGGGATCGGACAACGTGACAGAGACGTTCAGATAGAGGCCGTCGTAAGTAGTGTCCTGCTTGCCAAGGGTGATAATAATATCGGAGTTGGGGTTCTGAGTGACGTCGTCGTTGGGAAAATCGCCTCCGGTGAGCGTCGTCCCGAATGAGACGGGGGAAGTGATGGGTGGGGTCGGGGGGACTCCGTTTAGGCCAATGGTGGTTGCTCCCTGGTAGACGAACCCTAAGTACTGTTTCGACTCAATATCGTTTGTACTGAGTGCCGATGTAGGCTGAATGACTCCAGCGACAGAGGCTCCTGTGGGTTGGGCCATGGTGGGGTCGCTTTGATCCGCGACAAATAACCCCGTAGGACCAATCGAAATAACTGAGCCGGTATTCGCCGTGGGGACGCTCGCGGGACTGGGCGTCCAGAGACTGTTGAGCAAGCTCTGCTGGCCTGTAAAGTTGATCGCGGTCAAACTGCCATCGCTGCCGCACATAGCGGTAAACGAAGCCGGACCCGAGACAACATTTCCTTGCATGTTTTCAAATTGCCAGGATTTGCCGGTCGAGTCAGTGCTTGCGACAATGCTTCCATATCCGAACGTCGGAGGATTGGTTACGACTCCCGCCGCTCCCGCCGGGACTGCAGCGTACTGAAAGCGGGACCGCCCGGTAATCTGATAGCAACTTGTTTGAGGCGCCGCAAAGACAGGCGGGGTATTCACGCCTCCGGGACGGAGAATGGCAAATCGACCCATCACCTCAAGCGCATATCCGGCAGAGGTCCCGTTGCTTGTGAGCACAGAAAAGCCGTGGCTCGACTGAATTGTCCCGCTGGCGGGAGTATTGGGAGACGTGGGGAAAGTCACCGGTTTATAGCTGAACGTGTTCTTCGTGTTATCCAGGGTGAGAATCCATGTTCCGGGGCTCTGCACGCCGAAGTAGGTATTCACCGGACCGGCGGCTGGGGGAGCCGGAAGTCCCAAAGATGCGGACGGATTGGGGACGATAAGTGGAGGGGTACCGCTCGAGCACCCACTCACTGCGACTGCCGTCACGAGGGTCAAAACCAGAAATGTTGCGGTGGCGATATAGCCCGATGGTCTGATCACCTGTTTCCCCCAATCTTTGTGAGCGATGGTTATTGGGCGATGGACTGTACTTCGGTTGCGCTTAAGTTGTCGGGTCCCTTGATCAGAACGACACCTTGAGCGCCAGCTGCATGGTCCTCGGACGATGGGCATCGACCGGATGGAGGAAGGAACTCCCCGTCAAGCAGTCGACTCCATCGCCGCCGGCGGCACTGTAATAAGCGGCATTGCCCCCATAACAGCTGACCTCGTTCTGTGCCTGGGTACCGAGTGTAGGATCGTAGATTCGAAATTGGGTGTTGTTGAAAATGTTGAACGCTTCGGCGCGAAACTCTACATTGGCACGTTCAAAGATGGGAACATTCTTCTGTAGTGCCACGTCCCAGTTCCACCGGCTAGGATTGTTCAACGAGTTCCGGCCTGCGGTTCCAAACGTTAGCCCACGTGGGGCGACGAACGCCGCGGGACTCAAGAGGAGCGGACCAAAGCTCTTGCCGTTATTACCCCCCGGCGGCTTCTTCGAGTGGGCCGAGATGCCGGACAGGTCCGGATACGAGCCCGACCCAACTCCGTTCGCGACGCCGGCGTTGTCCAGGGTGCCTATCCCAGTCGGGCTGCCGTTGTTTACGATCGTAAAAGGAATTCCAGTCTCGAACAGGGTCACGCCGCTCAGCTGCCAACCTCCAAGGACGGCTTTGACGCTCTTCAATTGCGCCCAGTCCGCCGACGTCCGCACCCCGTTTGCATCGTGCGAGGCCAGGTTACTGGGATCATCGTCGGCGAAGTGCAGGAAGCTATCGAAGGCATGGATCAGGGGCAGCTCGTAGATGTAGCTGATGTGCAGCAGGTGTCGCTGGTCGAAGCTGGAACTGGCTCGATTGGATTTAAAGTCGAAGGAGTTGACGAAGGTGGAATCGGAGCGATCGGATGCGTCGTCGAGCGAGTGGCTGTATGTGTAGGCTACGCCCAGCGTCAGTGGCCCTTGCACCTTGCGCATTGTTGCCTGGAGGGCGTTGTAACTCGAATTGGCCACGTTCTGGAGAGCGAAAATTTCGCCGATGCCGGGGGCATAGGTGCGGAGTGCGTTCGGAGAAAGGGAATTGGCAATGTTCTGGCCGAAGAAGGTCACACTCCCGATCGAGGCGTAACAGGCTGCGACCATGTTGCTGTAGGCGGGATCCCCATAATTGAGTGTCGTTCCATTGGTCAGAACCAAAGTGCCCGCAGGGGTAGCAGTGCAGTCGCCTGAGGAAGAACCACCAGGAATCGCGGGGTTAGCTCCGCGTGTGAGCAAGGGTTGATGCGGTGCAAAAGGATTTTCATTCGCTGCCAGAGGCGCCAACTGGTTGGACTCGAGTTCCGCCGTAAGATGCGTTCCCTTGCTACCCACGTACGCAACCGAGGCGAGCGTGTTGCCGGGCAATTCATGCTCTACGCTCATGCTCCACTGTTGTACATAAGGCCAGATTGTTTTGGTGGGTATGGCGGTGACATTGAGTGGGAAGGCGGTGCTGACAAAGCCCGCGCCGGCTGAGTTATCGAGACCGATCGTGCTCCATCCCGTGGGATTGATCTGAGTCATGCTGAGCACGACAGGCGCGGACCCCTCGAGAGAGCCGGTGTTGGCTTCATCCGCTGTTCCGTGCTCAAAAAAGATGCCGAAGCCACCGCGCAGAGCGGTCTTGCCGGTACCGGTCGGGTCCCACGCGAACCCGACTCGCGGCGCCGGGTTGAATCTATGGTCGGACATGCAGCTGGCCGGAACTCCATTCTTGCCGCATTGCACGATGCCATTCAGGATCAGCGGATTGACCGCGCCGTTAGTGGTGTAAATCGGAATGGGCGTGCCGTCACTTGCAAGCCGCAGTCCGCCCTGTCCATCCACCGTGACGCCTTGCGCCGCAGTCTGGCTAAAAGCGGATTGTTGCCAGTTATAGGCCATGTGATTCGCTTCGTAAAAGTTGCCGAAGAGGCTCACGCGTATGCCCAGGTTGATCGTCAACCGAGGCGATACCTTGAAATCATCTTGAAAGTAGGGCTCGAAAATCTGATACCGCTGACGGTACCTGGCCTGCGCACTATCCTGCTCGAAACTCGAGACCGCTCCGGATCCACCCGGAGGCGTATTGTCAGTCGTTTGTCCGTAGAGATAGTCTGCGAAGGCATTGCCAGTTGAACCTTGCACGCGCACATTGCTGAAGGTCAGCAGGCCCTGCGTATCGCCGGTTGCCGCGCCAATGGGCCCATTGGTCTGATTCCTCTGGAAGACGACCCACTCTGCCCCGAATTGAAGATTGTGCTTCTTAAGTGTCTTGTTCAAATTGTCAGTGAAGATATAGGTGGGGTTGCTATGCTCCCAGGGCATGTAACCCGGATCTACGGCGAAGCCCAGCCCTCCATAAACGGAGTTGTTCCCTGCGATCGAGATGCCCGGCATTTTCGTTGCGTCGTTGAAGATGGCGGTCATCCCGCAGTTGGTTGACGCAGCGCTGCAGGGTTGGTCGAGGATCGCCGGCCGGGCAATGCTGACCCCGGGGGCTCCAAGATCATTCAATGTGATATGCGAGTTCGTGTAGCTGGCGACGAACTCATTCAGAAACGAGGACGTAAATGCGCTGGATAGCCGAGCCACAAGACTGAGCCCAGGGGCGTAAAAGCTGTTCTGGATGGTAGGCAGACTGTTCTGCGTGTAAGCATACTGTGGAACCGGGGTGGTTTCGCTCCATTCGTCATGGATATAGCGGAAGCTGGCCTGGTGCTTTGCGGAGACGGCCTGATCGATCCGGAACAACTCCTCGCGCCAGTTGGTCGGTAGAGATACGTCGCCAAGATAGCAGGAAGATCCGGTGGAGTTGCAGCCTGCGGTAGAGGTTGGCAGGGGAAAGATACCGTTATTGAGCAAGGCCAAAGCGTTCGGGTTGAGAAATACGCCATTGTTTCCTGGATAAGTCATCTGATTATTGACGAAAGTGAACGGAGCTGGGTTGGCAATGTTTTCACCTAACTGAGAGTCCGGGCAATCAGGATATTGAGTGCGGGAGAATGAAGCGAATGTACCGTTCGCTACTGCCGGGCATACATCGCTGAAGTCCCCGTTGCGCTCGGCAAGTGACGGAACAGCCTGGCGGTATGCGTAGGGGTCCTTTTCGATGCGCGCTTCCTCGGAGAAGAAGAAGTGGGTCTTTCCCCGAGCATCGTAAAGGTGGGGAATGGAAAGGGGACCCCCGATGGTGCCTCCGAAGTCGTTGCGGCGATAAAGCGGCGCGCTGTTTCCGACGTCGAAATAACCCTTTGCGTTCAGGTCCTCATTCCGGAAAAACTCGTAAACGCTGCCGTGGTACGTATCCGTACCGGACTTGGTAGTTACAATGGTCGTTCCATTACCAGTGCTCGGATACATGGCGCCATAGTTTGACGTGAGTACTTTGATCTCCTGGATGGCGTCAATGCTGGGGTATACGATGAGTGTGCTGTGGTTCTTGTTGATGCCGACGTTCAAGGTCTCCGCGCCGTCCACCTGGAAGCTGTTGTACTCGGTTCGGCCTCCGTTCACGCTGTAGGACACACTTCCTGCCATGCCAACGCGGGCCTCATCCTGTTGGGTTTGATTGCTGACCCCAGGCGCAAGGGCGATGAGTTGCGTGAAGTTCCGCCCATTGAGTTGAATGTTAGTCACCTCCTTGCCGGTGATGGTGCCGCTCATCTCGGCAGTTTCCAGATGCAGCTGAGTAAGTTCCGAACCGCTTTGTACGTTGACGGTAGTGGCCTCAGCCTCTCCGAGGCTTAACTGCGCATTGAAGATAAGCGTCTGACCCATGTCCAGTGCAACGTCGTGAACCGATAAATTGAAGCCGGGCGCTTGAACAACAATCCGGTAGTGGCCGGCAGTAAGGTAAGGCACGCTGTACGACCCGGAATCATCGGTCTCAGTGTGTAACTGCACGCCCGAATCCTGGTTGGTAATCTCGATTGTTGCGTGACTTATAGCTGCGTTTTGGGGGTCGGTCACCTGGCCGGTAAATCTGGCATTTTGAGCGTGAACCGCCACCGTCAGGACGAGGAATGCGAACAAAGACGAGACAACAGTGAGGCTGTTCTTAAACGATGCACACATTGTCATCTTCCTATCTATTCGGGGTGGGAAGTGGGAAAGGTCGGGGAGGATTCCGTGCGGATGTTGGCCGACTGACAGATGCGGAAGATCTCTGCGCGAATGTCCTGCGCTGATATCACAAGTTGCTGGAGGACGAAGGACGGCTCCCGGGCATGTTCATCGCCTGCATACACAAGCTCTGACGCAAGCTTAAGGTTCTGTTCGACCAGGGCGCTTAATTCAGGCGAAGGGCTCCCCTGCGAAGCTGTTGAAGGGGCGTGTTCCACTTCCAGGAGCGGGAATGAATCCTCCTCCTCCCGGACTGCTACGACAAGGTGCTCGACGTAGACTGTTGTCAGCTGATCCAGCAGCGCCCGGGCGCCTGCGGTTAACTCCCTTGATGAGGGAAATTGCCCTGCCAGGTCGTGAAGCCGTTTGCACTCGCGGACGAGACTTGCCGAAGCGTTCAGAATCTGATGGGCGGACTGCCTGCAACGATCACGGGCGAGGCGCCGCGCCGCGCAGTACTTATCAAGCGGACTCTCTTCCGCCGCCACCGACAAAGCTGTGATGTTCATGTGCTGAAAGCCGTCCTGCGGTTTGGCCTCGATGTCACGGTAACTCCAGATGGTGGCTGCTACATGAGGAATAGCCTTCAATCGCGTGAATATTTGGCGCTTGCGAGCATCGCTTTCCACGATTCCGGTAACGACGATACCGCTCCGGGTACGCGATTCCCGCAGCCGTTCTGTATCTGCTTGCAGTTCCTGCAGGGCGACCATGACGCCGAGCTCTGCCATGTCAAGCTGATCTTCGCTTACCTCGAAAGAATGAAGAGTGGGCAACGCCACGGCCGGTCGAGTGGCAGGCTGCGATGGTTCCCCGAGCGAGCTCTCAAACCAGCTCTCCGTTGCAGGCCCCCATGAAACAACTTCGTAGGAAAGCTCCGCTACCTGGATGCTTTCCTGATCACGGAAGAGCAGGCTTCTGGCCACAGGATGGTGGTCGCCGAGCCTGATGGTCATCGACTGCCGCAGAACCGGCCCAGAGCTTGCGGTAGTGGTTACGGTTAAAAGATCGGTTCCACTCCTTTCAACATCCTCATGCTGGTGCGGGGTGCGATCACGCCAGGCTTCAAAGTTTGCGGCCGACAGAGGATCGTCCCAATCGTCTTGAGCCTCGGCGAGCTTGGCTCTCAGTATCCTCTCGTCAGAATCCATGGGCTGCGGCTTCGGGCGCCGTCGGCCATCCAGATCACGGTAGATGTCACGGCGGCGCACCCGTCCGGAGGCGCGTATCTCAACTTGCTGGTGAACAACTCCGGGACCAAATGCAGTCCGCAACCGTCCTTCCGACTGCGTTGTTTCGCGAAGCACGGACCCAGCATCCATCCTCTCCTTCGAGTGAGTGAGCGCGACCCAGGCTAGGACGCCGGCGATCAGAACGGAGACAGCAACCGGAACAAGCGCTCCGCGGCTTCCGATTGCAGACTTAGCGCTCTTAAGGAGACGCCGCCAGCGGCCCGCTCGGTGGGTCGGATGCATGTCACCAGACGGAAGGACATCCAGCAGTTCACCGGACGATATCTCGTCAAAGCCGAGGTTGTCTTCCTGCAAATCGGCCAACGCCTGTAATTCATTTGCATCCGTCGCAAAATGTGGATCGAGATAGGTTGCCTCGATTAGCGCTCCCTCTCCGGTGAAACGGACACAGAGCGCTAACGTCCTGTCGTCGCTTAATTGAACCTCCTGCCTTAGCTCCGGCGGCGACTGTGGGGGGTGTTGAGTAACTGGAAGCATCAGCAGGAGTATTCCCTGCTCGCTTAAGATCTCGATCAACTCTAACTGCGCGGCGGAACGAGTCTCCACTCTCAAGACCGCTCGCGACGAGCTGATATCCCGGACCGCGACTGTCTCGGCATTCAGCGCGATCACGAGGTCCGAGGGGTAATGATCGAACGTTTCACGCATTCGCCGCTTGCCGTGATCGAAGATTCTCGCAAGCGACGTCTTCTCGGACCGGGTCACTGCTTTCCCCGACCTGGTCGCTGCCGTGATCTTCATTGAACGGCGGATTGACCCTAGCGAAATTCGCTGCGGCTGAGACGGCGGGGACGACTTGAAGACTCTCGCGATCTTGTCAAGGCAGGTTCTGCAGCCGACGAGGTGTGCCAGCAGATCGTTCTCGAGCGGGCGCAGCGTGAGCGCGCGATAGCGCTGTTCCATCTGATCGTCGCTCGGACATGCGCCCCATACGGATTGGAAGATCTCCGACATCATGTCGTTTGCGAACTTGTGCGATGGAACTGCGGTATTTTGCGGCTTGATTTCCGGCGCATTACCGCGCCCCAGCACGCGAATCTGTTGAGGATCGGCAATGTAAGCCTTGAGCTCCTCTCGCGCGCGCGCAAGGGCTAGATCAACGGCATGGCGCGAGACCAGGCAGATCTTCGCAATGTCTTCATGGCTGAACTCATGGAAGAAACGGAGAAGAAACATGTTTGCGAACTTTGCGGCGCGCCTTCTCCACAACAGAAAGACGAGGATCTTGCGCAACTCGTTCTGTACTTCGATCTGGTCGAAGGCCGCGCTCGTTCTGAGAGTGATCGATAACGTATCAAAATCGACTGCGGCCAGGCTCTGAAAAGAGTGATTTCGTCCCCGCCTGCGTTCGGTAAGATACGCATACCGCAGGTGCGTGTAGAGGAACGGCTCGATGTTATCGAGGTCGCACAGGGTGTCTTTCAACAGCAGAACGCGAACGAAAGTCTCCTGGACCAGGTCTTCAGCGGCGGCGGGATCATTTTGCGCAAAGTGCAGCGCCCACCTAAGTAGCCATGGATACTTGGCGGTGAACATGCCTTCGAGTGTTTGCTCAAAATCCTTGCCAGGACGGGAAAGTTGCATGGTGCTTCTACGTTATAAACCCGCGCGACCAGAACCAAATCTCTCGCAGGTTAATCAAACGTTTATCATCAATTATTTCGTATGTAATTAATGCGAAGTTCATCGACTTGTAATGAACGCGGCTGTCATTGGGCGATAGTGTCTCGGCTGAAGCGACATGAATCTCGAGAGGCATATGGCCAGACACAAGGGCCAGCTGGAAATACTTTCCCAGTAGCTTCAAGTAAATAACCCACCGCTCCGGGTGCGACAAACGCGCGCTCGCGAGGTTTCGCACGTCCGCAAGATGCCAAGCAGCATATGCGGAGCTGCGAGCCCCACCGCTGGATTCCCGCCCTCCCCCAGGAGGGAGCAACTTCAACAAGTCACTTCAAGGAGATGCAATGAAAATTCTGAAGGGAATGTCCCTCCTTCCCGTACTTGTGCTCTCAGCCGCACTGGTACAGAGCTCCCCAGCCCAGACACTACAGGTCCTTACCGCCGGTTCGTCCGCTCAGTTCGGGCCGTTCGCAGTAGCTGCGTGGCAACTCGCGAAGGCTGGCAATGTCGCCGCCTTTCACTACACGCTGAAGGCTAGCGCGCCCTGCCCAGGAACTAGCTGCTACGCCTGGATCAATGACAGCCGCACCGTCGGCAGCAACACCGTTCCGCAGGAGCCTGGCAACCTGTGGGTCGTGTGGAGCACGAACGGAATCTGGGCATACCTCAGCGTCGACTCGACGGTGGGTGTTCGGGCTCTCGCGGCCGTTCCGCGCGCAAAGCTGACCATGGTCGCGCAGGCTTCGCTTCCGGCCGCCGGCGCCACCAAGTTCACGTATTGGCCAGACGGCGGAGCTAACGACACCGCGATGACCACCGCGGTCTACACTGCCCTCAATAACGCGCCGATTCAGGCCGCCAACACCGACATCCGCCCGGAGGACGCGCTCTACGCCACCAACCGCGCTCTGAATACTCTCGGATACGGTTCGGTTGCTGACCCGCGCTCAGGCCACTCCGGTCAGTTCCTGATCGGCAACCCGATCAAGAGCCACTTTAGCGGCGCAATAGCTAACCCGGTTTCCTTCGCGATCGCGGGCGGCGCGGATCCGATGTCGGGCACGGTGGGACCAGCTCTGGTCACGATCCCGATCGGTGCGGCTCCGATCATCTTCGTCGCCAGCACAGCCACGGGCAGCACGGTGGCCGCCGCCACCAACGTCACCTCCGCCAATGCAGCCTCGCTGTTCAGCGGTTTGGGCAACTGCGCCGCGGCCCTCGTTACCGGCGCTACCGGCGTCATCGATCCTGTTCTGCGTGAACCCCTATCCGGCACGATGAATACCACGGAGTTCACGGTGTTTCGTCCCGGCGATCCTTCCGGCACCAGTTCGCAGGAAACGGGCGTTAGCGCAACGGCTAACAACCCGCTTGCGAAGGCCTGCGGAACCGGCTTCCGTTATCGCGGCGTCGGCACCGGCGACGTGGTCAACAACGTCATCGCTACGCCGAACACTCTCGGATACGCCTTCTTCAGCTACGAAGGAACGGCGGGGGGCAAGACGGATCGCTACCTTAAACTGAACAGCATCGATGGCATCTCCGGAACCTACACCAACGGCGCCCTGCCCGCCTGCCCCGTGGTGAACGGCGCCTACAGCTGCCCGATTGCCAACGGGAAGTCGTTCCCGACCCTGCGGAATGGTACGTATTCTGCATGGTCCATCTATCGCATCGTCACTGACTCGACCCACCAGGCAAACGTTCAAAAGCTCGTCACCCAGGCTCAGCTTTCCGTCAACGCGAACATCCCTAACTTCGTTCCCTTCACGCCGGTTTGCGGTACCGCCGTCGGCACGACTAACGATCCCGGCCTGGCCGTCTGGCGCGAGCACTACGTTCCCTCCACCATCACCACCATTCCTGACACGATCTCGATTACTCCCAACGATGGCTCGAAAGGTGCGACCGTCACGTGCAAGATCGTGAAGGGCACCTATCCGTCTCTCACTTATGGCGGCGGCACGGAAGCCGGCGGCGACGTCGGCGGCTTGATCCAGGTCAATCCCGCTTCACCCCTGACAGAAAGCTCGCCTCACTAAACCATTGCTTTGCACGTTTGCCCACTGGCGGGCGGCTTTCGGGCCGCCTGCCGAGGCGGTCGATCTTTAACCGTGGAGTCGGGACACAGGACGCGACGAATGGAACAGATCTTGAAAGTTCAACTCAATCATCATTCGGTCCTGCGTTGTTATTCGGCGTTCCGTTCGGTAGCGGCATTCCTCGCGCCGTTCCTGCTTTGGCTGCCCTGCCACTCTGCGTCAAAGCGCCCAGCCTCTTCTCACCTGGCTGCGACACCCGCCGCGGTTCCGGCGGATGTGCCATCCGGCTTCTTTCCCGGACCGATCCATTACTTCGCCGGCGAAGGACCGTCGCTGACCGGGACTTATGCGGACGGTTCCGTGCCTACGCAGGTTCCGTTGCCGCAGCCGGTTGCGGTAGTGAGTGACAGCAAAGGAAACATCTACATTTCGATCGTCAACAACAGCCTCTTTATGGTTTTTGCGGGCGGGACTGTTCCCGCCGCGCTGGCGAATGTGACATTGAATGCCACGCCCGCGGTAACGCCCGTTGCGGGCCGCATCTACCAGATCGCCGGCTTCGGATCGAGCTGTGGCGCGTGTGCGGGAATGCCGCTGAATCAAGTGGGTATCGGGACGTTGTCCAGTTTGGCCATGGATGCCCAGGATAACCTGTATTACTGTGACGAATCCAATTCTGTTGTACGCAAAGTAGACGTCGTTACTTCCAACGTCAACACCGTCGCCGGCACTTGGGCTACCCAGCCGGCCAGTGCCCCATCCAGCGGAGGGCCCGCGACCAGCGCCTTCATTGTTCCCACTGACATCGCGCTTGATCTGTGGGGCAATCTGTACGTCAACGACTACTTTGACGACCTGGTGTACGTTGTTTACTCAGGCACGCAGCCGCCTCCCATCCTTGCCGCGGAAAATATAACCGTCGGGCCGAGCCAGAAGAACTACCTCTACATCATCGCGGGCCAATACTCTGACTACTGCCTCACCCTGGGAACTTGCGGAGATGGCGGGCCGGCCCTCTCCGCTGGGTTGGGCTATCAAGGCTCCATCGCTGTTGATTCAGCCGGCAACCTCTTCATCGCCGACGCGATCATCGACGCGACGACGACATTTGCCGATTCCTACGTCCGCACTGTCTACGTGGGCGGGAAGGTCCCCCCGCTCTTGGACCTCTATCTCAACCCCACCGGCGGAAATGCCGTGGCTCCGTCGCCCGGATCCATCTATCCGGTCACTGGCTACAGTCTGCCCACGCCGTATTCTCAGTGCACTGCTGCCCCTTGTGGGGACGGCGGCCTGGCCGGGCAAGTTCAGTTCGGAGGGAACGGCGCGACACAGGGAGCGCAGGTATATCTCGCATTCGACAAGCTCGACAATCTGTATACCTCCGACACCTACGCCCACGCCCTCCGGAAGATCGACACCTCCGGATATGCAACCACGGTCGCAGGCATAGACGACCCCACCCAGATCGTGCCGGCCACGCCAGCTCCGGATGGCGGCCGGGCTGTTGGGACGCCCCTCGGCTACCCGCTAGCCGCATTATTCGATCCTCAAAACAACCTCTATTTTGCTGATGAACAGTATGACCTTGTCTGGCAGGCGCTGGACCTTCTCTCGCAGACCATCACGTTCGCTCCTCTTTCCAACGTCACCTATGGAACGGCCCCCATCCCCTTGACGGCGACGGCGAGTTCCAGCCTGGCCGTGGCGTACACAGTTAGTTCCACTCCGAGCGGCATTGCAAGCCTGAATGGCTCGGATCTGGTGATCAAGGGTGCAGGCACCGTGAACGTGACGGCCTCCCAGCCGGGAGATGAGAGCTATGCGACGGCACCGGCCGTGATCCGATCGTTCACAGTCGCTGAAGCTCCGCTCACCGTCACAGCCGACTCGGCCTCGAAAATCGTCGGGAACGTCAACCCGGCGTTCACCGCCACCATCACCGGCTTTGTCAACGGGGACACCGCTCAAACTCCCGGAGTCTACTCGGGTTCTCCTGGATTCTCGACCGCGGCGACGACGAGCTCGCCCATTGGCACGTATCCGGTCACGCCTTCGTTGGGAAACCTGACCTCAACCAACTACACGTTCCCCGTCGCAAACTTCATTCCGAGTACCCTGACCGTCACCGGGACTACGCCACAGACCATCACCTTCGCGCCTTTCTCGCCTGGGACCGTCCCGTACGGACACGCTCCGATCACGCTCAGCGCGACCGCAACCTCAGGCCAGTCGGTTACCTTCTTCTACGTGAGCGGGCCGGCTCAGCTTTCCGGCCCCAATGGCTCGAACCTCACCATCACCGGCGCAGGGACCATCGTGGTGAAAGCCATCCAGGAAGGATATCAACAATACGAGGCAGCGACGCCCGTCACCAGGACATTAATGGTAAGTCCGGCCGTGCTGACTGTAACCGGCCCGACGGTAACATCGACTTATGGCTCAGCCATCGATCCCACGACATTCCCCGCTGCTACGATCAGCGGTTTCATGGGCGCGGACACGCAAGGCTCAACCCTTACGGGAGCCGCGCAATACACGCTCCAGTCGGCAACACCGAACGTCGGCACCTATCCGATCATCGTTTTGCTGGGGACCTTAACCCTGGTCGCAGCAGCCGCGCCGAACTATGTCTTTGCTACTCCTGTGAATGGCACCCTCATCGTGAATGGGGCAATCCAGACGATCAATTTCAACCCCATTCCGGCCGGTCAGACTTACGGGCAGTTGATCAACTTGACGGCAGCCTCCACCTCGGGTTTGCCAGTGACCTTCATGACGACGGGTCCCTCCATCTTCTACAACAGCATCAATAACATCCTCGAATTGAACGGAGTCGGCGCCGTAACGGTGACGGCGACGCAATCCGGGAGTGGGGACTACGCGGCGGCGGCGCCTGTCACTCAGACCTTCACGGTAGCGCCCGCGCCGCTCAACATCACCTCGAATAGTTTCACGCGTGAGCAGGGCGCTCCCAACCCCACCCTCACCTATGTAATCGGTTGTCCGAATTCCATCAATCTTCCTGGCTGCTTTGTGCTCAACGATTCAGACATACCGAGCGTGATCACTGGAATTCCCGACCTCACGACCATAGCGACAGATTCCTCGCCCCCCGGGGCCTACCCGATCGTGACAACTCAGGGAACACTTTTGGCTCCGAATTATATGTTTGTCTTTGTGAATGGCACCCTGTCGGTGACGCCCCCCGGCAACTTCGCCATTAGCGCGAACCCCACCTCACTCACCATTCCGCGCGGGCAGAGCGGACAGAGCACCATCACAATCACTCCTGGGAACAACTACCAGGGCAGCGTCACCATGAGTTGCGGACAGATGCCCGCCAACGTCGCCTGTGTAGTCAGTCCATCGACCTTCACGTTCCCCGGCAGCCAGAACCCTGACGGAAGCGAGAACCCGGCCCAGGGGACCATCACCATCAACACGGCAGCGGGCACGATCGTCGGCGCTCTGCGTGCGCGGAATTCGGACACAAACCAGGCAGGGCTCCTCATACCCGGAGCATTTTTCGGAATGCTTCTTCTTTTCTTGCGCCGAAGAGCCGCGAGTTGTCTCGGCGCCGGCCGGGCCTGCATCCTGCTGCTTCTTAGCCTGGGCCTGTTCTCACTTATTTCCTGCGGCGGAGGAACGAGTTTTGTCACCGCTGCTCCCGGCACCATCACAGTTTCGATCAACGGAAATGGAACCACCCCTTCTGGGAGCGGAACCGTCACCGCCTCGGTGCCGCTCACCGTTGTCATCCAATGAGTTTGCCAGCGCTGTTTCCTGCAGACGGAGCCATTAGTCGTCTGTGTGACTTGTAGCCGTCCTCAACGATGAATAGCTGACTCCCTGTTTGTACGATGCTTCCCCATGGCAAGGCGACTTGGTCAGATCGTAACTTGCCACACGATCATTGCTTCAGTTAGGTAGGTTGCACCTGCTTTCGCCGGCAGATCCGAAGCAAGGCGACTGATCCTAACTGCGCCACCAACCTGAATGGAGAACGAATCCGATGCTGAACAATTACGCGAAACTTCTCGTCATGTCGGTCCTCACAGTCTCGGCCGTCGCCGTGAACGCACAGACAGTGAAGGGAACCGTCGCCCTTCCCGGATACCCAGAGCAAGTGGCCGTCGACCCACTCTTGAACCACGTCTACGTCGCAATCCCCAACTTTGGCGTCTTCGGCGACGGAACCTTCGACTATCTCACCATTGTCGACGGCAAGAAGGACGTAGTCGTCAAAAACATAAAGATTGCGCCGATCGCCACAGCCGTGGCCGTCGACACTGTCCGGAGCCTGGTCTACGTAGGCGGCCAGAATACCCTGACCCTCGCGAGCGAAGTTACCGTCGTAAGCGCCATTACTAACAAGGTGTTGAGGACCTTCCAGGTCACCGGGACCACGGAGGGCGCCGGAATCGTGGGCCTGGCCGTGAACATTGCCACCGGGATCGTCTATGTTGCCAATTCCAGCGACAACGAAGTCGATGTGATCAACTGCGGCAAAGTTACGGCCAGGATCGCGTCGACGGGCGTGCCCGCCGCTGTCAGTGTGAACCCGTTCACGAACGTGGTCTACGCGAGTCGGGAGGACGGCTTTGTCGATATCATCAGCGGAAAGACCGATACCGTTACGACGTCCGCGGCTTTTGGCGGCGTGAACCAGGGACTTGCAGTGGATATCGTAACGGGTAATGTGCTCGTTGTAGGCAATCCGTTGAGCGCCAGCGCCGCCAGCGTCGGGATTTTGAACTCCGCAGGCACCGTTCTGTCGACCCTAGCCGTGGGTAACGGCGCAGTGGGCATCGATGTTGATCCGCTGACCCACCTCGTCTATGTAGCCAATGCGTCGGACGACACTCTCTCCGCAATCAACGAATCAACCGCTACGGTCACTAACACGATTCCTGTTTCCAGCCTCTTCCTGGCTGTGAACCCGGTAACTGAGAGGATCTACATCTCGCCTATCGACAGTGTTATGAGCCTGACAGTGGTCACCGAGAAATGATTGCTTTTGAATGCGCGAGCGGAGCCAGTCATTGGTTTCGCTCGTGTCTCTCTTCATCCGCATCTTACAACCCAGTTAAAGAAATCTAGTAGACGACCCAGGTATCGAGTATGTTCAGGAGACCCCTTTGCTGTTTTGCCCTTCTCGTTCTTACGCTCGCGCATTGGTGCGTTTCTGCCCAAGAGCCGGGCGCAACAGCTGCCGAGCCATCCGCGATGCCGTGGCAATTGCCTAACCCCGCTCAACACCACGGCGGCCCTCCAAGGATCGAGAAATGGGACACGATCTCCCTTCAGGGAAGCGACTTGCGCCCCGACTCACCCCTCATCGGACAAACCGACGAGTTTCCGGAGTTCACGCGCGAACTGGTGCGAGTTCAGTGGCGCGACGCTGATCCAATCGATCTATATATTGTTCGCCCTAAAGATGCATCCAGGCCTCCGGTGGTTTTCTATCTTTACGGGTATCCCCGCGAAGCTGTCCGCTTTCTGGATCCAGCCTTCTGCAAAACCGTCACGAAGAACGGCTATGCGGCGATTGGTTTCTCTTCCATGCTGACTGGCCAGAGATATCACGATGTGCCCATGAAAGAGTGGTTCGTAAGCGACCTGCAGCATTCACTTGTCGGCACAACACATGACGTGCAGATGGCACTCAATTACCTGTCGGGACGGGGCGACTTCGATATGTCGCGCGTCGGCATTTTCGGGGAGGGTTCGGGCGGAACCATTGCGCTACTGGCAGCCTCGATCGATCCTCGGATCAGGGCAGTCGATGTGCTCGATCCATGGGGAGATTGGCCCTCCTGGCTGACCGGCTCTCGGGTAGTTCCGCAGACCGAACGGGCCGACTACACCAGCCCTGACTTCCTGAATGCGGTCGCTCCGCTTGATCCTGTCGAGTTGCTTCCGAAGCTGAATTCGGCTCGGTTACGCGTCCAGCAGAGTCTATGGGACTCAGGGGAAATACCGGTTGCCTCGAGGGAGCGCATCGCTGCGGCAGTGCCGGCCGCCGCACAGCTCGCGCAGTACCCTGACATACATGACTACTCTGAAAAGGTTGGAATGAATGGGAAGATGCTCGACTGGATGCATACCTCGCTGGCTCCAGGCGCCGATCGATCACCGGCTAGTTCGGGGACGGTCGCACCTCAGGCCTGCCACCCATGATCACACGGCGCTGGAGCGAGACCTCATGGTGCAATCCTCCAGCAACATCGGTTTGCACAGAATCCGGTCTTCCGTAGGGTTTGGCCACCCTCGTTCCCCGTTATCAACCACCAAAGGAGGTCCTATGAATCATCGCAAGCCGTATTCACCGCAGGAGTCCTTCGTCGGAGAAAGCGCGAATGGTTCAAGCACGAAGGAATATGATGTCGTGATTCTTGGTTGTGGCGAAGGCGGCAAGTACATCGCATGGACGCTTGGCAAACAAGGCCAACGGGTGGCCGTTATCGAGCGCAAATACATTGGTGGGTCGTGCCCAAACATCGCCTGCCTGCCAAGCAAAAATATCATCCACAGCGCGAAGGTCGCTTCATACGTGCGCAGGAGCGAAGAGTTTGGCATCACCAAGGAAAACGTGCGGATCGGCATGGATGGCGTTCGTGAGCGCAAGCGCAAGATGGAAGGCCTGGTCAACGTGCATCTCAATAACTTCAAGAACGGCGGCGCCGACTTGGTCCTCGGCATGGGTCGGTTCATTGGGCCCAAAACGCCCGAGGTCTCTCCGGCAGACGGAGGACGGCTCGTTGTACGCGGCGACAGAATTGTGATCGGAACGGGTACGCACGCCCGGCTACCGCAAATCCCTGGACTCGCAAAATCCAGGGCCCTCACACACATCGAAGCCCTCGAACTCGACCGGGTACCGGAGCACCTCATCGTCATGGGAGGCGGGTACATCGGCTTGGAACTCTCCCAGGCCATGCGCCGATTTGGGAGCAGGGTCACCGTCATCGATCGCAATGCGCGCCTCGCGCATCGGGAAGATGAGGATGTCTCTCAAGCTCTTGAGGAACTCTGCCGCGACGAAGGGATCGAGCTTGTGCTGAACGCGCGCGTCCGGTCGGTCGATGGGCAATCGGGCACGCAGGTGAAATTGCAAGTATTCACAGTCGATTCCGAAATAGAGTTGCACGGGACGCATCTGCTCGTGGCCACCCGCCGAACTCCGAACACTGCCGGAATTGGTTTGGACCAGGCGAGAGTTGAGTTGACCCCGTACGGTTACATCAAGGTCGATGAACATCTCCGGATAACTGCGCCGGATGTGCGGGCGGTGGGGGAATGTGCCGGCACCCCGCAGTTCACCCATATTTCCTTCGACGATTTTCGCGTGATTGTCGCTCACATGGCGGGTCGCGATCGTGTTACAAAAGGACGGCAAGTACCCTTCCGCATGTTTACCGACCCAGAACTGGCGCGAGTCGGCCTGAGTGAAAACGAGGCCCGCGCGAACGGAATTCCCTATCGAGTCGCCAAGATTTTCATGGCTGCGGTGTTGCGCGCGCACCCTTTCCGAAACACGCGGATTCATGAAGGCGTTGATCGCAACCGACAGCGATCGAATCCTGGGTTTCACCGTGTTCGGCGTGGAAGGCGGAGAGATCATGGGCGCGGTCCAGATCGCAATGATCGCTGACCTTCCATATACGGCGTTGCGCGATGCCGTCCTGACGCACCCCACCCTGCTCGAAGGACTTATCTCGTTGTTTACGGCTGTTCCACCGATGCCCGAGTCGGTAAAGGAACACGAGCCGAACCGCCTCGCGGCAGCGCTCTGACTTCAAGCCATAAACAAGAGAACCAACCGAGTTCGTCGAAATCGCCTGGTTCACGAGTCGCAAAGCGCGGCTTTCCGTTGTGCCACAACACTGCAGCAGGAATTGACCAAACTCGTCAAGATTTGACCGACATTCGCGCCAGGGCCCGACTCTAATCCTCAGATTTGGAGATCCTCGTGATCTTCCCAAGGAGGAGAGTCATATGGAAGCACCGTCCCTGGCGCCAGATCAAACTCGCGGCCCGGAAATGCATCGCAAGCTCGGAGCCTTTGAACACCTGCTATGGCTGGTGGATCACTGGTCGCCGCGTCACTTCGTACTGGCCGTACGCATTGAGGGTGCGCGGATTGCAGAGGAGGATCTGAGGCTCGCATTGATTCAGGCACAAAGCCGGCATCCCATCTTGAGGGCAGCGATTCGTGAGAATGGCCTTGGAGTCCCTGAGTTCATTTCGTCGAATGCGCCCATTCCCTTGCGCGTTGTCCGACGCACACATGATTCCCAATGGCTTCATGAAGTCGAGATGCAACTGGGTATTCCATTTGAGCACGTTAATCGCCCGTTTCTGCGTGTTGTCCTTGTCCAGGGAGAAGCCGCATCGGAACTGGTCGTGATAGTTCATCACTCGATTGGCGATGGCGTTTCCGCCATGTTCCTGGTACGCGACCTGCTCGAGTCGATGGAGGGCCATCGCCTGGAGGAATTGCCCGCAGGAGATGCATTTGAAGATCGGCTGCCAAACGTGCCGGCGAATCCAAGTCTGCCTCACCCGACTCTCCCAACAGGGAGCGCGGTTCATCGGCCTCAACGGCCCGTTTTGCAAGTCTTTGAACTGGCTCCAGATGAACTGAGTCGAATGGTCGAGCACAGTCGGGCAGAAGGCACCACGCTGCAAGGTGTTTTGCTCGCCGCACTTCTGCTCTCGTTACCCGGAGACGGCACCGTTCAGTGCCTTTGCCCCATCAACATTCGAAGCCTCCTGCCCGGGGTGAAGGAGGATTTTGGGCTCTACATCTCGTCGGGTATGGCATCGTTGGATCGGAAGGCCGCACCTGACTTTTGGTCCCTGGCGCGACTGGCGCGGGGACAAGTCCTACAGGGATCCGATCCTCAGGCCCTGCGGATGCGAGCCGCTTCCGTGTCAGCGATCGTTGCCGCCAATCCTACCCCGCAGGAGACGTATGAACGGGTATGGCGACGCTTTGGCTATGACGCGGTCTTGACCAACTTCGGGCGCTTTCCGCTCATGCCCAGGGTGACGCGCTTCCGGGTGACCGCGGTCTATCCAATCCTCAGCCCTGAGCTCGAACCGGTTGTCGCAGTCGCCACAGCAGATGAGTGCGCCTTCATCACTCTGAATTCACCTCCGGCGTTCGCCGATGTCTCTTCCAGGTTTCTGCGCCTTCTCAGGCAGCAAACGAATTGACAACCCATCGTTCATAGCTCATGGAGCTTAAAGTCCGTGCCAAACTTCTGACCTTTGCGGTCAGCCGAACGGAGCACTGCCATGTCACAGATCGAGACAGCAACAATCCAACACCCCCTCAATAGTTCGCGGCAGGTTCTGCTCGCCAGCCTTGTGGGAACCGCTATCGAGTTCTTCGATTTCTACATCTACGCCACCGCGGCCGTCCTGGTGTTCCCCCGGCTGTTCTTCCCCGCATCCGATCCGGCTACGTCGGTCCTGGCATCGCTGGCCACATTTGCGATCGCATTCATCGCGCGTCCCGTTGGCTCGATGATCTTCGGTCACTTCGGCGATCGAATCGGCCGGAAGAAGACCCTGGTCATGGCGCTCATGACCATGGGGCTATCTACGTTCATGATCGGGACACTTCCTCCGTATCATTCAATTGGCGTCCTGTCTCCGGTCCTCCTGGCCCTCTGCAGATTCGGGCAAGGCATCGGATTGGGAGGCGAATGGGGTGGCGCTGTGTTACTTGCGGTGGAAAATGCGCCGGCCTCGAAGCGGGCTTGGTACGGAATGTTTCCCCAACTCGGGGCGCCCGTGGGCTTCTTCCTCTCCGGCGGCACCTTTCTGTTGCTCTCCCGTTGGCTCACCAACGACCAGTTCGTTGCGTTCGGCTGGCGAGTCCCTTTCCTGGCTAGCTCCGTTCTTGTCCTGCAGGGCCTTTACGTTCGCCTGAACATCACGGAGACGCTAGCCTTCGAGGCCACGGCGAAGCTAGGAGAGCAGGCGAACATCCCTGCTCTGGCAGTCTTGCGCCAACATCCGCGCCAGCTTGCTGCAGGCGTGCTTGGTAGCATCGCGACGTTCGTGATTTTCTACTTGATGGTGGTATTCACCCTTTCCTGGGGAACCACCGCTCTCCACTACAGCAGGACCTCCTTTCTGCTCATGCAACTCGTCGGGGTGGTGTTCTTTGCACTCGCGATTCCCCTTTCCGCGTGGCTGGCGGAACACGGCCGTCGCCCGGTGATGTTCGCCGTCACCGGGCTGATTGCAATCTTCGGCATGTTCCTCGCGCCTCTTTTGACGGGTGGACTCGTCGGCGTTCTCATTTTTATGATCGTCGGGTTCGCCTTGACTGGTGTGACCTTCGGGCCGCTTGGAACCGTCTTATCCGAACTGTTCCCCACTTCCGTCCGATATACGGGAAGCTCTCTGGCTTTCAGTATGGCGGGTATTCTGGGAGCATCGCTCGCTCCCTACGTTGCAACGTGGCTCGCGACCAGATATGGGCTCTCATACGTCGGGTATTACCTCGCGGCATCCGCGTGCATGACTTTTGCGGGTCTGTTCCTCATGCGCGAAAGGGAGACGGCGTTCATCCATCTGCAACAATGAGCGCCTAATATGCCCTCGCCGCCGTTCCGGCATTTCGAACCCCATCTCATGCTCAAGTGAAATCCTGGAGGTCTACTGATGTGCAGGTCCGTCTTGTTTGGGACTCTTGTTCTGGCAGCCCACTTCGTCGGTCCCTCGGCCTCTTTTGCCCAACGCGCTCAGGCTATCGCGCAGCCGAATGCAGGATCCGTTCCAACAATCACGCCGATCAAACATCTTGTAATCATCTTCGACGAAAACAACTCGTTCGACCACTATTTCGGTACATACCCGCACGCAGCGAATCCGTCCGGCGAACCTCCATTTTCACGCCCTTGCCGGCACGCCCACGGTCAATGGCCTTACGGACGGGCTAATCACCGAGAATCCGAATTCCGCCGCGCCTTTCCGCCTCGATCGTTCGCAAGCTTCGACGTGTGACAACGACAACCACTACAGTGACGAGCAGGCGGCGTATGACGGAGGCTTGATCGACAAAGTGGCAGACCTGCTGAGCGGTACAGGCCCCGGCTGCACGCCGAATCTGACATGGGCTACTACGACGGAAACACGGTCACGGCGCTGTGGAATTACGCTCAGCATTACGCGATGAGCGACAACTTTTTCGCCAGCACCTACGGAACGACGGTGATGGGTCACCTCAATCTTCTTTCAGGGCAGACGCACAGGGCGGTGCCCCCATCCGTTTCCGGCAAGGTCGCGAACGGGAGCGTGATTGCAAATGTAGATCCCACGCTGGACGATTGCTCCACTGGAACCGTGGTAACGATGACGGGAAAGAATATCGGTGATTTGCTCAATGCCGGCGGAATGACGTGGGGCTGGTTCTACCAGGACTGGAGGCCGGCATCGACGGCCGGCGGCAAGGCGCAATGTGTGACCACCTACAACCCGCATTACGCGCCTTTCCAGTACTATGCGTCGACCGCCAATCCGCACCATCTTCCACCGCTATCCGCGAGCTCGATTGGTTTCACCGATCAGGCCAACCACCAGTACGCAATCAGCGATTTCTGGACCGCACTGGCCAGCGGGAACCTGCCCGCGGTGAGCTCTCTCAAAGCGGGCACGACGCAAACCGGTCACCCTTCCGACTCGACGCCGCTCGAGGAGCAAACCTTCCTCGTGAACACAATCAACCAGCTCCAGCAAACTTCCTATTGGCGGGATATGGCGATCGTGATCACGTACGACGATTCGGATGGCTGGTACGACCACGTTCTCGGCCCGATTCTTAGTCAATCCAACGACCCGAACAATGACGCCTTGTTGGGAACGACTGGGCTGTGTGGAACTCCTAAACCTGGCGCGTATCTGGATCGATGCGGGTATGGACCGCGCCTTCCGTTTCTCGTCATCTCGCCGCTTGCCAAGAGGAATTTTGTCGGCCACACAGTGGCGGACCAGAGCTCCGTCATCCGCTTCATCGAAGACAATTGGCAGCTCGGCTGGATTGGCGACCAATCCTTTGAGGCGATCGCCGGAATCATTCTGAACCTGTTCGATTTTGAGGATCTCGGCGAAGACCGCGGCCTCAGCCGCAAGGTGATCCTCGATCCCGATTCCAGCGAGCCGGTGCAGCCTTAGCGGCCTGGCTCTTGAAGGGCTACGCGCTCTGGCGGTATTCGCTCGGCGAAAGACCGACGAGGCGACGAAAGACTTTACTGAAGTGGCTCTGGTCGACAAAGCCGGTGCGCACGCTCGCTTCGATTACTGGCACTTTCGAATGACGCAGCAGTGCCTTGGCCTGCTCGACTCGTTTGCGCAGGACATACTGATGCGGAGCCTCCCCGGTACTTTGCTTGAATGCGCGGGCGAAGTGATACATATTGAGTCCTGCCACGTCGGCAAGCACAAGTAGTTCGAGATTGTCGGCCAGATGAGCGTCGATATACTCGAGCACGAGATTCAATCGGGAGCGCGAAAGTCCCCCGCGGTACGTCTCCAGGTCCGCGGGCCGAACAGAGTAGTGGTGAGCGATATGGGCGAAAAGCGCAATCCCTATCGATTCTCCGAAGAGCCTTCCAACCGGAAATCCGTCGGCGATCTCCGCGCGCAGAGACTCCACCAGGCGGAGAACCTGGGGATCGTTCAGATCCGTATGCTGGATCAGCTCAACCCTTCCTGACTTTGCAATCTCCCCGATCCCGCGTTGAAAAAACTTGGGGTCGATTTGCAGGATGGAGGCCAGGCCCGGCAGCGGTCGAAAGACTCTTGCAGCATGGCAAAACCCCATCGGTAGGAGAGAGACGCTGCCAGGCGGAAGTTCCTCGCGGCGATCGCGCCCCTCGCTGCGCCACTCAATGATTGACGGAGAGCCGCTACGCACGATCAGGACGTGGGCGGGATTCTCCATCTCCGGAACTTCGATCATTCCCGATTGTCCGAAGTTCTCGAAGATCAGGCCCCTGCCCAACCCGATTTTCGAGTAGCGGGGCTCCGATGTGCCGGATTGCCCAGGGCCGTCGATCTTGCCGCGGTCCCCCAATGTGTTGGAGTGGGGCACGGACACCCCCGGCCTTCCATCTGCCACCATCTTATCGGAAGACCGCGAATTGCGCGACGGTCCTGCGGTCGAGCGCCGCCTGCTTGTCCAAGTCGCGGGTCTTATGCTCGGCAAAAGATGCGGATTCGGTGGCGCCCTTGGTCGTGTGATCCATGCCAAAAACTGACCGCCGGCGCCAAATTATGACATAAATCGATTCGCCAGTGTTCCTCTAATAGCGTGAAAGCAATGCGCAGGAGGTTACATCATGGCAAGTGGAAATCATTATGAAACGGTCATTATTGGAGGCGGGCAGGCCGGTCTTTCCGTCAGCTATCAACTCAAGGTCGAAGGCCGGGACCACATTGTTCTCGAGCAGGCATCGAAGTCGGCAAATTCCTGGAGAAATCATCGCTGGGAATCGTTTACCCTAAATACCCCTAACTGGCAATCGCAGCTTCCGGGCGCAGGCATGCCCGGAAAGGGCCGCGATGCGTTCGCCCGGCGCGATGAAGTGATCCGCTATTTCGAAGCGTACGTTCGGCAGAATCGGCTGGCTGTACGGCACGGCGTGCACGTGCTTTCAGTGAACCACAGCAATGATCTCTACGTGGTCGATACCACCGCGGGCGTGTTCACTGCCAGGAATGTTGTCGTGGCCACCGGGCTCTACCAGAGGCCACGCATCCCTGACTTCAAGGGCGCGCTCGCCCCGGAAATTATGCAGTTGCACTCCGACTCGTACTGGAAGCCTTCCCATCTTCCGGCCGGAGCCGTGCTGGTGGTGGGCAGTGGACAATCGGGTGCACAGATCGCGGAGGAACTTTACCAGAGCGGAAGGATCGTCTACCTCAGCGTGAGCCGGTCGGGACGCGTGCCCCGCGGCTACCGCGGGAAAGACATCAACTGGTGGAGCAACAAGCTCGGCCTGTACGAGCGCACTATGGACGAGCTGAAATCTCCGCGCGAAAAATTCGCCAGCAAGCCTCACATCAGCGGGACGATGGGCGGCCACACACTCAGCCTCCATCAATTCGCAGCCGATGGCGTCAACCTGCTCGGCCGTGTAACGGAGTTGAAGGATCACACCATCTTCCTGGCCCACGATCTATACAAGAATCTCTCCGCCGGCGATCAGTTTGAAGCAAATCTGACCGCGCGGATCGACAGCTACATCAAGCGGGAAGGGCTGGCGTTTCCCGAGGAGACGCTCCCGGGCCTGACAGCGGGATTCGATCAGCCCGATCGAGGCTCCCTCGATCTGCAGCAGGCCGGAGTGACGAGTGTCATCTGGGCTACCGGGTATTCCTTTGACTTCAGCATGGTCCGGCTCCCGATCTTCGACGCCTATGGCTATCCCATCCAGCAGCGCGGCGTAACCCGTTATCCGGGTCTCTACTTTGCGGGCTTGCCTTGGTTGCACAACGCTAAATCCGGACTGCTCTTCGGCCTGGAAGAGGAATCGGCGTACATTGCCGCGCACATCGCGGATCGAGATCTGGCGGAAGTTTCCCAATGGAGCATACCTGCTCAGTGGGAAGTCTCATACGAGATCTGAGGGCAACGTCACCTTCAGCGCCGAAGCCACACCCGAGGTTGGCGAGGCTACGGTCATTCGAAACAACAAACCCGGTGCAGTCGAAACGGCCGCACAGACAGGAGATGAATCAATGACAACCCAAACAGTTTCCATTCCGAGCGTGTTGGCAAAAATGAAGAATGAGCGCCGCACCTCTCAAACCAGCATCCTCACCCGCATATTCACATTCGTGTCCAGCCTGGATCGCGTCGGCATGGGGCTCCTGCGCGCGGGGCTCGCGGTCGTCCTGATTTGGATCGGCGGCCCGAAGTTCGCCAGCTATGAAGCGGACAGCATCGTACCGTTCGTTGCAAACAGTCCGCTTACCAGCTTTCTAGAGTACAGGCATTACATGAATAAGGAAGGAGAACTGAAACCGGCCAATCGCGAATGGCACCGGTCCAACGGGACCTATCCGGTTTCCTATGGCCTGGGAGTGATCATCATGTCAATTGGCATTCTTATCGCCATATATCCGATTCGGCCCGAACTCTCGACGATAGGGAGTGCCCTGCTGGTTTTCATGGCGTTCACCACGCTTTCGTTTCTCATCACCACCACTGAGGCCTGGGTTCCCGCGCTCGGTGACGCGAACCACGGCTTTCCGTTCCTTTCCGGTATGGGAAGGCTCGTGATCAAGGACTCGATCATGTTTGGAGCGGCCTTCCTGACCATGGCCGACGCCGCCCGAGAGAGC
>Ga0206941_10031_pt3 | contig 37485 bp, 36 predicted proteins | sample Alteio_BWOrgHeat_9_FD_153251 | JGI IMG/M metagenome (GOLD analysis project Ga0206941, IMG submission 153251) | Enriched cells from forest soil in Barre Woods Harvard Forest LTER site, Petersham, Massachusetts, United States -... | ecosystem: Environmental > Terrestrial > Soil > Temperate forest >...
CCCTCACCCGGTGGCACATTACATGGCACATTTGTTTGAAGGTTCCGCCGCACTGGGCGAGCCTGGTTTCGCGCTGGACTATCTTGCCGGCGAGATTCATGGCGACAGTCACACGCACATCGACGCGCTTTGCCACGGTGCCTATAAAGGCCTGCTCTACAACGGCAGGCTGGCGCCCGAGATCACAGCCCACGGGCCGACTTTCCGGGACATCACGGCCTACGCTCACGGCATCGTCGGAAGGGGCGTCCTGCTCGACATTCCGCGCCTTCGTGGGATGAAGTGGCTCGAACCGGGTGAAGCGGTCACGGCGACCGAATTGGAGGAGTGCGAAAAGACCGAAGGCGTGCGCCTCCGCGGAGGCGACATCCTGGTGTTTCGAACCGGTCATCACCGCCGCCGACTCGAACTCGGACCTTGGAACAACGGGTATGACGGGGATGGCAAGGCGGGCCCACACCCGGACGCGATCGTCCTCTTGCACGATCGAAAGGCGGCAGCCTTCTTCCCGGATGGCGACGGCGAAACCGTTCCCAGTGGAGTAGAGGGTGTGGCCTACCCAATCCACACGCTGCAGATTGCCGCCATGGGGATGATCTGCGCCGACAGCTTGAATCTGGAAGACGTTTCCGCGGTGTGCGAAGAGGGGCAGCGCTGGAAATTCCTGGTGGTTGCCGCGCCGCTTCATTTACCCGGAGGGCTGGGCTCTTTCTTCAATCCAATTGCTGTGTTCTGAGCTCCGGACATCCCCCGCTCGACGTGCTTAGCGAACGCGCTGTCTCGAACCAACCCGGGAAGGTGGCATCACATTTTCCAATTCAGGCTTACGGTTGCGGTTGTTGGTCGAGTCGAGACTTGGGTCCAAATTGGGGTCCATTTGATCCTGAATATCATACAAAATGGTGTCACAACAGGTAGAACAAACCTAAGCAAGACAATAGGTTAGTAAAATCGGTTGTTGGTTCGGGAACAGGGGGTCGGACCTACACTGACAGGCTATTCACGGCAAGACTATCCTTCTCATTTGGCACAACTATGGGTGAAGTGACAGTCGTCCGTCCGAGTTCGAGCAGGTGGGAGTGCCTGCATCCGACGCAGCACACCGCCTCTGTAATCTTCAGCAGAGGATCGAGGAACGATTCCGGCGGCAGCATTTCTTCCCCATTCCGCCGAAAGAACTGACCTTGCCCGCGCAAAACGTAGCCCTTAGCCGAGCTGTTGTAATAGCGAAGGGAGACGAATTTGAGGAACGGGAAGCGAGGCCGTTACACGCTGGAGTTCAAGCTGGAAGCGGTACGGCTGGTGGAATCGGGCCAGAGCATTGCGGAGGCATCGCGCAGTCTTGGGGTCGTGGAACAAACGCTGGCGAATTGGGTTAAGTTGAGTCGCGCCGGCAAGTTGAAGGAGGTCGTCGGCAAGACGGGTGTCACAGCGGAGCAGATGGAGATCGCCCGATTGCGGGCGGAGCTGGCGCGGGTGACGATGGAGCGCGACATCCTGGGAAAAGCAACGGCGTACTTCGCGAAAGGCCAGAAGTGAAATACGCCTTTATTGAACGCCATCGGCGGGTCTGGCCGATCTGTGTGCAGTGTCGGGTACTGGGTATGAGCGTATCCGGCTTCCATCAACACCTTTCCCGAGGGAAGAAGATCGCCAGTCGCCGGCATTTGTCGGATGCGGCGCTGCTGGCGCACATCAGCGCTCTATACGCAGAAAATCGCGGAGCTTATGGGTGGCCGCGGATCTGGCGGGAGCTGATCAAGCGCGGCATTCGCGTGGGTAAGCAGCGGGTGCAGCGGCTGATGCAGAAACACGGCATTCGAGCTCGCGGCAAGCGGCGTTTCCGGGTGGTGACTACCGACAGCCGGCATGATCTGCCGATCGCGCCGAACCTGTTGAATCGCAACTTCACTCCTGCCGGGCCCAACCAGGCTTGGACGGGTGACCTCACCTACATCGCCACCGATGAAGGCTGGCTGTTCCTAGCGGTGGTGATCGACTTGTTCAGCCGCAAGGTGGTGGGCTGGTCGATGCGGCCCGACATGCATTGCAGCCTGGTGATCGACGCACTGGAGATGGGCCTGTTTCAGCGCCGTCCCCCCAAAGGCAAGATGATCTTTCACAGTGATCGCGGCAGCCAGTATGCCAGTGATGACTTTCGCAACGTACTCGATCAACACGGCGTGCAGCCATCCATGAGCCGCAAGGGCAACTGCTGGGACAACGCGGTAACGGAAACCCTGTTCGGATCGCTGAAAGTGGAGCGACTGCACGGTGAGCAGTTTCAAACCATTCGTCAGGCCAAGGATGCGGTGCTGGCGTGGCTGCTCTGGTACAACCGGCGGCGCATGCATTCATCTCTGAACTACCTGAGTCCCGTGGAATTCGAAAGCCACTGGGAAAACCAACCTTCACTGGTTGCCGCGTGAGGAATGTGGCAACGGAAGCAGACGGTGGAAATGCCGGTTGGTGGAAAGCGTGGAAAACGATAAAACCGTTTCCCACCCTTCCCACCGACCTTGGAAATCGATCAAGCTGATTTCCACATTCCCACCGTCACGACCACTACGACGAGATGAATTAATCTCTTGAAACCGAAAACCTAAGAGCTACGCATTCTGAGGGCAAGGTCAAACCGCGGCATTGCTCCACCACGGAATGCGGAATCCTTACCCCATAATTCAGTCGATAATGTTCCCGCACGACGGAAGAAAGCGATACTGCTTTTGAACTGCGGCGTTCCGTTTTGTAGTCCGAAAATCGAATGCTTCGTGATGAGCACGTCGTACGTGTTCTCGAATCGGTACATTTCAACGCGGCAAAGCTCCGGCTCGATCACAATGGCATGAATTCCATTGGGCATGAAGTTCTGAACCCGTTGCATCCAGGCGAGCGACTGGCCGGTCATTGTGGTGAAACCTACATAGTGGCCGAAGCTGGCAACTGCTCCGCCGGATTCCTCTCCGCGCAGCACCCATCTTTTGGCGTGCTGTTGGTAGACGATCGCAAGCGTGGCGCGGCAGAAGATACCGGTCTTGCGTAACTCCTTCCGCGTCGGCTCAGGGAGCGTGAGGCCTCGTTGGGCCATGTTTGCGAGTTTCTTGTCCATGAATTCGACTCTCCTGTTGAGGATTGGCTCTTCGATGGTTAGCGTGTTCGAATCGGCACGCCGAGCGCCTCCCGAATCCTTTCCTTCGTGCAGCCTGCCCAGCACTTGTAAAAGCGCGGATCTCCCACCGCGATGGCGAGGTTATCGCCGGACCGGTCGTGGCCCTGCTTCGCGCAGGATGGACATTGCGTCCACCAGTTGTTGCTCGCCTTCCGCTTTACTTGGACATGCTCGAGGATGTTGAATCCCCCTGAACGATCGAAGGGAACAATTGGCTGCTCGATTTTCGGCCGTGATTGGAATTCGTCTGGGATAGTCAGACCTTCGACGAACGTGGCAAGTTCCGTCGCCGTGAGCCGCTTCAATTGCCGCAGGTAATCAAACTGCGATGAAAGATCCGGTGCGGCCCCCTCAAACCAATAGCGATGCATGTTGGCCCGATGGACCCCGAGAGGGCCGCGGATGGCGTTTCCGAATTCTCCTTCTCGCAGCAAAGATTTCGATTCCGTCCCGTTGATTGAGCGTGCCCTTGATCGGCACTCCCAGGCGCAGCGCAAGGTTGTAGATATACACCCTGCAATCCTTGGCCGGAAGTGGTTCTTCGCAAAGAATCCAGAGATGGGCGCCGCGACGCGACATTTCGAGTGCCGCCTCGACGCCGTCCTGCTTCAATTCCAGTCGGAGGTTGGCAAGGTCACGATGCGCCCTTTCGTAGTCCGCATCGATGGCTACCCACTTGGACTGTTGGTTTTGAGGGTTAATCGCATAGAGGCCGATGGTTTGGAATCCGCCCAGGTGCTTCCTCACTGCACTTTCATCGAGAGCCAAACGCCTTTTGGTAAGCCGGTCCTTCGGCTGGTAGTAGTAAAAGCGTTGGTTGTCCGGATTGGGCTTATCTGATTGCCTGGTGTAGGCTCGCCGATTCACGAACCACGTCATATAAAGAGGAAGAGATGCCGGATCGACTTTCAGAATCTCCGGCCTTGCTTTGGGCGGAATCCAATGAGTCGCCAGAACATCTGACATGGTTCGCTCCTTTCACTCGGATTTTTGTAATAGGGGATGGAAATTCAGTCAAATGGAGAGAAATGACCTAAACTCGACGCCAATTCTCCCCATGGTCGCTCCCGGGCACTAGCAGGGGAACAAGGGGAGCAATTGCGAACTACGTGCTCAGAAATGTCGACCACTTCCCTGCCCGTCAACGCAGATCCGCCCACTTGAGTAGCCGGTAAGCCCATACCGCCCGGTCGAAGTCCCTACCGTTGAGATCGTCGTCGCGATTAAACCGCATCCAGAGGAAAGCGTTCGTGGCCTCGTTGTAGACGTAGATCGCCCCCGTGTTCGGGCGATGCGGAACGCTTTGCAGGAAAATCAGTCCGCCGTCGGTTTCAATCAGACGTTCCGCCCGGGCATCCCCGGCCTTCAAGAACGCCGCGAGGACTTCCCATCGAGAAGAAGAGGCGTCGACGCCGGGAAGTTCATTTATGGAGAAAAGGTAATCGACTTGAAGCTGCCCAAGCAGCTCCCGTTTGGAATAGCGTCGCTGCGTCCTCATCGGAATGTCCTCTCTTTGACGTGTTTGGGGCAAAGACTGCCCATGATGAGTTTTATCGAAAGGGTGCGCTTCCTGTTGCCAGTCATTCCGCACTTTTCGACGAATCGCGAGAGAGTCTGCGACTGGCGCAAAAGAGCCATCGTCAGAGCAGACCTAGCCCTTGCGAGGCCAGGTGAATTTCTAAGCAGTGGTTGCGGGAGTTTTCAGCTGAAGAGTGGATTGATTTGGCGAACGGGCTTTAGAGGTTAACCCACAGAGTGGAGGGTTATCCTCAAATGCTTCCGGTTTTCAATTCCGGTATCGAGGACCGGTGCCGGGATTAGAGATTATCTCCTTCGGATCCCGCAGTCCTTTGTGGCGACCATTCTTTCCAGTCGCTCGAGTTCAAGGTCAATCAGTTCCCACGGAAGAATGGGGTTGTGTTTGAGCATCGCAAACGCATCCAGGTTGGAAAGTGAATTCAAGTTGGGCTTGATCAGCCCGCACTCGATGGCGCGGAGGCGATGAATTCTGCAAACTATGCTGGCTCTGAGGGCCTGCATAGTTCTACGGCTAGTGCTGATTAAAGGGACATTGATGGTCTGCATAAGGCGCGATCTCTGGGTTGGCTAATGAAGCATGTCGGCAGCAGGACGGCTGCTCAGCGTAGGCGGCGAGAATCAGGAAAAACCAAAAGGCGGTGTCGGATCAGTCGCCCTTTTGATGAACCATGGCTGTGAAGATTTCAGAAGCGAGTATCTGGCAAGGCGAATCCGCCACCATCCACCGGAGAAGCCACGTCGGGCAGATCGAAGGCTCCAGATTCGGTCTCTGCCGGAATGAATCAAAGGTCCGTGTTGCTCAAATTGGTCTGAGGTGTGTCCATAAAGACGCCACGCAACAGGGTTGCGCGACGGGCAGGACAGCATTCGATACAATTCCGATGTGCCGCGATCTCGGGCTGCTAGATCTCCGCACCAAGGAAAGTACATATCTCATGGGTAGATCCACACGCCGCCGTTTTCTCGTGAGTGCTTCCACTATTGCCGGCTCTCTCGCCCTGGCGAGGCGCTTTGGATTAGCCGAGTCCCCGCCAATCGAATCGAGCGACCTAAAGCCGTGGTACACAAAGCCTGCATCACAGTGGGTTGACGCGCTGCCCGTCGGCAACGGGCGTCTGGGAGCGATGGTCTTTGGAGGGGTCGCTGTCGACCAGATCGATCCCACAAATCCAAAAGCCGATCATGCGGCCGGCCCTGTTCCGACCGATCCGGCAAAAGAGACGCTGCAACTGAATGAGGACACCTTCTGGTCGGGCCTTCCCGTTGACGGCAATAATCTTGACGCGAAGAATTATCTGTCCGCAGTACGCAAGGCGGTGCTGGAGCAAAAGGATTATCACCTTGCCGATCACCTCTGCCAGAAGATGCAAGGCCTGTTTGCCGAGGCATATCAACCGATCGGCAGCCTGCATGTCGATTGCACTCACCCTGGCCAAGTGACGGAGTATCGCCGCGAACTGGACCTTGCATCCGCCACGGCGATGACACGCTACAACGTGGATGATGTCCAATTTGAACGCACGGCATTTTCCTCCGCCCCGGATCAGGCGATTGTGCTGCGAATCTCTGCCAGCAAACCGGGGCAGTTGAACACGACCGTCTGGATGGACGGGCCGCTTGCAAAATCGGTAAAGACGGTGACTGGCAATCGCCTCCTGTTGACTGGCAAGGCAGCAAAACATGTTGCCGGGGCCGGTCATCCCGGCAGCGAGAATCAGGTCGTGTTTTCCGATGTGCCTGGGGAAGGCATGTACTACGCCGCCATGTTGCAGGTGGATGTGGAAGGCGGTCCGATCTCCGCGAACGGGGAAAGACTTGTCATCCATGGCGCGACTGTCTGCACGATTGTGCTGACCACGGCTACCGGTTACCGTGGATTTGATCAGAAGCCCGATACGCCCCAGCCTCAGGTGAATGAACGCGTTAGCAAGCAACTCGACGCTGCGCTCGTGCATAGTTTCCCCGCCTTGCGTCAGCGGCATGTGGCGGATTATGAAAAGCTCTTCCTCCGCGTATCGCTCAAGTTAGGGACGAGTTCGGCGGCATCGCAGCCGTCAGCGGCACAACCGACAGACCAGCGGCTGGCGAACTTCGCCGTCGTTCCCGATCCGTCGCTGCTCGCGCTGTATTTCCAATACGGCCGCTACCTGCTCATAAGCAGCTCGCGTCCGGGCACGCAGGCGGCGAACTTGCAAGGCATCTGGAGCTATCAGGTGCAGCCGCCGTGGAGTAGCAACTGGACAGCAAACATCAATGTGCAAATGAACTATTGGCTCGCAGAGACGTGCAACCTGAGCGATTGCACCGAGCCGCTGTTTACGCTCATCGAAGGTCTGAGCCACACCGGCGCCCGGGCGGCGCAGGAGACCTACGGCTTGCCGGGCTGGGTGACGCACCACAATATCGACATCTGGCGCGCCGCAAACCCTGTGGGAATGGGCGTCGGCTCGCCGACCTGGGCCAATTGGGCCATGAGCGGTCCATGGCTTTGCGCGCATCTCTTCGAACATTATCGATTCACGCGCGACCGTGAATTCCTGCGTGCGCACGCCTATCCTTTGATGAAAGGCTCTGCAGAATTCTGCCTTGCGTGGCTGATCGACGATGGAAATGGGCGATTGACAACCTGCCCGTCGGAGTCCACCGAGAACGATTTCATGGCCCCGGACGGCAAGCCCGCCATGACCAGTGCCGGCTGCACGATGGATATGGCGCTCATCCGTGAACTGTTCACCAACTGCATCGAAGCATCAAAGGAACTGGGGATAGATGAAGATTTCGCGACGAAGCTCGATGCCACGCGCGCCCGGCTGGTTCCATATCAGATTGGCAGATACGGTCAATTACAGGAATGGTCGGTCGATTTTGCTGAAAGCACGCCCGGTCAGCGACACATGTCCCATCTGTATCCGCTGTATCCCGGCAATGAGATCACGCCGCGCGGTACGCCGGAACTGGCGAAAGCAGCGCGGACATCGCTGGAGCGGAGGCTGGCCAATGGAGGCGCTTACACCGGTTGGAGCCGCGCCTGGGCCATCGGATTCTGGTCTCGCCTGGCTGATGGCGACAAGGCGTGGGAATCTCTGAGCATGCTGATAGAGCACAGCACCAACCTGAATCTGTTCGATACGCATCCGGCTGGGAAAACATCGATCTTCCAGATTGACGGAAACTTCGGCGCGACCGCAGCGATTGCCGAGATGCTGATGCAAAGCCACACCGGGGTCATTGACCTGTTGCCAGCGCTACCTTCCGCGTGGCCGGCGGGGGAAATCAAGGGCCTGAGGGCGCGTGGTTCTGTCGAAGTCGATCTGCGCTGGGAGAACGGAAAGGCCATCGATGCCACAATTCGACCAGACTTCGCAGGTGAATATCGCTTGCGCGTACCGGCTGGACAGAAGATTCGCAGTGTTGTCAATGGAGTTGAAGTTCCATTGTTGACTCAACCCGACGGCAGCATAGGTGTCACGCTGCAGGCAAAGCGGATTTATCGAATGAAGTTTGCATAGGGATCGGCTGTTCTCAGCAAACAACTTCTACAATACATTCACGCACTCTCACACAGACTCCTCGCCACAAACCACGACAAATTCCAACACAATGCTCGTCCGGTCTTGCGCAAGCAGCGCATGCGACCGGTCCTCCTTCCGAGTGGCGAGGGTCACGGCAAGCTGCTCAGGCCATCGTTTTTGCACGCACATACATAGGTAGTCAGAAATAAGCCATTTCGCTCTCATAATTTATGGCCGCAGCGGCAACGGTACGGCAACGGTGCGGCAAGACCAGGAAAGGCTCAAACAAGGGCAGGGCAACAGACGAACATCGGCATAGGCAAAGGGCGGCAACGCGTCGGCAAGGCGCATTTAAGCGTACTCACTCTAGTTGGCTGGACGGATTGATTACCCCTTTATAGGCAAAACAGTCACGATTGCTTCGCGGAGGGAGAAGGTCTCACGCATCGATCCGTAGGCAAAAAGAAGCACAGTATCGAGAACACAGGCTCTCAGCTTCGCTGACGAGACGAAGCACATGGGCAGCGCGGGACGGTTGAATTCTCGTGACAAGGTAAACACGAGATCGAGTGTCGAGGTAAGATAGAGCACCATGTCGATCTGACCTTCATCGCAGATGGCGTTTTGTATTTCCCGATAACGATCCGCCGACTTGATCGTCCGCTCATATTCGATTGCAATCCGGAGTGTCTCGCCATCTGTTTCAAGTTCGGCGATCGCGTCGTAATCTTTCGCAAGCGGCGTTCCAATTACATAATTGAGGGAGATGAGTTCACGATCGGTTTTCCAGCTTTTCAGCATTCCTGTCTTTCTAAATGCCAGCTGGACCTCATTCAATTCGAGAAAGTGTGGCGCTTGCAAGATGTTCGGCATGTTTCGTGAACCGGAGGTGATACTCACAAGTCCTTCCCCATAGCTCTCAAGCACGGCCAAGCCGAACCTGGTTATTGAATAAACTAAGCCTTTATAGGGAGCAATCGCGGGTACCGCGCGGATATGCGCGCCACAAACGAGACGGCGAACTCTCCAATTGAAGCACCGCCGATTGTGTTCAGTCCCGGCATCTGCCAACAGGCGATACAGCTGATCATGAGACACAAATGTGCTGTTGCGAACGGCCAGTAAGAGTAGCAGATCCCGCTCTGCACTCAGCTGAACTCCGATTCTTTGGAGATCCTCGGCGTCGCAATTGCCGAGACTTTCGCCGGCATTCTGGTCAACGTTGCTGTTTGTCCCGTCCATGAGCACCGCCACTCCCCCATTTCCGTGTGGATAATTCCATCAATAGGCATCAGCACTAACGATTGCTGTCTACGGCCAAATTCGGTCGACGAGAGGATACGTACCCCTGCCGATCTCCAATCAGAGTCAAACAAAATGCGCCCGTGTTCTTCTTCCGAAATGCAAGCCAGCAAAAGATCGGCTGGCACGTTGCTCCTCGTCCGCCGTGTAAGCAACAACCGGTTCAGCAAGCCGCTGCGCTCCGGCCCAGGAGAGACGAACCGGCCTTGTCCTGCCTGCTCGGGCCTGACACGTTGCTCATTGCACGTCCCGACATTGAACCGGATAACACCGGCGACGATCCAATTCCGCCGTTCGCGCGCTCCGGAGACAAACCCGGTCGTGTTAAACACTGCCGCCTCGGTCGTGAATTTGGTCGCCGACTCGTGATTTCTGCCGGGCCGCATCCACCACAATGCGCCGAAATTCAGACAATGGATGATCATGGCTGCCTGCCGGCCGGCGCGTTCTCGCGGAGACCTTCGAGACTGTGATGAGCTCTTCCCAGTTGGGTTCGTAAGTTAGCAATCTTTTGTTCACTGGCTTTATTCTGGGCGGTCAGCTGACGGACCCGCTCCTGAAGTTGAGCAACACCTTCACTACCCTCGTCCTCCGCTGAAGCCTTTTGAACCTCCGGCTGTGGCGCGGCATTGTCGACAAGCGGGGGCGAATTATCTGCCCCGGGATCAACCGCGGATTTTGATGGCCGCCTTGATCGAAGCTTTTCCGCTGCTTCGAGACCATCCTTTGCGGTCGCCATTGATTCCCGGGGGTTGCTTGCTGCCCGCGTAGCGGCAAGTTCGATACTCTGTGCATTGAAGCGGCGTGCGAGTCGGTTGTGCATCTTTATCGCCTCTATTGCCTTCTGCCGGGATGACGCGAGACCGTTATAGAGCTGTGTCACAATGTCGGCAGAAATGCACAGACGAGTCTTCCGCTCACGTAGAAGCCAAACGACGTACATGCACCCCAGCATCAGGATTAAGCACAGAACGAGACAACTCCACCAATAGAAGTCCTCAATCGTTTGTTCGACTGCCGCGATCCGCACCTGATCAATCACGCGGCCATAATCCTTATTCTGTGGATTGATCCTCTCAATTGCTGCCTCGAGACCCGACTTCGTCTGATTGCACGGAGCCGAGGAAGCTGCCGGATCATAGGAACTGCGCGGCCGTTCTGCGGTCTCTAGCGCCGCGCTCGACTGGCAAATGGCAAGACTGGATACCAACAGTAGTGCATACATGATCGAATTCAATCTCATCGTTCCCCCCGTCGCCGGCTTTGCCGCGTGCGCTTTTCCTCGAGCTCCGGGCTCGGAAACCGGAGATTCAATCCCTCCGAGTCGTCGACGTAACTGTCCAATTTCGGATATAGATTCTTGGATCAAAAATCGTAAACAGAAATACTTCAACAATCGCAAAGTAACATCAGGCAGCTTTTAACAGGTCGATGATGTTCTCGATGGCCTTGTCAGCTTTGTGATATGCGGCTTCCAGTTTGCTGTTTGGTTTGCTTTCCGGGAGGGGTTTGTGATGGAAGCGGCTGTTGGCGAGCGGTCCGCAGAGGCGTTTGTGGAAGAACAGGAAGATCAGCGCGACGTCAACGCCTTTGGCTGTCAGGCGGTAAGCATAGCGGTGCCCATCGCGCTCAAGTAGGCCGTGCCCTTTTAGCTTGCGCAGATCGTAACGGAGTTGATTCAGTTGGTAGGTCCTGGGAGCAAGCTGGAAATTAGTGATGACGGCTTCATGGATCTGGCTGGCCGTGCAGCCGCCAACCGTGTTGCTGCCATGCAGGAGGACTTCCATAAGGTGAATGATCCGGGTGTCATGGATTTTGATTCCCGGATAGCGGACTGAACCGAGAGTGAGGGGCAGGGCCAGCCTTTGGAGGAGGGGAAAATCCACGTGGACGTTCAGAGACTGGGCCTGGAAGGCGGCGAAGCGATCGGTGATGATCTGGAATCTCTTGCGCACGGCGTCGAGGTGGTCAAGCCCCTTCTTCAGGCCGAAGTCGAACAGATTGTTGGAACAGAGTTCGTTGCGCAGATAGCGGGAGTACTTTTCGTATTGTCTGAGGATGGCAGCTTTCCAGTAGGCGCGGAAGACATGGTGGCCGTGCTCGATCTGATCGATCACCGTGGCCAGTTTGCCGCGCAATCGCTTGTTCAGCCGAACGCCGAAGATCTCACTGATGCGGTTGGCGGTTAGACGCCAGAGTCCGATTTCGCAGCTACGCTCGAAGATTTTGTGGATCGGGAATTGGCGCTTGAAGATGAAGTTGCGGCAGTACTCGATCTGGCCAATGGCGTAGAACCGCGACAGGTTCACCTGGGCGCGCTCCTTCTTTGAAAACTTCGGTCCCAGCAGGAAAGTCCAATAATCGAGCTGCTTGCGGATGATCGCCGGGCTTAACCGATCGGCGGCCGCCTGCAACTGGGTCACGTCGTCCACCGCCAGAAATGCATTGTCGCTTTTCTGGAAGCCAATCTGCTTGCGCTTCAGTTCCTGCTCCATGAAGGAGTGGCCGTTGAGCCAGTAGGTGGCCTGAAACGGAAAGAAGCTCGCCACGCGCACGATGATGGGCCCAAGAACCTCGTCCCGGATGTAGAAGTAGTAATGCGTGAAGCGGCTCCGCTGGTGCGCCAGAATGCGATAGTTGGGGTCTTCGGTCGGGAACTTGGGAACGCTGATCCGGAAGGTGCGACCCTGCTCCATACTCTTGAAGATGAAGTAGACGCCATAGCCGCTCCGCTTCTCCATACGGCGCAGCGCGGGCAGGACGTAGTCCTCCTTGCGCGTACCTTTTTCGGCCCATTCCATGGGGATTCTGTGGTTGTCGGTATAGGCCTCCACCCAGCCCCGATAATCGTCGGTGCGCTGGCTGAGGATTTCCTTGTTCACGACCGCGACGCCCAAGACCTGCCGAAAGAAGTAAACCACCTGCTCCGGCCGGGACAGACCGCTCAGGTATCCGTGAATGACGATGCGGTCGAAACAGTCATAAACGAAGGCCAGAAAGCTACCGAACAACTGGGTGAACCGTTCCATTCCACGCAATATACTCGATAGGGAGAAATGACTGTGGGCAGCAAAGCCATCAAGCGCGGAAAGGCAAGCCAGGTGGTTGACGGCAAGGACTTCCGCCTCGCCGAAGAGATTCGCTACATTCAGGACAAGGCCGCCGAACACGACCTGCGCATGGTCACCATTGGCCAGTTCATTTTGTTCTCCACTGAAACCGGAGATGCCTGGCTGCTCGACGTCACGGATAAACTCGCGGCCCGGTTGGCCAGGGACGGAGACCCTGAGTCGATCCATCTCGAGGAGACCGATGCCAGTTTCTCAATCGAGTGGAAGGGCCGATATCACATTAACGGCCCTGCCTTTGTCTACTCCGATCGCAAAACTGGCCGAGTCACGACCATCCTTGGCTATCCCACGCGAAAAATCGCGCAAGCGAGCTGATCTAAAATTTCAAATATCTTTGGCTAGCTAGACTTTAACCCCATTAGCTTCGGCCATTTGTCCGTCCGTCTTGGTCATGTTGACTAATTCCAAGTCGCCTTTGAGACCGGACCGCGTGTTTAGATTGTTCCAAATGACTTTGGCATCATCGATTGTGGGCGGAGCCGGATCCGTTTTGCATCCGACGAATGCGGACGCCAGAAGTGCGAGAATGAAGAGGTTCCGTCGCATGGATTGTCTCCGTGGTTCTGGCTTTTCCCTCGGCATGGGAAGAGGCCATTGCGTACCGCCTCAAAGACATATTGCGCATCTTTGAAGCCTCAGGTCAACCCTGGTGAGGGCCCCTCGTGGAAAACAGGTACATGCGTTTTACAAAGCTCTAACTGGCCGTAGTCTTTAATCGCACACTCTTCAGTCGAAAACTTGATTCAGCAGGACGGCCCAGACCTCGGTGCGGCGATCTTCATAATCAGGCTCACCTCATCCTTCATGGTGTGAGAATGCCCTGCTAAGACGAACCTTAGCGCGTCTCGAAGTGCTCAGAAGCGTGCATCAAAGGCATGTTCATAAGTGGCGACGATTTTCAGCAGTTTAGCTTCTTCGTGTAATGGATTGACGAGCACATTCCATGTTTCCGGAACAAGCACGCTGGGAACCTCCAAAAAGAGTGAGCGTTGTTCGGCAAGCCATTGATCTCCAATAACTTGGGTCACTGTGATGTCGTCTTCCCAGCCCGTTGGAAGTCCATCGGTTTCAATTCTCTCCCGGGAAAGAGTATCCGGACCTTCGACCTTGAGCACCTGGAAACGGTCCGGACGATCTTCAGAATCAAGCTCCATATGGACGAGCGTTTCGAGCAAGGCTGTCGATGGATTCAACGTGCAGTACACGACCAGGTGGCCCCAGGTATGCCAACGCCCGGAAACGTAAAGGCCCCCCGTGCCGTCCAATGTCGCGTAGTTGCTAACCCGCCACAGAATCACAATCAGTCACTCACGCCGCGAATCCGTAGTCGAGTTGCAACAACATCTCCTCTACTAACCGAGCCCCCGCCTCGGTGCGCAGGAGTTCAAATGGTGAGCGACCCTCAAAGCGAGTCTTGGCTTTCCGCAGCCAGCGTGCCGCCTTTGCATCGTTACCAAAGACCTCTTCAGCCAGAGAAGCAATGCGGGCAATCCTGACAGCGCGGTCGGATTCGTCGTGGGTCAGGGCCTCATGACGGGACTTCCTGTGCACCAAAGTCCGTCGCGGTACGATGAAGCTGTAAATTTCCTCGACGCTCATTCCATGGGTTGAAAGCGATTCCACAGAGGTCAGTGGAAGGCGTTCCTCGACCAGTCGGGCAAGATCGCGATCAGACCGAAGAGAAGTAACCCCAAGTTTGGTCTCGATCCGGCGGTAGAACATTTCGGGTTCACGCCTGGTTCGAATCTGAGAAGTTTGGACCATGGGACGCTCCTGAGCAATCTGCCCAAATTATATCGGCAATTTGCTCAGATGGCAATTATCACTTCTGCCTACCCGCCGATCCCAGGTGCAAAGAAAATCGCGGGTGTTGTTTACGTCAATTCATGAGCGTCCTGCGGATCTTCCGACAGTCGTGCCTCAACTGGCGGGCCCCCCGGTTTTAAGAGGAAACGATTTCGAGCTCTGTAAGATCCATTTGACCGAATTTATGACCTGTTTTACACATATGACTCGAGATCTCCATTTTATGTGGAGAGTCGAGGCCGATGCTGGCCATTTACTGGAACCTGAACTGAACCCCCAAACAAGAGGTCAACCATGCCCAGTGCCCTATCCAGAAAACTAGCCGTCGCGAATCTGTACCGCGAGAAGATCGTTCAACAGCCCCAAACCTCGAAATTTACACCGAGGAAGTTGCCTGCCTCCCAGAGACCAGAAGAACTGACCCTCAATGGAGCATTAAGCCACTTGGATGACGTGGCCTTCTTGCGCCTGCCCGAAGTGAAAGCGATTACTGGCATCTCGAAGTCGAGTCTCTACGCCCTCATAAAGGAAAAGAACTTCCCTGCGCCTGTTCGGTTGGGAGCGCGCACCGTTGCGTGGGTAAGATCCGAGGTCAGGGAGTGGGCTGCAGAGCGCATCCATGCTTCACGGTCTGTTGCTTAGTACCGCCACGTGTGGCGACGCGCCGAATTTCTTTAGCCGACTCGCGGGTTTGATCCAGGAAATCCGCCCAGCCTTGCATCATGACGCGACGTTGCGCTCGTAAAGAGCATTGTTGTACGCTATATGGACGCGCATAAATAATTCGACATCGGGATCAAAAAAAGGGATGGAACAGGTTTTCGATCTCCTGGGGATGATGTCGCACGTAATCGAAATTGTGGAAGAGCGCATTGCAAAGATCCTGTGGCCGTTCAAAGAACCGATTATGTGTCACATGGTTGCGGGTGTAATTCCAGATCCGTTCGGTAGCATTCAGTTCAGGCCAGTACGGCGGAAGTTGGAAGACTTCCACGTAGCGGCGGTTGGCTTTGAACCAGTTATAGGTCTCCTGCTTCTTGTGATACGAGGCGTTGTCTTGAATCAGGTAGATCCGGTGGCAGCGCCACTCTGACCTTGCTTGCGCAGGAAGAGGCGCGCTGGACTCCGGTGCAATAAAAGACGAGCGGCTTGCCGAGGGGATGCAGAGCGATCAAGATACCCGAGCCATTCCACCGTCCCAGAATTCGCGCGAGCGATGCCGAGAGCATCTACGCGCAGTTCATGCTCCAGGCGCGAGATCCAATCTGAATGCAGGTCGATCCTTCGAATGGGTAAATACCGACGGGGAGGGAGATCATCGCCAACCAGCCGTGTAGACAAATCCACGTACGCGGTACTCTGTTCGCACAATTAAGCCGGCCCCACTTTCACGCCCGACGATTTGTCGCTTTCAACCCGCATCCCTTCCACTCTGGACCTGCCGTTGACCGTTACCTGCGCAAGTTCTGCGCTCAGTTCCTTGCCCTTCAAAACGATGAGGTACTCGTAGAATCCGATCAGAACGGAATAAGCAAAGCCCGCATATCCATCCAGAAATCCACCTTTGAGAAAGTACAGGGCGAGGGCTTTCAATAGCGGTCTTCCCGGCATCCTGTAATATAGCTGCTTTTGGTTCCGGCGCCTCTCTTCGAAGTTCTTTGCAAAAAGTGCCTTGGTGAGGCTCCACTGGCGAGACCGATCGGCCAGCAATTGCTGGGCCTCCTGTGTACTGTAGAAGTTATGTTTGTCGACCCACTGAGCTATTCCTTTGCTGAAGGGAAAGTGATCAAGATACCCGTCAATCGGATCGACAGGTCCGTCCGGAACGGAAACCGGATGTCCGACGCGCTCGTAGCGCATCTTGTCCCGCTGAAACAAGCGAAGATAATATGGAGTCGCCTGGACATGCTTCAGCCAGGTTCCCATGAAGAAGTCTCGCCGGCGAATGCGAAATGCGACCGAGTCTCGCGGATTCTGCACAGCGCTCGCCATCGATTTCGCTAGCTCCGGCGTGACGCGCTCGTCGGCGTCAATATAGAAAACCCATGGATACCGAAATAGAATATTCTTAAGCGCCCAGTTTTGCTGCTGCGCAAAGCTGTCGAACGCGCGATACCAGACCTTCGCCCCGAACCGATCCGCAATAGCAACCGTTGCGTCGGTACTGTATGAATCAAGTACGTGAATGTCATCTGACCAACGCAGCGTGTCCAAACATGCTGGCAGATTGCCTTCTTCATCTTTGGTCAAAATCAGTACAGAGATCATTTGAGCTCCGCGTCAGAGGTATTCGTGCTTAGATGGTGGCGGTCGCCGGTCGCTGTCAGACCTCGGCCTTCCTGATCATGATGCAGACCCCATCCGTACGCTGAGGTGACGATGTTTTCGATGGTGGACCGCTGTGCCCGCCAACCCAAAGTTCGTTCCGCCCTGGTTGGATCGGCAACCAGAATCGCTGGGTCGCCGGGCCGGCGTGCCGTCATGCGATGCGGCACCTCTCGACCTGTGATTGCCTGTGCGGATTGAATGACCTCTCGAACTGTGTATCCATACCCGCTGCCCAGGTTCAAGGCAACCGACGGCCCATCATTGATCAGGTATTCGAGGGCAAGCACATGAGCATCGGCAAGATCAGAGACGTGGATGTAATCGCGCACGCAAGTTCCGTCGCGAGTGGGATAATCGTCACCAAAGAGATCAAATGCGGTGCCGGTCAACGCCGCCCGCAATATCAGCGGAATCAGGTGCGTTTCCGGCACATGCAGTTCGCCGAGTTGGCCATCAGGGTCTGCCCCGGCAGCATTGAAGTACCGCAAAGCTGCCCAGGAGATTCCGTGTGCGGCCCCGTACCACCGCAGAGCACGTTCCACAATCAGTTTCGTCTCTCCGTATGGGTTGATCGGAGATTGCGGAGTGTCTTCGCTGATTGGCATTCGATCCGGAATGCCATATGTCGCGCAACTTGACGAGAAAACGAAATGATGTATGCCGGCTTCCAGTACCGCGTCCAACAACGACAGCGAACCGGTAACGTTGTTATCAAAATACAGAGCCGGAGATTTGATCGATTCACCCACGTAGGCGAACGCAGCAAAATGGAGTACTGCGGAAATATCGTAGCGTCGCAGAGTCTCCACTAACCTCGCCCGGTCGCGAATATCGCCTTCGACGAATGGTCCCCATTGCACTGCCCAGCGATGGCCGTAAACGAGGTTGTCATACACAACTGGCGTGAATCCCTTTGCGGCTAATGCCTTGGCAGTATGGCTGCCGATATATCCGGCGCCCCCTGTGACTAGGATGTGTTTTTTATCGTTCCGCATAATTATCGTATCAATCCATACACTGAAAGAGAAGGCGCCACTCGGTTTACGATTCGATGATTACGAGTTAGCCTCGACGCTCTCTTGGGAGACATTGAAAGAATTTCCTTATCGCCCAACCCCAGGGGCAGAGTTAAACCTGCTACCGAACGGGGTGTTCGATGGTTCGATCACCGGTCGCCCCAAATTCCTTCAAAGTCCTGGCTTGAGCCCCTGATCCTGTTCGCCTATCTGCTTGCGTAACCTGTGCGCAGGTGGATTGCGTACCTCGCGACCCGGAAGAATCGTGACGCTCTCTAATGGTAGAGCTCCTCGCTTCGATCAGAGATATCGAGTTCACTGTAGCATCGATCTGTCCATATCTGCAATGCCAAGTCCCCGCCTCCGACCTTCTCGGAGACCGGTTCGGATCCGTCATCCGCCGTTCTGTTCGGAGCCGGTAAACGATCCAATGATCCGAGTCCAGTGATCCGCATCTGGTCTATCGACTGCCCCTGGTAGATATGGGCAGATGCGGCTTTCACGGCGTCAGTTGCTTCAATACTCGGTCAACTGAAAGTGGTCCAACAGGCATGGAGTCCTGTGAACAGGTCACGAGGTTCAGCAGATGGCGCGAACTGGGCTGGTGGCCGGGCGCCGCAATCTCCAGTTCTGCTCTGTGTGCATTTAATTTCACTCGGCCTATGAGCGAAATGAGCCAGGCGCCAAACCCGCAACTCTTGGATCTGGTCTATCTAGAGAACGAGGTGAGGCAACGGTAATCCGCTCAGCGTTCTCATCCTGTTTGGCATAACTTTGGTCGAGCGATGAACGACGAACCCCACCTTTAAGAGGTGGGGTTCGTCGGTTTACCGTGTTCATACTCCGCTGATGGGTAGTGGGGCAATACTAGCCTGCATTATTCGTGAACGTCCCGCATGTGGGGTTTTGGGTGGTGTCAGATCGTGGCAGACGCTTATGGGAGCATGAGATTGTGGTTGGGGAGGTGTCGGAAGGCATTGTAGGGGGAGATAGTGATCGCGGTCACGAGTTTTCGGGCAGGGGTTCTCTTGTCGTCGGTTTTGTCGGTCGAAGTCGGTATTCTTCAGGGGAGCGAGCTCGTTCTACCCAAGCGATGCTCCCAGTTCCAGGGCCATGCGCCGGAAGGTCGGCAGAAACGGAAATGAATGCGGCAGATGCACGACTATGCGCCGCACCGAGAGGATCACCCGCGCACCGAGTTTCAGGAAGCGTTCCCGTAGTGTCCAGACCTGCGCCCTTGCGCAATCGGTGGCCGCGGCCGACAGGCGCAGTTCTTGCATCAACACATAGGCTGCGGCAGTCAGCAGCACGCGGAACTGGTTGGCCCAGAAGCTGGTGCAACTGGTGCGGTCGATCTGCATGGCGTGCAGTTCCTTGATCCTGTTCTCGATTTCGCCGCGCTGGCAATAAACCTCTTCGTAGAGCCATTGCGGAGTCTGCTTCATGTTCGTGATCACGAAACGGGGGTTATCCTTGGGCTCTTTATGGTCGGCGCGCACAACTTCGGCTTTGATAATGACGCGACGTTCTTGCTTCCAACTGCCCGCCGCATAGCGCACTTCGTCGTAGACATGCTCGGTCTGACCGGTGAGACCGGCCAGTAGGCGGGCAACCTCCATGGCCTCTTCCGCCTTGCGATTCAAGACCGCATTGCTGGCCATGGCCACCACATATTCGACTCCCGCTTCGGCATCCAGAAACGCCAGTAGTTGGGGATTTGCAAAACCGCCGTCGAGACGAACGCGGATGCGCACCTTCGAAAATGAGCTGCGAATCACGGATATCAACCGGCGCAAAATCCCCACCGCTCCCGCGGTCGCGGTAACATTGCCGGGACGCAGCACGGCGGCGCACAGATACTGATCAGCCTCGTCGTTGAAGGTAACAAAGCCCATCATAGGCAGGTAACACGCGTTGTCATAGTGGCTATTGAAGAACGACAACTGCTGCGCGCCATGCGTGGGATCGTCGGTCGGATCAAGATCGATGGTGATCAGCCGGGCGTGATGGTGTAGCCACTGCGCATGACGTTCGATTACGCTCTCAGCCAGCAATGCGCCCATGTGATAGAGCTGCCTTGGACCAACGGCATTTTCAAAACGCGACAGCGTCGGCTGCGAAGCCATATCCAGACCCGTAGCCGGATCGCGGTCGAGCAGCATTTTGTGCATGGGATCGGCAGCCAATCGAGCGGAGTCGTTGGCGTCCGCATAACCGCAAGCAATGGAGAAGACGCGTTGGGCGAAAAGATCCCGCAACGAATGGTCGACCTTCCCAGCCTGCCGGGAATCAAGTAAACAACCAGACATGCCGGCGATCAATCCGTAGCGGGTCTCGGCTGCTTTCAGCAGCACCGCACCACCATCGGAACTGCCCTGCCTCTGGTCGAATTCCAATATTACTGGCTTGGCAAACATCTCTGAAAACAACAAACGCTCTGTCGCGCTAGAATCGTTCAAGCGAAAGCCTCTCAATGTGCCTTAAACACTGTTTCGTCAACATGTTTGTAGCACAAAAAGGTTTTCGCTAACTCATTAACTCAGGCTTCACGAATAATGCAGGCTAGAACACGTAGTCAATGTTCTGCCATTGACCATTGACGTAGGAAGCCAGCCGCACATACAGTGTCGTGTTGGTCGGCACTGGAACTGAGAGGTTTGTGGTTGTTAGCCACGCGGAATGGTAGACTTCGGAACCTCCGGCGCAACGGCGGACACCCAAAGCTGGTAGAAGTTAACACCGTTGCCTTTGGTCCACTGGAACGTTACTGGCAACGATGTTATTGGCCCCGTGGTTGGTGACGTGAGCACGGCCTTAGCTGGATTTGCAACTTTTGGGGGCGCTGTGTAAGTGTAGTCGATCGATTGCCAGGCGCCATTTATCAACGTGTAGAGGCGGACATAGATAGTCCCGCCACTGGTCGGTATGGTAGTGACGGTTACGGATGGGGTGTTCAGATGGCCCGACACATAGAGGTCGTCCACTCCGAAGAGATCGCCAACCCAGATAACATATGGGCCCGTTATTCCGCCTGTCGTCCAATTGAAGGTTACGCTGGACCCTGCGAGCTGGGTCCCCGGCGCCGGCGAGATCATGGTTGCCGGGACTGGATTCACTGTCAGCTTGCCCGGCACATATTTGATGGTGTAAGCATTGTTTGGATTGGTTGCGCCCGAGCATGAGGTCGGATAGCTTCCCGCATTACTGGTCGAGGTGTAGGTCGTTGTGCATGAAATAGGAGCCAGGCTCGCCATGGTATCGGGAGGCAGTAACCCTGTCACGATGGGAGTGATCGTGGGCACTCCCGTCCCCCAATTGACGGTCGGACTGCTCGCGGTGATGGTGAGAGGAGCGGGTACCGTGCCCGTGAGCGCAACACTCTGCGTCCCATTGGTGGGAGCGTTGGATACGACTGTGAACGATGCGGACTGAGCGCCGCCCACCGTCGGTTTCAGGACGATGGTGACCCTGCAGTTTGCGCCCGCCACCATGGTCGTGGTGCAAGTGTTCCCGGTGACGGAGAAGCTGTTGGGCCTCGCCCCCGCAACGATTTTCATGCTGCTGATGTTCAGGGTACCCACGCCAACATTCTGAATCATGATTGTCTGAGGACCACTTTTCGTATTCGGAGGCAATGTCCCAAAGTTCAGGGCTGCCGGTGTCACCTGCAGGATGGGCGTAAGGACGAACGAGGCGGTGTTGGACCAGGCTGAGATCAGGTTTGGAAGCGGGATCGGAGTACCGGTCGTTCCGATGAGCGGACTCCAGTAATCTGCATCCGGCTTGAAAGCGCGCACGCGGTAGAAATAGTTGCTGCCCGGAGAGCTGACAACACTGCTGTCGAGATAGGTTGTGGTGCTGTTCCAACCGGGATTGGGTGGAACCGTGACGTCAGTGACGCCCGTTGTGAAGGTGGGATTGGTGGCCCGCTCCACGGTGAAGCCGGTCTCGCTGAGCGACATGTCTCTAAAGGTCAACAGGTTTCCGTTGAACTTCGCAACCCCGGTGAAATTCAACGGCGTTTGCGGCGGAACCTGGAAGACCTGTTCGCGCATCATGTCGTTCTCTTCGTGACCAACCGGGTCAAAAGCGTTAGCGCAACGTCTACCGAATACATCACCTAATTCATTAAATATACGATATGCTTTCAAAATCGGAAGAGTTGGCCATTATTGCCCCCAACTCAAAAAATCGCAACCTGGCTGATTTCCATCTCCTCTTGGCTTATCCGCTTATCCAGGATCCAATTTAAGCATTTGAGGCTGATCTCACTTGTTTTGACCACGTGCGTATGTGATCTCTGGTCGAGATAGTTAATTTCGGCGCGATGGTTGAGATCATGCTTACACTGATGAACAGCCTCCGAAGAACGCTGGCAGCCATTAACCAGTCGAGAAACCCTGAGGACGCCGACGAAACGGCCGCGGAGGGTTGCTATTGCTGCCCAACCAGGAAGCCATATACGTTGAATCCAGATGACTTGCACGCTGCAGTTGCCACGATACCCCGTTTTGTACCCCAACATTTTTCTGGACGAGATCGCACCATTTAGAACGGCCGCGACTTGTTATCTCGCGAGGGGGTGATCTGAATTCTGATGAGTTTCGACTATTCCCTAGCCGCGAACGAACCCGCGCCCCGTGCCGTGACAGTCCCGCCTTTCGAGGTTTTTCAACGACTTTGAAACCCGGGGGGAACGCCTAAACCACCGAAATCGTGGTAAGACCGCACGTTTTGTCGATCGGATTGTGGATCAAAATCTCAAAATCGAACCTGATGAGTCGAGCTAAGGGGGTCTCCGGTTTCGAATGGACGGTGCTTAGGAACATGTATCGACCCGCCCCGCCAACCGATCGAAAATGAACTACCGGTTACCGAGAAGGAGGCTGCGCTCGGCCCGATGTCGTACTCTCCGTTAGGCTAGAGCGTGTTTCATAAATAGGTTTGACCTCAAAGAAGTGACTTACGTGTGAGGCAGTTGAGCTGGTGAGCTGAGGAATCGACAGAGGCTGTTGACCGACGAGCAATGGGAGTTGATCGAGCGCCGTTTCCTAAAGCAAAGTTCCAGCGGGGCCGCTTGTCAGATCAATAACATACAGTCATATCCAGCCGCCATTGCCGGACTCAGACCCTCTCATTCGGCAATTATTGGGCAACAGTTTGCGCAACAAGAATCGCCGCCGTGCGGGCCGGTATCGATCTGATGGTCACGAATCGGCACACTGGCGGCGACTCATCCCGGCACGGCGACCGGCTCATTGACGAACGTTCCCATCAGGCCACCTCTTCTTCCTGTAGCCGCTGCTGCTTGCGTTTCAGGTCGCGGAAGCGCCGCAGTAAGTCGAGGCGTGGGTTAACAACTTCGCGCCCAGTCCTCTCCCAAAAAAAATTGGCCCAGAACCGTGTTGACGGCAGCCCGCCATCCGGTCCTGAGCCAACGCTGGTTTCCGGTGGGGGATTAATTACCCGCCGAAAGCTCATGTATCTCACTTCTCCAGGCCTGCACCTAAATCGAGCTGTGGGTCAAGCGAAAAGCTGCTCCCCCGTCTCCACTCAGCATTCGCGCCGTCGATCAACCCTACGTACGTTCGACGACAATTCGCGTCCTTGCCTATAAAGCGATGTAGGCAGGGGTGACATTTCAACCCTCAGATGCGTTCCAACAGATTCGTGTTCCTCAAACGTCCATGCTTAGGCTAGAAGCTCATCATGGCGTAATCGCTTCGCCGCAAGCCCCGTTTCCCGCGGACTTCGTCACCTTGCCAGTGTCAGCAAGTCACCGCCGCTTCGGCTCATTTCCTCTCGCAGCAGAGGAAAGGCAGGTTCCCGACTGCAACCTCATCGGGCACTGCATTCCAAACATCCTCAAGCAACGTCACCCCCATGCAGGCGGGCTCCGTTGGCTGGGCGTGCTGTAGGTGATATCCCCAGTCCACGCCTGGCTGGGCCCGGCAGGGGTGAAGTTGCGGTTTAACAGGTTCGGCGCGATCGGCAGATCACGCCGGTTGTCAGTAGTCGCGACCCGAGAACGACGCTTGCCGCGAGCACGAATACCGTGTTTCTGCATCAGCAGTTGGACCCGCAAGTTGGAATTCAGAGTCCATCCCCCGATGGTCATCCCTCTCCGCCGCACACGCACCACATCGGAAGCCCTCCATTTCTGGAAGTCGCCCCAAAATTCCCGAGGGCACGAAAAAACCAGCTCGGCCTTCGGATTTTTAGTGCTTTCGAGGCCATACCGCAGGTAACGGACCTCCGCAGAAGGGCGGCATCCGGCAATCTGTTCAAGGCTGCTCTGGCTACGGAGCCACCGCAGTATCTGCAATAAGGCGTCTGCCAAGGGCTCCAGGCACCCACTGATAGTTCTCCCAGTTGTCGAGACGATCCGGGGCTTCTATCGTGATTGTGTCACCCACTGATAGTTCTGCCAGTTGTCGAGACGATCCGGGGCTTCTATCGTGATGGACACTGAATGGTTGGCGTCGCGAACCTTCGCACGCGATGCTGGGTCTTGTGTCACCAGCAATCGCAGACGCGGTCGACAATACGTGAAGGCGCGATAAGTGGTGCCTTCCATTGCCGAACAGATTCCCGTTAGATGCCGTTCCTTTTCCCGCCCATCTGCCGAATGACAGGTATGATTCGTCCGCCGCAATCGTTGATTGATTGCGACCCGATTACGACAACGTTCATTCCATTGAAAATGCGAGGTGCTGCTTGAGGAGACTCCAATTGGTCGCAGGGCTTGCAGTCTTAAGTGCATTCACGGGATGCAGTGATGCAACTCTTTCCTATCTCGCATCTATCAGTGTGCAATCGGCGGTTACAACTGTAGCAGCAGGAAATACAGTGCAATTTACCGCGCAGGGAACCTTCAGCGATGGAACGAAGCGAGATCTCACCAATCTCGTGACCTGGACCGCGACGGCGCCGGTGGCCACGATTTCCTCCGGCGGGCTCGCGAAGACCTACACCCAGGGCTCATCCGTTATTACTGCAGCTTTCAATACACCGGGTGGCTTGATCTCTGGTACATCCACCCTTACAGTGACGGCGCCGACGCTGGTTTCAATCAGTGTGCAACCGGCGGCTACAACTGTAGTAGCAGGAAATACAGTGCAATTTACCGCGCAGGGAACCTTCGGCGATGGAACGACCCAAGATCTCACCAATCTTGTGACCTGGACCGCGACGGCGCCGGTAGCCACGATTTCCCCCGGCGGACTCGCGAAGACCTACACCCAGGGCTCATCCGTTATTACTGCAGCTTTCAATACACCGGGTGGCTTGATCTCTGGTACAGCCACCCTTACAGTGACGGCGGCGCCGACGCTGGTTTCAATCAGTGTGCAATCGGCGGTTACAACTGTAGCAGCAGGAAATACAGTGCAATTTACCGCGCAGGGAACCTACAGCGATGGAACGAAGCAAGATCTCACCAATCTCGTGACCTGGACCGCGACGGCGCCGGTGGCCACGATTTCCCCCGGCGGGCTCGCGAAGACCTACACCCAGGGCTCAACCGTTATTACTGCAGCTTTCAATACACCGGGTGGCTTGATCTCTGGTACAGCCACCCTTACAGTGACGGCGCCAGCGCTGGTTTCAATTGCGGTCGTCAACAGCTCCAATCCTGTTCTTGGTGGAAGTTCAGTGACCGCCAAAATCGCCCGTGGTACTAGTCATCGTTTCTCGGCCTATGGCATCTATTCCGATGGTAGCCAGAATGTCCTGAGGGCCGTCTGGAGTGTTATACCGAACCCGAATTCGATTGCATCGATCAATGGAGGCCTTGCCATCGGCCTCAGCCCGGGAACAGTCACCATTATCGCAACTGACTCTGCCACTTCCATATCCGGCAGCGCTACGCTGATTGTGACCCCAGCGAGCCCGACCCACATCGTAGTTTCGCCAGTAGCGCAAACCATTGCACCTCTCACGTGGCTTCAATTCAGGGCTCTGGGAGAATTCAACGACAATACAACGCAAGACGTTACCGGGGATGTGAAGTGGAGCAGCACGGCACCCGCTGTGGCCAAGATCTCCATTTTGGGACCAAATGTTTTTGCCACCGGAGTCGCCGCAGGCTCAACAATGATCCAGGCCTCTCTTGGTGGGTTCCCGGGAACCGCTCCCCTCACGGTTAGTTCGGCGTCGCTGATCTCCATCGCGTTTACCCCGGAACCAGCAGGGCTGCCGATCGGATCAATCCTGAGTTTCGGGGCGGTCGGCACTTTCAGCGATGGAACCAAACAGCAAATAAATCTGGGCTCAGCGTGGAGTATTACGCCGAATGATGGCTCGATCGCGACCATCGCGGCCGTGGATTACTACGGGGCGAGAGTGGCCGGTGTCGCAGCCGGATCAGCAATGCTTGAGGTGCAGCTCGGCGGGGTCTCCAAGACCGCAGTGCTCAGCGTGCAAAGCGTGAGTTCTGTTGCGATCGCTCCAAATCCCGTCACCATCGCGTTGGGAACCTCGCAGCAATTTAAAGCCACGGCCACTCTGGCGGACGGGACGACCCAGGATGTCACCTCTTCTGTCACATGGGTCTCGACGACCCCGACCATCGCCACAATCACTTACGCGGGATGGGTCACCGGAATCGCACCAGGCACAACCACCATTGGCGCGGAGATCGGTGGCCAATTTACAACGGCACAGTTAACCGTCACGAGTGCAACCATGGCCAGTCTCGCGATCACACCAACAGCTCCTGCAGATGTTGCCCTCGGCGGAACACAGCAATATAAGGCCACAGGGAGATTCAGTGATTTGACAACGCAAGACCTCACCAATCAGGTGACGTGGTCTTCTTCGGACCCTGGAGTAGCTGTGGTAGATGGATTCGGCGCTGCCAGCATCACCGGACCCGGAATAGCTACCGTGAAGGCTTCGGGCAGCATAAACGGAAGTGCCGCCACGGATCAGAAGGTCCTCACGATGCATTGATGTGGAAGAGGCCGGAGGAAGCTCGCACCAGTCTCCTCGGCAGAGAAGCGTCGCTGCACGTGGTTTCCAGCGGGTCCGGCCAGTTGTCAAAAGCGAAGGAAAATGCCGAGTTACGGAGGAGTTTAATGAAGCTCACAGCTGCACTTGTCGTGGTCGCAGTCACGCTGACTGGCTCGCCGGCGTGGTCTCAGGAGCACCCCAAAGCGGAAGTTTCAGTCGATTACTCCTTTTTGCACTTCCAAGCCATTGACTACGAGAGCTTCGGCGGAAAATATGAATTCGGACAGCACTACAACCTGAATGGAGGCGGAGGTTCGTTCGTATACAACTTCGGCCCCATAATTGGACTTAAGGCTGAATTCCAGGGCTATGCCAACGAAGCGCGCACCGTCGTTGTTCCGCCGGGCAATGCATTTAATCCTGCCGGGGCATCCGTCGGTGTGGAAGGCAACATCTTCACCTACATGTTTGGTCCCCAGTTCGGCAAGCGCCGCGGCATCTTCCGACCGTATGGGCAGGCTCTTTTTGGCGGCGCGCATAGTGACGTCTATAACAAGGCATACAGCAACTTGGGCTTTACTCAATTTGGCTCGGCGCCGGCTAGCAATGCGTTCGCCATGGACTTTGGCGTTGGGCTCGATATAGCTGTCAGTCCGCGTTTCTCCATCCGGCCCTTTGAGGCCAGCTACCTCCGTACCACGTTCGACAACCACCTTAGCGCCAATGAGAATAGCACCCGATTCCTCGCTGGCGTTGTATTCAACATGGGTGTCAAGCCGCCGCTGCAGTTGACGGTTGCCTGCTCGGCCAACCAGACCTCAGTGTTCCCCGGCGAGCCGGTCACGGTGACGGCCACGGTGGGCTCGCAGGATCCCAAGCTGGGCGTGGTCTACAGCATCTCTGGCGACGGCATCACAGGTGCCAGCAACAGCGCCACGGCGACCGCGAACACCGCCGATCTTACGCCCGGACAGCATACCGTCAGGTGCGACGCCAAGGAAGGCAAGCCGGGCAAGGAAGGGGCGAAGCCCTGGCAGGTAGCCACGCAGTCGACGGCCACCTTCACGGTGAAGGAATTCGAGCCGCCGACGATCTCCTGCTCGGTGAGCCCGACGACCATCAAGCCGGGCGACAGCGCAACCGTCACGGCCACCGCGGCCAGCCCGCAGAACCGCCCGCTGACCTACACCTACACTGCCTCGACCGGCAACCTGACAGGCACCGGCGCTTCGGCGTCCTACTCGTCCACGGGCGCACCCACGGGCCCGGTTTCGATCACCTGCAACGTGGCGGACGACAAGGGCCACAACGCGTCGTCGAAAACCAGCCTGACCATCCTTGCTCCGCCGCCTCCGCCGCAGCCGCACGCGCAGGCGCTGTGCTCCATCAACTTCGAGAACGACAAGAAGCGTCCCATGCGCGTGGACAACGAAGCCAAGGCCTGCCTGGACGAAGTGGCGCTGGATCTGCAGCGCCAGTCCGATGCCAGGGAGGTCCTGGTTGGCCAGTCCAACGCCAAGGAGAAGGAGGCAATGGAGAAGCAGCGGAAGTACGCTGAGCACCACAAGAAGGCCAAGGTGGACGACTTCGCCGGGCAGCGCGCCGTCAACACCAAGGACTACCTGGTGAAGGAGAAGGGCATCGATCCTTCGCGCATCAGCGTGGCCACCAGCACGACCGACGGGCAGAAGGTGGAAGACTACCTGGTCCCGGCGGGAGCCAACTTCAACTCCGACGTGCAGGGCACCACGCCGGTGGATGAGACCGCCGTCCAGCCGCAGGTGCGCAAGCCGCTGCCGCAGAGGCATCACGCTCACGATGGGGCGGCTGCATCCAAGTAGGTCAACTCAGGAGGCGTGCCGCGAGTTGGACGGCACGCCTCCTGCTCAATTCACAGGTTGTGTGCGCCAATGCGGTCCTGTGGGCTGATGGGGAGGGGTGCTGGGACGTATTGAGCGGCCTTATTCCCAAGCTCTGGCCGGAGCGGCAAGCGACCGGCAGCCTGCGTATTGCACCAACCAGAAGGCCTGAAGGCGCATGGGAACCGGGATCAAAACCCAAATGGCGGACCGAGTACACCAAGAGCTTCAACGACAAGGCGGTAGTGCTCTTTGAAGATAACGATGCACCCGGCAGAACGCTGGCGGAGCACGTCTCCCTTCAAATCCATCCCGTCGCCGACAGTGTGCGCCGCATCGCCTTCCTTGATGAGCGGAAGAAGTTTGACATCACCAACTGGGTCAAGGCCCACGATCCTGAGCAACTGATCGCCGATCTGGAACGGATGATCGAGACGGCTTCACCATGAAAACCATTGGTACAACAGGATCGAGCAACAGCCGATGACTCTTGGGCCTCCGAGGGGATGGACACGTTTCTTGCTTCAGACGATGTGGACATCCCATACCTCGTGCCGGACGTGCTCGCACGAAGCTGTCTCATGCAGATATTCGCTCCCCGTGGGATCGGCAAGTCCGTTCTTGCGTTCTTGCCGCCTATTGGGCGGCGTCGCTGGTCTCGTCCGGAAAGCGCGTCTTGATGCTCGACCGCGACAACCCGCGCTACATGGTGAGCGGCAGGGTACACAGTCTCGGCGTAGACGACCTGGCAGAGCAGAGGCGAATCTAAGGGCAATTAGCCGGGAGAGGTGGAGAGGTGCCCAAAGCTGACGGAGCACGAGAAGTGGGCCAGCCTCCCTTATAGCGACTTGACCTTGTGGTGGTGGATGGATGGGACTCGATGGCCGAGGGAGTGGGCGAACAGGATTCATCGAAGCCTGCCCGCGCTCTGGCTCCGTTGCTTGATGTCTGCCGCCGCGAGAATGGCCCTGCCGTCCTGTTACTCGGCAACACAATTAGATCATTAAATCAGGCCAGCACAGCCGGGGGTCCGGCGTCGTCGAAGACCGGTCGGACATCGTGTACGAGGTGCGGGACGCCACGGGATTTCGACTTCGTTGCTTTGAGGCTGGATGTCTCAAAAACTCCCGTTCCCCGCTCCGGACAGTTCCCGCCTCTTCGACGTGACCAAGCCGTCAGGGCAGGATCTGGCCATGTCCACGGTCGATCAATCGATCAATCAACGGCGCCACTCCACGGCTGAATCAGGTTCAGCCGATGAGATCGGAATATGTCTGGTTTTGCCACCTTCTCGGTTACGAAGAGAACGACAGGTGAACGCGCGTACGCTGTCGAGCTTGCTCCCCGCCGGACTGCTGCGAATGGTCTATCACGGAGAATGGGTTGCGGACTTTGCGGGAGTTGACCCTGTTCTCACCACGGGAAAATGGTATAACTGACCCCGAAGGTAAAGCCGTTCGGGGTCAGACCACCCGATCCTGTGGTTGTGACCGTGGGAATCCCTTTGAAGGAGGGCCATATCTGGTATTCGTATTCAGCGCGAGCGGAAAGGCGCTTTGTCATCCTGTAGTCGAAAACGGCTCCGGGCGCGAGAGCAAAATAGTTTCCGCTACCCACACTATCGTTTGGAATCGTTATTTGCGCGCCTCCGAGTAGAAATCTAGCGCTGAAAAACAACCTTTTCCGATAATGCAGCAAGTGAAAACTCGGACCCCCCAAATAGGACGACTCGGTCAATCCGTTTGCCGGACCATGCCAATGCAGGAATCTTGCTTCACCCTCCAAATAGAGCCTTTGAAAAACCATACGATTTGCGGCGACATACGGGGAAATCCCTATCAACTGATGGTTCCAGCACGTGAACGGCGAACTATTCCCACATCCATAGTCCGGATTAAATGTGGAGAACCCCGCTCCTACGATCACTGAAAAGCCCGGCCCTTCCGCCGCGGGGTTACTTTGCGCGCACAATGTAGCGGAAAGCAGAAAACAAAACGAAGCTAGGCTGAGATGTCTAATCATTTTAGGCAAACCTTCTTCTAGAATTATGCCATCGTATTCGTCAGCGAGTTCACTACCATTCTTCCATAATAGGGGCACCAAAGTTAGATGGCATCGTCGGGGCTTCGGGATGACATCGTAGCATTGAATTGTGTCCAGTTTATTCGTGTTGCAACCGCTGCCCGATTGCGTTCAGATTGTGGATTTCGTGGATCAGATTCCTTCCCCACTGATATTGAATTTGGTAGTCCCAGATGCGCCATCGTCTGCGAAGATCTCATGTCATTGCCGTTCCAGTGGCGGTTGAACTTCGGCAGTTCGAGGTAACAGACGTGAGACGGCTCGCTTCAAGATTAGTCGCCGAAATGGCCATAACCGTGTGGCATCATCAGATTTGGAGAATATTTCTTCCACACCACAATTATGCATGGGCTGCCTCACATCGTCGAGCACTACAACATTGCCGTTGCAGTTTAGGAGTCTTTTCCAATTGAAGGATGAGCCTGAAGGGAGCGAAGGTCAGGCGAACTGGGGAAGGCTCCTTTCGGGTCTTTCGGGTATGAAATTAAGTTCAGATTAGCAGTAGTCGTGGTCGGGGCGGAGGGAATGTGGGAATCGGTTCTTTCGATTCCCAAGATCGGTGGAAAGCCGGCACGGTTTCTGTTCCGGCAGTGCGCTGGCGGGCTTTCCACGGATCGCCATTTCCTCGGCCCTCTCCGTTTGCTTGCGGTCCTACGCGGTCAGTCTTAATTGCCCAAACAGTTTTGCTTTTTCCTGTTGCATGCGTTGCGCCGCCTCGGTATCGCTGAGGGCGCCGGCGATGCGTTTCAGGGCATTGATGCTGAGCCCCTGGCGCAGATACTGTGCCGGCTTATCCAGCCCCAACAAGGTCTCCAGGGGAGTCTGGTAGCGTTTGTAGCGGATTCGTTTGCGACCTTTCTCATCGATCTCGACGTCGGCCTGGGCGCAAGGACGATGGTAGTTCAGATAAGGATTGAGAAACTCCCGATAGAAGCTGTTGATGCGGTCGGCATGGCCCGCATCGATATAACCGTAGCCGATGTGTTTGCGGATCACGGCGCCGTTCTTAGTCTCTACCAGGCCGTTGTCTCCGCTCTGCCTGGGGCGGCTTTTGGTCTGCTCGATCAATAGCTTGTTGAGCAGCTCGGCGACGGTGCGGTTAATGAACTCGGTGCCGTTATCAGTGTGAAAGCCCTTGATGCGAAACGGGAACTGGCACAGCATGGCCCTGAGCACAGGCTCCAGGTAGGCTTCCGAGATGCGCGGCGTGGAGCCCACCACCTGCCACTGCAGGACTTCATCAACGGCGTTGATGTGATAGACGCCCTTGGCCCCGGCGCCGCCTCCCGCCTGATCGCCCTGGTGCACCGTATCCAGGCGCAGATAGCCGGGCTGACCTTGAGGATCAGGCTTACGTCGCTCGCCGATCGAGACCGTCGGGGGCCGCGTCTTGACGTAGTTCAAACGCCGCTCGCGGTAACGCTGGCTCTTGCGCAGGTTGTACAGATGAGCCACGGAGATCCCGGCCAGCCGCGCATACTCCTGCTTGCCGTAGACCTGAACTCCCGTTCCAGGATGCGCCGCGTAACCTGCGCCCGGCTCAATCCGGTCATCTTCTCAATGTAGCGCCGTATCAGGCCTCGCGCTGCCTTGCTCTGTAAGCTGTACTCCCGCTGAACCAGCAATCGCTTCACCCAGCCATAGACCTCCTGCCGATTGCCACTCCCAAACCGGATTTCCTCGCTGGCCTCCAACAACCGGCCAATCGCTCCCAAACTCAAATTCTCTGCTTCGTGCACGCTGATGTTCAATCTCCAGCATGCCTAATCCTTCAGGCTTACCTTGTATTGGAATCAAGCCCGCCTTCAGGCTCACCTTGTATTGGAAGAGAGTTTAGGAGTTTAGGTTGACAGGATCGGAATTTGTTGGGTAGTGTGGTCTGCAGGCTTGAGCTGGCGGGGGTTTAGATGGAGCTGTTGGCGGGCCTGGGAGGGACGTCGGCCAAGTTGCAATTTCGGAGGGGATCGGACGATTCCTTTGCAAGTTGACCTTTCATGCCAGTCACATCTTCAGGTTCTGCTTCTCTGATTTGAAGGGCGTGGCGTTCGATGGTGCTCCACGCCTTCTTAGGGGCTCACCTCATTGCCGATCGCGTCCTCAAGTTCTCGAACGTATGCGCCTACCAGAAAGAGGTACCATAACCAGACTCGACATCCGGGTCGAAGCCGTTTACACTGACCCGGCCGGAGATCAACTCCGATATACTAGGCACAGGAAAGCCCGGTGCTCAAACCCATTTCATCCAATGACCCTAGCGTCGAGTTCTGTCTTGTAGGTACAGGTCCGGTAGGCATTGCCCTTGCTCTCGAATTGGAACGGCGCGGACACGATGTACTGGTTCTGGAATCTGGAGACATCGAGGTTAAATTCAGTGAGGCATCAGGCGCTGAGATTGTGGATCCTCACCGCCATGTCTCAATGGATCTCGCCGTCTGCCGTGCACTCGGAGGCACGTCGTGGACTTGGGGTGGCAGGTGTGTTCCCTACGATGCGGTCGATTGGATGCAGCGCGACTTTGTACCTGAATCGCGTTGGCCATTCGGGCCGGAGGAGGTTACGCGCTGGACCCGGCGGGCGGCCGAGATTCTGAACTGCGGTGAGAGATTCGATGTTCCCTATCCGTCCAAACTCATCGACGGCCTCAACCTGGATTCCGTCGAATGTTGGTCGCGACGTTCGCAGTTAATGCTCGATCGTCGCGAACACATTCTAAGGTCGGAGCGGATCCGGCTCAGTCTCAAAACAACTGTCACCGGAATGAATTTCAGCCCCGATGGGATGCGAGTGGAGAGCCTGGAGGTGAGCACTCCTTCGGGGCCGTTCCAGGTGAGAGCGCGGCGGTTTGTTCTTGCCATGGGAGGGGTCGAAACCACCCGATTCCTCTTAAATGTACAGCAGAAGTGGCCAGCGCGCTTCGGGGGAATCGATGGGCCACTGGGTCGTTACTACATGGGCCACATCTCGGGAAAGATTGCCAGTGTCCTTTTAGACCGCCCGCGCGATATCAAGGAACTGGATTTCAAGCTGGACGCGAGCGTCGGCGCATTCTACCGCAGGCGTTTTATGTTCAGTGCCGAAGCGCAATTGCGGCATCGAGTCCTCAACACCGCGTTCTGGCCCGACAACCCGGCGTTTTACGACCCGTCGCACCACAGCGGAGTGCTTTCTGCGGTGTTCCTTGCATTGGCTTTTCCTCCCACGGGACGAAGGCTTTTGCCGGAAGGCATTCGCCTGGCTCATACAGGGCCGCGACCCTATCCGCTGGGGGCCCACATGCGCAATGCCGTTTTGGGTGCGCCGCGCGCTACCGCGGATCTGTACAAGATTCTGCGCGATCGGTTCCTGCGTAAACCCCGCAAGCCTGGATTTCTGGTGTCTAATTCAGGTGGGTGCTATGCGCTCCATTATCATGCCGAGCAGGTTCCAAATCTGCACAGCCGAATCACCCTGAGCCGCGAACGAGACTCATTTGGCGTGGCGCGCGCTCGCGTTGACTTGCGATACACCGATCAGGACATCGAAAGTGTAATCGATTCGCACCGGCTTCTCGACCAGGCACTGCGGGCAAACGACATTGGCCGGTTGAGCTTCATTTATCCCGAGAAACAACTGCGGGATCGAGTCTATGCACAGGCAGCGGATGGATATCACCAGGTTGGCTCGACCCGTATGGGTACGGATCCTCGCACGAGTGTTGTCGATTCCGACTTGCGCGTTCACGGCATCGCCAACCTCTTCGTCGCCTCTTCCAGTGTGTTTCCCTCGAGCGGACAGGCAAACTCGACCTTTCTCGCGGTCACTTTTGCCCTTCGTCTCGCCGAACACCTGGATGCCCAGCGTGAGGCTCGGAACGCTGACGCGATACCTCTTTCAGGCCCGCCCTTTGATTTTGTCAACGCGGGCGGAACTCTAGCGCGCCCCTGCGGCGACGTGTAAACACGGGACTAAAGTGTTACATGAAATCGAACTGGGAAGGTCGGGTTTACGGGCGCCTGTAATTGGATTTGGCTGTGCTGCCCTGTTAGGCCGAACGGGCAAGAGGGATTCCTTGCGCGCGCTGAGTGCTGCGTGGGATGAGGGCATCCGCTTCTTTGACACCGCGCGTTCGTATGGGTACGGCGAGTCGGAAGCGCTCCTGGGTGCGTTCCTGAAAGACCGCCGCGGTCAGGCTCTGGTGGCTACCAAGTTTGGGATTTTGCCTGCGCCTCAATCCAGTTTGAAATGGATGGCCAAATCCGCAGCGCGATCGCTCATTTCAATGGTTCCGTCGGCCCGGTCCCTCGTACGAAAAGCCGCGGGCACGCAGTTCAGCCCGAACCAATTCACCATTCCCGTTCTCCAACAGAGCATCGAGGAAAGCCTGCGCAAGCTCGGGACCCACTATGTCGACATCCTTTTCCTGCACTCTGCCCCGTCCAGCGTTCTCGAACAACAGGATTTGCTCGGCGCCATGGGCAGGCTGGTGGATCAGGGCAAAGTGCGTCTAGCCGGCCTTTCCGGAGACCCGTCGGTAGTGCAAAAGGCTCTCGAGCGGCAAACTGAGCCGCTGCGCGCCATGCAGTTTCCTTGTAACGTCTTTGATCTTTCAAGCGCGCTCGGCTTAGTCGAAAAAAGCACCGCGGAGATGTTGCTCGCTGCGAATCATCCTTTCGGAGGCGTGGCACGCGTGCAGGCATGCCGGTCCATCCTGCGCCGGCTTTCCGCAACTCCCCACATCGATCCAGTTCTAAAGGAAAAGCTTGGGACTATCGACGATCAGACCTTGGCGGAAATCGTGTTCGATTGTATCTTGCGGGACACGGGTATCCATCTTGTCATTCCTTCGATGATGCGTGTCGATCACGTCCGGGCCAACGTGCGTGCGGCAACCCACTCGCGGTTTACGTCCGCCGAAGTGCAGATCATCCGGGACTCACTCTCCGCCGAACACAGCCTGCCAGCGAGTGCTCAATGATCTGTTCGCCGCTCCGTCGTTGGCCAGTCATGCCGAAGCATTGTAAGCGTGCGAACCTCCATTCCTGACCGGGATGACGATCCTTAACAACTATCGGGCTATTTCAGGCAGACGCGTATTTGGCCGGCTCTGTCGCGTAGGCGGGGCAAGCCAATTTACGAGATTCGTAGAGCATTCATGGCGCAATCAGTTTCTCGACAGGATGCAACCCACACTCGGATGCGCTACTCAAACCTAGAGCCTTGTATAACTCCTGTGCGGCATTCTTCAAAGCATATCGATCCTCATAGCAGGTTCTTGCCTTTCGCCGCATGGCCTCTCGGTCTGCTGCGGATAACGCGAGAAATCGCTCGATCAACCGAACCGTGCCCTCCGGTGTGTCTGTGTCCACGATGGCGGCGCCGTCGGCTTCGACGTCGCGGGCGATATTTACCTTGTTCGAGACTAAGGGGATTGTCCCACAAGCCAGCGCATCCGCCACCGCGATTCCGAAGTTCTCCTGATGAGACGGCAGAACAAAAGCTTCTGCTCCGTAAAACGCTCCCCACTTTGCATCGCCACGGAGTGTTCCTGTCCAATGCACCCTGTCTGCGATGCCCATGCGAGAAGCTTGAGCCCGCAATTCCAATTCCCAGCCAGCCTCATCGGGTCCAGCCATGACCAGGTCCAGGTCGCGAGGCAATGTCTTCGCGTACGCGTCGAGGAGTAGATCGCACCCCTTCTTGGGGTTTAGTCGGCCCAGGAATAGCAAGTAGTGCTTGCATGCCACCTCCGGGCACACTGCCAGAAAAGCTTGCCTGAACGCTTCAGCTTCACCGTTCGGGCCGATTGTTCCGTATGGCACTACCAGTCGCTTGAATCGCTTGTGAAAAGGAAATCCCCTTGCGGCCACTCGCATTTCTTCCTGGCTGGTGAAACACACCGCTTCGGCAAACTCGAGATTCCTGCCCTCGAAGGTGATCCAATAGAGAAGCTTCTTCAAGTGCTTCAGCGGAAAACGCCGCATGAAATATGGGTCAAGCATCCCATGGGCAAATACCACGTATGGCCTCCGTCCTCCGACTCCACGACGTGCCGCCAGCGCGTGGTATTGCCAAATTCCGTTGACGATGACGCCATCGAAGCGCCGGCAATTCTCCCTAAGCCATCTCTCGAGTTTTGGCTCGTAGTGGTATTTAGGCTTGGTTGGGCCAAAAGCATGGACTTCGCTGCCGGGGATCTTGCTAAAGTCAGCTGCAGGATCGTCGAGCGTGGCCACTTCAACCTCGTTGCCTTTCCTTTGATGCGCAGCCACAAACATCCGCACAGAGTCTGTAGGGCCGCCAAACACTGGGTTTAGCGTTCTAATCACGTGTAGCAATCGCACATTTCCTCCGTAACGCAGGACATCTTCCTGGCGAATTCGTCAGCGAATGGCTCAACGTCACAAATTCATGCTTGCATAGTAGATAATCTGCGGCACGTGCGTAACGGGCGACAGCCTCGTCTTTCACAGTGGGCCATGAGCCTGGAAAGCGCCGGGCGCTGCGATCATCGGTCGCTCTTTGACTTTTACGGCGGGGGCGCCGCTATAGACCGTCCAGGATTCCAGATCACGGGTGGCCACCGATCCGAGGCCAAGAACCGCACCGGCGCCAACGTGAACACCGGGCGCCACGGACGCACGCGCACAAATCCATGAGTATCGCCCCAGGCGCATAGTGTATGAGATCATGGGAAACGCGGGATCGTTGTAATCGTGGGTCGCGCCGCAAATGTATGCTTGCTGCGAAATGACGCAGTGCGATTCGAGATAAATCGGCGACGGATTGTAAATCTCCGCGCCATCAGCTAGC
>Ga0206941_10022_pt6 | contig 37040 bp, 25 predicted proteins | sample Alteio_BWOrgHeat_9_FD_153251 | JGI IMG/M metagenome (GOLD analysis project Ga0206941, IMG submission 153251) | Enriched cells from forest soil in Barre Woods Harvard Forest LTER site, Petersham, Massachusetts, United States -... | ecosystem: Environmental > Terrestrial > Soil > Temperate forest >...
GGGCGATTCTGGTGACGGACGCGATGAGCGCGACCGGCATGCCCGATGGGAACTACCGTCTGGGCGAGCTTGACGTGCGCGTGAAGGACGGCAAGTGCATCATTGGCGAAGATACGCTGGCGGGTAGTACGCTGACGATGGATCGTGCTGTGCGGAATTTCGCCGAGTTTACAGGAGTGGAATTTGGGATTGCGGCCGCTCTGGCTAGCCGAAATCCCGCGCGTATGACAGGGCTGGATGCGCAGGTAGGCGCGCTCGAAGCAGGTCGTGCCGCAGATTTGACCGTGCTCTCGCCAAAGGGTGAGGTAGTCGAGACGATTCTTCGAGGACAGCGTGTGATCGGGCAGTAGTTAGCAGTGTGCTTTTTTCAAATCGATTCGTTACTTGGTCTCTCAATGACAAAATCCATATCGCTCATGCTGCTGCCGTTTGCCCTTCTGCTGGCGCAGGCTGCGGGTGCGTCCACGTTGACCTGTGCCGATCTCCCGCACGCCGATCACCCTAAGGCGCAACTCTCGAATGGGGAAGTAGACGCAGTCGTCTTTCTGCCTGATCCAACGCAGGGATACTATCGCTCCACGCGTTTCGATTGGGCTGGCGTTATCGGATGCCTTTCGTACAAAGGTCACACTTTCTGGGGCGAATGGTTCCCAAAATACGATCCGCTGCTAAACGACTCCATCACCGGTCCGGTAGAGGAGTTCCGCTCTCAGGATGGGGCGCTGGGTTACGCCGATGCCAAGCCGGGCGAGCCGTTTGTGAAAGTTGGCGTGGGTGTTCTTCGCAAAATCGATGACTCGCCGTACAAATTTTTCACTGCATACCCCCTTGTCGACACAGGCAAGTGGACGGTCCACACGAGCAAGCGCGCCATCCGTTTTCAACAGCATCTTCAGTCGCCCATCGGCTACGCATACATCTACACGAAGACCATGGAACTGGATGAGCACGGCGGCGCTATCGCTTTGAAGCATGAACTGAAAAATACAGGTGCAAAGACGATACAGACCGATGTCTACGATCATGATTTCTTCATGCTCGACGGCCGTCCGACAGGGCCGGGAATGACGGTGCGCTTTGCCTTCACCCCTAAAATTGAACCCTCGCCGGATACCTCGTTTGACCCATCGCTGGCAACGGTCGAAGGCAATACGATCCGGTATCTCAAGGAACTGCAGCCGCACCAGACGGTCGCCGGGTACATTTCGGGGTATTCGGACAAGGCAGCGGATTATGACATTACCGTCGAAAATCAGACGACGGGAGTCGGAGTCCAGCAGACCTCCGATTCTCCTATCGCAAAGTTCTACCTCTGGTCGATTCAAACCACGATCTCGCCGGAAGCCTATATCCACCTGAATGTGGAACCGGGGAAAACACAGAGCTGGACGATCCGGTATCGCTTTTTCACGCGTTAGTCATGCCCAGATGGGCTAGGCAACACGGTTGCGGGCTCTCCACAATGCGCCGATCACCGCGTCCACGGCCTCAGGCAACACTGTAACTGTCGGCAGAGCGCGATGGATTGTCTCCACCATGCTCTCCCGCACAAAGCCTACACTTTTGAGGATGCCACCGATATAGGCGATACCGGGCATGGGCATGTCTGGCTCCAGCGCGCGAAGCCTGCGGATCGCGTGGACTGCGTTTTCGCCGAGCATCCGGCCCCCGAGATGGAGAACTTCGAGCGCCACAGCATCGCCTTCTTCGGCGCATTCCACAACCAGCGGCGCGAGCAGCGAAAAGTCGGGGAATGGCGTCTGATTGCCGATGTTGGCCAGATCTCCCAGAGTAGCTGCCGACCAGAACCGCATGACCTTATCGACAATCATGGTCGGTTGTTGGAAGTCATACGCCCGCAGTGCCTGCTTGAGCCCTTCGTGGCCGACCCAGTAGCCGGAGCCTTCGTCCCCCAGCGCCGAACCCCATCCGCCTACGTTGAAGGTTTCGCCTGTGCTGGTACGGCCAAGAATATTGGAGCCGGTGCCGCCGATGACCAATACGCCAGCCTGTCCAGGGAAAGCGGCGTCGAGGGCAGTGGTCTCGTCGCCGCAGACCAGAATTTCCCCCCCTGCGTAGCGCGAGATGATTTGCTCCATCCACTCTTTCGTTTGCGGAAATCGCACCCCTGCTGTTCCCACGCAGGAGACTGCGACCCGCTTCAGATCGACGCCGCTTTGCTTCGCGATCTCTTCCAGCAGCGCGCGCATATTGACTTCAGCCTGCGCGGCGGAAACGCGCAGCGGCTTGATGCTGCCATTCTGGGTCCGGGCCAGGATGCGGGTTTCGTCAGCAAGGGCGCAGTCGGTCTTGGTGCCGCCTGCGTCGAATCCTAAATAAAGAGCCATGATCTTTCTATTACTACTTTCTATTTTGATTATTCCCGGGCGGCATCCGTCAGAGCGCTGGAAAGAATGTTAAGACTGCCATCGGTCGGCGGGGCCTGCAGTTGCAGGATCTTTGCGATGAAGGGATAGACATTCACATTTTCAAAGGGCTTGAGCGCTACGCCGGGGCGTATGTCGGGGCCAGCAGCAAAGAAGATAGCTTTCATCTCCGGCATCTCGCGCGGGTCATATCCGTGGACGCCCATCGTCGGCGCATGGTCTTCCTCTCCGGCAGGCGGCCCGTGCGCGCGGATTGCATAGGGGCCTTTGGGGACGATGATGGGATCTCCGGCGCGAGGGTTGCTGTTGTAGTGCAGCCACGAGGGCATATGCGCGCGCCGGTAAACCATAAAGTTGCTGTCAGCAGCCTTCAGCTTCTGGTATGACCTTTCCACGTCAGCTTCGGACTTTCCATAGAGCAGGGATCCAACCGTGGTGAAATTGGTGAAATCAGTGTATTGGTCGAGATTGATCCATGGGCCTTCTTCGTGAGCCATGCCGTGATCGCTGACCACGATCAGGTCGATGGGCAGGTGCAGCGCATCAAGGCTCTTATGCAGTTGGCCGACGAGCGAGTCTACATGCTTGACGGCTTCTGCGACTTGCGGGCTACCGGGGCCGTACTCGTGTCCGGCATGATCCACGTTGGAATAGTAAAGAGTAATGAAGTGCGGGCGCTTGTCTTCCGGCAGCTTGAGCCATGCCAGCACCTGGTCGATGCGCTGGTTGTCGGGGAATTTGTCATCGAAATGAAGATAGTAGGTGGGGTGGATATTCTGGATCGCGGCTTCCGATCCCGGCCAGAAGAAGCAAGCGGAGCGCATGCCCTGCTGCTCGGCCAGCACCCAGAGAGGCGTACCGCCATACCAGCTGCCGTCGCTGCTCGTCTTCGGATCGTTGGATGCGTAGCGCTCCTTGCGCTGTTCATCGTAGAAATTGTTGGCGACGATGCCGTGGTGTTCGGGATACAGGCCTGTAACCAATGTGTAGTGGTTTGGAAATGTGAGCGAAGGGTAGGAAGGAATCATGCCCTCGGGCACGCTGGCCCCTTGTTTCGCCAGGGATAGCAGGTGGGTCGCGCCGTATTTTTTGGCGTAATCGTAGCGGAAACCGTCGAGCGATACGAGCACGACGTAGTGCTTCTGCTCCTGAACCAGAGCATTCGGCCCATTGTCGACGCTGATGACCGGGGTCGTGGCCTGCGGCGCCTGAGCCAGTGAAAAGACGCTGCAGAGCAGGAAAGCCGAAAGTAAGAGGCGAATCCGGGTGAGCATGATTGGTTTCCTCGAACAGATTACTTGATCGTTCGCACGGAGTGCAGTAGGAGGCTTCGATTCGGCTGGTCGCGCAGGCGATTCTTTGGGAGCCTCGATCCAGTCTGATATGATCGCGCCACATCACCGGCCAGTTTTTTGGAGGCGCATCACAGCATGCAGCAGCGCAGGATCCTCTTTCTAGGAATAATTGTCATGGCCCTATTCACAATTGCCACTGCAGGATCTGAAACTTCGGCCACGCTGAAGGTTCCCGAGATCAAGTATGAAACCTACACGCTTCCCAATGGCCTCCAGGTCATCCTGACCGAGGACCACCGGCTGCCCATTGTTGGCGTTGACCTCTGGTATCACGTTGGGCCGGTGAAGGAACGGGCTGGCCGCACCGGCTTCGCGCACCTCTTCGAGCACATGATGTTCGAAGGCTCAAAGCATGTCGGCGAGAAGGCGCACTTCAAATATCTGGAGGCCGCGGGCGCATCGGACATTAACGGGACGACAGACTTTGATCGCACGAACTATTTTGAGACCCTGCCCTCAAACCAGCTTGAACTGGCCCTGTGGCTCGAAAGCGACCGCATGGGATTTTTGCTGGACACCCTCGATCGCGCAAAGTTGACGAACCAGCGGGACGTCGTACGCAATGAGCGGCGACAGAGCGTGGAAAACCGCCCGTATGGCTTGGTGGACGAGGCGCTGGTACAGGCGCTGTTTCCCAAGGACCACCCGTATCATCCCGACGTGATCGGATCACACGCAGACGTCGAAGCCGCAAGATTGGAAGACATCAGGCAATTCTTCAAGCAGTACTATGCGCCCAATAACGCAACGATCGCCATCTCCGGAGATATCGACAAGGCGAAGACGAAAGCTCTGCTGGAAAAATATTTCGGGCCGATTCCGAAGGGTCCGGACGTGCCGAAGGTTGACGTGGTCACGCCGGATATTACCTCTGAAAGGCGCGTAACCGTCACCGATACGGTTCAGTTGCCCAAGGTCGAATTCGCGTGGCTTACTCCCGTAGCATTCACGCCCGGCGATGCGGATGCTGAAGTTGCCGCTTACATTCTGGGCGGAGGCAAATCGAGCCGTCTTTATAGAAAGCTCGTCTATGAGCAGCAGATTGCGCAGTCGACGGACTGCTACAACCAGTCGCAGGCCCTGAGATCGTGGACGACCTGTGAGCTCGCGGCGCGGCCCGGCGTCACGGCTGAGCAGCTGGAAAAGGCCGCCAACGATGTGATCAATGAATTTCTCCAGAGCGGACCGACGCAGGCGGAGATCGACCGCGCGCGTAATACGACGGATTCACGGAAGATTCGCGGATTGCAACGCGTGGGCGGCTTCGGCGGCGTTGCCGACACGCTGAATTACTACAACCAGTACACCGGTGATCCCGGGTATCTAGCCAAGGACATCGCACGTTATGATGCGGTGACCATCGCAAGCGTGCAGAAGTATGCGCAGTCGAATCTGGCGCAGAACCAGCGGGTAACGGTCTACGGAATCCCCGGCAAGAAAGTCGTGGACGATGTGCCGCGCAGCCCCGCCGATACGGATGCCAATGTAAAAATTGAGCCCGAATATTCAGCGGAGTTCGATCAGGCACAGGCATGGCGCAAGACGCCGCCACAGCCGGGACCGCAGCCAAAGCTGGCGCTTCCGGAGCCGAAGACCTTTACGCTGGCGAATGGTCTTAAGGTGTATCTGGTGGAATCGCACAGCCTGCCGGTGATGAGCGCTTCGCTGGTTGCGCTGGGAGGCAGTGAGGCCGACTCTCCGAAGAAGCCGGGCGTTGCCGGATTCACCGCATCTATGCTGACTGAGGGAACTGCGACCCGCACGGCTCCGCAGATAGCGGATGACACCGACCAGATCGGCGCGGCACTCAGCAAGAACGCAGGCAACGACAATGCTTTTGTGCGGGTGAGCGCTCTCAGCAACGTAACGGATGCGGCGCTCGATCTGCTATCCGACGTAAGTCTTCACCCATCGTTCAGCGACAAGGAAATCGATCGCATCCGCAGGCAGAGATTGACGGCGCTTCTCCAACTGAAGGACCAGCCGGTGCAGGTCGCGATTTCTGTTGCATCCCGCGCACTTTATGGTTCTGACAGCCCTTATGGATACCGCAGCGTCGGCACTGAAGCCGCGATCAAGGCGACAACGCGCGAGGATCTCGTCAGTTTCTGGCAAAAGTACTATACGCCGGCGAATTCAGCTCTGGTCTTTACCGGCGATCTGACGGAGAAGCAGGCACGCGATCTCGCGGAAAAGTATTTCGGAAGCTGGTCGTCGAAAGGTATTGTTTCTCAACCTCCAACCACCCCTGCTCCTCCAACTCGCCATGTGATTCTGGTGAATATGCCGGGCGCGCCGCAGACAGCTATCTTTGCTGCGGGAATCGGCGTGCCGCGATCGAATCCTGATTTCGCCCCACTGAATGTGGATAACACCATGCTGGGCGGGCTCTTCTCCAGCCGCATCAACATGAATCTGCGCGAGCAGCACGGCTACACCTATGGTGCATTCAGCAGATTTCAATTCATGCGCGGCAGCGGCCCGTTTCTTGCCGGAGCTTCGGTGCGCGCCGATGTGACCGGTCCCGCGGTGCACGAACTGTTTTCCGAACTCGATCGCATCCGCACGAGTCCGCTGTCTCCGGATGAGCTGAAAATGTCAAAGGATTTCCTGATGCGTTCACTGCCCGGAGACTTTGAGACGGCTGAAGACACGGCAGGCAAAATGTCCGACATCTTCACTTATCAGCTGCCATTCGACTACTACCGCACTTACCCGGCGAAGATCGACGCGGTTACATCCGAACAGGCCGCGAGTGTGGCGCTGAAGTATATCCACCCAGAGAACATGATTCTCGTCGCTGTCGGCGATAAGGCAAAGATTCAGCCGGAGATTGAGAAGCTGAATCTGGGGCCAATCGAAGAGTGGAATACCGACATCGAACCGGTGAAGAAGTAGGGGTTTCGACAGGCCCGCTGTAACAGGTGGGCCCTCGTACGGTTTTGAGATCAGAGCTTAAGCAAAAGCACGGTCGCGCATACCGCCAGTCCGGCTATGCCAAAACCCACGCCGAGATACCAGTAGCCACGTTGCCGTGTCAGCAATGTAATCGAAGTGATCACAAGGCCAATCTCCAGGAGCGCCTCGCCCAAATCGAAGCGGTTGGCCCTCCGTTCCGCGCGCCTGACTTCAGCTTCGTATTCGTGAGCCTTGTCCTCTTCCTGCTGCAGGTCGCCGGCCCATTTGGCTGAGTGAGTTTTGTAGTTCTCCATCAGCTTCTTCGCGCTATCGTCATGCACCGCGAGAACCGAGAGCATGTCAGAGGTCAACTGCGTTTCGTTGAGGCGAATCTTCTTTGCCTGGTATTCATTCCACTGGTCGCTCGCCTTAGCCTGCGCCAGAACCGCTTCTGTATGCGTGCGATGCCCGAGCACCGTTGAGATGGCGACAGCCACAGCAAAGACGCTCATGGTAAAACTTACCGGGCGAAGGCTGGGATGTTTTGCTGCCTGTTCATGCTCTTCCTGTAATTCCTGTGCTTCATTCGCTTCCATTTATGGATACTCTTCCAATTTCTGATCTTAAATGTCGGAACCTGTGAGAATGATCAGTAGCAGGTTTATTTCTCGTAGATTTTAGCTGCGTTATCGTGCAGGTAGCCATGAGCGAAAACCATCGCTTGCCGTTCAGTGACCTCATGGTTCAGGATCATTTCAGTTAGCGCCGCAGCCAGCGCTACTCGTGCTGAACGGACGGCAATCCAATAACTCTCTTCGGCGCCCACGGCGTCGTTGAAAGGGAATGCGTCCGAACCGCAGACGACTTTGTCCGGGAATAACAACAGCCAGTGCCGCAATACAGTCTTCAGGTCCGCCGGATAGAGATAGAGCCCCATCAGCGATGAGTCAAGGTAGACATTCTTGCGCGCCGCCAGCCAGATGGCCTGCTCCTGAAACGGATACCCGCCATGCAGCAGGACAAATGTGGTGCTGCTGTAACGAGGATCGCGCAGCACACCTTCGAGTTCAAGTGCCGTGCCCTTGGATACGCTGTAGTAATCGCCTATGCCTACTGCAGTGTGGATCTGCACCGGAAGATGCAGGCGTCCGGCTTCGTTGATCAGGTAGCGGAAAAGGAAGTCCTGAAAGTCTTTGTATTCCATCTCTGAGGGAACACTGCCGTTTCGATACTTCGCATAGATAGTGGCTGCGGTCTCCTTCGGAGGATCATCGAAGTGAAGCGAGCGGAAATAGGCGATCTCAAACTTGATGCCGACGCCGCCATGCCGTTGATTGTCTTCGAGAAGCATAGTCGCGAACTTAAGATAATCATCCAGGGTCGCCGGAAGCTGCTGCTGTCCTTCCTGCGACAGTTCGTTCCGCAGCTTCTTTTCCTGCAATGGCATGTAGGCGGCCAGGTCCCCATTGCGTGCGGTGACAGCCTGATTACTGAAAGGGTAGAGGAGAGAGTCGACAAAGAAAACCCACAGAAAACGTTTCGGCGAAAGATATGGCCCAAGTTCGACACGGTTGGCCACGGCCTGCTCAATGTCCAAACGATCGAGGATCGTATCGAAATATTGAAAGCCCTTTTCTTCGCGCTTCAACTCCGCTTTCTTTTTTACGAGCCATTGGAGATGTTCCGGCGAATTGTCGTCATAGGGGTAGTGAAAGAGAGCTTTGGAAGCCGCGATCAGTTCGGGATTGTCGGCGCGCAGGCGGAACGCGGTGCTCGCGTCCGGCGGCGATATCATCGCATCGACATTGGGATCGTCGGCGAAGCCAGGGTGGCCGTGATTGTCGAAGATCGGAATGGCGTCGATTGCTGTCAGCAGTCGATCATAGGTCTGCTGATAAGCAGCGGATGAAGGTGGTGCCGCTTCCGGCAATTGCTGCGCAAAAGGTGCGCCCGTCAGCACAAGAAAAAATGTGCAGGCCAGGAATTCCCGTCTTCCGAACTCAGGCATCAGAGTCGAGTCCTTTTGCGGCTTCACCGACATGATCGAAGTCCTTCTAACGGTGCGGAAGGCTTACAGCATAGAGATACCATGCCGCGTGCGGCAGCCATTGCTCCGTCCAGCGCCAGTCGTCATCTTTTCCGGTTACCGCGTAGCCTTCATTGAAAGCAATACCGTCTTCGTTGTCAGACGCTGCTGTAACGCCATTGATGATAGAACCCGGCGCATTCGTGTATTTGTAAGAACGGAAGAACATATACGGCGCATTTCCATGGCCGCTTCCCATAAGCATGCTTGCGTCAAATGGATTGCGGCCCAAGATCCAGTGCAGCTGGTCCGACGCGTAGGTTTCTAGCTGAGACTGGAAGGCCGGGTCGGACGTGAACAACGGAGCTGCCATGCGCGCAGCCGCTGCCAGTGATGCCAGTCGCGCGTCTTCACCCTGCCACCATGGAGCTGCTTCCGTGTCATGCGGGAAGAAAAATGCCGTGCGTACCTGCCCATTGCCCATGCGCACGAGCTGTCGTGCATATCCGAATGGGTTATTGACTTCGGCAGTCACGCCAAGCTCGAAGCGCAGAGAGCGCTCGACCGCTGTGCGAATCCGCTCCTGCTGCGCCGCATCGGCAATCTGCAGGTATTCAAGAAGACTTACGATCGGCAGGCCTGCATCGGAAGGATGGAAATATGGGCGCGTGCCATCGTCCGCCCGCCAGTAGTCGCGAAAAGCACCGTCGGTAGTGAGCCGCGCCATCAGCTGATTGGCACGCTTGTCAGCCGCATCATGGTAGGCCTGCTTCTTGGTGGCCTTGTACAACTCGGTTGCCGCCATGAGAGCGCAATAATCGTCGAGGATGTTTTCTTTCCCGTCGTTTAGCAGTTCAGTGTTGTGCGCGTTGAGGAATTGAAAAGCTTCTTCTGCCGTGCGGATATAAGTGGCGTGCGAAAAATCTCCTTCAGCAGGCATGGTGCCGGCAAGCGCAAGAGCTGCAATGGCCATGCCGCCTCCGGAGCGGAAGCCTGCTTCATAAGCATGTGGGCCCGCTGCGCTCCCAATGTGCTCAGTTGAATCGGAGGTGCTCCTCTTGATCTGTGTGCGCCAGTTTGGATTGCCGATTGCGCGGTCCTGTGGCAGCTTATCTTTTCCGGGCCCGGTGATGGATTCGTAAAACGAACCGCCGGGTCGCTTGATACGGACCAGGAAGTCGGCTCCGTACAAGCCCTCGTCGACCAAGCGCCGCTCATATTCGCTGAAGTTGTCATCACGACGCGCTTCGAGGGTCAGATAACTCTTCAACAGCGACCACGCAACTAGCGGTACTTGCTGCGGATTGAAATACGACGTCGGGTTCTGATGAGAGAGATGAATTCCGTAATCGCCCGTCGCGTCATACCACCCGCCATGCGCATCGACGAAGCCTTTTTCTCCATCAGGCAGCGGCAGATGGCTGTCCGCGCGATCGATCAGGCCGCTTGATCGCTGGCTCTTGAAGTAGTAGACGACGTTGGAGAGAGTGCTGCGCTCCAGCAGATTGTCGTCTATCGTGAATGGGCATGAACGCACAGCGCTGGCATCGGTGCTTGTTTCAATCAGGTAATGTCCGGTCTTTTGCCACGCGGAAAAATCCGCAGTCCAGAAAATCCATTTTCCCCACGCGTCCACGGGGCCCGAGGGCTGTAACGCAGCATGAAAAACTGCTTTTCCGCTGCCGGCATCGATGAGCGTGAACTGCTGCGGGTGATCGGCCTTTGTTCCTTGAACCACGGCTTGCTTCGGGGCCAGCGTCTCATAGCCTACGTGGTCCACCAGAACCTGTATCTGCGCCAGAGAGGTCGAAGCAAAGAATGCAGGCAGACAAACAGCGAGGAGTTTGGAAATGTGTATGATTTCCCCAGTCCTTTCGGAACAGTTTTTGCGACTATAAACCATTTTCGCCGAGCGTTTCGAATGAAAGCATAGTCACAGGAGACACAATTGAAGTTGCATGTCCTTCCTTGCCTGATGGTCAGTAAGGCGGGCGAACGTTTTTCACTCCGCTTATTCAAGCACGTTTGTTGGCTTATGCTTGCATTCGCCTGCGGTTCGGTTTTATTCGCTGATGCGTCAAAGACTTCGCCGCAAGCTGCCATCGTCGCGTACGTCTTTCCCGGAAGCTCTCTACTCCAGCCGGGCGAAATTGCTGCCCGAAAAGTGACACGCATCAACTTTGCCTTTACCCTCATTCAGGATGGGAAGATAGTCACCGAAGATCCATCCGACGCTGCGAACCTGGCCACGCTCGTCGCGCTTAAGAAAGACAATCCGGCGCTTACCGTCCTGATTTCCGTTGGTGGCTGGCTTGGGTCGGGCAATTTCTCTGACATGGCTCTTACGCATGAGAGCCGCGATGTTTTTATCCAGAGTGTCCTGCAGTTTATCGAGCGGTATCAGCTCGACGGTCTCGACATCGACTGGGAATACCCCGGCATGATCGGTGCAGGGAATAAGTTTCGCCCTGAAGATAAACAGAACTACACATCGGTTCTCGCTGAGCTACGCAAGCAGTTCGACGAGGAAGAGAAGAAACTGCACCGGCAGCTTTTTCTTACGATTGCAGCTGGCGCTTCCAGTGAATTTCTTGAGCACACGGAGATGGACAGTGTGCAGAAGTATGTCGATACGGTCAATCTGATGGCCTATGACTATTACGAGCCCGGCTCGGGCCCCATAACTGGAAATCACGCGCCGCTTTTCTCCGATCCTCAGGATCCAAAAAAAATATCGGGTGACAGATCGGTTCATGAATACGAGCGGGCGGGCGTGCCGGCCGCGAAGATCGTGCTCGGCGTGCCTTTCTATGGGCACGTCTGGGGACAGGTGCCGGACAACAATCACGGACTCTTTCAGCCAGGCAAGCCCGTGCCGAATGCCTTTGCCAATTACGGAAACATCACATCGAGCATGCTGAACAACGGATTTTCGCGATACTGGGACGCAGCCGCTGCGGTGCCTTATCTCTATAATCCAACGAAACAGATTTTTGTCTCGTATGAAGACCCGGAATCGCTGGCGCAGAAATGCAAGTATGTGATCGACCACCGGCTCGCCGGCGTCATGTTCTGGGAATACAAAAGCGATCCCTCAGGAAAACTTCTCGACAGCATCGACGCGGGCCTGCACTACGACCAGCAGGCGGAAAAGGGAGCAAAGTAGTCCTCAGTTACTTAGCGTATTTACTGCAGTTCTACGTCGACACCTTTTCCATCGTCACGGAAGATGAAAACAGTTGCGGCCGCAGAGTGTTCGATGGACAGTTGCTGGACATTCCCATTCACCGAAGCCTGATTCTGCTTCGCAGCCCATCCGTAAATCTCGGCGCGGATCTCGTTCCACCACGCCGGGTACGAACCTTCATGCGCGCCAATGCGCAGGCGAAAGCCATCATTTGAAATTTCACAGCTGAATTTCGTCCGCAAATACTCACCGTGTTGATAGGCGTAGGTCAGACCGTCATCGAGATAGAGTTCCCCCTGGCACGGAGCGTCCGAGTTTGGCGCGCTTGCATAGATGCGCAACGTCAACGGCCCTTGAGGCTTCTCATTCACGCTTTGTACCAGCGGCGCAACGGGCACGATCGACCCCGCACGAGCAAATACAGGAAGCGATGCCAGTTCAGGACGAACCCGAATGGACAACGGCGGTTGGTTGGCAACGTCCACGGGTTGAGGCGCATCCGCGGGATTTGAAGCTACAGGCGTGGGAATTTTCTGTCCGCTCCAGTAGTCGTACCAGTCGCGAGAAGGAAATTCCACTGTGTAAGCGTCCAGTTCATCGGGAAAGTGCGGCGGCGCAATCAGCAAATCAGGCCCAAGAAGAAATTCGCCCGACGCATCCAGATCGACATCGATGGGGTGATGGTCAGGTGCCGCGTTCGGAAATTCGAGAAATAGCGGGCGGACCATCGGCAATCCTGTGCGCGAGGTTTCTTCAGCAAGAGTGTAGAGGTACGGCATCAGGTGATAGCGTTCCTCGATAAAACGCCTGCGAATCGCTTCTTGTTCAGTCCCCCCAACCCATGGTTCCTGGTCGCCGGTGCCTTTTTCGGTATGGTCCCGATCGATTGGCTGGAATGCAGCGATCTCAAGCCACTTGGTCAGCAGTTCGGGCGACGGCGTTCCTGCGTATCCGCCGACATCCGCGCCCGCAAAGGCGAATCCGCTCAGGCCGAGATTCTCAAGCATGAACGTCGTCATGCGGAGATGATTCCAGCTACTGCTGTTGTCGCCCGTCCATGTGGTCGCGTATCTCTGGCCGCCGGCGTAGGTGGCCCGCGTCAGCACGAACGGCCGCATATTTGGATCGAGCTTTTTCAACCCTTCGAATGTCGCGCGCGAATTCTCCATGCCATAAACATCGTGGATCTCGGCGTGAGTCGCCATGCGCTTTTGAAAACCCGGCTCATCGATGCGATGGACGACATCCAGGGGCATGGTCTTTGAAACAGTGTTGAATACCGATGGCTCGTTCATGTCGTTCCAGAATCCGGAGATGCCCAGATGGAGGAAATCGCGATAGAGAGTGCCCCACCATGCGCGCGTCTGCGCCTGCGTGAAGTCAGGAAATACGCTCGGGCCAGGCCATACGCGACCTGTAAAGATGGACCCGTCTGGATTCTTGACGAAGTGATCGCCTGCCACGCCACTATCGTATGGAGCATAATTCTGACCTGGCAGGTTGGCGATGTGCAGATCGGTGATCGCGACAACATGAAAATTCTCAGCTTTGAGTTTTGCGATCATGCCGGCGAAATCGGGAAAACCTTTGCGATCGATCGTGAACGGGCGATTCTTCTCCTGAAAATCAATGTCCAGATAGATAGCATCCGCGGGGATGTGGTCCGTTCGAAGACGATCCGCAACCTCAAGCACCCGGGATTGCGGATAGTAGCTGTAGCGCGACTGCTGGAAGCCGAGCATCCACATTGGCGGGAGCGGCGGCTTGCCCGTAAGCCATGCGTACGCCTCGACCACCTGCTTGGGCGAAGGCCCGTAAAGAAGGTAATAGTCGACGGGACCATTGGCTGCGCCGAAGGAGTAAGTGCCCGCAGATTCCTTGCCAAAGTCAAAGCTGCTGCGCCAGGTATTGTCCATCAAAATGCCGGTCGCGCGGCCTGCTTCATAAGTCATGAAAAAAGGGATGCTCTTGTAGATCGGATCGGTCGACTCCTGAAAGCGATATGCATCCGTATTCCATAGCGTAAATGCCTCATCGCGGCGATCGAGAGGACCGGTCTTGTCGCCGAGCCCGAAGAAGTGCTCGTCGACACCCATGGTCTTGTAAATGCGGAATGCATCACCATCAAAGCGAGTCGGTCGAGCATCCTGCTGCAGAACATTGCCGTTCAAGTCGTGAACCGTCAGCGACAGGCTCTTCTTGTCGATCTCAACACGCAGTGCGTTTGTACGGAAGCCAACGTGGTCGGCAGCAATATCCGGTGTCACGTTGACTGACAAATGACGCGCATCCGCGGGAACTGCCCACGAGGCATCTTCCGGCAGCGCGCCTTTCCGCGCGATGCGAATGCGCAGGAGATCATCGCGCAGAGCCACAATCTGTTCGCGAGCTTCGCCGTCGCGCACCTCAATGCCGTTAGGCAAAGATGTAAATCCCGTCACCTGATCAAGAACGATGAGGCTGCTGGGAGCGATGGATTGTCCGCTAAGGGGCATGGATGCCTGATAGACAAGCAGAGCGATGGTAGAGAAAGTCGCAAATAGAGTGCAGAACCGTTGCATTCGCCGTTCCTGAATTGAGTTTTTATAATACGCGGGTTGGAGTGCGTTGGATCGTTACGCAGGACATTATGGCTCATCATTCAATACGGAGGGATGCGAGTCCTTGAACGCAATGACCGCGCCGTCACGACGTCTCTGCTGGATCGCCTTCATCTGCTCCATCGCGGCCGTTGCATCGCTGACGTCGCCGGTCTGGCGATAGAGGCGGGCAAGCTGGTAATGGACACTGCCATCGTCGTCACTTGCCAGTCCTAGGTGCAATTCTTTGATGGCTTCATTCGTCCTGCCTGTCTCTGCATAAACCCGGCCAAGCAATGCATGCGCGTGCGGAAGCATCTGCGGTTTTGCGCTCAGTCCTTTTTTTAGAAAGGGTTCAGCGCTCGTAAAATCATGGCGCGCCATCAGCGCCTCTCCCATAAGCAGGTTGACTTCAGGGTCGTCCGGGAGCTGATTGAGAGCCAGTTGTGCCGTTTCTACGGTCTCTGAAACATTTCCGTTTCGGAAATAGGCTGACGCCAGCCCCAGCAGTGCAGCCGGATCGTTCGGCGAGATATCGAGGGCCTTTTGATATTCGGCCAGCGCATCATCATAGCGCTCGCGCTGGACGTAGATATCGCCAAGAAGAAGATGGCTTCGTTCCGAATGCGGCTCTAGTCGCTCGTATTGTTCGAGCGCCCGAAACGCGAGTTTTTCGTTGGCCTTGATGGACCAGTAAAGAGCCTCGGGCGACTGCGGGAGCACAGCACCGGCGCTCGATGCCAGCTCATAATCGCCGGTCATGAACGAGCACGGGGCCAGTAGCCGTAGCCTGCCCTGATCTCTTGTTTTGAGGCTGTTTGCCGTTTGGCTGGAGCACACGCGATATTGTCCCGACGCGTAATTTTCTTCAGGTGTTCCAGCAACCTTGCCACCGCTTACCAAGGAGCTTACTTCCGGTCGCCCAGATACACCTTGCAGAGTGGAAACCAGCGCTTCGAACAAGCCAGCGGATATTTGTCCTGAATCGTGTTGCTGCGTGAGGTACGCGGAAAAACTCAAAGCGTGTTCTGAAGAAATGCCTTCCGCCAGGGTGGAAGCATTGGCCCACACGAATCCGTGGTCGCGATTCCACAACTGAGTGAGCAACTGCAACGCGTCCTTATGCGCGTCTGCCTCAATTTGTAGCCGCGCCTGACCAAGGATCGCAAGAGCGCACGCAGTTCCAGGCTCACGCCCGGCGACAAATTCGGCGGCAGCGGCGGAACTGTTGTGTTGCTTCAAATAAACAAAGCCGAGTTCGCCGTGAATACATGGAGGTTGAGTATTCGAGGCGAGGACGCTCTTGTATAAGTCGACCGCCTCCAGATAACGGGACTGGGTGGCAAGCGATTCAGCAAAGAGAGCTTTCGCGTATGGCGAGTCGTGGTCTTTCTCCGACATTGTGCGCGAATCCGCCTCAACCTCGTGCAGATAAGCAATTCCCAGAGAAAACCACGCAGTGCTTTGTTGGGGATCCAATCTCGTTACCTGCGCGAATTCATGCGCTGCCAGTGAAAATTCCTGTAGCGAAGAGTAGGCGCGGCCCAGCGCGAGATGCGGCTGCGCATCGCCGTCGTTTATCTTTTCTGCGGCTAGCAGGAAGGGGAGGGCTTCTTTTGCTTTGCCGGCGTGAACGAAATCGATTCCAAGAAACAAGTTGGGAACATATAAAGACGGCTTGAGTTGGTAAGCGTGCTGGAAGCTTTGGATGGCATCCGCGTAGTTCGCTGTTTCATGTTCCATCAGTCCCAGGTTTGCCCACAACTCAGGAACATCGGGGCGAAGCTTTACGGCTTGTTTGTATGCATTCGCAGCCGCCGCGTAGTCGCTGCTGGTCTGGGCTTGTTGCGCCGTGACCAGCAGCGACTCGAGCGTAGCCTCCTGCTGGCCAAACCCGGACAGCGGTGTGGCCAGCAGAAACAGAGTTAGTGCTTTGAAGCAGCTTTTCAAGACGCAATTACCAATAGAACTTTCCGGCAAATTGAACGGTTCTGCTGGGGAAGGCGTTCGTGATCTGCCCCAGGCTGGATTGGCAACCGGCTTGGGCATTCGGGTCGCATCCTGTGTAGGTTTCGCCGCCACCCTGCGGCGTATAGAACTGCGCATGGTTGAAGGTGTTGAACATCTCTGCCCGGAACTGCAACCGCATCGATTCCGTGAAGTACCAGTTCTTCATGATCGAGGTGTCCCAGTTCTGATAACCGGGTCCGCGAAGATAGGAGAAGAAGCGCGGGGCACTTCCGAAGGTTCCATAAGGAGCATAAGCGAATGCTCCGGTATTGAACCATTCTTGAATGTTCGGATGCGCAACGTGCACGTCTCCGACGACGTCCGGTCTTGGATTGCCGCCGTAGGAAGCGATATCAGCGCCGCTGACGCCGATGGGAATGCCTTGCTTGAACGTGGCAATCTGAGAAACTTCCCAGCCGCCAAGCACGGCGTTTTCCGCCTTATTCATGTTCGACCCAATCGCTTTGCCGCGGCCAAATGGCAGCTCATAAATGTAATTTGCCACGAGGCTGTGCGGCGTATCGGAACCATCCACACTCTTTTCGGCGGCAAGGTTGTAGTTGTTGGCCGGTCCAGGATTTCCGGAATACGACCATGAGTTGTTGCCCTCGACGTTATCGAGGAACTTCGAATAGGTATAGGAAACCAACGCCGTCAGCCCTTTGCTGAAGCGGTGGTTGAAGTTGACCTGCAGGGCGTTGTAATTGGAGAAACCGACATTGGCGCCGTTCTCGCTAACTCCGCAGAATTGCGGAAAGGGTTGCAGAAGCTGAGACTGCACAACCGTTGGCTGGTCCAGCGCGCAACTGCTTCCCCCAGGAGCAATCGCTCCGTAAAAGGGATTTGGAACGAGAGCGTTCAGAGCGGTCTGGCCCATGGGTAGATATTTTGGATCCAGCTGGGACCGGTTGAGGTTAGACGTCAGCAGGTGCGTGCCGTGATTGCCGACATAATTGACATCGAGCACATCGTTCGGGGTGATAGCCCACTGCCAGCCGAGCAAATATTGCTGCACGTAGCTTGATGACCGGCTGCGGAAGTTACTGGCAACTCCATAGCCAACCTGCTGCAGTTCTCCGAGGGCGTTTCCGGTGATCGGAATGAACCCATTCGGCCATGGATTGGAGGTCGTCACAGCAGGATTTGGCGTGATGGCGTCCAGCGTAAAGGGAATATTCGTCTGGCTCGCGAAGCCTGACGCGCTTGCCTCAAAGCAGCACGAGATAGACGGTGGATAGAAGATCCCGTATCCGCCGCGAACCACGACGTTCGGACGTACCTGGTATGAAAATCCAAAGCGAGGGGCCCAGTTGTCGAAGTTCGTATCGTATGAGGCACGCCGATCATCGGAGAGGAATTGCAGCGCACCCGGCAAAGTTTGTCCGATGGTCGTGCCGATTGGGTTCAGAGCCGTGGGATTGAAGACCGACGCGACGTTGTGGCGATAGGTCGGCGCTGTCTGGACTTCGTAGCGCAGACCAAGATTCAGCGTCAGATTGCGAATCGGCCTCCAGTCGTCCTGGACGTAACCGCCGTAGTAGTGAACGGCAACCGCCGGATTGTAGGTTGTTCCAGTTGCGCCGCCGTCTAAGACGCCGAGCATCAACTGCGCCAGCCCATTTCCTGTCGTAAATCCAGTTGCACTGTTTGGATCAGGCCCCGAGGTGAACCTGCCCGCGGATTGAAGGGTGGATTGGAAGAAGTTCGCCTGGTCGTCTTCCTGCTCGACAAACATGAAGCCGAAGTTCAGCGTGTGCTTATGGAGGCTCTTGATGAAATCTACGGCGACGCTGCCGATCGGGCCATGATTGGTCACAGTTTCGTTGGTGAGCGGACCCAGAGGCGATTCGCCACCAACGGTCACAATCGGAAACTCCGGACTGTTTGCGTCGAGATACGCCGGAAGACCCAGGCTGGTGGGCTTGAATCCTCGCGACTGGTTGGTCGAAGTCTCATGCCAGACTTCAACACCCGACATAATGTTCATCGTGAACGTCGGGCTGAAGACCTGGCTGTAGCCGGCCGCCATGTTGTAGCGGTTGTTCGGCCGGGCATTGCCAGGGCCGGCAGGATTATCGCCCCAGTAATCGGGAGTGCCGGTTTTGAATTCATTTTTATAGGAATAGCGGTAGTAGAACCTCGATGCACTGTTGATGTTATGGTCCACCCGGATCAGGTATTCGTTCGAATGCGCCGGGTTGGTTCCGGTGGTCACCAGGTTATTGGTGAGGCCCGACCCCGTTGCCTTCGGATAATAGCTGACCAGTGTCGTGCCTACCGAATCGAGTGGCCCCAGCGTATTGATGTTGTTGTTCTGGATCGGGTCTCGAATGTAGCCGCTCTTGGTGGCGACTAGCCCGGTTTTGGGATCGATCTGGCCTGCCGTAATTGGCCGCGTGCTGTGCGGATCGTAGATCTGACCTACATAAATGGGCCGTCCCAGAGCGTCCACGCCACCCTGCGCGCCGAGAAGCTCTGAGAAGTTGCCGCCCAGAAAGTTGGCGTCAGGCACAGTAAAGGTGCTGTTTGCTGGCGTGGACAGGCTGAGATGCTCGAAAAGACCGAAGATAAAGGTCTTTTCCCGCTGCTTATACAGGCCTGGAATATAGAGCGGCCCACCTGCCGATCCACCAACCTGGTTGCGGTTGAAATCGCCCTTTTTAAGGTTGTTGTGGTTGTTGAACCAGAGGTTCGCGTCGAGCGCGTCGTTGCGATAGAACTCGTATACGTCGCCGTGGAATGCGTTCGTTCCCGACTTCGTGACAACGTTCACAACGTTGCCTGTGCTCCATCCATACTGGGCCGTGAAGGAGTTGTTTTGAACTTTGAACTCCTGTACAGCGTCGACTGAGGGCACATAATCCACAGCGCCCCACTCCGGATCGGTATCCCAGGCACCATCCAGCAGATAGGCGGATGTCCCGAAGAAGCCTCCGGCAAAGTTGAGGAACGAAATGTCCTGATCGGCGTCGTCCGTGCTGGGGCCGCCGCCGCCGAGCAGCATCTGACCTTCCGAGGTGTTGTTTACTGCGGAATTGAGAGTAGCCAGGCCATAGACGTTTCTCAGGTTAAGGGGCAGCTCGACGACCTGCTTTCCGTCGAGGTCGGCCGAAAGGTTTGCGTTTTCGGTATTCAACAGAGAAGCCTGCGCGTTGACGACCACCTGCTCGGTGGTGGCTCCCAGGATGAGGGTGACATTCTGGCTGGCGGATTGCGCCGCATCGAGCACAATTCCGTTCTGCTGATAGGCTTTAAACCCATTTGACTGAGCGACAAGACTGTAGGTAGCCGGGGGCAACTGGGTGAAAGAATAATGGCCACCGGAATCAGTGACCTGCGTTCGGGCAATTCCTTTTTCCACGCTGGACATCCTGACGGTGGCCCCGGGCACTAACGCTCCGGAAGCATCTGTCACTGTCCCGCTGAGTGTGGCAGTTGTGACTGCCAGTTGCGCTTGCATCCTGGGGATGCAGCACGCGAGCACGGCAAGTAGAGCCGTGAATCGAATCCAATCTAGTTTTTTCTTGTTCAAAACAGCCTCCAAAAGATTGAATTCTCCCGGGGCTGTCGCGCTCCAATGCATGCAAGGAAGGATGAAAGACTCGGAGGATTTCAATCGAATGGAACTTATAGGTACCGGCGTATAGACCTGGGCAGGTCCTTGCGGCAAACCATACGGTACTTATCCTGTAAATTCTGCCATTAGTTTTATATTTATCAATAGCTTACAAGATTGAGCCAAGGAGGATAATACCGCTGACTTTACCTCCCCGGCTGCCCTTTTTAGGAGGGCGGATAGCCAGGGTGCGGTGTTGAGTGTCAGCGCAGAAGCCTTATGACTTGATTTGCGGGTAGGCCTGCCCGAGGAATACGGGAGCGATATGCCGTATGTAGAGGTTTTCAGTCACGTTGCTGGCGATGATGTTTTCGTTCGCCTCCAGCAAGCCCAGATATCGGCTGCCGATCCTGGCGGCGACCTTGAAGCCGACATGGAGTAGCTGCCGCAGGCTGCTGTTGTAAGCCGACGATCTCGGATCGTGGCGCAGAGCCGAGGTGTATTGTTCGGATGACCAGCGAAGCACTTCCTCCGGCGGCAGGAGCTTGGCCGGGTCTATGTCGATCACCGTTGCATACGGCGCGCACAACTCTTCACGATGGTCGTACGCCTGCGCGTAAATTTCTTTGGCCAGCGCCAGACCGTCACCGCCTGACTCGGCCAGCCCGATCAGCTCCTCCAGCCATGTGGTGCCTGCGGTCTTGAGGTGCACGCCGGCGTCGAATTTGCGGATAGTCCGGTGAATGGGGGCGTAGATCGAAAACTTGTCGCTGCCGGAGTGGACGCTGAGCTTCAGGTTCTTCGGCAGTTCATACTGCTTCACGGCGTGAGCGATCGCGGCTACATCGAGCGCAAACTCTTTCTCAAATTGCGTAACGTCGCCCGCATAATCCACGCCCTTATTGAATCGCCCGCTGAATTTCGGAGCGACAGTCTGAAGAGGGATACCGTTATCAGCGGCTGCGGCGAGAATGATCAGCAACTCGGCGGGTGTTTGCGGTGAATCGGTCTCGTCCATGGAGACTTCGGTAATGAAATTACCGCGCCCTTTTCGTGACTCGATCTTCCGGTAAATGGCAGCCGCCTGCTGCACTGCGGCCAGAAACTTGCACGCGGTTGCTTTCAGCAGTTCGGCAGAAATCGTCAGAGGTTGATCGATGCCCTGGATCCTGATTTCGCCGAGCAACTCCGGGTGGGCCTCGACGAATGTCGTGATTGCCGACTGGTCCGCAGGTTTTCCGATGAAGTCGGCAACGTCAATGGTGTAGAAGTCAGAGGCGTCGAAGAAGCGATCCACTGTGGCAAGGCCGATGTGGTCGGCGTCGCAGAAGAAAGGCTTCGTCCACTGCAGTGTCTTGACCGCAGCATCCGCGGCCGCGCGTGTCGATGCTGGCTCGGAGCCGATAATCGTATGCTCGCGATTCGATTTATTCCAGACGGGGATGACTTCAACGTCAGCCTCCGCGGCCTGGATGCAGGCTTCAAGCTGAGCCTTCGCTTGGTGGGCAAAACGGTCGCCCACCCCGATGGAATACTTTGGCAACTCGAAACTGCTGCTCACCGGTCCCATGCTCCTCGACTCAAGTGGTATGACCACTGTATCACGCAGCGAGGCGAGCTGCTTTTCAGGTTTTTCAGCTCATTTCAATGAGAAATGAGCTCTAGTTCAGGCCGATTCCATGGCTCTTAGCGACTCCTGAATGGTTGGCGCAAGTCCGGTGCTGACGTCGCGACGCCGGAGTTTATGAAATCTCGAAAGCACTGCATTCGCGTTAGCAAGGGCTTCAATCCGCGCGGTGTAGGCTTCGAGCGTTGCTCCGGGCATTGCAAAGATAGCAACACTGTCGGTCAGGACATCCAGGTAAGCGCGAGCGCCGCAACAGCCAAGGCTCAGAGCTGCGCGGCCGGTGTTCACGACTTGCGGCACAACAGCACACGCCGGTCTGCCCATTGCCGGCGCGTTTTGATGTTCAACCTGTTGAGCGGCCTCTGAGAGGATGAGCGTCTGGTTGGCATTCACAAAGAGCAGCACAACATCCGGAGGCAGCGGAGTCTCAGCCAATGGAGCGTAGATGACGTGCGCAGGCTGTGTGTGCAGCACAGGAATCAGCGCAAGATCCTCTTCCCGAACGTAGTCAAGCTGGCCAAACACCTTCAGTGCGTCCATCAAATCTGTTTGTTGCACGGGAGATGTTTGCAAATGATGGGTGTAGATGCCGATCGCGCACAACTCATGGTTTGCCGCGGACGTCGCGAAGATCGACGTGGCTGCATCTTCCCAAAAGCGGCATCCCGCCGGAACGCGGCCCGCGTGATTGTCGATCCCTTCGGGAATCGAATCAGCGAAACAAATGGCAACAGGAGACTGGCGGAGATCGAGACTGGCCGACAATCGGTGTGCAATCTCTGCATAGTTCGTTTCTTGCGAGGCGTGTTTCATGGCGCTCCAGACAACGTGTATTCAGTGAAAGTATTCAGGACGAATGTCAGATTTTCCGCTCTGCGGTAAAGCCCATCTCAGCGATGTATGCCTTGAGCTGATCCTCTGTAACGCTTGCCGGCTGAAACCTGATGGTTGCCGAAGCATCGGGATAACTGGCCTTGGCCCATACCACGCCCTTCTGCTGCCGAAGCAGGGTTTCCAGGCCGACGGCGCAGGTGATGCAGGTGAACCCCTTTACGTGATAGGTAACTGTCCTGGTGTCGCCTGCTTCCAGTGTCCCGAGTGCCGCCACGCCTCCGGCGCCTGCAACAGTCATCAGCCGAATAAACTTTCTCCGTAACATTCCACTTCTCCTCGAAGAGATTGCGACTGTGTCATCGGGCCGTCGCGATGCCGGGCTCATATTTCCACGCAGTCTGAATGCTTGCTTTGTCAGAGAAGCGCGTATCCGCATATGCAGAAAAATCAATCTTCTTGTTCAGGACTCCGGTTTCGATCATCAGATCGCGAACCATATCGAAGTCGGCTTGTCGCGGCGCAAGTGGACTATATACAACTCGGTCCATGGGTTTGGTGAGAGCCCATCGAAGCAATGCGGGTTTTTGATTGTAGTAATAGCGGCCTACGAAATCGGCGGCATCCTCGCGGTAAGGCTTTCCCTTTTCGAGCCACAGGCCCGAACGGGCAATGCCGTCTACCAGAACCTGCACTGTTTCCGGTCGCTGATCGATCAGGTCCTGTCGCACGACGAGAATGCACGACATATAGTCGGGCCAGTAGTCACGCGCTTGGAAAAGAACGCGGCCGAAGCCGCCCATCTCGGCTTGCGAAGGGAACGGTTCTCCCATCACAAAGCCATCGATGGCGCCGGCGGCCAGCGCACCCGAAACATCGGGGGGTGCCATTTCAACCATCTTGACGTCTCCCGGTTTTAGTCCCCATACCTTCATTGCGCGGAACAGGATGAGGCGCTCGTCAGAGAAACGGCTGGGAATGGCGATTGTCCGGCCACGCAGATCGGCAACGGTCTTAACCGGGCCATTTTTGCGAACGACCATAGCGCTGCCGTAACGGTGCCCGAGATAGACAACCTTAATGGGAACACCCTGAGACACAAGGGCAATCGCCAATGGGGCAACGATGAATGCCGCCTGCACTTTGTTCGAAATGAGCGCTTCCTTGATCTCAGGAAAGCCCTGGAACATGCGAGGCAGAAAGATCTCGCCGTTCTCGGAAAACTTCGAGATGTAGTCCGCTACCGGACAGGTGAGCTGGCAGGTGGCAGGCAGATAGGCCACGATAACCTTGCGTTTCGCAGGCGGCCGAAACTCGTTGAGGGCGGCTCCCCAATTAACATTCAGGTAGCCGTGGAGTGCCGTAATCAATACCAGCCATCCCAACATGCATACGAGAATTTTATTTCTAGGACTCATTGCGGAACCCCCAACGAACGGACCTTATCTTTTCCAGCCGGCGAAAGCCGAAGTCCAGCACGAGGCCAATTACTCCAATCAACAGAATGGCGGCAACGACAAGGTCATAACGCTTCCCTGAATTGCGCGAATCGATAACTAGATATCCAAGGCCTGAATCGACGGCGATCATCTCAGCCGCGACGACCACCAGCCACGCGATGCCAAGCGCAATGCGCAGGCCTACAAGAATCTGCGGGAGGGCTGCAGGAAAGACGACCTTTGCCAGTAGCTGCGGAGGCGTCAGTCCAAAATTGCGTCCCGCGCGGCGATAGACAGAAGGAACATTGGAGACGCCGTTAATGCAAGCTACGACGATCGGGAAAAATGCGCCGAGAAAAATCAGAAAGATCGCAGCGCTGTCTCCAATGCCAAAAAAGATGATGGCAACGGGAATCCAGGCAATCGGACTGATGGGCCGCAATATCTGCATCACCGGGTTTACCACCTGGTTTGCTGCTGGATACCAGCCGAGTGTCAGGCCCAGCGGGATGCCGAGAAATACAGCGGCGCCAAAGCCAATGGCGACACGGCGCAGCGAATCACGAATGTCGCCCCAGAGGACATGGTGCAGCAGCAGCTCTGCCAGCCCTTTTTCTACGTCGCGCGGCGAGGGAAAGATCTTTGTTGCCGTCCAGATAACAGAGTAGTGCCATAGCGCCAGCAACAGCCCTGTCGCCAGCAGCGGCCAGAAGAGCTTCTCCCATTTTCGCGGTTCCGCGAGCGAGTTCATACTTGGTGAGCCAGGCCGATCTGCTTGAAGATGCCGTCGCGCAGTTCCAGGTATCGCGCCGAACTGATATCGCGCGGGTGAGGTATATCGATATCGACAATCTGCTGAATGGTGGCGGGTCGCGCGCTCATTACGACTACGCGGTCAGCCAGTTGCACTGCCTCATCGATATCGTGCGTGACGAAGATGATTGTCTTGCGCTCGGCTTCCCAGATGCGGAGCAGTTCCCGGCGCATGACGAGACGCGTAATCGAATCCAGCGCGCCAAAAGGCTCGTCGAGAAAGAGCATGTCCGGATTGACGGCCAGTGCGCGGGCAACTTCGAGGCGCTGCTTCATGCCGCCGGAAAGTTCGGGCGGATATGCCTTCTCGAAGCCCTGCAGACCAACCATCTTGATGTAATGCGCGATGCGTTCTTCCCGTTCGCCGCGAGGCAGCTTGAATAAGCCGAAGCCTATGTTGCCCTCGACGGTAAGCCAGGGGAAGACTCCGCGTTCCTGAAACACAAAGATGCGGCGAGGGTCTGGGCCGCGCACCGATTCGCCGCCTACGTGTATCTCGCCGCTTGTGGGAGAAAGAAACCCAGCCATGGCGTTCAACAGCGTAGTCTTACCGCAGCCGGATGGACCGAGCAGGCAGACAAACTCTCCATCACCTACTTCGAGGTTGATGTTTTCGAGAACAGGGGTGCTGTTGCCGTCGCGCTTGAACGTCATGCTGACGTTCTCTACCGACAACTTGGTTTTAAGAACTGGAGACACGAAGCTTTCTTTGACTGACACCGCTAATCCTCCGAGTAGCTCCAGCGGAATGACCTAACCTTTTCGAGCGATCGCATTCCCATGTCGAGCAATAGACCGATGATCCCGATAATGACCATGCCTGCCACGACGAGGTCATAACGGTTGCCGGCGTTACGGGCATCAACGATGAGAAAGCCCAGGCCCGAGTTCACCGCGATCATCTCCGCGGCAACCACAACAAGCCAGGCAACGCCAAGGGTGATCCGCAAGCCGACAATCAACTGAGGAACTACGGCCGGATAAAAGACCTGATACACAAGGCGCAACGGGCTCATGCCGAAATTACGTCCCGCATTCACATACACAGCCGGAACGCTCTGTGCTGCGTTGATTGCGGTCAGCAGCAGCGGGAGAAACGACCCGAGAAAAATAAGAAAGATGGCAGCCAGATCGCCCACGCCAAACCAGAGGATGGCAATCGGAATCCACGCCAGGGGAGATATGGGACGAAGAATCTGAATGATCGGGTTAAACGCCATCTCCGCGCGGCGGTACCAGCCGATCCCAAGTCCCAAAGGTATGGCGAGAGCAGCCGCCAGTAGAAAGCCCCAGGTCACGCGAAAGAGCGAGGCAACGACATATTTCAGAAGCAAACCATGGCGCACCAGTTCCGCAATGCCTCCGACTACTTCCCATGGCCCGGGCAGCAGATGCGTCGATTGCCGTCGCGCTGCAATCGCCCACAGGATGAGCAGCACGCCGATAAATAGAAGCGGACGAAGCCGTACCCCTAAACTCGTTGCGGGTTTTCGCGCGGCGTTCTTTTCAGTTGTGCTCATCAAGGTCTCTGGTTATGGACAACAAAAGTTCATCGCTGATGCAATATCGTCCCGATGATCTTAGCTGTACCCTGTGGCATCTCGCCTCCATCAATGGGTGGAGATGTGCATCAGCCCTTCAGTCAGGTCAGAAGACGAGTCGGCTGGTGAACACCAGCCCGTGGTTAAAAGTGTGGAATTGGGATGTCGCAATCTGCATGCCCGCGCCGAAGGCAATTCCTGTACGACTTTTCTCATCGTCCGGGTGGAATTTCAGTTTGCTCACATTCATTCCCGGAGTTAGAAAATTCTGCATCTTGCCGTCGTTTTTCCCGCCGTAATACCAGGTCGCATTCGATTCAAGCTCGGGCCACACATATTTTCCGATGTGGTATTGCGCTGCTGTATTCCACGCGATGGATCGGCCCAGTTTGGCTGTGTCTCCGGTCGGCAACGATCCGCCCAGCGTGGAGATGACATCGAATCGGCCGAATCCTTTGCCGGCAAGGAGAGCCGGATTGACCGCGGCGTCAGTGCTGCCGTTGCTGTAGCTGCCAGTCGGGATGGTCGCCGTCAGCTGTGCGCTCAAAAGATAATTGCCCTGTTTTTCGTTCGCCGAGAGGATGCGGTACTTGTAGAGAAAGCCGACGTCGCCGAATCCGTCATTGGCGGTAGGCGTATTGTGCTGGATATACGGCGGGTAATAGAAGTCGAATTCACTGTTAAAGCCGGGTATGAGATTCAATCCTCGGCCAGCTCCATAATTCCATGTCGACGTGAGTGCCGGAGTGATCTGACGCGTGAAATCTGCGCGAAAAACCTGGATCAGCATGGGATAGGGAGCGACAAGCGGCGGCGGCCAGGACGGCTGTTTTGACTGTACTTGCGACGTCCGCGCTTCCCACCGTTCGAAGAAATTGTCCTGTGCGTACAGGGGCCTCAAAAAAGACGCCAGAAGGCAAAAAAGAACTAACTTTTTAGGCATAATCTCTGCAAGGATTCATCGAAATGATCCAGTCGGTCAACCACCTTAAGATTGAGTTTTATCTCTACCCATTCACGCGCTTCAACCACCTCAATCTTTTGCGCATATCAACCTTTTGGTTGATAGAAATACCAAACTATTCATCGAAGACAGCCCGGTTGTGCGTTCACTAGATTGGAAGTGCTTCCTCTCGTGCAACGCGACGGTTTTCCTCAGAAAGACGAGCGCCGGCTGCCGTCTTCTGTCCGGGATCCCATTGCGATATGTTCAATAAATCCGCCAAAATAAAAGATTGCATGAGAATCCGGAAACGTAGTGGCCAGGGCCTGAGCAGCAAAATCCTCAAAGGCAGCGAATCAGGGGTAAGGTTCTTTGCCTGCGTTCTGACCGTTCTGGCTTGTTTTTCAGCAGGGTGTCGATCCGCGGCACCCTTGCCCGATCCATCTTCTACGATCTATGCGGAGTTTGTTCCAACGTTCTATGTCGGTCTTGCCGCGCTGCAGGTAGGAGACGATGTCCGCGCCGAGAGCAACCTGGGAAAAGCGACCCAGATGATTCCGGGCGAGCCCGCGGCCTGGGCCAACTGGGGAATTCTTGCGCTGCGTCAACGCAGCTTTGACTCGGCGTCGCAGCGCCTTGACCGGGCGCGCGAACTTGCTCCCCAGAACGACCGAATTTACTACTTGCTCGGGTTGCTGGAAAGTGACCGCGGCAACTCGGCCAAGGCAATCGCCGATCTGCACGAGTCGATTCAACTGAACCCGACGAATCTACGCGCTATCTATCAGCTTGCATCGGAAGTCGAACGCCAGGCCGATGAGAACAGCGATGCCGAGTTTCAGCGCCTGATGGAGCAGATTCTAACCGCCCGGCCCAATAACCTTGCGGCTCTGCTGGAACTGAGCCGGATTGCGGCGAAGCGTGGCGATGCGGCGACGCTGCACTATACCGTGAACAGGATTGCTGCTCAATCAAACACCTGGCCGCCGGATGTGAAACAACAGCTGGCCGCGTTGCAGACCGCCGCCGCAGGAACTGAGCCAAAGACCGCAGCGACAAGGTCACTCTTTCTTCGTAACGTGTTGATGCAGGTTCCTGATTTTCGTGCGAGCCTGTCGGAGATCAAGCCGCAGCCGGGAGAAGAGGCCATTCCTTTTACGCATTTTCTGCGGTTGGCCTCGCCGGAATTCAAACCCGCTCCTCCAGATGACGCGATGTCATTTGCACCCCAGCCTCTGCCGAATCTGCCGGCGGGGAAGTGGAACTGGGTTGGAGCAGTTTCGCTGAACGGCTCCGGCAATCCTGCTGTTGCGGCCGCGAACGCGCACGACGTGCGCCTGTCAACAGGAGCGGCCTTTACCTTTCCTGGTGGTTCGGAGAACAGTCCGCCATCCCCTGAAGGAGTTATGCCCATCGACTTCAACTACGACTTCAAGACTGACCTTGTGCTGGCAGGCGCGGGCGGCCTGCGCTTCATGCAACAGGACAAGCCTGAAACTTTTGTCGATGTAACCGCACAAACTAAGCTGCCTCGCACCGTCACAGGGGCATCCTATACCGGCGCATGGGCAGCAGATATCGAAGCCGATGGGGATCTCGACATCGTAGTTGGCGCAAAAGAAGGACTTCCTCTTGTCCTGCGGAACAATGGCGACGGCACGTTCCTTCCCACGCATCCTTTTGCCGCGGTTTCGGGCCTGCGGCAGTTTGTGTGGGCTGACATTTATGGTGACGGCAATCCTGATGCCGCGCTGATCGATGGTGCAGGCCGCCTGCATGTTTTCATTAACGACCGCTCGGGCAAATTTCACGAACAGGGTGTGCCAACCGGTTTATCTGCCATCAAGGCAATCGCTGTTGCCGATATGAATCGAGACGGCGTGCTCTCGCTGCTCGTAGTTCGCGGGGACGGAGCGATTGTTTCACTCTCTAAATCGGAAGCGAGTGCAGGCTGGACTCCAGCTGTAGTTGTGAATATTCCGGACGCTGCAAACTACCTTACGCACGATGTTCGCCTGCGTGTCGGCGATCTGGACAACAACGGGGCCTTCGACTTGCTTCTTGCTCCCGTTGATTCGCCGCAGGGCGCGCTGATCTGGCTCCAGGATGAGCACAGCAAGCTTGTGCTGATGAACAAGCCCGTGCCCACTGCGGTCATCTTCGGTGAAGCGGATTTGCAGGGTAACGGACGGCTTGATCTGCTTGAGATTTCCGCAGACGGTCAAGCTCTGGAGGCCGCGAATCACGGAACCAGAAACTATCACTGGCAGACGATTCGGCCGCGTGCGCGCCAGGCCACAGGCGATCAGCGCATCAACTCATTCGGCATCGGCGGTGACATCGAGATTCGTTCCGGACTGCTGGTGCAGAAGCAGCCCATCACCAGTCCGGAACTGCATTTTGGTCTCGGGGAGCAGACAGAGGTAGATGTTGCCCGCATTGTCTGGCCCAACGGTTCCGTACGCGCCGAGTTTGCGCTGAAAGCCGATCAGCAGATCGTAACCGAGCAACGACTGAAAGGCTCGTGCCCCTTTCTCTTCGCCTTCAACGGGAAACAAATGGAGTTTGTGAAGGACACAGTGCCGTGGGGTTCGGCCATCGGCCTGCGCATCAACTTGCTCGGCCCGGCGCGCATTGAGACAACAGAGGAGTGGTACAAGATCGGGCGCGACCAGCTCGTTCCGCGCGATGGATATTACGATCTGCGCATTACGGGTGAACTCTGGGAGACCTATTACTACGACTATCTGGCGCTGATGACGGTTGATCATCCCGCAGGGACCGAGATATTTACCGATGAGCGCTACGCCGTTCCTCCAGTGAAACTCGCCGTGACAGCGACGGCAACCCCGCAACCGATTGCGCGCGCCGTCGATGACAATGGGCGCGATGTAACAGAGATTCTCCGGTCACTCGACGGCAGGTATCTGGACACATTCGGGCGCGGGCAATACCAGGGAGTGACCCGCGATCATTATGTAGAGATCGATCTCGGAAACGACGTCCCTGTAAAAGGACCATTGTGGCTCATCGCCCGTGGCTGGCTGCACCCGTCGGACTCATCGATCAATATCGCGATGAGTCAGGGGCACCATGAGCCTCCGCGCCCGCTGAGTCTTGAAGTTCCCGATGGACACGGCAAATGGAAGGTAGCGAAGCCAGATCTCGGCTTCCCCGCCGGCCGAAACAAAACGTGTCTCATCGATCTGACGAACGTCTTCGTTCCCGGAACGCCCCACAAAGTACGTCTACGCACGAATCTGGAAATTTACTGGGACTCGATCGAGTGGGCAAAGGGGCTTCCTGAAACAACCCTCAAGATCGCGCGACTTGCGCCGGCGAGCGCTGACTTGCGTTACCGCGGCTACTCGATCATTCACCAGGCCAACGCCTCTTCACCGGAGGTCCCTGACTATAACCATCTTCTTGCGACGACACAGATCTGGCGCGACCTTGCCGGCTACTACACGCGCTACGGTAATGTGCGCCCGCTGTTGGCCGGCATCGACGACCGCTACGTCATTATGAATGCCGGCGATGAACTGGCTCTCCGCTTTGCCGCGCCGGATCCGCCGCCCGCAGGCTGGGTGCGCGACTACGTAATCGTCGGCGATGGCTGGATTAAAGACGGCGACTACAACTCAACCAATTCCCAGACCGTGCTTCCTTACCCGTATCACGCTCGCACGGAATACGACACCCCACCCGGCAGTCTTAAAGATGACTGGGTCTATCAGCACCACACAAATGATTGGCAGACGTATCAGACGCGCTACGTTACGCCGGATATTTTTGACAACGCCTTGAGGAGTAGCCCCGGAAAATGAAGCGCGTACCGATTGCACGAGTTTTATTGATCATCTTTTTTGCAGGACTTCTGCTGACTCCCCTTGTGGTCAAGCGCCTGTCGTCTGAACGTAAGGCGTCTGCAAAAACAACGCTGGACACAAGTGCCGCGCTCGCTCGGCACGGCTTCTATCTTCAGGAAGTCTCCCGTGACGCAGGCATCGATTTTGTCCACCAGGGGCCGACGCTTGATCCGAAACTTGCGCACATCATGCCGGAAGTGGCGTCGATGGGAGCCGCGGTTTCCATTGTCGACTTCGATCGGGATGGATGGCCCGACATTTACGTGACGGATAGCAAAGAGGGCGGCAAAAACCATCTCTATCGAAACATGCACGACGGCACTTTCAAAGATGTAGCCGAAGAGATGGGTATTGCCGACGTCAATCAGCCCGGCACCGGCGTTTCCATGGGGGCGGTCTGGGGAGACTATGACAACGACGGCTACGAAGACTTGTTTCTGATCAAATGGGGCCGGCCCGAGCTGTTTCACAACGATCAGGGGCATGGCTTCACGCGCGTAAGCGAACAGGCAGGATTGCCGGAGTGGATCAACGCAAACACGGCTGTCTGGTTCGACTACGACGGAGATGGACTGCTCGACCTTTTCGTCGGTGGCTACTATCCGGAAGACGTCGATCTTTGGCATTTGAAAACGACCAGAATGATGCCCGAGAGTTTTGAATACGCCAAAAATGGCGGACGCAAATATCTCTTCCACAATCTCGGCGGCGGCAAGTTTGAAGAAGTAAGCGCAAAACTGGGAATCTCCAGCAGGCGATGGGCTTTGGCCGCAGGTGCTGCCGACCTGCGCGGTACCGGCCATCCCGATCTCTTCATCGCCAATGACTATGGAGTTTCAGAGCTGTATCTCAACGATGGCAAGCGCTTCCACGAAGCTGGCGAGCAGACCGGCGTAGGCTTCGCACCGAAAAGTGGCATGAACGTTGCCTTCGGCGATGTTTTCAATCAAGGCCGCTATTCCGTCTACGTCTCCAACATCTCTGAAGATGGCGTTTTGATTCAGGGTAACAATCTATGGGTCCCCAAAGAAGGCACGTCCGGCAACGACATCAAGTTCGAGAACCTGGCCCGCGATATGGGCGTGGAGCTTGGTGGATGGAGCTTCGGCGCGCAGTTCGGCGATCTGAATAACGACGGGACGCTCGATCTCTTCCTCACCAACGGCTATGTATCGCTCGATCACAATCGAAATTATTGGTACGACTTCTCCAAAGTCGCAGGCGGCAATTCGTCCATCATCGGAGACGCGAAAGACTGGCCCTCGATGGATGGGCGCAGCCTGTCGGGCTATCAGCAGAAGCACGTATGGATGAACGATGGCGCAGGCAAGTTTGTCGATGTGGCACAGGCAGTCGGGGTCACTGACACGCACGACGGCCGCGCCGTTGCCTTTGCCGATTTGTGGAATCGCGGTGTGCTGGATGTGATCGTAGCCAACCAGCGCGGTCCCCTGCTGTTCTACAAGAACACGGTGGCGCCGGAAAACGAGTGGGTCGAGTTTGCGCTCGAAGGAACGAAGAGCAATCGGAGCGCTATCGGCGCGCAGGTGTCGTTGTTCTGGAACGGGCAGGAGCAGATCCAGCAGGTTTCCGGCGGCTGCGGCTTTGCCGCTCAAAACGACCGCCGCCTGCACTTCGGCCTGGGCCGCAACCCGCAGATCGACAAGGCGGTCATTCGCTGGCCTTCGGGAAAGGTGCAAACATTGAATGGCCTTGTGCCGGGCAAACTCTATAAGATTGAGGAGCCCGCATGAGTCAGCAAACCATCCCACACCCCGCGCAGACAGGTCAGACGGCCCGGTGGAAGCGCCTGTTGAGCCTCGATAATCGCTACATCCCACCCGTATTTATCACGCTCATCCTGCTGGTGGGTCATCTCACCTTCGGTATTCTGGAGAGCTATCAGAAGACCCTGCTCGCCATCGGCACCAGTATCGCTGCAGAGCTGATTCTCGGTCGCATCTTCTTTCACAGGTGGCCGAATCTGGTCAGCGCCTATATCACCGGCATCAGCGTTGGAATTCTTTTGCGTTCGCCAGCGTTCTGGCCATACGCATTGTGCAGCCTGATTGCGATTACTTCTAAATACGTGCTGCGAGTGAAGGGCCGCCATATTTGGAACCCATCGAACTTCGGCATCTGCGCAATGCTTTTCCTGGCTTCAGAGGCTGTCGCTAGCCTGAGCATTCAGTGGGGCAATAATCTCTGGGCCATGCTTGTGATCTGGATTCTGGGGACAGCAATCATCTGGCGCTTCCACCGCTTTCACATCTGTGCCGTCTATGTTGTCTCGTTTATAGCGCTGGCGTTTCTGCGCGCGTGGATCACCGGCGACCCGTGGCAGTCTGAGATTTCGCCCGTTACCGGACCGGAGTATCAGCTCTTTATCTTCTTCATGATCACCGATCCCAGAACGACCGTCCGCTCAAAGCTTGGGCAGAGCATCGTCGCTTTCTCCGTGGCGCTGGTTGAATTCTTCCTGCGACTCGATCAAAGCATCTACGCCCCTCTATACGCGCTCTTCATCGTCGGGCCCATAGCCATGCTGATTGAAATGTGGATGGACTCGCGCCGCTCAACCGTGAGCGCTCCCATCCAAGCATAAGCACCGGTATGACTGCGGAATCGAAAAAGGAAAACCACTTCATGTTGTTGTGCCTGCGGGCTCTCCGCTTTTTGCCACTGGCTGCGCTGCTTCTCATTCCCGGATTCATTTCTGGATGCAAACAAACACCTCCCACAACATCGACGCAGGAAAAGCCTGCGAGCGCCACTGCTCCTCCCGCAGCAGTGGCTGCGCCGGAAGCGAAGACAACTCAGGAAGTGACTCCAGCGCGGCCATCGGGCCCGATTCGGTTCACCGACGTTACGGCGCAAGCGGGTATCCATTTCCGCCATAACAGTGGAGCATTCGGGCAAAAATATCTGCCGGAGACAATGGGGAGCGGTGTCTGTGTTCTTGACTATGACAACGACGGTTGGCAGGACATCCTCTTCGTCAATTCCATGGACTGGCCCAATCACACGACGAGCAAATCGTTTCCCGCTCTCTATCACAACAACAAGAATGGCACCTTTACCGACGTAACTCGCGAGGCCGGTCTGGCAGTCGAGATGTATGGCCTTGGCTGTGCCGCCGCAGACTACGACAACGATGGATTCGACGACATCTACATCACGGCGCTCGGTGGTAATCATCTTTTCCGCAACCTGGGCAACGGCAAGTTCGCCGATGTGACTGCCAAAGCAGGTGTGCGCGATCCCGGCTTTTCAACTGGCGCCGTGTGGTTTGACTACGACAACGATGGCAAACTCGATCTGTTTGTCTCCCACTATGTTGATTGGTCGCTTGAGACGGACCAGTACTGCACGTTGGACGGAAAGCACAAATCCTACTGCACGCCCGAACTGTACAAAGGGCAGAGCGCAACCCTTTATCACAACAAGGGCAACGGCACTTTTGAAGACGTAACAAAAAAGGCCGGGCTTTACGATCCCAGCAGCAAATCATTGGGTGTTGCTCTGCTTGACTACGACAACGATGGGTGGCTCGATCTATTCGTCGCAAACGATACCCAGCCAAACAAGCTCTATCACAACAACCACAACGGTACCTTCACCGATGAAGCATTTTCCACCGGCGTCGCCTTCAGCGATGCTGGTAAGGCGCGCGCCGGCATGGGCGCTGATGCAGCGGACTATGATCTGTCCGGCCATCAAGGTTTGGTTATCGGCAACTTCGCTAACGAAAGCATGTCGCTCTATCAGAACGATGGCTCCGGTTTATTCACCGACAAGGCGATGACCGATGGCATCGGTCCGGCATCAGCCAGTTCGCTTACCTTCAGTACCTTTTTCTTCGACTACGACCTGGATGGGTTGCCAGATATCTTCGCCGCCAACGGCCACGTCGCCGACGACGTAAGCGTGGTAACACCCTCACTCCACTACGCGGAACCGCCGTTGCTATTCCATAACAAGGGCAATGGAAAATTTGAAGATGTGACGGACAAAGTAGGTTCCGCTCTGCGCCAGCCCGTTGTCGGACGAGGCGCGGCGTATCTGGATTTCGACAACGACGGCGATCTGGATCTGGTGCTGACTACCAGCAACGGCCCCGCAAAGTTGCTGCGCAACGACAACGGCAACCAGAACGATCTGCTGAAGGTCAAAACCATCGGCACGAAATCGAATCGCGATGGAATAGGCGCCGAGATTACCGTGAAAACGAGCCGAGGGCTGAGGCTCTTCGGCATGGTGAAAGACGGATCGAGCTATCTCTCCCAAAGCGAATTGCCTCGGACGTTCGGACTGGGAAAACCGGACGCAGATAAAAGGGTAAGCCTGGACATTGTCTGGCCGAGTGGGAAAAAAGAGTCGGTCGCGAATATCAAGCCGAACCAGTTCATCACGCTTGAAGAAGGCAAAGGCATGATATCCGCGCAGCCGATCGTGTTCTCCGCGCCGCAATCGCAACCGTGAAACTACGGATAAAACCCGCACCGTTGCAGAAGCTGCGCGATCTCATCGCGGGTTGCATCGACTTTCGATGCAGAGCGAAACAGGTCTTCCGCGTCGACGGGATACCAGTTGTGCCGATCCTGCCTGCATAGTCCGGCCACATCCAGCGGCTCAATCACACGCAGAACATCGGCAATCAGATCGGCTGAATCCTGCTCTGTAGATAGATGCCGCGCCTGTTCCAGCAGTCTTCTGCACGCGGGCCCAAAGATCGGGTGGTCGTGCAGAAGAAACGACGGTGTAAGCTGCGGCTTGCTCAGCCTTCGCGCAGTCTCAGAAAAACTGGCTGCGGCAAAGTAAAGCAGCGACAGCGCAGCAAAAACAGGAAAGCGATTCATATTCGCATAAAGACTTGCAATCAGGCGCGATGTCGCATGCAGCTCGTCTGATGTCTGCGCTGCATACCGCTGCAATCGTGCCTCGAAGCATGGCGAATTCCAATCGCGCTCAAGTATATCGGCCAGTCTGCTGATCCCTAACAGAGTGAGAGGAAACCCCGTAGAGAGCAACGGATCAACGAACCCTGCTGCCGATGGAAGGAGGGCCCAGCGATCCCCGGAAACGCCGCCGCTCAGGAAGGGAAGGTACTGCACATGCGTAAATGGGCGTTCTGTTTTCGCCTCTGAAAACTGCTCCCTGAGCGTCGGCATCAGGCCGATTAACCGCTCCCACGCAGCTGCTCCTTGTTCCAGTCGCAGCTCTGCGGCAGTTTTTTCCATCGCTACAGCACCCGCGCTGGTCACACCATTGTTAAACCGCAGCACCCATATCCAGCCTCCATCGAAGATGTGATGAACAGCTGCATCGTCGACAGGATACGGGGGAATTTCCAGGCTGTGCTCGATCTGATCAAGACGCTTCACATTGGAGAAGTGCGTATAGAGAGCCTGAGTGGAAGGATAGTCCCGAAATTTTGCTTTCGGCAGTCGTAGCGCGTGATGGAGAACGCCGCGAGGACCCGTAGCGTCCACAACAAACTTCGCGCGGAAGCTTACGCATTGGCCGTCTTTCCAGACTTCCAATGCAACGTGATCGTCATACGTGACCAACGTGTCCAGCCTGATCTCATCGATGTAATCGACGCCCAGGCCTTGCGCCTGGCCAACCAGAAACGCATCAAAGTCAGCGCGAAACCAGTGCGTGTCCGCAATTCTGTCGTGAGGGCTTGCCGCGACCAGAAGCTGATTTCTATGCTCCGGATCTTGCGCATCAGTCTGGCCCAGAACATGATGGTAAAAAGTGAAACCTCGTTTCAATCCGCACGCAATCTCCGGATAGTGTTGTTGCCAACTGCCCCACTTCGCGAGCGGCTTGATTGCAGGTAAATCGTAGCGAATAGCCAGGTCTTCAAGCAGCAGGTTCGAGAGAGGCGTCGAGGACTCGCCAATCATGAATCGCGGATGGCTGCCCCGCTCAAGCAGAACGACAGAAAGCCCCAGGCGCCGCGCAATCATCGCC
>Ga0206941_10040_pt1 | contig 36538 bp, 42 predicted proteins | sample Alteio_BWOrgHeat_9_FD_153251 | JGI IMG/M metagenome (GOLD analysis project Ga0206941, IMG submission 153251) | Enriched cells from forest soil in Barre Woods Harvard Forest LTER site, Petersham, Massachusetts, United States -... | ecosystem: Environmental > Terrestrial > Soil > Temperate forest >...
AACTCCTGGCCTTTGGAATGCAAATCCAACGCTCTACCAGCTGAGCTAAGCCCCCATGTGAGTCTCGAAATTTACCTAATTTTTTTGGAAATGCAAGTATCTATTTCTGTTGCTATTAGCGGCGGCGTTTGCGGGTTTTTAGAGACAACCCTTTAGATGATTTCTCGTCCCGCAATAAAACCAGTGCTTCTGGTATTGCATCCACATGTTCTATTACCAGCAGATTCAAATTGCTGATGACAAGCAATACATGTGCGCACTTTTATTTTTATCGGAGCTAAATTTGCAAGTCTACGTGCTTGGTTTTTTAATTCGATATCTTTAATCACCGAAGGAGGTAGACGCTTTATTTTGTTATTTCTAAATTCATCCATTTTTGTAACTTCCATGGAGGTGCTCAAAATGAAGATTGAAGACGAGCCTACATATCTTATATGTTTTTTTATAAAAGTCAATAATATCGGGAATTAGTAATAGTTTCCGAAACTCTTTAGTATTCAAACGATTGATGAAAAGGGAACAAATGAAACATGAAATGCAAATTAAAAACCGACTTGGTAAACAAAAATTCCGTCTGCTTTATTCAGATAAAGACATAGAAACACGAGTAAAATCCCTTGCCGACGAGATCAATAAAGACTTTCAGGGCTCGTCTTCTCTAACCATTATAGGCGTTCTAAAGGGTTCCTTTATCTTCATTGCAGATCTGGTAAGACACCTTAATATACCCATTCATGTCGAATTTATTACCGCTTCTTCCTACTTAAAAACCGAATCGTCCGGTTCTGTAAAAATAACAGAGGAGTCTCTTTCTAATCTGAAATCGAAGGATGTTTTGATTGTTGAAGACATCATTGATAGTGGACTCACCATTCAAAAACTTGTGAATTTCATCAAAACAAAAGAACCTTCATCGATACGAGTCTGTTCCTTTCTTATGAAGCCTCACAAAATCAAAGAAGCGATTTCGAACATAGACTACGTTGGTTTTAAGCTCTCCGATGGTTTCGTAGTCGGATATGGTTTGGACTACGACCAAAATTATAGAGAACTACCGCACATCATTGAACTGATCGATGTGAATTTGTAAACGCGAAGTCAATTTCTGTTCTAGTTTGCTTATACGTTCATTCACTTCATTAAAAGAATCGCAAGCTTTTTTTCCCTTGTTTAACGAACTCGCAAGGGGTTTTCTATTTCTTGCAAAGAAGTTTTCTAAACTCTTCTTCTTAAGAAAATGCTTTATGGAATAAACATTGGAGTTCATGGCTGCTCCCTTATTATTTTTTTAACTTGTGAGAACGGATTACCGACAGATTGGCTTTGTTCCGTTCGTTTCTGAGTCTTTCCTGATTGCTTCGATTTTTATCCATGAGCTGGGCTAAATTAGAAAACTGTGTCTTCTTTCCACTCGGTTTCGGCTGAGATTTTTTAAAGACGCAAAGACTTATGACTTTGCCCTCGCCCTCAACGATTCTGAGATTTTCATTTTGATTTGCCATCTTTAAATCCCTCTCTATTTACCAATAGCTACTCAAATTGCATGCCAATTTAACGTCGTTTGCATGCGAAAATTTTTCTGTCTTTACGGATTGTTAAACTTTATTACTAACGAATTTGGGGATAAAGGCTAGTTTCTTTATTCACTTTGTACAAAAATTCTACAAAAATAATGAGTTCCTCCATAAGGTCTGGAAAACAAGGTGCTTCATTGTCCGGTTAGAGCGTCTACGAGGCCTAATTGAAACGAAAAATGGAACTTCTTCTTGGATTCTTTCGCACTTGCATTTTGTTTAATTATTATGCAACATAATTCCTAAGCTCTTCCCTTGTGGAAATATTTCCGATAAACTCTTTACTAGTAAATCCATCTAGCTAGGTCGAGGAGGCCACAAGCGGGGGAACTAGCACTTTATTTCTAGTGTTTAGTGTTATGTTAACTTGTTGAATTTGCCATGGAACGGATGACGACAATGGGTGAAAAAACGAAAGAAGTTTCAATGAAGGAGCTGGTGTCATACATTGCTGAGGCTCTTGTTGACGAAACATCACGCATCGACATCAACGAAATTGAGGGGAACCAAACCAACATCATTGAGTTGAAGGTCGCAAAAGAAGACATCGGCAAAGTGATCGGCCGTCAAGGTCGTACCGCAGACGCCATTCGCACCATTCTCAATTGCGCCGCTGCCAAGCATTCCAAACGTTATATACTCCAAATCATCGACGAATAATTTATGCGCGAAGCCGCAGCTTCGATTGTTATTGGTTCCTTGGAATCTCTAAAACCAAATCGAGACGAACTGCGCTTTTTCGCAAAAGAAAAAATTCCTGGCTTTGTTCTGTTCAAAAGAAACATCTCACAAGACGATTTCCATTCTCTACCTTCCCAACTCATCAAACGTCTTTATGATAGTCGTAACGACAAAACTCCCCTTCTCATTGCAGTAGACCAAGAAGGAGGGCGCGTACGTCGCTTGCCTTCTCCCTTTCCGAATGAAGGCTGCGCAATACGTGCTGGAGTTTTTGCTGACAACGATCGAGAGTTTCTTTTCAACTACGGAAAAGAAGTAGGAACAGAACTCAAAAAGCTTCGCATCAACGTCAACTTTGCCCCCTGCGTCGACATACTCACAAATCCGTTGAATGTGGGAATTGGAGACCGCTCCTTTGGTGTTCGTGCAGAGCAAGTTGTGCGCAGAGCCGGTTCTTTTCTAGAAGGCATGCAGTCTGCTGGGGTTTGGGGATGTTTGAAACACTTTCCGGGACAAGGCAGTGAACTGAGTGACACTCACAACGAAAAAGTTACAGTGCCACTAAGCAAAGAAACATTGATGCAAAGAGAAATGATGCCTTATAAACAGCTTCTTTACTCTGCAAAGATGGTGATGGTTTCGCACTGTATTTTTTCTTCCTTGGATTCCAAATCTGCGAGCCTTTCTCGAATTGTTATTAGCGATCTTCTTTTAAAAGAACTTGCCTATACAGGTCTTGTACTCAGTGACGATATGAACATGAAAGCAATTGCGCAAGATACACAGCTTTGGGGTGAAGCTATAGTCGAAGCTATTGCTGCAGGAACGAACGCTGTTCTTGTATGTTCGGGATTTGAAAATTGGGTGCATGCCATCGAAGCTATTGAAGTTCAAGCAAGACGTTCGGAAGCTTTTGCAAACCTCTTATATACATCCGCTGAGAAAATGCAGAATTTTAGAATCAATTATCTACAAACTTAATCTTCGTTCGTATCGAGAACTTTAACTCGTACAAGATGAATACGTCGGTGCTTCACTTCTTTAACTTCCAAATTCAAACCGCTAATATTCACACTCTGTCCGACTTTAGGCAATTGACCTATCAACTGAGTGACTAAACCTGCAAGAGTATCGACGTCTTGATCTTTGTCGAGAATGTCTTCTTCTTTAAGTTTAAAGAATTTGAAAAAATCATCAAGGTTCAACGCACCCGACACATCGAAAAGCTGCTCACTCACCTGAATAATTTTAGCTTCTTCAACATCGAATTCGTCTTGAATTTCACCCACGATCTCTTCGAGAATATCTTCCATCGTCACCAAACCAGCAGTTCCACCATATTCATCTATAATGATAGCCATGTGGTTTTTAGTACGTTTGAGATCTTTGAAAACTTCCATAATAGATTTGGATTCCGGTGCAAACAGAGCTTCTCGCATGATTTCTTTAGCAGTACACTGTGCTGGTTTTGCAGAAACCGTTTGTGCAAGAAGATCTTTTACAAGAACCATTCCTACCATGTGATCGACATGATTACGATACACAGGGAATCGGGAATATCCGGTATCCACTGCTCTATCCATCATTTCAGCAAGTGGTGTATCGATGGAAAAAGCTTTGATATCCGTTCGTGGAGTCATGATTTCGCGAACTTTTGTTTCGTCGAAGTCAAAAGCTCCATCGATAATATTTTTCTTAATATCACCTATAACACCAGCTCTTTCACCTTCATCCACGATGAATGCGAGTTCTTCCTCAGTAATAAGAGGGGAGTGCAAACGTCCTTTGGAAGCAATACGTATAACCCAATCTGCAAATTCCGAAAGAGGGCGGATGATGATGTAACTGGCATAGTAGACAACAACTATAACTTTTAGAAAGGGAAGAGCCAGTTTGTCATAGTGAGCTTTTGCAAAAGACTTCGGAATCACTTCACCAAATACAAGTACCAAGAACGTTGTGATACCAGTTGCAATCCCCACAGCACTGCTATGAAAACGTTCATAGACCATTTCAGTAACTATGGAAGAAGCTAGAATATTCACTCCCGTATTGAACACGAGAATGGTTGCAATAATTCTACCAGGATGTGAAATCCAGAAACGAAGATGCGCAGCAGATTTTCCACCGCTATCCAGAAGATGCTTTGCTTTGAGAATACCTAAAGACGTTATTGCTGTCTCGGCAGCAGAAAAGAATGCAGACAAAATGAGACATCCGAGGATGACTAAATATGGGCCCATAAATATATTTTAAAATTAACTCCTAATTGTTTTCCAAAATTCTGACACAGTCTTTCCAAACCGGCAGATCCCTACTGAAAGAATCCATGATTTTCCTCTGATCCTCCAGCATAAGAACTTCGTCTTCCTCCTCTTCATGGTCATGACCGCAAAGATGCAAAACGCCGTGAACAAGAAGAAAACAAACTTCGCGGTCCACACTCTGACCGATTTTCTCAGCATTTTCCAGAGCTATATCCAAGCAAATCACAATATCCCCAAGTACGGAAACATCGAAATTCGGCTTCTTGCCCCGGATCTTCCGACCTACCCTAAGAACTTCCTTCCATTCCGTTTGAGGAAAGGAAAGTACATCCGTGGCGTAGTCTTTGGATCTATACTGTTTGTTCAGTTTTCGAATTGCTTCTTTGCTTACAAACTTAACACAAAGTTCCCACCCGCTCAGACTCATTTGATCAAGAATCTCGGCGCAGATTTTTTTTATTGTTGCGGCTTGAACTTTGAAGCGTTTCTGGCGAGTTACTATGACGTCGATAGGATCTGTAGAAGCGACCGATCCAGCTAGAGTTTTGCTTTTAATTCTAGGCTCCATTAAGCTACTCATTGAACATTCAATATATCACAAAGAACTTGAAGGGCTCTTTGTTAAAGTTTGTTCGAAAGTCTGCTCATTTTTCTTTTTAAAGCGACTTTCAAAAACACTCTCATAAGGCTTTTCAAAAGGACTCTTGGAAACCTTCTCAAAACCAAGCTTTTCCATGTGAACAAGTGCTTCTTCAAAATAATGAGCACAGTCTGTTTTCAACCAAAAAAACCCTTGATCGCATAAAACGGAATGAAGCTGCGCGCAGAATTCTTCGTTAATCAAACGTTTCTTAAGCTGATTCTTTTTCTGATTCCAAGGATCGGGGAAGAAAATAAGAACCCCATCCAGTTCATCTTTATCAAAAAGCTGAGTGAGAAACTTAGCATTCCCCAAAATCAGCATCGCATTTTTTGCACCCGTGTTTACGACACTCTGAGCGCTTAGAACGACTCGCTTCATAGTGATGTCGATGCCCACAACACCGTAATTCGGATTGTCTTGAGCCAGACTTTGAAAGACCTTGCCTTTATGCACTCCGATTTCCAGAATAATCTTCTCAACCGGTCTACCCATTCTCTCGGAAAAAAACTGGCGCCACTGCCCACGCATATTACGGAGCTGGCTACCAAACATAAGAGGGAGACTGGAATCGCTCTGAGCTTCGGTCAAACGTTTTACATACGGATTCACTGTGGGTCTGAGACGAAGAGGCAAATCATCAAAAATATCGACGTTTAGAAACGGCATGTTTTTCACTTGATGTGGGAGTGGTGAAAAAAAGAGAGGGATGGAGAAGTTCAGATATGCTGTAAGCCGGATTCTGTCTTCGTATTAAAAATACGGAGGCTACCATTTATCTAGGGAAGCCGTTACCGACTCCCTCAAGCGGCCCACCCGGGAACTCACCGAGCCAGTGAAGTGTTCCCCTATTTGGCCTTGCTTCGGATAGGGTTTACAGAGCCACGAATGTTGCCATTGTGCTGGTGAGCTCTTACCTCACCGTTTCACCCTTACCGCCACGAATAAAATCCGTGGGTTGGCGGTTTGCTTTCTGTTGCACTTTCCGTCGGGTTGCCCCGCCTGGCTATTAGCCAGTATCCTGCCCTATGAAGTCCGGACTTTCCTCAATCTCCAAGATCTTACTCCGGAAAATCGCGATAGCCCACATATCTGAACTTCTTTTATCCCTTAATGTGGATTTAGGTTGTTCCGGGGCGTTTGTCAATCTTACAGATTCGTTTTATTGAAATTAGGTGTCAAGCCAGCCCACCATGTCCATGAAAAATCCTAAAGTATAAGCCGCTAACAAAAAGGGAAGCACAAGACCCACAAACGGCATGACCAAGAGAAAGGACATAAGATCCGACAGAGAATCAACTTTGAAATCATCTTTGCTAAACATGAATGCCTCTTTATTAAGTAGAACCTGCTTTTATTTTAGCCACATATTTTTCAAGAAGCGCTTTATCCATAGGACCCAGTTCCTTATGAACAACAAGTCCCTGTGCATTGATAAAGATCGTTTCGGGAACTCCCGTTACTCCGTAATTCAAAGCAGCTCGTCCTTCCGCATCGAAACCAATCGCGTAGCTTTTTCCCTGCTCTTTGATTGCATAAAGCGCATCTTCTCTCGTATCGTGCACAGCGATAGAAAGAAAGCGTACTCCATTCGACTCATGTGCCTTCCAATACGCTTCGTGAACCCTCGACTCCTGTGCACATGTTGTACACCAGCTTGCCCAGAAATTAAGAACGAGAGGAGCACCTTTGAAATCCGCTAAATCTATGCTGTCCGCATGGCGTCCTAGAATTTTCTCAGAACCCTGCAATAAACCTACGTGAAATTCCTTAGCCGCTTTCCCAATAAGAGGAGATTGCACAGTGTTGCTATCCAAAGTTAGACCTTTGGAAAAAAACAGCATGAAAAGAAAAACCGCAAGCAGTGCAAACCCTACAACAAAATAATGCCTGCTATTTTTTGATGAACTCATGTTCCACTCTCTTCTTTGAATAACGATTTTTCCAATAACTCACGATCCATCGAAAAGGTACCGTCCGGTCTTCTATACTCTTCCGAATGCTTCACCATCAACTTAGTCGCAAGGAAGTTTTTTCCATCCGCATCAATGTTTCCTTCCACGACAACACCAGAATTCTCTTTGAACAGATCCGGTGGAGTTCCCTTGTAAGCAACATTCATCGTCTTCCCCTTTAAATCGGAAAGGACAAACTTCAAGTCGAGGGTTTTTCTATCCCACTTCACCGAATCCGCTTCTACCATTCCACCTACACGTATTTCCGATCGTTGAAGCGTTGCTGCTTTTTCAATCGCCTCACTCGGAGTGTAAAAAAACACAGAATTGCCCTGCAAAGTTACAAAAGACAAAGCAAGCACAGTGCATGCAATAATCGATACACCAAGAGTCCATTTTATACGTTTAGTCTTCCGATTCATTTTGCGCCTCCAAGGACATTATAATGCTTCTCAATTGAAGACGTTGAACAAGGATTTTTACAACGCAAGCACTCAAAAGAAAAAAACCCACACCATAAGCAGCAAAAACATAAGTTAAAGATTGCATCAATTCATCCCTCGCAAATGAACTTGCGACAGTTGATCTAACTTCGCTTGCAAACACAGATTTCCATAACGCTGCCAAACAATCCATCCGCAAGCAGCAAGCATAAGAACTATACTCAGAATAAGATGCGACAAAATATCTCCATCCATAGCAGGACTTCCCGCAAGTGTTAGACTCGGAGGTTGGTGCAAAGTTCTCCACCAGGTCACACTTTTATAAATAATAGGTACATCTGCAAAAATGAGAATACCCATCACAGCACATGCCCTTTGCTGCTTCGCTCCGTGCGCTAACGAAGCGGAAAGAAGAAGATACGCACAATAAAGCAAAGCAAGAATAAACGTAGTCGTAAGACGTGCATCCCAAGTCCACCACGTTCCCCAAGTAGGTTTACCCCAAATAGATCCCGTAATGAGTGTGAGTATAGTAAACACCAAACCCGTTTCTGCAGCAGATTTGCCCCACAAACTCCAATTGTGCTGTGTACGTTTAAGCAAACTCAGAAGACTGAAAATCAAAAGCAGTAAAGAACAGAAAAAAGCGCAGAACGCAGAAGGTACGTGAAGGTAGATAATGCGATAGACATTTCCCTGATGCAGTTCCGCTGTCACGAACCAAAGAGACCATGCCCAGGAACCGAGCAGTGCTAGAAAACAAACGGATCCGAAAATAAAAGCGGCTTTGTCTTTTGTCATTTGCATTTCTAATTTTAATCCAAGCCGATAAGTTCTTCGAAAAGCAAAACACCGAGAGTAAGGTAAATAATACAGAAAGCCCCAAGAAGTCCAAGCCAGAGATCAAAGCCGTCTGGATTGTGAATATTCCACAAGCAAAAACTAGCCTGAACACCTGACAAAAGCACCGGAATGGTCAGGGGGAAATATAAAAGTGGAAAAAGAAGCTCACGACCCGCTGCCTTTTCTGTCATTTGGGAAAGCAAGACGCCCAATGACGAAAGTGCAAGAATGATCAAAGCAACAACACATAGGAAGAGTCCATTCCATAAATTGACACCGTGAAGAATCTGCATGAAGGCAAGAAACGGAAAAATAATGATCCCCGAAAGAAGCACCGCAAGAAAAACTTTCACCAAATAAAAGAGTGAAATGGAAACCGACGATGTCACGAGAACATCCATAGCTCGATCTTCTTCCTCAACAGATAAAATCCTCTGATGAACAAGTTGAAGCACTAGAAAGATACACAGAAAAATCTCGGATAATACTAAGTGAACCTTCACATTCTCGGGAACATCACCCATTGCAAAAGCAAAAAGAAACAGAATGGTCATTCCAAAAAGAAAAGAAGATAGGACACGCTGAGATTCCGAAATCTCCAATCGCATACTATGTCGGAGCAGTGCAAAAACTTGCTTTATCAAAGTGAGAGCTCCCGGCTTATGAGATCTTGAAGCGAATGGGTTTCATGACTCACAAGAATCACGGAACCTTGAGCGCCTAGATGTTTTTCCAGCATGGCTTTGAATATTGCTATGCCCTGTTTGTCGAGGCCATTCAAAGGTTCATCCAACAAAAGACAAGGCCGCTTTGCAAGTTGAACCCGAGCTAAACCCAGTCTCCTCTTCATTCCCGTGGAAAAACGTCCTACAGGCATCTGTCTTATCCATGGGTGCGATAAACCCCAGTATTTTAGGCATTCGTTGAGGTCTTGTACTTGGAAGGGAAAACCTTCAAGCTCGGCCCAAAATTGAATGTTCTCCCGAGCCGTCAAGCGCTGATAAAGCCCATTGTGTTCCGCGGCTAGAAAAGCAAGGGGGGTTTTGGACAATTCATCCGAAAAGCAGATCTCCCCTTCGTAATTTCTTCGCAGGCCCGCTAGAAGAGAGAGGAGGGTTGATTTGCCAGAACCATTGGGGCCCTTTAAATGAAGCAATTCCCCTGGGTTTAGATCGAGGCTGAAATTTTGAAATAAGGGTAGCTGTTGAAATGAAAATTTCAGGTTTCGAACTTTGATCATGCATTTCTTTCGGTCTAAAAAGCGCCAAAAACATCGCCATGTCAGGCCAGGGCTTTCTTTGGCGAAAATAAGAACTTTCCTTGATATATCCACAACAATTTATTAGTTTCGTGGCAATAGTGCCTTCGATACACCCTATATCCTTCGACGTTCAAATACTTAATATGAGTGCAAAAAAAATTACAACTTATCCTCCTCATAACGCGATTAAGGAAATAACCGGGCGGTTCAACGCTTTGGAAGAACACAATGATATCCCTATCTTGATTCTTCCGAAAATAGTGCTTTTCCCAGGACAGTCGCTACCTATTTCCTCGTTGGAAGGTTTGCGTGGCGTTGATTTCCACCTAGCCCAGAAGGGTCTTTTACGGGTGGGCGTCGTTTCGCAAATAGATAGCGGATCAAACACGGAGCTTCAGCTCTCTCTGTTCGGAACAGAAGCCATCATTACGGGCCTTGTAAAATTAAATGACGGAGGTTTCGGAGCCATACTCAAAGGTGTACGACGTCTTATCGTAAATTCGATTACTAAGAAAAAAACGGGTTATACTGGTCACGTTACAATTGTAGGTGATAAAACTTTTCGCAAGACTGCAAGTTTCCTTGCGAGTGTGAAAGTTCTTAAAAACCTCGTTAATAAAGTTATCAAACTCAATCCTATTATTTCGCAAGAGACTGTTGCTATTTTATATACAACGGATGATCCGGTTCTTATCTGTGACCTGGTGACTCCTTATCTTTCCATTGCAACAAAAGAGAAACTTGCGATTTTAAGCTCTCATGATTTCCGTATACGTTTGAAACATATTCTCAAATATCTTTCTCGCGAAGTAGAATTGCTGCAACTTTCCACTCGCATTCAAGACGAAGCACGCAACGACATGCAGGACAGCATGAAGAAAGCGTTTTTGCGTGAGCAGATCACTGCAATCAAACGTGAGTTGGGTGAATTGGATGGTGAGACGGACGAACTCGAAGATCTTCAAACCAAATTCAAAGCACTTGCTCTTTCCAAAGAAGCAAAAACGTTAGTTGCAAAAGAAATAGAACGACTCGGAATGATGCATCCTGGTTCTCCGGAATATATGGTTTCCTGGAACTATCTGAACTGGATTAAAGATCTTCCTTGGGGACCTTCTGATAGTAAGAAAACAATCGTAACGCGTATTCCAAGTCTTAACGCTGCAGCGAAGGTTCTGGATAAAAGTCATTATGGTTTGCAAAAAGTTAAAGAACGTATTCTCGAATACATTGCGATTTTGCAACGTAAAGGCAATTTGAACGGGCAGATTATTCTTCTCGTGGGACCTCCTGGAGTTGGAAAAACATCTCTGGTGCGATCTGTTGCAACAGCTTTGAATAGACCATTTGTTCAAATCTCCTTAGGTGGTGTGAAAGACGAAGCAGAAGTTCGTGGCCATAGACGAACTTACATTGGTGCAATGCCCGGAAAGATCATCCACGCATTGAAAACTGCAGGAAGAACCGATCCTGTTATCTTATTGGATGAAGTCGATAAATCGGGTACGGGTCATCATATGCAAAGCGATCTGTCTTCTGCATTGCTTGAAATTCTAGACCCAGAGCAAAACAAGCAATTTACAGATCACTATTTGGGATTCCCGTTTGATCTGTCTAAAGTTTTATTCATTACGACTGCAAATTCTCTCGAAGGAATAAGCCGTCCGCTATTGGATAGAATGGAGACTATTGAACTTTCGAGTTACACAGAAACAGAAAAAGTTCACATTGCTAAAACACATATTATTCCGAGCGTTCGAAAAGAATTGAGACTCAGCGCTCAAGAATTGGCAATCGATGAAGATATATACCGTCTCATCATTCGCAAATACACGAGAGAGCCTGGTGTTCGTCAGTTGCGTAGAGATTTTTCTGCTATTGGTAGAAAAGTTGTTCGACGCTTAGTTGCCAAAAAACGTCTTGTTGGTGTTCATGCACAAAATTTGCATGAGTACTTAGGACAGCCTCGCTTTAGTGAAGAACCCAATTCCAATATCCTTCCTTTCGGTGTTGCTATTGGTCTTGCTTACACATCGTTCGGTGGTGACATCCTTTACATTGAATCGCGCAAATCACAGGCAGTTGATGGTAAAGGTGGAATGACCGTTACAGGAAGTTTAGGAAAAGTAATGAAGGAAAGTGTGCAGACAGCATTCACCTTTATACTTTCCCACAGTGAAATGCTGCGATTGAAAGCAGAAATTATTGAAAAATCGCATCTGCATATTCACTTTCCCGACGGTGCAACTCCTAAAGATGGTCCAAGTGCTGGTGTTGCTATTCTGTGCACTTTGCTCAGCTTGTTTTTGGAACGTGCGATTCCTGCGCATTTTGCAATGACGGGTGAAATCACCTTGCGTGGAAAAGTTTTGCCAGTGGGAGGCATCAAGGAGAAATTCCTTGCAGCTCATCGTTACGGAAAACGGGATATTATTTTCCCTCGCGAAAACTGGACGGATCTCGAAGATTTGCCGATGGAAATTATCAAAGACTTACGACTCTATCCTATTGAAAACATGATCGATGCTCTTCTTATCACCGGTTTGATTGATGAATCGAAAGAGCAAAAAAAACCACGTCCAACACCTTACACTCGAAAGAGAACACTTGAGCTTCGAGGATGAGATACGTCTACGCCGATTACAATGCTACGACTCCGTGCTCACCTGCACATTATCGAAAAGTTTTTTCAGTACTTGAAGAGACTGTAGGCAATCCTTCCAGCATTCATCATTTGGGCAGAGAAGCTAAACTTGTTCTCGAAGACGCACGGCAAAAAGTCGCTTCTTTATTTGGTGCAGAAAAAAATCGTGTTCTTTTCACCTCAGGTGCTACGGAATCTAACAACTTGGTTATCCAAGGTCTTGTTCAAGAACGTTTTCACAAATCCGGAAAAAAAGCGAAGATACTTCTCTCAGCTACTGAACATGCTTCCGTCTATCAAGCAGCAGAAGCTATGGAGAAAAGAGGGTTCTGTGAAATTGTTTACATCCCCGTCAACTCGAATGGGATTGTCACAGCAGAAACTCTCGCGCAGTACCTGAATTCTGATCTTGCACTCGTTTCTCTTATTCATGTGAACAACGAAACAGGTGCTATCAATCCTTTGTCTGAACTTGTCGAACTTATACGCAAAAAATCAACTCATGCTCATATACATGTGGATGCTGTTCAATCTTGCGGAAAGCTGGATATACGTTGGTTCGAAGCTTCCGCAATAGATTCTGCATCTGCGTCTGCTCACAAATTAGGCGGACTAAGAGGTGTGGGGTGTTTGTATTCCAAACGTTCAACGACCCTTTTCCCTCTTATATATGGAGGAGGACAGGAACGCGGATGGCGTGCAGGAACAGAAAACCTTCCCGGGGTTATTTCTTTCGGAATACGCGCTGAAGAACTTACGAATAAAAATTGGATGAAAAGTGCAGAAAATCTCCGATCTCGGTTTTTAGCGGGACTAGCAGAAATTCCCGGCGTGCACTTGCATGGTGATCCTCAATTCTGTCTACCTACTACAGTTAATTTTCATGTCGATGGTCTGAGGGGTGAAGAGTTATTGTTATCTTTCGACTCTGCAGGAATTTCAGTGTCGAATGGTAGTGCATGTTCTTCCGGCGGCGGACGTCCCAGTCACGTCTTGAAAGCAATGGGGTACACGGATGAAGTTGCGGCGCATTCCGTTCGTGTCAGTTTTGGAGAGGGTAGTACTAAAGAAGATCTTGAGGTCATCTTGAAAACGCTACTTGACCTCGTACGTTGGAAGAAGCGAAGTTCTCAATAAGTATTCTCACTCACTTGACCGCCAATAGAGGTTGCTGAATGACTCCTCGGTCTAATTTTTTTATTTTATGGCTCGCCTGGCGTTACCTAGTCGCAAAAAAAGGCAAAAGCCTATCCTTCATGACTACAGTTTCCATTCTCGGCATCACGATTGGAGTTGCAGCTCTTGTAACAGTTCTTTCTGTAATGGGAGGATTTGAGTACGATCTGCGCACTAAGATGTTTCGCGGCTTACCCCATCTCGAACTGTTTAGCAAAAATGCAATGGCAGGTTTCAGTTTAAAAGAACATCCTCTCGATGAATTTAAAGAAAAATATTCGGAAGCCAGTGGCATTGAACCGTTCATCAAAGCAGATATCATTCTCAAACATAAAAAAAATATAGCATCCGCAACTCTTTTCGGCATTGATCCTAAGCTCGGTGGAAAGATCTGGGGTTTTTTTTCGAGTAAATTTGACGGTCGGCTCGAAGATTTGGAACTCGGTGCTTCCCAAAAAGAAGAAAACCCGGAGCATATTGGCGGCCTCTTTCTCGGTGACAGTCTTGCCATTCAACTGGGTGTGAGTTTCGGAGATGATGTTTATATCCTCAGTCCTTACTCAAGTGTAGGTGACGTATTGAGTGGCAGTCAGATTTCCGGACGCTTTAAAGTGACGGGAATTTTCGAAACAGACAGTCCTGAAATCGATTCCAAATATGCAGTGGTCTCTTTGAAATCGGGTCGTAAGTTTTTGCCTGATTATGATTATTCTTTGGAAAGTGAAGAATACGTTTCGGGGATTGCGATGAGTTTTCCCAACCCCGAACAGATTGATACAGTAGTAGATCGTTTGAAAATGTTTCCTGATCTGCAATCGGTTTCTTGGAAAGATACAAACAAATCCCTGCTTTTTGCTTTGAAGCTCGAAAAATTCACAATGAGCGCTATTTTGCTTCTTATTGTTTTGGTTGCGGCCTTTTCCATAAGTGGCACAATCATGATGACTGTTTTCCACAGACGAAGTCAGATTGCGTTATTTCGCTCCTTAGGCATGACCCAAATGGAAATTGCAAAGGTGTTTTTGGCTATTGGATTTTTCATTGGTACGATCGGAACCTTGATTGGGCTTAGCTTAGGACTGGGAGCATGCACTATGCTTTATTTTTATCAGTTCGTGGATTTGCCTGCTGGTATTTTCTATCAAAGTAAGTTGCCTGTACGCTTCTTACCAACAGAGTATTTTGTGATTTCTCTTTGCGCTTGGATTTTAAGTATCTTTGCAACGTTATACCCAGCGCTTACAGCATCTCGACAGGATCCAGGAGCAGGATTGAGGTATTTATGAAACCCATAGATGAGAAACCCAAAACCGAAGACGTCGTCGTTCTCAAAAACGTACACAAAACTTATAAAATTGAAGCTCAATCCGTTGCAGCGTTGCGCGGTGTGGATCTCACTTTAAAGTCAAGTCAGCTTGTCAGTGTCATTGGACGATCGGGTGCAGGTAAAAGCACACTTCTTCATATCATTGGAACACTGGATCGTCCGACTCAGGGAAAGGTCTTTCTCAATGGCAAAGACATGTCCACATTGAACGATCATGCGAGTTCCTTGTTTCGAAATAAAACTTTGGGTTTCGTTTTTCAAATGCGGAATCTTTTTAACGAATTCTCTGCACTTGAAAATGTCATGCTCCCCGGTTTGATTGCAGGTTTATCCAAACCCCTTATTAAAGAGCGTGCTGTGAAATTGCTCGCAGCAGTGGGTTTAGCACGCAGGGAAAAGCACAGACCTGGCGAATTATCTGGAGGCGAGCAGCAACGTGTGACTATTGCGCGGGCTCTTCTTATGTCACCGCCCATTCTCCTTGCAGATGAACCGACCGGGAATCTGGACAAACACACAAGTCTTGCCATACAAAGTTTACTGCTTGGTCTTTGTGAAGAACATAAAACAACCATGCTCCTTGTAACTCACGATCTCGAACTTGCTAGCCGATTGCCTCACCGAATTGTTATGGAAGATGGGGTGATAATTGATAGGGGTGACCTTTGAAGTTTTTTAGATATTTGATCTTCCTTCTGATATTTCCACTTCCTCTTATTGCGGAAACTCCTATTAGTGATTTTGTCATCGAAGGAAATGCAAAAGTAGAATCGGACGCTATACTCGGCATTCTCTCTTTGAAAAAAGGACAAGCTCCCACAAAACAGGCTGTTGCAAAAGACATCAAAGCTCTATTTGATCTCGGATATTTTTCCGACATTCGTTTTTACAAAATAGAGAATAAAGAAGGACTCACTCTTAAAATCAAAGTTGTTGAGAAACCCGCAATCGTTAGTATCCGCTTCGAAGGTCTTGAAGAACTCAAAGAAGATGATTTCAAAACTCTTCTGGATACAAAAGTTTATACCATCGTTAAAGAAGGAACTATTGCTTCCGACGTTCGTAAAATAGAAAAGAAATATGCCGAAAAAGGATTCTATCTTGCGAAAGTAGACTACCTTCTCCAAGAGAAAAGTCAGAATGAAGTGGAGTTGCTATTCCGCGTTGATGAGAAAGGTAAAGTTCTCGTCGGAGATGTCTCTATTCTAGGAAACAAATATTACACTAGTAGTGAGATTATCGAAAATCTAGCAACGAGACCTTACACCCGACTTGGTGCTTATGGTTCCGGCTCTTTATTTCAAAATGACTATCTTAATAGAGATGTTGAATTCATCGCTTACTATTACAAAGATCAAGGTTTCGCGAATGTAAAAGTTGCAGTTCCTGTCACTGTTATGGACCCTGATCAGAAATATGTTCGCGTAACGTTCCAAATAGAAGAAGGCATTCAATACAATATTGGAAGTTTAAGTGTTAGCGAAGATGGGACAGAAACGCTTCTCTCCGAAAAAGATCTTGTAAATGCAATGCTCTTAAAACCCGGAGCGCTGTTCCGCTATTCAAAATTCGTAAAAGACGTCGAGATGCTTGTCGATAAGTATGGAGACCTTGGATACGCTTATGTTGACGTAAATCCTAAGACTACGTTCAATGACGAGAAAAAAACGGTTGATATACACTACGAGATTACCAAAGGAGAGAAAGTTTACTTTGGACAAATCGTCATCGCAGGTAATACAAAAACACGTGATAACGTTATACGAAGAGAGTTTTCTGTTCATGAAAGTGAATTGTATAGCGGTACAAAACTAAGCAAGTCTAAAGCGAATATCAACAGACTCGGTTATTTTGATGAAGTTCAAATTCTAAAGGAACGCAAAGAAGACAAGGAAGATGTTGTAGATCTCAAAGTAAAAGTTAAGGAGAAACCCACAGGTCAGGTTCAAGCTTCTCTAGGATTTTCACCAGGAGGTCAGAGCAAAGCAGCTTGGTTTGGTCAGGGACGATATGATGAGAAGAATCAGTCGGGACGAGGTTGGACTACATCTGTAATTGGTCGTTATGCAAATCTTCAAGACTGGGATGTGGAACTTGGGTTTACAGATCCAAAAGTTTACGACAGCCCTTGGTCTTTAGGCATATCGTTTCAAGAACGCAGACAGGTACGTATTTACACTTCGGGAGTGGAAGTTCCTGAATCTCAATCGAGTGTAGGCGTTACCGTTGGTCGTGATGTTATTGAACTGATTCGAGCTTCTCTTACTTTGCGGCACACTTATACGAAACAGTTGAAGGAAGTTTTTGTATTCGATGGATTTGCAACTCAAGGCGTCAAGAATACGATGGTTCTAGGACTGTCTCGCAAAGATCTGGATAACAATCTCGATCCAACAGAAGGGAATTGGTTGAACATTTCTCACAGTTTGAGTGGTGGTCCTTTGCGTGGTGATTTCCAGTTTATGGAAACTTTAGCAGACGCTTGGTACTATCTTCCCCTCGATTTTTCGGAAAATTATCGTTCCTATTTCCGTCTTCGTGGGGTTATGGGTAAGCTATGGTCCTTCCGGGATCAGGAAATTCCTGCAGGTGAGCGTTATAGACTGGGGGGATTCGATAACCTACGAGGTTATGGATTTGGCACCGTTGGGCCTCAACAACGGAAGCTCCGTTCACCTACAAGTGGCTATTATGATTACCAATTGGGGGGAGATAAGGAAATTTATTTCCAATTAGAGTATCTTGTTCCTTTGATCCCTAAAGCAGGCATTAAAGCCGTATTTTTTGCCGATGCAGGTCAGGCGTTTGCAGAGGATGAATCCTACAATTTGAAGACTCTTCAAAAAGATGTGGGTTTCGGTTTCCGTTGGATAACCCCGATTGCACCGTTCCGATTTGAATGGGCGTATCCTTATATTGAAGAAAAGCGTGCTTTAGGTGATCTGCGCTTTATCTTTACACTTGGTTACTAACCAATACGTGAGAGGTTCCTATGAATTCGTTTCTTTCAAAATTAAGTTCTTTGATTCTTCCGTTGAGTCTTTCCTCAATTTGCTTTGCTGCAGAACCTACAACTCCAGCATCTACAACTCCACCATCTACGACAGCACCTGCTGTTCATTCCAATGCGACTATTCCTGTCGGTGTTATCGACATGCAACGCATTATTCTTTCTACAGACGAGGGTAAAGAAGCCCGAGCTGCTTTAGAGAAAGAAATGAAAGGGAAAGAAGACGAGCTTCGCAAGAAAAAAGAAGAACTCGATAAGTTAAACAAAGAATGGAAAGATCAGGCTCCTCTATTGAGTGAAGAAGCACGTATTCGAAAGCAGCAAGACTTCCAGGAAAAGCTTGTGGAGCTTCGTAATTCCGAAATGACTTTTCAACAGCAACTTAAGCAAAAAGAAGGTCAGGCTACACAGCGCATTGCTATGAAAGTGACAAGCATGATGCCTGAGATTGCAAAACACAGTCCTAAAAAAGTTGCAGGTATATTTGAAGTCAACAGCTCCGGTCTTGTTTGGTTGGAAGATCCCGTTGATTTCACCGATCAGGTTATCAAGAAATATAACGAAACAACGAAAGCTGATCGTAAAAAAGGTATAGAGAATACAAAATCAGCGTCTAAGACGACTGTAAATAACAAGATGTAATTTTTTCCCGACCAAGGATGACTTATGGAAACCCCACAGTTGCAATTGCCACTCGATATAGTCGCAATTCAAAATTTAATACCTCATCGCTACCCTTTTCTTCTTATAGATAAAGTTATTGCGCTTGTTCCGGATCAATCGATCACAGCGATTAAGAATGTGTCGATTTCCGATCCTATTTTGCAAGGGCACTTTCCCACTCAACCCATTTATCCGGGTGTTTTGATGGTGGAAGGCATTGCGCAGTCTGCTGGGGTTCTAGGTGTTTATTCAACAACTAACAAAGTTAAATCTGTGCTTCTAGGTGCTATTCAGGATGCACGTTTCCGACGCATCGTAGAACCGGGAACAACCTTACGTTACGAAGTGAATTTGGAAAAGAAACGGGGTGGCTTTTATTGGTTTAAAGGTCTTGCCTACGTGGATGAAGAAATAGCAGTGAGTGTTACGTTTTCAGCTTTGATGAAATAGGAAAATTTGTGAGTGTTAAAGAAGTAAAAATTCATCCTACAGCTGTGATTGAAAAAGGTGCCGAACTTGGTCATGGTGTTGAGATCGGCCCATTTTCATATGTCGGATCCAAAGTTGTGCTTGAAGACGGTGTGAAATTACTTTCTCACGCTTCTATTCATGGACGCACACGTTTAGGTGCACGCACAATTGTTTGGCCATTTGCGAGCCTTGGAAGCATGCCTCAAGATCTTAAATACCGAGGTGAAGAAGCTAGCCTAATCTGTGGTGAAGACAATATGTTCCGTGAGAACGTCACAGTTTCCATAGGAACGGAAGGTGGAGGTGGTATCACTTCTATTGGTTCCAAGAACTTATTCATGGCTTACACACATATTGCACATGATTGTAAAATTGCGAACGGTTGTGTTTTTGCAAACGGAGCAACGTTAGCAGGTCACATTGAAGTGGATGACAGAGCTGTGGTGGGTGGTCTTACTGCAATACATCAATTCACAAAAATTGGTTCTCTTGCAATGCTAGCAGGTGGTTCCATGGTGGCTCAAGATGTTCCCCCTTTCGTTATGGTATCGGGAAACAGGGCAAAACCCGTAGGTCTCAATAAGACGGGAATTGAACGCGCTAAGTTTTCGGAATCTGCAGTTTCCAATATTAAGAAAATGTACAAAGCACTTTATCTGTCTTCTCTTTCTTTAGATGAAGCTAAACAAGAAATTCTCAAACTCAGTTCAGACAATGCAGAGGTTCAAACATTCCTCGGATTTCTGGAACGCAGTGCTCGTGGTGTCTGCCGTTGAAAACAAATGGACATTGGCTTATCTCCGTTGGTGAACTGTCCGGTGACCTTCTCGGAGCAGACCTTGTTCGTGCGTTAAAAAAAGAATACCCCCTCATTAAATTCAGTGGAATCACAGGACCCGCTCTCGCATCTGAGGGCGTTTGCAGTATCGCAAATATTGACGAACTTAACGTCATGGGCGTCGCTGAAGTCCTGAAGAAACTTGCTAGCATTAGCATCTTAAAAAATTCCATTCTCGAATACGTAGACCGTTATCAGATCAGAGTTGCTATTCTTGTGGATTCTGCAGGTTTTCATTTGAAACTAGCGGAAGAACTGAAGATGCGTGGTGTATTTGTTATACAATATGTTGCACCCAAACTTTGGGCTTGGGGTGAAGGAAGAATGCCTCAGCTTCGAGAAAACGTTGATCTCTTGCTTGCTACGTTTCCCTTCGAAGAAAGTTTCTTCAAGAAGAATGGAATCAACTGCCACTATGTTGGATGCCCCATTGTAAATAGAACGGATGCCGTTCAGAAACATCAAAACACTTCGGACCGTCCTCTCTTTGCTCTGCTACCAGGAAGTCGTTTTCAAGAAGTGAATCGTCTTCTGCGACCTATGCTATCCATTGCAAAGCAACTTAAACAGATTCTCCCTCATGCGGAATTTGTAGTTCCTATTGCAGGTTCTCTTCAGGATGAAAAACACCGCAAGTGGTTTGCGAGTCATAAAGAAGAAGGTGTTCGATTTGTTGAACAGAATAGTCTCGAAGTGATGGCTTCCGCAGATGCTGCCTTAGTTGCATCCGGTACAGCAACACTCGAATGTGCACTGGTGAAAACCCCGCTTGCTGTCATCTATTCCATGAATCCACTGAGCTATTACATTGCAAAAAAGAATGTGCGTGTGAAGTGGGCAAGTTTGGTTAACATACTGAGATCAAAATTAGTGGTGCAGGAATTTATACAAGATTTTGATCACCTCACTGTTGCAAAGGAACTCGCATCTCTCGTAACGGATACTTCCAAGCGCAGTTCCATGCTTGCCGAATTTGATCAATTGCATAAAGATCTAAAAAGTCCTGCAGCTTCTAATGCTGTTGCCTACATACACAGTGCATTAGAGATGACTCCCTATGTCTCAAACTAGTCTCCGTAAAGTTGTATTCAAAACCTTTTTTCAACCGATGTTGGAGAAAAAGAAGAATTTAGCTGTACTTGTTTTTTCACTATTGCTTCTTGCACTGTCTCAAAGCTTATTCCTTCTACTCCTCGGACCTTTTCTTAAAACTATGTTTTCCTTACATGAAGCTTCGCAAATTGTTTCAGGAACTGCCTTTCTTTCCCCTCGGATGCAGACTTTATTTCCTGCTTTAAGCGCACTTCAATTTGATAAAAATCTTCTTATTATTGCAGTTCCAGGGCTTCTTGTTCTTGCTGCTTTGTTAAAAAGTGTTGCGACCTATCTGTATCAGGTGAATTCCTCTTACTTTGGTCTCTTGGTTGCAAAACGTTTTCGTGACCAACTCTTTGCCGCTATATTGAATCAACCCTTTCGCGAAATTACTCTAAAATCTCCCGCAGAGTGGATGTCTGTACTGATGAATGATGTTCTTTTTCTTCAGAATAAATTCTCAGATATTGCAAATGGTCTTGTTCGTGATTCAATTATGACTCTTGCTGCTTTTGCTACTCTGTTTTTTGTGCACTGGCCCACAGCTTTAGGTTTGATGCTTATTTCTCCGTTTATTGCATGGGGAGTAGGGCGTACAGGTAAGAAGATTTCCAACTACACTGAAGCATTTCAGAAGAAACTGGCACAACTTGCAGATCTCGTTTTGGAATTCCGAAAGAGATTTGAATTTATCAAAGCACACCGAGCAGAGTCTTATGAAAGTGAACGCTTTCGCCATGTGAATAAGGAATATTACAGATCCATACGCAAATCCATTTTTGTACGTTCTATCTTTGCACCTCTTTTGGAATTCCTAAGCTACGCTATATTTGCGTTCATCCTTATTATTATGGCAAATGGTGGAATCCATAGTCACTTCTCTGCAACCGATATGATTGTGTTCCTTGCCGCTCTCGGAGCTATGATGCGCCCTCTACGTCAAATTGGAGAGCAACTGACTCAGTTCCATGAAACTCGAGGAGCTCTTGGCAAAAGCCTTCTTCTTCTATTGAACCTAACGGAAGAAACTCAAGCGTCTCTGAAAAAAGAAGAAGTACTTATTCTCGATAAAACTGTGGACATTCGCAAACTCAGTTCAGGTTTTGATACACGCATTATGATGGATGCAGGCCCTTTAGAAATACATCCTGGTAGGTCAATAGCTATTATAGGACCGAGTGGTGGTGGTAAGTCTACACTCTTGCGTACTCTTTCGGGTCTATTGAATTCCATCCAGTGGGAAGCGAATCTTTCTCATCAGGAATTGATTGAACATACATCTTTTGTCAGTCAGGTTCCGTTTTTATTTGATGATTCTATTTTAGGTAATTTGAACTACGGATTGCATAGTAAACTCGAAGGAAAAGAACTTGATTCCTACTTTGAACTTGTCAGCATTCGTGAGGAACTCGCTCGATTTCATAACGGTATAGATACAAACATCAAAGCAATTAGCAGCAATATTTCCGGCGGACAGAAGCAAAGACTTGTTCTTGTTCGTGCTCTACTCCGTAAAAAAGCGATTTTGCTTCTTGATGAAGCTACGTCTTCTGTAGATCCTAAAATGGAAGAAGACATCGTGGACAAACTTCTTCATTGGGGGAAAGAACAGCATAAGAGTATTGTTTCTGTAACCCATAGACTTAGCATGCTTCCTAAATATGATGAGATCTGGTTCGTAGAAAACGGTAAAGTTGTGGCTCGTGGGCATTTTAACGAGTTGATGAGTCAAACGCGTTTTAAAAATTTCTACGAAGCTTCGTTATAACTAAATAAGCGGAACAAAATCACATCCGTCTGTTTCCCAACCACAACCCATAATTTGTTTACAGATTTCTTCGGAACTGGCTTTGCTGCAACTCGAAAGCAGGGAACTCAAACAACCACTTTTCAAATCCCAAACGCAGTCATTGTAATTGCATTCATCTTTATTTTTTATGCGATCGCATAATTGCCAACGTTTCTTTTCCAAAGGATGCATATCTGTGTTGTGCACGTACTCATCCAGTTCTTCTTTCGAGAGATAAGATGTATCCATAGGTATGCGTTTATAATCTGCTTCGAGATTTCGAATGCCCTCTATATCATCTTCCTGCAACGCATCATAAGACCACGCATCCAACATAATTGATTTTGCGACCGGTCGTGTAGTACGAGCACAATTTTGAATAGCTGCTTTATATTGATCGCAAAGTCCAAACATGTGTCCAACCTCATGCAATACCACTCTCCAGGGCATGGGTCTATCCATCGCATTGTAAATTCTTTTTCCATCGGCGCTAACAAATGCAAGATCGTTGGAATACCAGCGCGCACTTAAAAAAGACCATCTAAAAACTTCTTCTTCTGTTTGATGATCCGTTCGCGTGTAGTTAAAGATACTTGGATTTTTACAAGTATTGGTGATCTTGTAAGTTTTGTTTATGGCCTTTCCCCAGATTTCAATTGCTTTTTTTAATTCGCTAAATTGTGAACCCCCACATATTTCAATGCTAGATCCGTTAGGTTTTGCTATGAGTCGTGTGGAGGGATTGTAAAGAAAACCAAATTGACTTTCGTATTTACGAGGTTCCAGGAATTCGCTTCTATTGGGGTCTTTCGTTTTCGTAGCGCAATGTGTGAGGAAAATAAAGCTGATGAAAACTATTTTTCTCATAAAACGAAACCCCTTCTTATATAATGTAAATATAGCATGAGTGACAAAATAGAATCTAGGAGAGGACATGAAACCGAAATTATATCTTCCCGTGTGTGAACAACCTGTTCTCTACCGGATTTTTGCAGGCTTTTTAAGTTCTATATATTCGAACATTATAAACATACGAAACCTTCTCTATAACAATAGCATCCTTCGCTCTACACGCTTGCCTGGAGTATGTATTTCTGTTGGTAACTTGACGGTGGGGGGCACAGGAAAATCACCCTTCGTTATGGAACTTGCACAAAATCTTATAGCTGAAGGCAAAAGTCCGGTGATTTTGACGAGAGGTTACAAAAGTTCCTTGGGGGAAAAGGATATTCTCGTGCTTCTCGATGGAAACATTTGGAAAAAGAATTTTAGTCGAAACTCTATTCATTTACCTGATGAAGCGAGCATGTACTCTCACAAACTGCCTACAACACCTATCATCATTGCACGAGATAGAGTTAAAGCAGCAAAATGGTTTTTGATGGAAGGAGGAAAGTCGACCCATTGGATTTTAGATGACGGATTTCAACACCGAAAATTACACAGAGATGTGGATATTGTTTTATTGGATGCTGAAAAGCCATTCGGCAATGGGAAATTGCTTCCCTTAGGGAGTTTGAGAGAAGACCTTCGTTCCTTAAAAAGAGCACATTTTATTTGCTTTACGCGTGCGGGAGAATTTCCCCTTGCAACGGTAGAAGCGGAATTGAAGCGTTACACAACTGCGCCCACATATTTGCTCTCCTTCGATTTCTCTATAAGACCCTTGGATAAAACAATGTCTTTTAGCGATTCGCACGAACCTGTATGCGTTATGTGTGGAATTGCACATCCGGAGAAGTTTCTTGCTCAGATCCAAGAAAAAAATATTAGAGTCGGGAATACTTACATTGTTGGTGACCATGAATGCTTCGATCCTAAAAAAATTCAAAATGCGATAGCAAACTGCAAATCTCTTCTTACTACTGAAAAAGACTACTGGCGTAAGCCCTCGCTTTTTGAAGATGTAGGCAAACCCTGTTTTATTGCTGAACTTCATATCCGTTCTATAAAAACAGACAAACCAACCATTTTCAAAGTACTTAGTTTAATCTAAAGAAAAGAGAAAAATACTCTCCAATCCAGTCGTTTAGATCACAATGCATTAATTGCCTAAGTTCAACATCTTGTAACACTTGTCAAAGAATACATATAATTAACTTGATCTACTTCGATATTACAAAGATTCATATCTCGGAGATTTTTATGGCGAAACAAGACCCGTTCGCTAAAGACGACAAACCAGAGAGCCCCATGAAAGAAGAGTTTGCGGACTTCGGAGATCCCACCAAGGAAGCAAAAGGTGGTGGGAGCAAGATGAAAATTGTCATTGCTGCTCTTCTGATTATAGGTCCTCTCGCAGCAGCTGGAGTTTATTTCTTCACACAGCAAAATAGTGAAGATACTGCAGAGTCTATGAAAACCCCTACCAAACCGGCACGAAAAGCTGAAACTGCCGATATGAGTGCAAAACCTTTGTCCGCTGCGGAAGTTCCTGTAAACAATCCTCCCGCAGAAGCGCCTAGGATGGAAACTTCAGCAATGCCTTCTCAAACGCCCCCAGCTGTTAACTCTCAAACTCCACCGGCTCCTCACGTTGTCACAGTAACACCAGCGAAACCTGCAAAACCTGAACCTCACAAAATGGAAACAAAAGCTCCTCCTCCTGTTGTAGCCACGACTCTTCCGAAAGTGACCAAAGCTGAGGCTGCGGAAGATGAAGAAGACACCGGAGAAGAAGATGTTTCTGGTAGCGAAGCACCCACACTGGAAACCCCAGAGAATGGCGCTGCTCGCAATTACGATGAAAGCTCTTCTGCTGCACAATTTACTTGGTCCGGTAAAGGGCATGGTTGGATCGCATTTTCCCGTAGCCCGAGAATGTCACCCATTGATTTGAAAGTAAAAACAAAAGGAAATAGTTACGATCTTCCCCGACTGCTTCCAGGAGTATGGTACTGGCAAACCGGAAACGGAGCAGGAAAAAGCGCAATACGCATGTTTACTGTCAATCCTCCAACCAAACGATCTATTGCACTTCTCGAACCTATGGATGGTGCAAGTCTAGCTAAAGACAGTGGTATGGTTGCTTGGAAGGGAGATCACAAAATCACTTACTACAGAGTTGAAATCTCAAACCAAGGTTGGGCAAATCCGAACTACCGATTCGCTACAACAGGAACGCAAGTTCAAATTCGTAACGTGAATCAAGGTCCCTATCAAATGAGATTAGGCGCTTTTTCCGAAGTTTCAGGCCGATGGGAATTTACCGATCCTATCAAAATTAATGTGCAATAATCCTAAAAAAAAATACTAGCCAGCCACCCAACTTTCTAAAAAACATCTCACTTGCATACCGAAAAATTAATCAAGTGAAATGAACTCACTGCAAATTAAATTTATAAATAGAAAATTTCATCCGATCTATCTAGTAGGTTAGAAGCTAGATGAACCTTTAAAAAAGGGAGAAAGTATCATGTCAAAACAAAGCCAAAACACTGCAAAAAAACAGGATTACGAACAGCAGTACGAAAAAGATGAACAGTACGGAAAAGATCCGAACCAAAAAGGAGCTAATGCGCAATACAGCAAAGACTCCTTTAAAGGAGATCAGTACAACAAAGGTCAAAACCAAGCTCAACAGGGAAAGGGAAAAGGAGCGTACGAAAGCAGTGAGTACAACACTCAAAAACCTGGGCAGAAATTCGACTCCAATGACACCTACGAAAAAAAATACGAAAAACAACAAGGAGGAGCCAATTTCCAAACAAAAAACGATCAGCAGTACAGTGCTAGTGCCGGTGAAAAAATGGGCGAGTACGATGTTAATGAAGATCGTGATTCCAAAAAATGGATTGTGCGTCCAGGTCGAAGTGGAAGCGCTGCTGAACAAGAAAAATGGATGGTAGAATGCAACACTCAAAGTGATGCCAATGCCTACAAAAAAGAGTTGATGGAAGGTAAAATTAAACCACCTAGCGAAGGTTCGAAAAATTACCGATCACTTAGAAAACAAGGTGATGGTCGAACGGTTTACAGCAAACTGTAATCGGTTTCGAAATTCACTTAGGTGATTTAACCCAACTCAAAAAAAGGAGTTAAATGTCATGCAAAGAACAACACGAAGACTTAAACTGACCAATAATAAATTCGGAAATAAATTCGAAAATTTCGAGGACGCTGCAAAGCAAAGATTCGAAGACATCCGAGGTAATGTACGAAATGGTGTGAGATTCACCAGAAACGCTGCACGATCTGTGGATCGATACAGTCATAGAAATCCTTGGATGGTAGTAGGGGCCTTTGCTTTTGCTGCCTGGATAGTAGGATTTTTCTCCGGCGTAAGAAGAATGGCTCATTTTTACAAAGATGAATAAAGGCCTTCTCCTTTAACGAATCCGGATTGATCAGCGAAGAATGAGGACCGAGGGTTCCATTCTTCGCTTTTTATTTTTTTGCTTGCTCCCTTATAAAATGCTCATCAATGACCAAAGCACCGAAAACGACAATCAACCAGGAAATGTACAACCACATAAAAAATATAGGTATTGCAGCAAGCGCACCATAAATCACATGATAACTATCGAAATGAGCTAGATAGAATGTAAATCCAAGCTGTCCTATTTCAAAAAGAATCGATGCAGTAAATGAGCCTATAAATCGATCCAATGCGTGCACCTGGTAGTTTGAAATAGCAGTGTAAAAAAGAAAAAAGATCCCGGTATTTAGAATTACAGGAAAGACCGCGACTAGAATGAATTTCACTAACAAAAGAACCGGGGTTTCAAACCAGGAACTTGAAATAATAAAGGACACGAAAGCTATGCTAATACCCATAAAACATGGAGTCAGCGCAAACATAGACCATTGAAGTGTTTGTTGCCAAAATGTTTTGGCTACCCGCTCCTTTTGCCAAATACTGCTCAGAGCATCCTGAATAGTCCTCGCAAGAGCAAAAACCGTGTAGAAAAGAAACAGAATACTCAGCGTTGGCATTCCTGAAGCCTGATGACTAAAAGTCTCTAAATATTCGCTTATCACATCACTCGAATTCGGCATAAAATTCACAACTACATACTTGCGTGTGGCATCCATGATTCGAGAAAACACAGGTAAATGCGTGGTTATCGAAACGATTACCGACAAAAGGGGAACTATGTTAAGCAAAGTTACAAAAGACAAAGCAGAAGCTCTGTAGAAATACTTATCTTTTATAATGCGAAGCAGAACTCTTCCATAAAGACGAAACCAAGGACTCCAATTTATTTTTTTAAAGTTTGCGAGAGATTTTTTTTTAAGGCTTTCTATATCTAGAGTAAACTTCATGAAGCTTCCGTTTTAAAAATTCGTTTGCCTAACAAAATCGTGAGCGTTAAATATAGCCCCGTTTTGGAATTTTTCTTGGAGATAAAAAGCTGTCATTTCAAAGGGTATTTCCTTGTATTCAACGCCTGCAAACACGGAATCTATATAGACTCTCATGAATCCATCTACGCCATATTTATCATATTGCAATACGTGAACACATTCGTGAAAGAACGTGGGAATATCATGCAAGTCTTTTTTCTCTATATAAATTAAATCTCCTAGTGTAATTGCGGAAGGACGAAAAATCCAAACATCATTCTCTATGTGAACTCCAAAGGAAGCTAACCTAGCTCTATCCGTTCCTGCTTGAACCATGAGTTCTCCCATAGTTGGGAATCCATGCACTGCAACATACCGCACACGAGAAAGCACAGATTCAGGAAAATACTGGAGAAGAGTTTTATAAAAAGGCAGCTCACTGAGCAGCTTGTGATCGCTTTCTTTGTCTTTAAAATGTTTTTTTAAAATACGCTTGAAATGGGGTACAAAATTTTCTGCAACGAATTGATTCAAGTCGAATTTAAAAACATCTAAAACATTAATCACCTTTTCATCGAATTTAAACTTTGCAGTATTGGATTGTGCTACGATCTTCGTAGTTTCAGCCTCATCCCTATCTCCCCAGTCCATGGACTTACAACTCAACAGCAATAGACCTACTAAAATCAGATATCTCATTTTTGATCCTTATTGTGTTAGTTCTATTTTAACACAAATGCACTCGAATCGAAAAAGTTTAGAAGATGTACGGAAATCGTTGGTTCGTCCAGATTGCCTACAACTTTGTATTGAAGAGCAATAGGAGGTCCATCTTTCTTACCTATGATATGACCGGTTCTTGCAGCTGCCTTAATGAGTTTTGAAGGAGCCAAGATTCCAGAAAGATGTGCCGTTGATTTCTTCGTTAAATACAAGTTCCCTTCAAGGTTTGCATTCAGTACATTGCCCGCTATATTAAGTTTGTTCACTTGAAGTTCCTTCTCTGCATAAACGTAGGTAAAAGAATTCAAAAGCACTGAAAACTCCATACCCTTTCCCGCGAGAACAGACTCTAAACCCTTCAGGGAAGAAAGAGAAACCGCTCCTAAAGCTAGAATCTTTATAAAGATTGAAATTTTTCCGAGTTTGAATTTTTTCAAAACCACTTCACCCTTCAGACGATCCGGCAACAGGGTTCCTTTGAAATCTAACTGACCATCGATAACTTTATCGCTAAAATCCATCATGGATAAGAACGCACCCACATTTTTTGACGACAGATGGAATTCTTTGTCTTTTAAATGGAATTCAAGCTCCGCAACAGAATCCTTGGGGCCTTTTATTCTAATGGACGAGAATTTGATTTCGAATTGATCTTTTGGATTGTCAAAAATAAATGCAACACCTTGAGTTTCATGAGTTCCGAGTTTTGAATTGTATTGTAACGTCGATGTCTTCTTTTCAGAACTATCAAGGTCCAGAGAAATTCTTCCAGGCTCTCCCACTTTTTTATTGATACCAACAAGGTTATCTATACCTGTATTACTCAGATCTATGTTCAAAATCGCATTTTTGTGGCTTGCATATTCACTCATATAGGCAGTGAGATCGAAGCGGCCGGATAAGCTTTTACTCCCGGGAAAATCGAGTTCTGCAAATTCCTTCCATTCACCCGATGATTTTAGAGTTATCTTTTTGTCTTTGCTTATTAAATTCAGATCACCTTCCAGAAACAAAGGTATTCGGTTGCTGATCGAAGAAACGCCTCGCAAGTGCATCTTTCCATATTTTAGATCGACATCGAAGGTTCCTTTTGTGAGTCCATATTTTTCGTAAATTTTGGGAACATCAAAATCAGTATGCACAGTGAGCTGCATATTGTTCACAAGATGCTTTGAGCTAAGGGGTATATTTCCCGATGACTTCAAATGATAGCTACCTTGCACATTTTTTAATTTCTTAGTGTCCATATGTAGATAAGCTTCCGCAAAAGCAACGAGATCCTGTATAGATCCTTTGCTATCGGCTTCGATGTTCAAGCGAATTTTTTTTGCTTTAACATCCGGAATCACTGCATCAAGTTTGAATTCTGTTTTCTTCGGAATATCTCCGTGAACAGACAAAGACAATTCTTCACCGTATGTATCCGCATGAACGATAAGATCGAGTACAGTGATAGAATTTTCTTCTATGGAGATATGTAGATTTTTTATCCAGAACCTGTAATGTTCAATGGCATCCTTAATTTTGGAATACATTCTCGGATCAGGTTCTTTTTCTGCGACTTCCTCTTCTGTACTGGTTTTATGTGTGCCTTTTTTTTGCTTTTCTTTTTCAAGATGAGGAGACTGTATATGAATATTCAAAAAGCTTCGGCCTACACCAGGAACTAAAGCAAGAAAATCGAGGTAGAATTCTATGCCCTCAAATTTCAAATCTAAATCGGGTTGATGAAATTCCACTCCTGTTAGTTTTAAAACGTTCGAAGAAACTTTTTTTTCATGAAGAATCTGTAGATCTTGAAATTTCAAACTGCTCTTTTCGGGTAGTTTTCCCTGAATTTTCTCATCAAGGGTATGAGCAAGCTTTGGCAAACTATGAGGCCCTGTATAGGCATAGAGAGAGAGGCAAAAATACGCAATAAAGGGAGCAAGAAGTATGGCTGCCACAACTATGAAAACAACACGGAAAATCTTTACCCGAACACTTAAGGGTCTCGAAGTATTTTTCGAACGCTTCATATTTGCATCTCATCATAGTAGATTTGCTATAATTCTAGCATGCGATCGAAATGAAAACGACGTATTAATCTATGTTAACAACTCAAGGTTTTGTAACCCCTAGCTCTGTGCACATCCACTGCACCTTTTTATCCCAGGAATCACGGGGCAGCTCATCAACTAAGAATTCAGAAAAGTTAACAGCAACGGAAATCACTTGAGGATATTCACTTAAAAACTTGTCATAGAAACCTGCGCCATATCCTAGACGGTATCCGTATGTATCCATTGCAAGGTTAGGAACCAAGACCAGGGTATGTTCATCTGCTTTTAGAATTTCTGAACTTTCGTGAGGCTCTTCGATTGAAAATGAATGTTTTAGCAAGGACGTTTCTATGTTCCAATGATGAAACAGCATCTCTTTGTTTGAAATACGGGGAAGTGCAAGTTTGTAATGTTCACTTAACTTCGATGCAAGTTTTAGAATATTTGGTTCTTTGCGCATCGGGTGAAAGAAAAATACTTGAGAGACTTTGTCGAATTTAAAACAGAATTCATACAAATGATCACAGATTTTCTGCGAACGCTTTTGCCAGTCAACTTCTTCTATAGCCATTCTCTGCGCGATATAACGTTTTCTTAGCGTTTTTTTATCCATATAGTGTTGCCGCCATGTCAGGGTGATTGTAGGATGCACGCTTCCTAATCTATCCCTATGGAGCGTTGATATGAAGCGTGTTGTTTCGAAGGAAATGTATAGAGTTGCGCAAAATCTCATTCCAGGAGGTGTCAATTCGCCCGTTCGTACCTTTCGTGCAGTTGATGATTTCCCTGCTTTCATAGAGCGAGGAAAGGGGTCCTGCATATGGGATGTAGATGGAAACAAATACATTGACTACATCATGAGTTGGGGTGCAGTGGTTCTTGGTCACGCACATGACGAAGTTGTCGACAGTGTGTGTGAAGCAGCTCGCAAAGGTTTCGGATTCGGTACCGCAACGCAAGGAGAGAGTGTTCTTGCAGAACGTATACTTTCAGCGTTTCCTGCAATGGATCTTCTGCGATTCGTATCGAGTGGTACCGAAGCTTGCATGACTGCTATTCGACTCGCACGTGGATATACTAAACGCGATAAACTTATCAAATTCACAGGGAACTATCACGGACACTCGGATTCTCTTCTCGTCGCTGCAGGTTCCGGACTTGCAACTCTTAGTATTCCTTCCAGCACAGGTGTGCCCCAGAGTTTTATAGAAAATACACTCGTCGCTCCTTTCAATAATTTGAATTACGTCAAAGAACTTTTCCAACAACACAAAGGGCAAATTGCTGCAATTATCGTGGAGCCTTTTGTTGGAAATGCAGGTTTTATACGCCCCAATAAGGGTTTTTTAGAGGGCCTTCGTGAACTCTGCACAGATCATGGTGCGCTTCTTATTTTCGATGAAGTGATGACGGGTTTTCGCCTCTGTTGGGGGGGTGCTCAAACCTTACTAAATATTGCCCCTGATTTGACCACTTTGGGTAAGGTAATTGGAGGAGGCCTCCCTATCGCAGCGCTAGGAGGTAAGGGTGAAATCATGTCACATCTTGCCCCCTTAGGAAGCGTGTACCAGGCAGGAACTCTTTCCGGCAACCCCATAGCCGTGGCCAGTGGAATTAAAACACTCGAGATCTTGGGCAAAGAAGACTCCTATGCTAAACTCTCCCAAATCACGCAAAAGCTCTTAAATGGCATCTTAGAAGCTGCTTCGCAAAACGGAATTAAAGTGCAGGCAGATGGAGAAGGTGGAATGTTCGGAATCTTTTTTGCGCAAGAGCATGTTGAATCTTTTGAAGATGCAAAGCGCAGTGACCTCGAAATGTTCAAAGCTTTTTTCAAGGGAGTTTTCAATCGTGGTGTGTATTGGGCGCCCTCTCTTTTTGAAGCAGGATTTTTATCACTTGCTCATTCTGATGCTGATATTGTGAAGACGGTTCAAGTTATCCATGATGTTTTCAGAGAAATGAAACAATGAATCACGATCCTAAAATTCAAAAACTGAAAGTTGGTATGATTCCTTTTTGGAATCTTGTTCCTTTTAAACAGGAACTTCTTCGTGATCGAAACTTAAACATCGACATGAAGCTAGGCAATCCAACTTCCATCAACAAGTGGCTTCAAGAAGGTGAAATACATCTCGCACCGTGTTCAAGCATCTGTTTGAATCTTCCCGGTTACGAAATGGCTTTGCCTCTGGGAGTTGCAAGTGATGGTTTTGTACGAAGTGTTTATTTGGGTTTGCAGAATGAACATCTCCCCTACTTAGAATTGCTAACGCATCGCATTCCAAAAATCCGTGAAATTTTTAACTCTGCTACTCAATCTCATTTAGAATTCAACGCACGACAACTAGCACAACGTGTTACAGAGGCACTTAAAGAATTACCAAGTATTCCTTTGAATGAATGCCCTTCTCTTAAATTTCCCAACTCTTCTGCAAGCAGTATTGCACTCAGTAAAATTCTCTATACCTTTTGGTTTGGTCACGATGCTTTCAAATTCATGTGTGCTCGCAACTTCGCTCCTCTTTCGGGAACGCAAAAACCAATTGAACTTCTGATCGGTGATGAAGCACTCATTCATCACAAAACTTATGCAAAAACAATAGATCTCGGGCAATTCTGGAAAGATCTAACAGGGCTTCCTTTTGTTTTTGCAGTTTGGCAAAGCAAGGGATTATGTTTGAACGGTTGGAGACGGAAAATTCTTGAAGTCGGTGATCTTGCGGAAAAGAGAATGCGTGTAGAACCGACAGACTATCTTCCAACCCTTCCTGCTCTTGACGCTAATGGCAATGCGCTCCCTCTCATAGAATACTGGCGCGAAATTAAATACCGATTGGGACCTGAAGAGTTCCGTGGCTTGCTTGTATTCCTTTGTCTTGCACGTAAACTTTCCGAGCAAGCTTTGGATAATGAAATTGCTGTTAAACTTCTGCGCTGGCAAGAGGCTTGTCAGATCCATCAGGTCTAAATATTTGCAAGAAAACAAACTCCCCGTTCATATCCCTGGATGACATCGTTTCAAAAGTCTAAGACTCTTCCTTGGAGAGCTTATGACTTACTTAATTCCTACAATTAGCCAACTGATCCTCCTCGTTTCTTGTGCGAGTTTTGTAATTCAAACGCTCTCTCGCTTAGGCGTGCTCTCTGAACTTGTGCATACACTCTCCCATGCCGATGCAGAGTTGCTCGCCTGCGCTCAACGCAATGCAAATTTACAAAATATAGACGATGCTTATTCCTATCTTCTTTCTCAATTTCCAGATCTTGTAGAGACTCTACAATCTTCAAAACACTCTCTCGAATCTGTGATTCAAATACACGAGAATTCTTGCTCGCATCCTGTTTTTTCGAGCATTCGAAGTTCTGCGCATTATCAAAGGAACCCGAACTTTCCACCTGACTGGCCTAACTGGGTTCTCAGCATCAAAGGGGTTCCCGAATGAACTTAGGTACGTTTTTCATATTAAGTGTTTTGGGGCTTTCCAGTTTCCTTCAATTCGCAACATTGATACTGAAAGAACTCAATGCTTCTTCACATAAATTCCCAACACACTTCGAAGACTGTTCAAACGAAATCGAAGCGTATTGGTTTGACGAATATCCCAAACACTGCATTCCCCCACCGATGGATCACAGCGCCTATTTTGCACCGAGGGGAAGTGCACCCCCTGCAATTTGTATTTTCGTCAATAATTTACCTTTGAACATCAAGATTAAAACAAAAAACGGAGAGCATTCATGTTCGTATCTGTAGAAAAAATACCCCCTATGGTCTCACATATCGCGTGTGTATGCGTTGGCTTGCTTCTTTCTTTCTATTTGCGTTCGGATCGCGGTGCAAACGAGTGTTTTCTTCCGGGCAATTTAACGCTCGCTTTCCCAAACAAGTATTTCAGCAATGAGAGCGCAATTCCCTTACCTGGAAAGAAAGTTCGCTTCGTAAAATCTCATCCGCAAAAAAATTCCTGTGCGGTGAAAAATATCAGTGCAATTGTTATTCAGAACGAACCCTTTCCCGTTGCAGCTTTTCCATTCAAATCTGCTCATCTTGTTTCGGAATTACTGCGTTTGAAAGATAAGGAACGTATGGTTCTCGTTTCTGATTCTGCTATGGACTCTTTCCCCACGTGTTCCGACACACGGATTCAATATGGCCACTAAATTTTTTGCTTTTGTTTTACTTATTTTAGCGGATATGTGTTTTGCAAACGAAGGGGAAAGCTTGCGAAATGACAATGTGATTCTTTCCATAGGAGAAGCATTCGAAATAGCCCTGCCCGAAAGTGCAAGTATTCATATTTCCAGAAAGGGAATTGTCGATGTTCAAGTGCTTCCGAGCAAACTTCGCCTTGTAGGAGTTAAAAATGGTTTAGTTGTTTTAACCCTCACACAAGCTCAAAACAGTGAAGAAGATCTTAAGTATTTTATCACCGTACAAACAAAGGAAGACAATGTTCCCAAAAGCATCGAAGATTTGAAAAATTTATGCGAAGGCGCAGGTTTATTTTTTCAAGATAAAACACAAGAGATTCGTGGTAGTACAAGCGCAGTTTTTTTATTCTATAGAATCAAACAACTTTGTGAATCCAAGAAACCTTGTACTTTCAATGCTTTTTTAAGCGAAGATGCTGTTAAAAAGGTTCAAACAGATTTAAGTGAATCTTACGGCCCTACATACGAAGTTAGTGTGAAAGCAAATGGTGCTATTGCTGTTCTCGTTCCTTGCAATGAAAAGATTTCGGAGAAAGAACAGGGTAAAGTGCTTCAACACTTAAGTGGAAGTGAACTTCTGCAAAAGAACATTCTCATCGCTTGTAAAAAAGACTGGTACAGCGGGTACTATACTCTTTATGCAAAAATGATTGTGATGGAGAACGGCACTGCAAAAGATATAGGACTTCAAAGTAAATTGGAACTAAAGGGTGCCCTTTTAAATCCAGTATCTCAAAGCAAACTAGAATTGGGTTTGCACAATGCATTGAAAAACAAGAAGGCAAAGTTAATTGGAGAACCTGTGATCTGGCTTCTCAGTGGAGTCGACGCACGAGCGGAGAGTGGTTCGGAGATTTTGGTTTTGAGAAGCGGAAGCGCTTCAAGCAAGCACGCGAAGTATGTTTGGAAACAGATAGGTTTGGACTTGAAAGTTAAAGTGTTTCCACTGGATGCAACGAAAGTGCGGTTGCAGTATTCCTTTTTGATATCGAGTGCATCTAATGATGGAGGACAGATTCAGAGAAATAAGTTGGAAAGCGAGGTAGAGCTGAGTTTAGAAAAATCTGCGATTGTGGGAGGTATACAGTTTAAAACAAGTGGAGACACCAAAGACTCTCTTCCTTTGATTGATTCTATTCCTATTTTCGGTCCCTTGTTTAGAAGATCGGAAGAAAATGAAAATGAGTCGAATATTTTTCTGTATTTCTATTTAACAAATCCAAAATCTGAGATGAGTTGGGGTCCACGAGAATAGGTGGGCGTTTTTGTACAATACTTCACATGCTATCTTTAACCAGTTATAATTAAAGAAAACAAGACAAGGAACAATTATGCTCAAGTTTCTTTCGTTTTTTTTAGTGATCGTGGCATGTCATTCTCAAACACAATCGAAAAATACCGAAGAACCAACAACTCAAACGCCTGAAAAGCCCCCAGTCAGGAAAACTCCAGAAGATAACCCCCCCCGTTGATAAACCTGACGAAAAGGCGCCCGTCGAGAAGCCCATTGTTCTGAAACAAGAAGAAGAAAAAATGAGCAACCAAGAAGCTTTGGCTTTGAATGAAAAGTTATGTGCCCCCGAAGAGTTTGAATC
>Ga0206941_10041_pt1 | contig 36443 bp, 42 predicted proteins | sample Alteio_BWOrgHeat_9_FD_153251 | JGI IMG/M metagenome (GOLD analysis project Ga0206941, IMG submission 153251) | Enriched cells from forest soil in Barre Woods Harvard Forest LTER site, Petersham, Massachusetts, United States -... | ecosystem: Environmental > Terrestrial > Soil > Temperate forest >...
GTCGGCTGCGATACACGCAACCGCAAGCGATGACGCTGAGGCTCGATCGACGGCCGCCGGTCATGCTCGAACGCTCGCAAGAGCCATTAGTCGAACACGATCGATGACTTCGAAACGGAGAGAAGATGAGCAAAAGAAACGTAGCCCCTCTGTCGCCCTTCGCGCGGGGACGAAGTATTGACAACTCCCGCTGGTACATGGGGAGTGTGATGACCTTTCTGGTGAACAGCGGACAAACGAACGGTGCCTTCAGTCTGACGGACTACCTTGCCAAGCCCGGGAACGAACCTCCGGCACATATACATGATCGCGAAGACGAGTTCTTTTATGTACTCGAAGGCCGCATCGATGCCTATATCGGCAAGGAGGTCTTTGGAGCGGGTCCGAATGAAGGAGTGTATTTCCCGAAGTTCGTTCCGCATACGTTCACTATTCTCACTCCGTATTTGCGGATGCTGATTTTGATGTCGCCTGGTGGATTCGAAGGATACTTCCGCGATATGAGCGAACCGGCCCTCTCACTTTCTCTTCCGGAACACGCGGTTAACTATGGTGCTGTGGACATGGATCGAGCAACGCTCACCGGGAGAGAGCATGGAATCTCATTTCTCACGCCGGATGAAATACGGCGACAGATGCCGCCTTTAGCGATGTCACTAGCGCTCTAGGATCGCGGCCCAGCAAATACTTGCCCTGCAACCATTGGGCAACAACAGTCAGCAGAAAGGCTAAACCCTCATGGAGAATCGCAAAACCACGTATGTTCTGGTCCACGGTGCCTGGCACGGAAGCTGGTGTTGGAAGAGCGTTCGCGCGGCGCTTCAATCTGCCGGACACAATGTATTCACTCCGACACTTACTGGCCTGGGCGAAAGATCGCACCTCAACTCTGCGGCCATCAATCTCTCGATGCATGTCGCCGATATCGTGAATCTCATTCACTGGGAAGAGCTTTCAGACGTTGTTCTCTGTGGCCACTCTTACGCTGGTTGTGTTATTGCAGGCGTCGCCGATCAAATCCCTGATCAAATTAGAGCGTTGGTTTTTTTGGATGCCTTTGTGCTCGAGAACGGAGAGTCTCTGATGGATATTCTGCCACCGGAGGTACCGCAAGCTGTACGCGAGTTTGCAAGAACTACCGGCGAAGGCTGGAAGCTGAATCCCATTCCAGCCGAGTTGTTTGGAGTTCGCGACCCGCACGACGCCGCCTGGGTTGATGCACAATGCACTCCACAGGCAATAGCGACATTTGAGGAGCGCATCAAGTTCGCAGGCAATCCCAGAGACATTCAAGATATCGCATACGTGTTTCCGGCAGAATGTCACCCAAATCTTCTGATCAGTCACGAACGCGCGAAAGCCAAGGGCTGGAAAATGCGGACCATCGATAATTCCGCTCACGAATTGATGATCACCCATCCCCGCGAATTGGCCGAGTGTCTGCTGGAATACGCTCCACCTGAGTGATCCGGAGTGCTTGAGGAGTTCTCCAAATACCTCAAAGTAAGTAAAGCTTTCGCAGGGAGCCTGAGGATTTTCATGCAGGAGAAAAGATGATGTCATCTCACGGGCATGGCAACTGCCCGGTTCACGCCGAGTTCGATCCGCTGGCGACCGAGTTCCTCGCCGATCCGTTCGCGGTGATGGCTTCGCTGCCGCGCGACATTCCTGTGTTCTACGCACCGGCAATAGACTACTACGTTGTTACACGCTACGCTGACATCAAGGCTGTGTTCCTCGATCCGGAAACGTACTCCGCAGCGGCAACCCAACTACCGCTAGTGCAACTCGTGCCAGCAGCGATGCAGATCTTGCAAGGGAGTGGTCACAGCCCTCAGCCATCAATGGCGAGCCTTGATCCACCGGCCCACACACGCCTGCGTTCACCAACCGCGCGGGCGTTTACGCCCGGACGCGTGACGCAAATGGAACCAACAATCCGGCGCATGATCAACCAACTGTTGGACGTGATCGATCCTTCGGCGCCGTTCGATCTCGTTTCCGGGCTGACTTTTCCGTTGCCCGCGACGATAATCTTCAGCTTTGTGGGAATCCCCGAACGTGACTGGCCACAACTCAAGGAGTGGTGCGGCCACCGCGCCGCGCTTGGGTTTGGACGACCCACGCCAGACGAACAAGTGCAGCACGCCACGAACATGGCCGCCTATCGGCAGTATCTGACCACGTACGTGGCCACAAAGGCCACGATGCGCGACGACGATTTTACGAGCTCCCTGCTGGCAATCCACGACGAGAACCCTAGTGATCTGACGCACGAAGAGATCAGTTCGATCCTGTACTCGCTCACATTCGCCGGCCATGAAACGACAAACTACTTGATCGACAATTTGCTTTACCGATTGCTTGAGAAGCCCGAGCGCTGGGAAACAGTGGTCGCGGATCCCGAACTGATTCCCCATGCGGTGGAGGAGACGCTGCGATACGATCCCCCCGTCCGAGTGTGGCGGCGCGCGACCAGGCGGCCCGTGACCCTTGGCGGCGTGGATGTGCCGGAAGGGGCCAAACTATTCCTTTGGCTCGCCTCATCTGGCCGTGATGGCTCAGTCTTTCCGGCACCCGAAACATTCACTCTTGGCCGCTCCGATACGTCTAAATCGCTCGCCTTCGGCCTCGGCATTCACTATTGCCCGGGCGCAGCGCTTGCGAAACTGGAGGCGGGTCTCGCATTGGAGGTGTTAACGCGTCGTTTTCCTCGTCTACGGCTTGTTGATGGCCAGGAACTCGCGTTTCACCCAAACATCTCTTTCCGAGGACCGCAGTCACTATGGGTCAAGGCGACAGAACACTTTGAGATGCCATGAGAACGGACTGATCAGACACCGACCATGGCCAAGTGGTCTTCGAGATCGGTTGATTACTTCAATGATTTGAAATTCACTCGCCCGAAGCGAAATAGTGTCCGGGTAAATTCACGCAAACACAGCTGCGTGGCCGCGACGCCTGAACCGCAGCCCAATGTTCTTTCATCGGATGGATTGCTGCATGATTCCCTACTTAGGAGAAGACTTTGTCAGGGCCCTGCTTGGACTTGACGCTTGCGATGGGGCCGCAGAGGCACAACTCGACCTGGATGATGCAAAACCGCTAGTGACGCCAGCGAAGATGAAAGCTCAATCGGCAGACACTGATATCAACCCTTGCTGCTTTCTGCACTCTGGCACCTTCTTAATCACGCCCCATGACTCAACAAAACGAGAGACGCTCAGCACTCCTCTCCGAGGTCGCTCTGTCGTGTTTCCATTATGGTATCGTCTTGTTCATTGGCTCAACAAGCACAGCGGGCCGGGAGAACGCTGAAGTGCGGCGGTTTCAACTGACGTGGGCCACAACTCTCCGCTTCTCCCGGAATAGTTGATTGGCTGGAATATTAGTGCGATTTAAGTGTCTTAATCGCAGTAACGAATCCCTATCGGTTTCATCGAACCGAGGAGCGAACTATGGCAGCGACACATGTGCCTCTCACAAAGCAAACACTCTTCCATGATGGATTTCTTGAGGATCCTTATCCAACGTATCGAAAGTTTCTCGAGGCAGGCAGAATTCACAAGCTCGACTGGGGCGGCCGCAATCTATGGACTGTTTTCTATTATGACGACTGCCTCGCGGCGCTGAAAGACCAGAGGCTTTCTGCCAGGCGAATGGCAGCTGTCCTCGCATCACTGCCCGAGGAAGAACGAGCCCACTTTTTTGAATTGCAACTCTGCCGCTTTTCGCGTTGCACGCTTCCTTGCTGATACCGTGTTCGCCTATTCATCAGCTTTCGAAGACGGGAATGCTCGGGAGCGTCCATGAAAAGGAGCCAGAGCCCCATTACGTGCAACCGAGCAGTTCAGCCTCAAGCGGTAGTGATACAGGTGTACGAGAGGGCGACTATTCGCCGATTTGGCGTCAAACGCTAAAGAATTTGGCGGCTCCCGGTGTCCGACGCCTTCTGAATCGCGTCAAGCAACTGGTGGCGATTGACAGCCACATCGAAGTCTGGGCTGACGGACTTTCCTTCGCGAATGCCTTCAGCCATCCGCCGGTACAGCTGCGCTACGTTGAAAGGAAGCCCTGCCGGGACGGCGGGGGGGATCCAGCGATAGCGCTCCGGTATCGAGAGATCTGCGAGCGGTTTGCCAGCCTGCGCTCCTCGCACAGTGAACTCTGAGACCTGAATGTAAGTCGCCTGGCTAGGGTCGGCAGGCACGATAGCCAGGACGCCCTCGGTGCCGTGGATCTCGAACAGGAACCCCGTCCCGTTGGCGGTGCCGCCTTTGAGGTGGACCGATGCGACTGCACCGCTTTGGAGGATGCCGCTTACGAGCACCTGGTCAGGGGCGGTCATCTGGATCATCTCGCCCGTCTCGACGATCTTAACCTGTTGGCGCTGATTCGCCACGACACTGGACAGCTCTTTGAACTCCCCAAGGCAGTAGCACAGCGCGTCAATTGAGTGTCCCCCGGGGCTGCTCATTAGAGTATTGCCGCTCGAGCGATCCGCCATATAGGCCCAGTCACGCGTAAATTCGGTGCCCCATGTTGGCGTCGTTATGATCAACGTGCAGGAAAGCACCTTGCCAACGTAGCCCTCGGCGACCAGGTCTCTGACGAGATTGAACTCGCGGGCTCCGCGGGCTTGTAGCCCCACCATATGGTGAACCCTTTTGCGGACGGCCAAATCGCGCATCTCCTGAGCCTGCTCGGTATTGGCCGCAAGCGGCCATTCGCAGTAGAGATGTTTGCCGGCATTCAAAGCAGCCAATCCCAGCTGATGGTGTGAAGGGACACGCACGCAGATCGCGACGAGGTCCACGTCTGGATGCTGAACCATTTTGTAAGGGTCGGCAAAAGCGTGGGGAATTCCGAAATGCTTGGCCGTTTCGTCCGCGCTTTCCTGGCGGCTTGTGCTGACCGCCATGATCTTAAACTCAGGAAGCGCGCTCAAGGCCGGAATGTGGGCGTCGCGCGCCCAGCCGTTGCGTACATTTGCTCCAATGATGCCAACACGGATTTTTTCTGTCGCCACGATGATTTTCCTTTGTAAGCGTGACCCGGAGGTCATCTTTCCAAAGAGTATCCCTGATATACCTAGTATGGATACGCACCTGAAGCGCACTAGGTGGAACGGAGGTGACTACATGGGCAAATCTGTCGGTACGAGTATTCGCATGGATCGAGTACTGTTGGATCAGATCACCGGGCAATGGGATCTGCTGATTCTAAGCGCATTGTGTGACCACGAGGGAAGAGCTCGCTTCAACGTCTTAAAGCGAAGTGTGCCGGGTATATCGCAAAAGATGCTCACGCAGTGCTTGCGACAGCTTGAACGAAGCGGCTTGGTGGCGCGTCTTGTCCTTACCGAGTCTCCGGTGGGTGTCGAATACTCCCTCACTAAACTCGGCGAGACGCTGCACGCTCCTGTTGCAGCTCTTTGTCAATGGACAAGTAAGCACTCTGCCGCTGTGCTGGACGCCCAGAAGTCCTTCGATGCTAAGAAGGTCACCCACAAATCGAACCCTGGCGGGTAGCGGCACCATAATCTTCTTCGCAATTGTCATTTGACGGGAACTTCTCCTGCCTTCACCTTTTCATCTGCTTCACTAATGGAAGGTATAGATACTGTCCTTATTTCTGATCCAGAGTTCCAGGGGCCAGTTGCTCAATCCATTCCGCCATCGATTTCTTCGGCTCGCCCATCGCCGCATTCGACACCTCCGCCCACGCTTCCCACGTCTCCAGCCGCTCCGCATATGCGGCGCGGGCCCTGGGCAGAATAGAAGTGCCCAGGCCAAGTCGCAGGGGCGGATTTTCCGCGTCCACGAGCTTCAGGATGGCTTCTGTCGTCGCCTCTGGATCGCCCTGTTCAACATTCGACAGGTGCGTCAGAAACTGCTTCCGGAACTCCGCGTATGGCTCCAGAACATCCGCGACCTGTGCGGACTTTCCGAAGTCGGTTGCGTAGGCTCCGGGTTCAACAAGTGTCACCTTCAACCCGAACGCCTTCACCTCCTGCGCGAGGGATTCGTGGAGCGCTTCAACTGCCCATTTCGTGGCGCAATAGAAGCCTATGAGTGGCAATGCCGTTATCCCAAGCCCGCTCGAGACACCGAGAATGTGACCGCTCCCTTGTTTCCGCAGCAAAGGCACAGCTGCTCGGAGTACTCGCACCATGCCCAGGTAGTTTGCATCGAAGACACCGCGGATCTGCTCGTCGCTTGCTTCCTCTGTTGCCGCGAACAAACTTGCGCCGGCGTTGTTGACAAGGACGTCCAGCCTGCCGAAGTGCGCGAATGCCCGATGAACCACTTCATCCACCTGCGCGGAATCAGTGACGTCGAGCGCGAGAGGCAGCACCGCATCGCCGAAACGTTCCGCGAGATCGGCGACATCTTGCAGTTTGCGCGCGGTCGCTGTCACCTGGTCACCGCGTTTAAGAGCACCCTCCGCCCAAATGCGGCCGAAACCGCGCGAGGCGCCGGTGATAAACCATGTCTTTTTCATGTAGATTCCTCCGTGATTGTGGGGTTAATTTCAGACCTCGGAATAACGCATATTCCCGAGATCGGCCAGAAGCGAGGGGCCGGTGGGGTTCCATCCGAGCTTTGCGCGAGTCTGCACACTGGAGCTGTGGGCGTCCCTCCCTGCGAAGAACCCGAGGAAGCCGAAATGCTCCTGGGCCTGCTCCTTCGCAATGGAAACGACCGGCACATTCAGGCCGCGGCCGATAGCCGTAGCAATGTCTTTGAGCGGCACACCCTCTTCCGCAACGGCGTGGTACCGGGCTCCCGTAGTGCCTTTCTCCAACGCGAACAGGTAGAGCCGGGCGACATCCGACACGTGCGCGGCGGGCCAGCGGTTGTGACCGTCGCCGATGTACGCCGAGACTCCTTTTGCGCGCGTAACCGCGATCAGTGGAGTGATGAGGCCCTGCTTCACGGCGTCGTGCACCTGCGGCAGGCGCATCACAGATGCGTGGACTCCGCGCTCCATCAGTGCAACCGCCGTCGCCTCCGATACACGAGGAAGGGATGGAGAAGAAGCAAGCGGCGGATCATCCTCGGTCGCGGCGCGGCCCTGCGCCACTCCGACTCCGGAACTGACGATGAACGGACGGCTTGAACCCTGGAGCACGGAGCCGATCGTCTCGATGGCGCGCTTGTCCAGCTCGCAGCTCTCCGCAAACTTCGACCAGTCATGCCGGAAGGCGGTGTGGATCACTGCATCCGTCGCCGCTGCTCCGCTGCACAGGCTTTCCAGGTCCTCCAGATCGCCTCGATGCGCCTCGGCGCCCGCAGCTTCAAGCCACTTTGCGCCGGCGTCCGATCGCGTCATTCCAAGTACGTGATGGCCGGCGCCGACAAGTTCCTTCACGACGGCGGAACCGATGAATCCGGTAGCGCCGGTAACGAATACACGCATATGTTTCTCCTTGATCTCATTCGAGCTAGGATTAACGGAGGGCTGCCGCTAAACTAAAACGGAGGCTGCCTCCACATGACTAGATAACCGGAGGTAGCCTCCGGTTGCAAGGAATTTTTCAGATGAAGAAGAAGCGACCCACGCCCGTCCGCAAACCGCGCACCGACGCGTTACGGAATCGCGAGCGAATTCTGGAGGCCGCGAAGGCAGCTTTCACCCGCCACGGCGCCAGTGCCAGCCTGGAAGAAATCGCGAAGCAGGCAGGCGTTGGAGCAGGTACCTTGTATCGCCATTTCCCCACGCGAGATGTGTTGATCGAGGGTGTTTACCGGAACGAAGTGGAGAAACTGACGGCGGCCGCATCCCGCTTCGCCGAGACCCTGTCTCCGATCGAAGCGCTTCGCGCCTGGATGCTGCTGCTGGTCGATTACATCGCGGCCAAGCACATCATTGCGCCCGCTCTCAATAGCGTGGTCGGAGGCCCGTTTCGGCTCTATGAAGGTTCACGCACCACCATCCAGGGCGCGCTTGATGAACTGGTCAAGCGCGCTAAGAAGAGTGGCGATCTGCGGAGAGATCTCGATGGATCCGACCTGCTTCGAGCCCTGATCGGCGCATCGCATGTGGGCTCCGGCGCTGACTGGCAGCCAAGCGCCAGGAGACTAGTAGACATACTCATCGCAGGCTCGCGCCCGCTCAAATAGACCGCGTCTCGCAGCACACGATCTCTGGCAGCTGTCACGCAGGAGGCCGCGGGTTCGAGTCCCGTCGCTCCCGCCAGCATTTCAAACCTAGGATGAAGGTTCTGCGGCTTAACGAGCAAGGGTCGTTGCGTGACTCGGCGATTTTGCGATCTCTGAGATTGCACGACTCAATTCTGTGTCATTCCGCAGACAGACTCTGTCCCCGTCGGCGCCCGACCACGCGCATGCCTCTCCGAGATCCAGGTGGTTCCTCGTTATCCCTTGTTCCATCGTGCAAGCTTTGGAATCTTGCGTGACAAGAGCCACGCGGCAATCCCAGGAATGCGAGCCTCGCGAAGTTTTCCTCGCACTCGTTGCCGCATCTCACTCGCCGAAATATGGGGCTGAGTGAAGGTTCCAGCTTCGTAGCAGTGAGAACAGTACATCAAACTCTTTGAGCCGTCGGCATTCGTCCCTCCCCCTTTTTCGTCCCGGCGCATGGGCATTCCACAGGACTGACAGTCCTTATAAGACCTAGCGGTTTCAGCCATCGGCGCATCCTTTCTGATTATGATTGCACGTTATAGCAATTGAGCATAGGATTGCAACGATAGAATGGCGACATCGAGCCGAGCCACGATTATGGGCATTATGGTACTTGCCGGTCGGGAATTGACTGCCGGGCAATTAATCGCGCTTGCGGCTCCAGTTGGGTTGTCGGCAACCAACGTGAAGAGCCACGTGAGTCGGATGGTCTCTGAGGGCGCTCTCGAACGGGAAGGTTCGGCTCGCTTGGCGAAGTACCGGATGTCGTCAGAGCAAGCGCTCCAGATCGAGGCCCTCCGAGCTCGTTTGGACACAAAACCGAAGCAAGCCTGGGACGGAAGCTGGCTGATGTTAACGCTCCAACTTCCCAGGAGCCGTGTAGATCGAGATTGGCTGAGGGCATCTCTATGGTTTGATGGATTTCGGCCCGTGGCGCCGAAAACGTTTTTGCGCCCGGCTTGGCCGCTTCCATGGGCGGAAGAGCAGGCTCGGCAGCTTTCAGCTCGGACTTCGGGCTTTTGTGTGCGCGGTGTGACGATCGCGGCCCCCACGGAACTCGGGTGCCTTTACGATCTGCGTAGACTAGACTCCCAAGCGAGGCGCTTGGCTGCTTGGATTCACAAGAGGAATATATCCTCGATGTCACCTCGCGCGCTCTTCGCCGAGCGAATCAAGGTCGGGGGACAGGTAGTGCAATTAATAGGACATGATCCGCGGTTGCCTCCGTCCGTGTGGGGGCAGCGGCGCGGACTCAATGATCTCGTGGATGCATTTCTCAAGTTCGACAAGCGTGTAGCGGGACAGGCGCAGAACTTTGTTGAAGAGATAACCGGTGCCGGGGCTGCCCTTGGCTCCATAAGGGAATCATGACTAAGCCTGAGAAAGCCTTGACTTCCGCCAGCCGGACGGTGCTGCAGCTTCATCACTACTTGTTAACAGCAATTCACCCGCTGGGGCTCTTCGATGAGGAGGTGAAGAAGACGTCGGTGCATCTAGTCAGGGGCTCAGCCTTCGCGGGAGTCCACTTCCGGCGCGAATTCCTCATCGTGACCGTTAAATCTGTGAAACAGATCGACTCAGAGCGCGTATTGAAGAGCGAGCAGGTCTCAAAAAATCGTTGGCACTGCGAGGTGAAAATCTCTGATGTCTCCGATATAGACGAGCAACTCATAGGATGGCTAAAAGACGCCTACGATCTGTGTACGTAAAATCTCCCTATCAGTCGCAGCCTAGCACTTACAGCATCCACTTGAGTGGTTTGCCAGTATCTCGTCGAAGCAATCCGTGCTGCCATGGGCTCTCGACTATTTGCAGGGCGGACTGTGACCTCTCCGTTGTTGCTAGCAGGGCAACTCGCTTTTCCAGCCAGCGCGGGCTGTGGAACGAGAGTTGGCGATTGCGAGCTCATCGACCAAAACTCGCTAGTGAGCTTGGCCTCTTATCAGCCCACTTCAAAATCGCATCGAGAGCCGGACAAAGTGACTGTCCCCACTCTGTGAGCCTGTAGTCGACTTTTGGCGGTACCTGGGGATAAGCAGTTCGCACGACAATCCCGTCGGCCTCCATACGCCTGAGTTGCTGCCCGAGCATCTTTTGAGTGATCGCGGGAATCGCTTTCTCCAGATCCGAGAAGCGCATTACCCTCCCGCCAAACAGATGGAACAGGATTACAAGCTTCCATCTTCCTTCCAGGAGCCGAAGTGCCGCTTCGACGTCGGCTGCAGCGGAAGTGGGAGTGTAGCGCTTCGCCATGATGTTCTCCTTAACGTACTTTTTAGTGCGTACTTCCTATTCAATCAGTATGGTGCGACACTGCTGAATGTGCAAACGCACACAAAGGTGATTTCGATGAGTCTGGATAGCATGCCCCAATCCGTCATGGCCTACCTGGCCTCCGAAGAGGCGAAGAATGCGCAGGCCCTCTCCCGTTGCTTTGCCGAAGATGGCACCGTTCATGATGAAGGTAAGGATTACCACGGACGCGCGGCGATCCAGCGATGGAAGGAGGCGGTGGACGCGAAATACCACTACGTTTTGCAGCCAATCATTGCTCAAACTGAAGGCGAGAGGACAACCGTGTTGGCGCGACTCACCGGTGACTTTCCGGGAAGCCCGGTCGACCTGAACCACATCTTCACGATTTCACACGGCGAGATTGTCTCGCTGGAGATTCACTCATGACGATGGCTTATCACTTTCCTGTTTTGAAGGACGAGTTCAAAGGCAAGCGGGTTTTGGTGACGGGCGGCACGAAGGGTATGGGAGAAGCGATGGTGCGCCGCTTTGCGTGGGGCGGAGCTTCTGTTGCAACGACTGCCCGCTCCCCGTTGCACGCTGATCAGAAACCTGCGCTGTTTGTGCAGGCGGATCTTGGAACACAGGATGGCGTGCTTGAGGTCGTCGGCCGTATCCTTCAGGAATGGGGTGGTGTGGATATTCTGGTGAATAATGTGGGCGGCTCGGAAGCTCCGAACGGGGGTTTCCAGGCACTTTCCGATGAGAATTGGCAACGAGCTTTGGAAGTGAACCTGCTCGCAGCGGTTCGGTTGGATCGCGCGTTCGTTCCGGGAATGATCGAACGTCAGTTGGGCGTAGTCATTCACATCTCTTCCATTCAGCATCGTCTGCCGCTTCATGACTCGACCCTCGCGTACGCTGCGGCAAAGGGAGCCCTGCGCACCTACAGCAAAGGGCTTGCCAACGAAGTCGGTCCCAGAGGGATCAGGGTCAACATGATTTCTCCAGGGTTTATCGAGACGTCAGGCGCTCACGGCATGATCCTTCAGCTTGCACAGAGCAGCGGCAGCAACGAGGATGACGCCCGGCAGACAATCATGAATATGATCGGTGGCATTCCCCTCGGCCGTCCGGGGCGCCCCGAAGAGGTCGCCGAACTGGTGGGTCTTCTTGCATCGGACCGTGCGGCGTCGATTCACGGCGCAGATTACGTGATCGATGGTGGAACTATGCCGACGGTATGACAGCGTCGACTTTGGAACACAGGCCGTACTGCTCATTGAGATCTGACGGTGGCTGAAACCGCTTCTCTTGCGGGCCCTGATCAGCATTGTTTGTTCTTGAAATATGGCCCGTTTCCCCAAGGGCCACTAACGCTCAGCCGCCGAAATTGTGGCGGCCCGAGAACGTCAACTGTTGTGTAATTGCCAACGCAATTACTGGAGCGAATTCCGATTTGGGCAGAGGTTCACATGGCAGAGGTCGTGGGTTTGATATGGGTTCGATAACGGTTCTCGATCGTTGCTTACAGCGCCCAAAAGAAGCGATCCGTGACGCTTGTTCTCTGTAAGTCACGACCTTCCTTTTCTCTGTCACGGCATTCTCAGGAAGTTTCGGGAATTGGCGGGCACGGAAAGGAAAGCACGGTAACGGTAGGAAGTCGATATTGCGGGGGCGTATTTCAGCTGGTTAGAACGCCTGCCTGTCACGCAGGAGGCCGCGGGTTCGAGTCCCGTCGCTCCCGGCATTATATGAGCCTATCTCTTAGAGCCTAGTTTCGATGAGGTTCGGCGAGTATTGCGGGACTCGATGCGCGATGCCTACCGGCGAGTCCAAAGCGAACTCTATACTCTGCGGGTGTGAGTCCTACCACCTTCTTGAACACCTGCCGGAATGCGCTGATATCGTGGTATCCCACCATGGAAGTGATTTCTTCGACGGTGTGAATTGAAAACTCAAGGGCCTCCTGGGCTTTTGTCACGCGAACCTGCTGAAAGTACTCGCTTGGTTTCAGTCCCGTCGCTCGATAGAATCGGCGCAGGAACGTGCGCTCACCGATTGCGGCCAGCTTTGCCAAAGCCGCAACGGTCAATTCCTCGGAATACTTGCTGTGGATCCAATGTTGGAGTTGCAAAATCTGAATGTCGCCGTGCAGAAGGTTAGGGGAAAAAGGGGTATATAAACGCTGGTCGAGTCGCGGTGGGTCGACCACGAAAAATCGCGCAGACGCCAGCATTACAGTTGGGCTCATCAACTTTTCGATCGACCGTAAGCCCAGATCGACCCAAGCCATCACGCCACCCGCGGTGAAAACGTCACCATGGTCGATGAGCAGCTTCCCTACTTCAATCTTGATCTTTGGAAACCGGTGTTCCGCACCGATCTGTGAAGCAGATATACCGCGAGGAATTGGAAGACGGCGATAAAGAGCGGCCCAGCGCATTTCCCAAGATCATGTTCAAACAGACCGATTCCGGCATCAAGCAGTTGCATGGCGCCAGCGAGTGCACCTAGGATGAGCAACGCAGACGTCGCCTGCTCGTAGATCGCCCCCAGTGCGAACAATGCTAGAGGAATTGTGCGCGCGGCCGCGTACATGGCCAATATCAATGACGCCTGCGTTGGAACGGATCCGGCAGGGAGCAGGTATTGCGGACGGATGATCGCTGCGATGGAAAAGCCGCTCGCAACCAGAACATTGAGTGCCGTGACCACCGAAGCCAGCCGAATCGCCTTTATTGTTGCCATTGATTCCTCTCTGAGTAATCCCGTCCGAGCGTAGTTGGGTTGATTTGACGATTTGTGCACGCACTTCGCCGGCGCATAGTCCGAACCCTTCGCTAATTGCGGAGCGGGATACCTGTTATGTTTCCTCCACCCATTGTCGTCAGATTGTGAGAACTACCCTTCCGAAGGGGCGGCCTTCAACGAGATAACGCAGAGCTTCAGCCGCTTCAGCCAAAGGGAACGTCTTAGCTACGATCGGTTTGATCGCACCTGATTTAAGCAGAGAGGCAGTAGATTTCCACGCGTCAGCAACGATCGCGTGCGGCTGAGAGAACATATTGAAACCACGGATGCTGGTCTGCGACACGATGAGACTTGTCACGTCAATAGTCGTCTTACGGCTTGCGGAATACCCCAGTGTTATGAGGCTTCCTCCTGGCGCGAGCGCTTTGACCGCTTCGCTCAACACCTCGCCACCGATCCCGTCGATGATGATGTCTGCGCCGTAGCCATCGGTGATACGACGTACTCCGTCAGTTAACTTTTCTGCGGAAGTATCGATGACCTCATTGAATCCGAGCGCGTTCGCCTGCTCGGCTTTTGCATGATTCGTTGTGCTCGATATGGCGTGTTTTGCTCCCAGAGCGCGAGCCAGTTGCGTCACCGCGTTGCCGACCGATCCTCCGATCGCCGGCGCCAGGACGGTTTTGCCGGGACCAAAACCAGCCAGTTTAAGAGCCACTTGCGCGGTGAGATAGGCAACCGGAATGCCGGCCGCGCTTATATCGTCGACACCATCAGGTATCAAGCAAAGATCTTCCTTCCGTACGGCAATCCACTCGCGGTAGGTTCCGTCTTCAAATGCGCCATAGGTGCCCCAGAACATCACGCGTGAGCCGGCAGGAAACTCCGCTCCGCCTCCCTCCTCCACGACGCCCGCGCCTTCGTTGCCCAAGATGAGGGGCTTCTCCGGGATGTGAAAGTCGCCGACCAGAATCGTATGGTCGAGCGGCGTGACGCCGGCAGCAGTGATTCGAACCAAGACTTTTCCGTCTGTAACAGTTGGTTTTGGAAGCTCGACGAGCTTCAACGCCTCATAACCGCTAAATCGCTCTGCTCTCATTGCAAGCATATTGGTTCTCCTTTTTTCGATGTCATTCCTGCCTAAGCCGCCCTGAGCCCTTAGGCGTTCTCGATCAACGTGGATTACTGTTATAATCCTCATTACAGGATTAGATTCGTAATCCTGATTTGGTCGCAGATTATTTTCTTGGAGATTCCGATGGGTTATTCCCAGGCACAAAAAGAGAAAACTCATAAGCGTATCGTTTCTATTGCCTCAAAGAGATTTCGCGAAAAGGGCCTCGCGGGATTCGGGATTGCGGAGTTGATGAAGGAGGCCGGCCTGACTGTCGGCGGTTTCTACAAGCACTTCAATTCGCGTGACGAACTGGTGGCCGAGGCGTTCAGCGATGCATTCGGTGTCTGGCAGCGCCAGAAGGAAGCTGCTGAATCCGGTGGGCAGCCGCTAACCTTCGCGAAGCTGATCGACGATTATGTGAGCGATGTCCACCGCAAGAATCCGGGTGCTGGCTGTGCCTTCAGCGAATTGGCCCCGGAAATCGCTCGCAGCGACAAGCGGACCCGTGCACTTACCTCCGATCAAGTCAAGGCGGATCTTGAGTTGATTGTCGGGTTGCTGCCCGGCAAGGACGAGCGTGCGGCACGGTCTAGAGCGATCTTGACTTTTAGCGCGCTGGTCGGAGCGATGTCGCTGGCCCGCGCCGTAGCGGATGAGGTGCTTTCGCGAGAAATCTTGAAAACGGTGGCAGACCTTCTGAAGAATCCCGCCTGAGAGCGACCAGCCGGCAGACTTCAGTGCAGCAGCTCTCAATCAAACAAGGCTCCTCCGCCTCTAACGGATCAAACGTGGACGGCGAGAACGGGGCAGGATCCCAACTGCATCACCCGATATGTTGTCGAACCAAACACCGCTCGATCTAGAGCCCCCCGGCCGCGCACTCCCATAGCAACCATGTCGGTTTGCTCTTCCTGGGCAAATTGAATGATCTCCCGGTATGGCTTTCCGATGCGGACCACTGTCTTAATCTTGCGGGTCTTGCGTACATCTGGCGGAATCAGTTTATCGAGTTGTTCCGTTGCTTCCGCGAGGGCCTCCTCTGTCTTGGCCAGACTTGGGATCTCCTCCAGCACGTGCAGCAGGGTAAGTTCGGCGTCGTACTCCGCTGCCCCGGAGAGTGCATAGTTCAACGCCCGTTCTGAATTCTTTGAGAAATCCGCACAAAAAAGAATTCGACTCAAGTGGTGAACGTATTGCCTCTCCTTGTTTGCCGCCATAGCGTCATGCGGCGCGTTACGCACTGCCAACACTGGGCAAGGGGCACTGCGCATCACACGGTCGGTGACAGATCCCAGCATCAGGTGGTCAAACCCCCGTCGGCCATGCGTTCCCATGACGATCAGGTCCGCTTTCTGCGTTTGCGCAAACGACAGAATAGAGTCCGGGGCCGACCCCTCGTGCACTACGAGTTCCGGCTGAATTTTATCGTGTGCGTGGTTCTTTAGGAATTGTTGCAGGTGGTCCTCGCCCGTCTCGCGAAGCACCTGGCGGAACTCCTCATACAGCCCTCCAGAAGCAGCGAAGCTGGCGGAAGGATGTCGCCACAGCTCTACAACATGCTGCACCACCAACTTTGCTTGATAGTGCTCGGCCAGGGATAGCGCATGCTCATACGCTCTCAGCGAGAACTCTGAGAAATCAACGGGGCAAAGGATGAGTCTGATTTCCAACGCCGCGCCAACGCCTTGGGAACCGCCGGTAATGAATGCCACTTTCTTCTCCAACTCAGACATAAATCTCCTTCGCTTCCGGTAAACGATGCACCTCGTCTTTGCTTCGGGAATGAGTCGCCGGACATTGGTTCTTGAAGCTCGTTAAGGTCGTGAGGCAGCATAATGGCATAATGGCTTTTCATTAGACTTGCCCTCTGCCGCCATCAACAAACAGTTCGATACCTGTGACAAAACTGGAGTCATCCGAGGCCAGAAACAACGCCGCCTTGGCAATTTCATCGGGTTCTCCCATACGTCCCATCGGGATTGTGGACACAATCCGTGCAATGGCGTCCGCAGGTTGCCCACCCACAATTGGCGTATCGGTTGGACCCGGGCTAATAACGTTTGAGCGAATATGACGATCCTTGAGATCTGACGTCCAGGTTCGGACGAACGAGCGGAGCGCGGCCTTCGTTGCACCGTAGACACCGAAGTCGGGAGTACCCTTCACGCTCCCGACTGAGCCGTTGAGAATAATCGAACCACCATCTTTCAGCAGCGGTAAGAGTTTCTGCACGGTAAACAGTGTTCCCTTGACGTTAATGTCGAAGAGCCTGTCAAAATGCTCCTCAGTGATTTTGCCGAGGGAAGCGAATTCAGCGACGCCTGCATTGGCGAAGACCACGTCGATTCTTCCCTTGGGCGTGACTGCCTCATAGAGGCGATCGAGGTCGGTTAATTTGGCAATATCTCCTTGAACGCCAGTCACGTTGCTACCAATTGTTTTCACGGCCTCGTCGAGTTCCTTTTGACGACGGCCCGTGATGAAGACGTAGGCGCCTTCCTTTACGAAGAGCTTTGCGGCAGCCAAACCTATTCCGGTTGTGCCGCCAGTAATCACCGCTATTTTCCCTTGCAGCTTCTTTGATTCCCCCATAGGTTGTCCTCTCTTCACAGCTTGGGAAGAAGTGACGTATCCCACTCTCCGCCTATTGCTTTGATCAGCAACACATTTGCTTCTAGTCGCCGTCTCATCAGGTCGATATCATTTCGCTCATTCGCAAGAGCAGTGGTCTGCGAAGTGACGACCTGCAGATAAGTGTCGACGCCACCGGAATACCGGTTCTGGAAGAGACGAAGCGAGTCTTCCGACGAGGCCGTTGTTTCGTGTTGTTGTACAGCTTCCGTGTTCAACACTCGAAGAACGACGAGATTGTCTTCTACCTGCTGAAATGAGGTCAGTACGGTTTGGCGATAGTTGGCAACAGAAGCGTCGTATCCTGCTCGCGCCGATTCTGTCGTAGCCCGTCGTCTGCCGCCGTCGAAGAGCGTTTCGGACGCGCCTGCTCCCACAGCCCAGAAGCGGCTGGGCCAATTGAACCAGTTCAAGAGAGATGAACCCTCAAGGCCTGCAGCAGCGGCCAGGTTGACAGTTGGATAGTAAGCCGCTTGCGCTATTCCAATCTGCTCATTGGCGGCTGCCATGCGCCGTTCGGCCGCAGCAATATCAGGACGGCGCTCAAGTAACTGCGCCGGCAACGTGACCGGCACTGACGGCAATTGAGGCGGCTGAACGTTGAGCGGGGTGGGCGGCAGGCTGAACGCTGCGGGTGGTTTCCCGATCAGGATCGCCACGGCATGCTCGTATTCTGCACGCTGCACCATGATGTCCGTCGCCTGGACACGCGCTGCGTCGAGTTGGGTCTGAGCCTGCGCCACGTCGGACCTTGGAGCGGCCCCTCCCTTGAATCGATTCTGCGTTAGCTCCAACGCTTTGCTGTAAGCAGCGACCGTGTCGTTGAGAAGTTGTTCCTGCGCATCGGCGCTGCGCACTTCAAAGTAGTCGTTTGCGAGTTCGGCGTGCAGGCTAAGCCGCGCGGTTTCAAGGTCTGCTGCGCTTGCCTGCGTCTCTTCCTTTGCTGCCGTGACGCTGCGGCGAATCCTTCCCCAAAAGTCGATCTCATAGGAGAGGTCCAGGGGAAGTATGAACTCACCTGAACCGTTGTTTGCGAGGCTCGACGGGAAATAGGGCTGATTGGCGGATGCCCGTATCGAAGTGATACTTGGAGAAGTTCCGATGGTCGGAGCTTCAGCGGCGCGATTGAAACGAATCGCGGTGCGGGCCTGGCGAAAGTTCGCTTCGGCGATCTTCAAGGTCTGATTGGAAGGGTCTACCTGTTCTTCCAACTCATTCAGCTTTGCATCGTCGTAGAGTTCCCACCACTTTCCGAGCAGCGGCGCGTCGTTTGGCTGGGCTTTCTTCCAGCCATCGCCCTCTTTCCAGTCGGTCGCCTCTTTGAAGTCTGGAGCCAGCGGTGCTGACGGTTTCGCATATTTGGGTCCAACCATGCACCCGACCAGAAGCAGGAGCAGGATCGCCATTCCCGCAAAGATAAGAAGATAGCGCTTCATTGCCGCTCTCCATCCTTCGGATTCTTTTCGACCTGAACCTGGGCACCGTTTGCGAGTGAGTCCGAAGGATTTACGATCACCGAGTCGCGCGCATTAAGTCCCGAAAGGACTTCCACCGTATCTCCGTAGTCCTGGCCCATGGTGATTGGAAGAAGTGCCACATGCGAGTTCCGGACCACGCCAACCCGCAACCCCTCTGAACGGAAGAGCAGCGCATTCGAGGGAATCGTCACAGCTCCTCTTTTAGCCGGGATCTTGAAATGCACAAAGGCGTAGGCTCCCGGCATGAGTTGTCCGGAGGAATTGTCGACGTCGACTTCAACGTTCAACGTTCGCGACGTAGAGTCAATTGCATTTGCGTTGCGCACCAGCGTTCCCGCGAATGTCTCTCCAGGAAAAGCGTCCAGGGTCACAGCAGCCTTGTCTCCGGTCTTTACCGAGGGAGCATAGACTTCGGGAACCGGGACGTAGATGCGCAGCTTCTGGATAGCGGAAAGATGAAAGAGCTCCTTGGGAGCCGTGGTGTCAGCTTGGATCAACGCTCCGATGTCTGTGTTGCGGGCCGTAATCACTCCGTCAACCGGTGCAACGATGCGTTCAAATGACTGGAGCTGTTCCAGGCGGTCGACATTGGCTCTGTTTGAATCCACGAGAGCCTCTTTGGAATGCAGGTCGCTCACTGCCTGGTCCGCTTCCTGATGCGAGACCGAGTCAGTCTTCAGCAGATTCTGCCAGCGGGTCGCGGTAATGTCCGCGATCTGCAGGTTCGCCTGGGCATTCTTTAGCTGAGCCTCGGCCTGTTGCAGCTGCTGATCGAGCTCCGGTGTCTCGACGACTGCAAGAAGCTGACCCTGCTTAACCCGCGCACCAATGTCCACGTACCAGTGCTTGATGTATCCGCTGGTCCTGGCATAGATCGGCGTGTCGGTGAATGCCTGCGTGTTGCCTGGCAGCTCAATCTCCTCGGCCTCTGCCCCTCCTTTTGGAAGGACTACATTGACAGAGGGAATGGCGGAGTTCGCTGCCACTTGGTGCAACGTGGCCTTAGCTTCCACGCGCGACTCAATCCCTGCAAACACGGCGTACGCAACGCACAGGATGAGAATTGTTCCGAGAATCAGCGAACGCCCCCCCCGCGAATCCGCGTGGACGCGGGCGTTGATACTGCTTGCACTTGCTTCGAATCGTTCGTTGTCATGATTGTGCCTCCGCGTTATGCGATGAATTCGTGTTCTTGCGCCCCAGAAGATTCCAGAGAGGCAGCGGGTTGGCAAGTCTTGTGAAACATTGCGAACACCGACGGGACAAATACGAGGGTCGCTACAGTGGCGCAGAACAGGCCGCCAATGACAGCGCGGCCCAGAGGCGCGTTCTGTTCGCCGCCATCGCCAAGGCCGAGCGCCATCGGCACCATGCCGATGATCATGGCAAGCGCTGTCATGATCACTGGCCTGAACCGTGTGGTGCCGGCCTCAAGCGCGGCCTTCACTGCGTCGCCATGAATCAACAGCCTATCCTTGGCGAAGGAGACGACGAGGATGCTGTTGGCCGTCGCGACTCCAACGCACATCAGCGCCCCCATCAGCGCCGGAACGCTGAGTGTGGTGTGCGTGAAAAAGAGCATGAGAACGATGCCCGCCATAGCTGCGGGCAGAGCGGTGATGATGATGAAGGGGTCCAACCATGACTGAAAGTTCACGACGATCAGCAGGTACACCAGTACGATGGCAAATCCAAGCCCCGCAACTAAGCCGATATATGACTCATGCATGGTCTCAACCTGGCCGCGCAGAGTGATGAAGGTGCCGCGCGGCAATGACTTGCGATGGGCATCGACGATGCGCTGCACGTCGCCGCTCACTGCGCCCAGGTCACGATCCTGTGGCGTCCCGTAGATATCGATCACGCGGCGGATGTTGTAGTGATTGATGACGGTGACCTCGCTGCCTCGCTTCATCGAAGCAACATCCGCAAGAATCTCCGGACTGTTCTTGGTGCCTCCAGAGATGGGAATATTCCGGATGTCCTTGACCGACTGGATTCGGTATTGCGGGGTCTGCGCAACCAGGTTGTAGTTCACGCCGTTCTTCCAGTTGACGAAGAAGTTTGGTGTGATCTGGAAGCTCCCGCTCAGCGAGTTCAACACACTCGAAGCAACGTCTCTTTCCTGGTATCCCGCCTGCAATGCCTTGGTCCTGTCCACGTCCACATCGAGCGTCGGATAGTCGAGCGGCTGTTGGATGTGAAGATCGGTCAGGCCGGACACCTGGTGCAAATCCGTCATGATCTTCTCAGCGATTTCGTGATTCGCCTGAATGTTGTTTCCTTCGACCTGAATGTCGATCGGCGCTGGCAAACCGAAATTCAGAATCTGGGTCACGATGTCCGCAGGCGGAAAATAGAAAGTAGTCCCTGGAAACTCGCGCGGAAGCTCTTGACGAAGAGCACGAACATATTTGGCCGTGGGGTGGTGGTTCTGGCGCAGCGTCACCAGCACATCGGTATCGTTGGCGCCGATCACGCCCGAAGTGGAATGCATCAGGTTATAAGGGCTGAATGGCAGGCCAATGTTGTCGAGGATGCTGTCGATTTCATCGGGAGGAATTTCTTTGCGAACTGACGCCTCTACCAAATCAGCAAGCCGTGCAGAATCCTCGATGCGCATTCCTGTCTTCGCGCGGATGTGGAGGCTGAACTGACCACTATCCGTATCTGGGAAGAAGTTCTCTCCGAGCCACGGGACCAGGAGAAATGCGCAGAGGCATAGCGCGAGAAATGCTGGAATGAAGACCTTTCGGCGCATGATCAACCGGGCCAGCAAGCGTTCCTGCGCGTTGCGGACTCTGGCGAAACCATGCTCAAATCTCCTCTGAAAGAGAACAAGAGGATTGCGCGATTCGCCCTGACCTTCAGTTAATTTGAGCATGTACATTGCGAGGGTCGGAACAATCGTTCGCGAGAAGAAGTAAGACGCGAGCATCGCGAACACCACAGCCTCTGCCAGGGGAACAAACAGGTAGCGCGCAACACCGCTCAACAGGAACAACGGCATGAAGACGATGCAGATGCAAAGCGTCGAAACCAGCGCCGGAACGGCGACCTGCTGAGAACCGTCCAAAATCGCCTGTTTGATGTTCGTTTCGTGGCCTTCCTCAAGAATGCGGTTGATGTTTTCGATCACGACGGTGGCATCGTCGACGAGTATTCCGACGGCAAGAGCAAGGCCGCCAAGCGTCATGATGTTGATGGTCTTCCCCAGAGCGCTTAGGGCGAGGATGGAGGTCAGAATGGATAGTGGGATCGAGACCGCAATGATCACCGTGCTTCGCCAACTACCGATGAAAAGCAGGATCATCAACCCTGTAAGCGCACCCGCAATCACGCCTTCGCGAACGACACCGCTGATGGCGCTGCGGACGAAAACCGACTGATCGGCCAGTGGGGTGATCTTCATCTCCGGGGGAAGTATCAATGCGGCGCGCGGGAGTAACTGTTTGATTCCCGAGACGACATTCAGAGTCGATGCTGTTCCGGCTTTAAGAATCGTGACAAGCACGCCGCGGTGGCCATCCTGACGGACGATATTGGACTGCACCGCGAACCCATCACTCACACTGGCGACTTCCCTCAAATAGATCGTGGTATTGCCGACCTGCTTGATCGGGATGTTGTTCAGCGCGTCAATGGTACGCGGGGCCACATTCATGCGAACGTCCAGTTCGCTCTCAGCCACTTTGGCTGTACCTGTAGGAAGAATCAGGTTCTGCGCATTGACCGCGTTGAGAACATCGGTCGGAGAAACTCCCTTCGCCTGCATCTGATTCTGATCCATATTGATCATTACTTGCCGCTGTTTGCCGCCATATGGATAGGGGATCACTGCGCCTGGCACGGTAATCAACTGGGGCCGCAGGAAGTTGAACCCCTGATCATTGAGGGCCTGCTCGGACATTCCCTTTCCGGAGAGCCCAAGTTGGATGATCGGTACACTGGACGCGCTGAAATTAATGATCTCCGGCGGCTGGAGGGCGGGAGGAAGAAGCCGCAGGGCATACCCGCCTGCTGCCACGACTTGAGCATTTGCTGTATCGAGGCTCGTTCCGGGCTGGAGGTAAATCTTTACCACGGAGACGCCGTTGTAGCTGGTCGATTCAATGTGCTGGACGTTATCAACGAGTGTTGTCAGAACCTTCTCGTAAGGCGTGGTCAAACGCGCCTCGATATCCTCTGGATTGAGCCCTGCGTAAGTCCACGCCACGGAGATGACGGGGATATTGATGTTTGGGAAGATGTCCGTCGGTGTGCGGAGAATCACCGCTGGGCTCAACAGGAGAATGAGCAGCGCCAGGACAATAAATGTATAAGGCCGGTTGAGAGCGAGTCTGACGATCCACATGGGCTTGTTTTCGCTTGGCGGTCCCAGAAGTAGGGATCCGCCTCGCTCCTCCTTGAGTCCTGTACCCGCGCTCCTTGGAGCCGGGTTGACTATGGAGTGATAGATTCGCCTTGTGCATACTAAGAATCATGAAACTTCTTGATACTCATTATGCAAATCGAGCATTCTATCGGGATAAACAATCACGAAAGAGGAATCTCGACTCTGCCTTGAGCATCGAAAAGAGCATGGATAAAGGGGGCAGAACTCATGAACCTCATTGACCTGGAGGCTTTCGTCTCTGTTGTGGATCACGGCTCCGTCGTAGCGGCGGCGGCGGGTCTCCACCTCACTCAGTCAGCCGTTACGCGCAGAATTCAGAATCTGGAAGACGTACTCGGCATGCCCCTACTTGACCGTAAGACCCGGCCGTTGCAGCCAACTCGCGCTGGACGGGAAACGTATGAGTTTGCAAAGCCAGTGCTGAGTTCGGTCAATGATCTGAAGGCAGGTATCTTGCATGGCGGAGAGCCGTCAGGCGATTTTCGCTTCGGCGTATCGCGGGGGCTTGGGGACCTCGCAGTCGGCTCACCCATCAGGCGTCTGCGTACGGAATTCCCAAAGGTCCAGATTCAAGCATTCGTGCAATGGTCTGTCGTGCTTTTGGACCGGCTGGCAAATCGGATTCTTGACGCCGCTGTTGTAGTTCTACCCGAGGGAATTGCGCCACCAGACTCTTTCGTGTCGGAATGCCTCGGAACGGTGCTATTCACTATTGTTGCGGGGAAAGCTAAACGGGTGTCGCAACCTTCGACATTGAGAGAGCTTGCTTCGAATGAATGGGTAGTAAACCCGATCGGATGCAGCAGCCGCCAATTGCTCGAGGCGGCGCACCGGCAGCGTGGTCTGCCATTTTCCACTGCGGTGGAAGCCGAAGGATATGATCTGCAGCTTTCCCTGATTTCCGAAGGCGTTGGCTTTGGGATGGTGATGCCACAGGTGTTCTATTCTTCGGCGCTGCGCAAACACCTGAAAGTTGTCAAGGTGAAGGACTTCTCTCCGAAGCTAAGCGTTTGGTTGTTGCATTCCCGACACCTTGGACGACTGGCCCCGGCTGCGCGTTGTGTAGGAGAAGCGGTTAAGCAGCAGTTGCAGGCGTGAAAAGCGACAGTTGCCTAGGATTTGAGACTGGCGTGCCAGATAGCCAACGTCCAATTAAAGACTTCGAAGGGCTGTCATAAAGTTGTCGATCTTGCGGTTCGACGAGGTTTTGGCAGATTTAAGGTTACTCTCGATACACAATCCGGAGAAAAAGGACAACACCATCTCGGCAATTGCGGAAGCAGCCATCTTGGGCTTTTCGGCTTCGATGTTCATGGCAAGAAGGCGCTGTAACAGCGCTCGATTCTCGGTTACAACCCCATAAGCCTCGTCCGGAAGAATAGCGAACTCTCGCATGGAGTTCACGGAAAAACATCCCTGCTGCTCGCCCTTGTTAAGAGGACCATTCTTGAGAAAACTCTCGACGTTCTTCCAGCCCGGAGGCTCCTTGGTCAGAAGTCCTCTCTTCCCCTGACTCTCAAGGTAGTGCCGCAGGCACGCTACAAAGAGATCTTCCTTGTCTCGGAACTCGGTGTACAACCCCGACTTGTTCACGCCTGTGGCTCGTTCCAGTTCCTGGAGGCTCGTGTCTGCGAACCCATACTTCCAGAAGACGCGCGTCGCCTTCTCCAGCACATCCTCTCGGCTAAAGTTTTTCGGGCGCCCCATACAGGCATTATCCGATAAAAAACTAAATAGTTCAATCTCTCTGCATCCACACCAAATCTTCATCATCGTATAGAACTGACTGGTTCATAATCGACCGACACGATCGAGCAGGATCGCAGCCGAATCGGCTTCATGAATTGTTCCGAGAATTGCAAAGGAGATTTATGTCTAAGTTGGCGAAGAAAGTCGCACTCGTTACCGGCGGGTCTCGGGGCATTGGCGCAGCGATTGCAAAGCGTCTGGCCGCCGATGGCGCAAACGTATCCATCACGTACGCGAAGGACGCCAGCGCGGCCTCCGCCGTAGTCAAAGCGATTGAACTCGCTGGCGGAAAGGCCATCGCCATCCAGGCCGACGCTGCCAGCGCCGAAGCAGTTAGGGGTGCGGTAGAAAAGACCGTCTCCACCTTCGGCCGACTCGATGTCCTTGTGAACAACGCCGGCACAGCTATTCCGAAGTCGTTCGAGGAGTCGACGCAGGAGGAGATGGATCGCGTGCTCGACATCAACGTCCGTGGCGTATTCGCCACCACGCAGGCGGCGCTGAAGCACATGAAGGATGGTGGTCGCATCATTATGGTTGGTTCGGCGGTCGGCGAGCGTGCCGTTGCGCCCGGACTTGTGCCCTACGCGGCCACAAAGGGAGCCGTCAAGATGTTCACTCAGGCGCTGTCCCGAGAGGTCGGAAGCCGGGGCATTACCGTCAACAACGTGCAGCCGGGACCGATCGACACGGATTTGAATCCCGCCTCGGGTGATTGGGCGGTACCACAGAAGGCCGCAACAGCGCTCGACCGCTATGGGCGCGTTGAGGAAATCGCCGCGATGGTGGCGTTTGTCGCCGGTCCGGAGTCCTCCTACATCACAGGGGCGAATCTGACCGTGGATGGCGGAATGAACGCCTGACTAACAACAGCAGGAGGAGACAATGCTTGAGCTCGAAAACAAAACTGCGCTTGTAACGGGCGCTTCGAGAGGAATTGGCCGAGCGACAGCGCTGGCGCTCGCCAGGGCCGGCGCACACGTCCTGGTTCACTATGGCCGGTCAAGACCGGAAGCGGAGTTGCTCGTTGTCGAAATCCGAAGGAAAGGTGGCAATGCCGATGCAATCTCAGCTGACCTGGGAACTCCAGAGGGTGCTGCGCTGCTCGCGAAACAGGTGCGCTCAATCGTCGGCGACCGATTGGATGTGCTTGTGCTCAACGCCGGAATCAGCAAGGCGGCACGCATTGCGGATTACAACGTAGAGGATTTTGACAGCCTCTTTGCCACAAACGTCCGCGGCCCGTTCTTCCTGGTGCAGCAACTCTTCCCCGTTCTGGCTGAGGGCTCAAGCATTGTTGTTATCACTTCTCTCGGAGCCCGTTCGGTCGTAGGAAAGTCTGGTCTGGAAAACCCTTCGATTCTTGCCTACGCCTCGACCAAAGGAGCACTTGAGACTCTGGTCAAGAATTGGGCCGCCATTCTCGGGCCACGCGGCATACGCGTAAACGCCGTTGCGCCCGGCGTCATCGACACCGACATGTCGAATTTCACAAAGACTGAAGCGGGGCGCGAGGTCGCGCTGGGAATCCAGGCGCTAAAGCGCCTTGGCAAACCCGAGGATGTTGCCGACGTGGTCACTTTTCTGGCATCCGACGGGGCGCGCTGGATCACCGGCGCCAGTATTCCCGTCGATGGCGGTTCGAACCTTTAACTGAAAACGTGAGGAACGCAATGAAAAGCACTTTGAGCAAAGGTAAAGAGATCAAGATTCCTGGCCCTGATCATCCCATCACAATCTCTCCAGCTGAGGGGAGGTTCGTGTCACGGTCTCCGGCAGGATCGTCGCTGAATCGACGTGAGCACTTCAGTTGGAGGAAAAGGGATATCCGCCCGTCTACTACTTGCCGCGCAGCGATGCGGACATGTCATTGTTCGTTCGGACAACGCAAACCACCTACTGTCCGTACAAGGGCGATTGCTCTTTCTACAGCATCCCTATCGGCGGAGCGAATTCAGATAATGCCGTTTGGACATACGAAGGACCGTATGAGGCAGTTGCCAGCATCGGAGGATACCTGGCGTTTTATCCCTCACGAGTCGATGCAATCGAAGTGATCTCTTAAGCACGTTCAGTCGATCGATACAGGAGTTCATGTGATGCCAAGTCAACCGCTTTTCACGCCATATCGAATGGGAGAGCTCGATCTTCCTAACCGCATCGTCATGGCGCCGCTCACTCGGATGCGTGCTCAATCGCATGATCACGTACCCACGATCTTGCAGGCGGAGTATTATGCGCAGCGTGCTTCGGCTGGACTGATCATCACCGAGGCCACCGCGATTAGCCCGGAAGGGTTTGGCTGGGCCGATACACCAGACCTCTGGACGGAGGAGCAGGTCCGCGGATGGCGACGTGTCACGGATGCCGTCCATGCAGTAGGCGGCCGCATCATTGCACAGCTCTGGCACACCGGCGCGATCTCGCATCCTGAACTGCTGGACGGCGCTCAGCCCGTGTCCGCATCGAACGTCGATCCGGGGCAGATCTCGGTCACGCCGACGGGAAGGAAGCCCACGGTAACGCCGCGGCCTCTGACGAAACAGGAGATTCGAGTTACGGTTGCGGATTTCGGACGCGCTGCGCGAAACGCGATGGAAGCCGGCTTCGATGGTGTCGAGATCCTCGCCAACTATCTCTATCTGATCTCGCAGTTTCTCAATGTCACCACCAACCTGCGTAAGGACGAATATGGCGGAAGCCTGGAAAATCGCTCCCGTTTTCTTTTCGAAGTAGTCGAGTCGGTCCTGAGCGAGGTTGATGCACAACGGGTTGGCGTCAAGATCAGCCCGATGCACGAAGGCAGCGCTTTCCAAGCCAATGACGAAACCCTACCCGTCGCCGAATACGCCATTAAGAAGCTGAGTACCTACCATCTTTCGCACTTGTTGCTCATGGGGAATACAACCGACTTCACTGGTACGCCGCTCGAGAAACTGGCCGATGATGGAATGTTTCAGCATTTCCGTCCTCTCTACAAAGGCACGCTCATCGCGAATGTGAAGATGGACCGGGATCGCGGCAATCGTCTTGTCGCGGGAGGTCTGGCAGATCTTGTAGCGTTCGGCCGTCCCTACATCGCAAGTCCCGACCTGGTCCAGAGGTTTGCGGAAAATGCTCCACTTGCTGCGGTTGATTGGGAAACCGTGTATGGCTCAGGGCCGCGCGGCTATTCCGATTACCCGACCTATCAACCATCACAACTCACACGGAGCTGAACATGCCAAAGACAACACCCGAGCAGAACAAGGCGATCGTTCTCGAAGCCTTCGATACTCTCTTCAACAAACGTGACTACGCCGCGGCAGAACGATTTTGGTCGCCGAAGTACATCCAGCACAGCGCGCATATCGCGCCGGGACGCGAAGGGCTGTTCGCACTTGTTCGTGCGACGCCAGATACCCTGCGCTACGAAAACCAACTCATCGTCGCAGAAGGCGACTACGTTATCGCCCATGGCCGGTTCACTGGGATGGGAAGGCCCGCGGCCTGGATCGCGGCCGACGTTGTCCGATTCGAAGACGGTCTTCTGGCTGAGCATTGGGATGTATTGCAGGACGAAGCCACGCGGAAAGAATCCGTGAGCGGCCTTCCCATGTTTGGCGATAGCTTCCCTGCGTAAGCCACGGACCTTCACGCATCAATCACACCACTTGTCTGGAGAAATCGGCGTATATACTAAGCCTTGGCCAGGCGCTTCACTATGAGTTCAAACCTCTAGGTGTCTACGTCACTGTGCTGGCAGCCGGGTTTGCGAACACAGCGGTGATCGAAAGGTTCGGCCTCGATCCAAAGACCATGCCGCTGAAACCGATGAGCGTCGAGGGGTGTGTATCCGAGGGCCTCACCGGTTTGCTCAAAACCGCTCCAGAATCATTCCAGGTCGAATAAACCGCATCATGATCGCTCTCGTGCCCGCTTCTCTTGCGCGGAAGCTAGAAGCGGACCTACTTGGTAGAGGGCTTGCCAGAAAGTCCGCCCCTGCAGACGCGCGGGCGGAGGCCAGATAAGTGGGCTGCGATTGGGGCGAGACATACAATAAGCAATCGAGAATCTCACCTGTTGCGAACAGGGCATTGCATTTATTGATTACATGACTGCCGCCGCAAGGTAACGGGTTGTTCCATCGCTTTGTCGATGGAAAACGGAAGTCTCAACGCGGCGGCAAACAGGAGCGCATGGAGTCCGCAGAGTAGAACAAAGGCCGCGGTAAATGCGCCGGAGAGCCCAGCGCTGGACTGTGCCATCCCCAACCTCCATCCCAGAAAGGCCGCGCAGAGGATAGTCAGATCCGGCCCGCCAAGACGCTGCACAATATTGAGCGAGGTTGTCGCCATTGGCAGGTCTTGTTTCCTCACGGAAGCGTATGCAGCCGAGATGGAGGGAATGCCGACCGCGCTGAGGCCTATCCCACGCACAAAGAGAGCACACGCAAGCACGGTGGGTACAAGTCGGTGACTTGCCAGCCAGATAAATGGCAGCGTGGTTGCGAAGGCCAGAAATGCGCCTCCAGCCGATACCTTTCGTATCCCGAACCGCTGCGTCAGGGCTCCTATCCATGGATAGGAGCAGATCATCCTCACTCCAAGCGGAGGCAGCAACCAGCCCGTCGCACTCGGTGATTGGCCACAGGCGCGGATGAGATAGATCGGAATCAGCATCTGGCCCGCGAACGAGATTCCGTTCGACATGAACTGCGTGGTGGCGGACGCAGAGAAGGTTTTTCTCTTGAATAGCTGAAGATCGATGAGCGCCTTGTCCCCTTTTCGAATGGCCATCCTGAAGAAGAGCGCAAGCAGAACGATGGAAATCAGAAGAGTCGTAAGAGCGATGCGCTCGCCCAGATGATCCGATCCGTACAGCAAGAGCACAAGTCCAGGAGAGCGCGACGGCCGTGATCTTCCAGACCAATGGGTCAAGTCCGTTGGATTCGCTGGAGGACTTAGGCAAGGGCGGCCAGAACCTCATCGGTGGAGCGAACGCGAGTGAGACGCGGGAAGATATGTTCAAAGGCGAAGTGGTGATGCTCGGCGTTCTGGCTGGAGCAGGCGTCTTCGACGAGCACAAAGGCAAAGCCGAGGCCAGTACCCTGACGCGCGGTGGACTCGACGCCTACATTGGGATCTAGCCGAGGAGCGCGCCATGGGGAGCGAGACAGGCCAGAGCCGCGACCCCCGACAACATCGCTATCACGCCCGAGAGAACTAACGGATCAAGAGGCCTCGTACCGAAAAGTATCGACTGGAAGATGCGTGTCGCCACGACTTTCATCATGAGGCCAATCCCAAGCCCGAGCAGTGCGGGCCGCAGGCTATCCAACAGCATCATCTGCAAAAGCTGATCTCGTCGCGCGCCCAACGCTATGCGGATCCCGAGTTCCGTCGTTCGCTCCGGGGTGAGGTACGACAGCGAACCGTACAATCCCACCAAGGGCAGAAGCAGCGACAAGATGGCGAAGGCAAGAACGAGGGTCGCTCTCAGGCTTGCATTTACCAAAGACCCGCCGGCCTGCATCGGCATTTCAGTCTTTGTGCCCCTCGAACAGTTTCACGACAGCAGTCATGTTCAGCTCACCCAGACCCTCGCTGATGGCTTTGCGAAAGATATTTCGGATCGCAGTGATGGCGGGAGCGTTCTCCTCCCCTCCCGCGGTATGAACCGTATAGCTGAAATCCTTTTCGATAAGTTCGATTGGAAACTGCGGAGCGAACGTCCCGCTCAACATCGAGGCAGCGATACGTCCGGCAACCATACTCCAGACCGGAGTGGACGCAACCGCATCAAAGATTTGTTTGGGACCGATGCCTTGCCGCTGAAGCATCCCGATCAGCTCGGCGATCGTGTCGACCTGGACCCCAAGCAGTGTGTTCGTCGTGAGCTTTGCAAGAGAGCCGGCCCCGATAGGCCCGACATGCAGGATGCTGGAACCGAGAACCTTCAACAGAGGCTCGGCCGCCGACAGCGCCTTGGCGTCGCCCCCAATGAGGTAAACCAGTTGTGCGGCCTCCGCCTGCGGACGGCTGCCGGACACCGGCGCATCGAGCAGTGAGATCCCCTTCGCTCTGAAGTGCTCGCTCAGTTTGCGGATCCATTCAGGGGTGAGAGTTGAACTCTCGATTGCAACGGCTCCAGGGTGCATCCCCGCGAGGGCCCCGTCGGTCGAATCAAGCCATACATTTTTCGACGCTTCATCATCGCGTACTATCGCGAAAACGAAGTCGGCACCCTCAGCCGCCTCCTTCGGAGAGGAAGCTTTCTTGGCTCCGGAGGCGACGAGCGCCTCCGGAGCAGCCGGACTCCTGTTCCACACTGTGACCGTGTGTCCTGCCTTCAAAAGGTTGGCGGCCATACGCGAGCCCATAGCTCCGAGACCGAGAAATCCTACTTTGCTCATATCGACTCCGTCCCCCGCGTGTCGCACATCACGTAGAGATCCTTTGCGTACGTTTCGGGCGTCACCATTCGACGACAACCTTTCCGAAATGGGCGCCGCTGGCCTGGTAACGGAAGGCGTCGGCCAACTGGTCGAGGGGGAAACTGCGGTCCAGGACAGGGCGTACCCCCGACTGTTCGAGCGCGGCGATATAGTCCTGCTGCTGGCGCCTGCTGCCGACCATAAGTCCTTGCAGGCGCGCCTGCTTGGCCAGTAGAGCGAGGGTCGGCACTTCACCTTGCAGCCCGGTCAGCACGCCAACCAACGAGATATGGCCCCCTACGCGTACCGCTGCGATGGATTGGGCAAGCGTGCCGGGGCCGCTAACCTCAACGACATGATCTACGCCGCCTCCCGTGAGGTCTTGCACCCGCTTCCCCCAGTCCGGGACTTGGCGATAGTTGATCACGTGGTCGGCACCGAGGGCGCGGACACGTTCCAGCTTCTCGTCAGACGACGAGGTGGCGATAACCGCCGCACCCATCATCTTCGCGATCTGCAGCGCCGCGATGGAGACGCCGCCGGTGCCTAACACCAAGACGGTGGCGCCGGTTTTGATTTGCCCGTCGCCGACCAATGCCCGCCAGGCGGCGACGCCGGCGGTGGTGATGCTTGCGGCCTCGGCGTGTCTCCAACCGCGTGGCGCGCGGGTGAAAGCCGTCGCTGCCCGGACTGCATATTGGGCGGCGAAGCCGTCGATACCATCGCCTGGCGTGCAGGCGAAACCGCCCACGTGTCCACTGGGTAGCCCATCCTGCCATTGAGGGAAGAAGAGGGAAACGACATGGTCGCCTGGCCGGAACTCTGCCACGCCTTCGCCCACCGCTTCGACCACGCCGGCGCCGTCGGACATCAATACCCGACCGTCAGCGGTCGGGTGGGGGTGACTGCCATTGGCGACCAACAGGTCGTGGTAATTGAGCGAGCTCGCGTGGAGCGCGATCCGGATCTGGCCGGGCCCGGGCTGACCAGGGTCCGAGATATCGTGGACCTCGATCCGATCCAACCCGCCAGGAGCACGAAGGATTGCAGCTTTCATTACGACCTCCCTTTGCGTGTTGCGGCGACCAGACCGTCTAGCCAATCCTGATGGCCGTTGATCATCACGTTGGGCTTCGTCTTGGCCAATTCTTGGGCTGGCTTGCCCTTCTGGGATTCCTGCGTGAGGATGCGCACCCGCCCGCTTGGGAGATCCTCGACCAGCCAGGCGTGGTAAACGTCCATGCGTGTATCGCCTTCGCCGCCCCAGCCATGCCAGCCAACGCGACCCGGCTTGCCCTCGGCCGGTGGGATATACTCCAAAACTTGCGCTTCTATCGGAAAGCCGAAGGTCTCGAAGAAGAAACGCGCGCCGTCCTCCAACTCTGGACCCTTGCCGTCGTAGAAACGGATGTTCGCTGAGTTCCAATAGTAGGTCGGCCAGAGCGGGGCCTTGCTGAGAAATGGCCAAACATCGCTGGCGCTTAGTCCCGCAACAATAGCTTCGTTTGATGCGAAGTTGTCGGTGAAGCCCGGGATGTAATCCTCGGGCCAGAAGATCTCATTCATCTAAGTAGCTCCTTTCCCAGGCTGCACTGCGCCCGGGAGATGGTGTTGGATGGTCTTTCAAAAAGCGTGCTGATTATGTCAACGCACGCTGAGTTCAGGATGGCTGGTCTGGGTGCAGGAAGGACGGGGCGGCGTAAACGGCGCAGGATGTTTCTTACCCTTCAGGCAGGCTCTTCCAGTACCAGAAAATTCGAGTCCATCACCTCATCTCGCAGCGGAATCAGCGCCTGGTACCCGGGAGAACCGTGCCAAGCTTCAATCGCCGCAGCGTCTTTGAATTTCACGATCAAGCAGGAATCAGCGCGGAACCCGCCAACGAGCGATCGGACCTTGCCGCGGGTGACAACGCTTCCCCCAGACGCCCCTAAGGTCGGTCCAGCGGCTGACGAATACTCGGGAATGCGGTTGGCATTGTTTACCTTGGCAAATGCAATCAAATAAGCGGCCATAAATATCTCCTCCTGGCTAAGGCGTCCATTCCAGTCCACTTTTCCAAAGTGGACTGGAATGATGATTGTGATGGCTTCGAAGTAGGCTTACTTGTCAAAGAACATGAAGACTGGGTCCTCGTGATAATAGTTTGCCTGGTCAGCAGCGCCCGCCCGGCCTTCCGGCGACGCTATGGCATCGAGACACGCCTGACGGCTCTCCCATCTGCCGGACCAGTACCAGAAGAATTCGCCGGCGCCGCCGTCCAACCCATGGACACGCCCATACTTATAGTCTCCAATTCCGTTAATTGCGTGCACTTTTCCGCTCAGCGGCGCATGGACTTCGCGGTAATACTTCTCGAAATGCTTAGGATCTTTGGGGGTCTTGTAGAGAACGATGAGTTCGACCATTGGTATCTCCTTTTGGTTTGGCATTCAGATAAGTTGAGCGGCAATCGCATCGACAAACTGCGGGATGTCGTAAATAAAGGGGCTCTTGATTACGCTCCCGTCGAGCACCAGAGGCTGGTCCAACACGCCTGTGCCGATTCCGAAATACCCTAACGTGGTCTTTGGAATGCGGCGTTGTGCAACCTGCGCCAAGTCTTCGATTGTGGCAGTTTTGTCGCGCCGAGCCGTTGCCATGGACCTAGATTAGAATCGCTGGACGGAGGTCGCATGTACGTCCGTGCAGTCTTTCTTGGATTTGGCTGCATCAAATGCCTAGCGGCGAGGTTGTCAAAGCAGGCTTTCGGCTATACGGTGACCCATTCGCCAGAACTGCAAGAAGGTGCAGCTCGAAGGATTTATCTGCTATGGCAAGCCTAGCGGTCGCGACGCGGCGGACATATGTCGATCGGGAGTCTCTCCATCACGCCTTGACTTCCGATCTGGTTGGCTGGACCGTTTCTGAAACGCGCGAGGCGCCTCTTCTCACGCACGTTGTGTCACATCGCCTGGGTGACATCCGCCTCGTCGAGCTATCTGGCAATCCGTTTGGAGCGGCACGCGGGCGAGCGGAGATATCGGGGGACAGCGACACGTACCTGGGAATCCTATATCAAAAATTTGGCTCGACCCTGTGTAGGAGAGGCGACGACCGCGTGATCGTCGGCCCCGGTGAAATCTGCGTCTGGCACAGCGGGCACCCAGTTTCGTTTGAGATGCCCGACAAATTCGACAAGCTGTGCATGATCGTCCCGATCACTCGGTTTGAAAGCGTGTTGTACAACGCCGAGACCTACGAGGGCTTGCACTTGCCTCGTGGCAGTAACCTGGCCACGCTCCTGGGTTCCTACTTGTCGACATTGACCGATAGCGTGACGCGGAACGACAACACGCCTTTTGACGCCATCGACGTGACGCTGGAACTGCTGGGAGCCGCATTTAGGGCACAGCGGCGATCCTCAACGATAGCGCCGCGCGATCAGCTATTTGCGCGCATCAGCGACGTTATCGAAGCCCGCCTTAATGACGTCAATCTATCGCCGACGAGGATAGCCGAAGCTAGTGGCATCTCGATTCGATATCTTTATTCGCTGTTCGGCGATCAGGGCGAGACCGTATCAGGGTGGGTGCGAAGACGACGTCTTCTGCGTTGCCGAGCCGAATTAGACGGAGCGGGTACCGAGGCCTCCATAACCGAGATCGCCTATAGGTGGGGTTTCAATGATTCCGCCCATTTCAGCCGATTGTTCAAAGCCTCTTTCGGAATGTCGCCGACACAATATCGGTCTTCGCGGCGGCTGGGCGCATCCGGCAAGTAATTGCGTTCCCGTGCGGTGAGGACTGACAACTTTAAGCAGGACGTGTTGAGCTCCTGCAAAACACTGGGCAGACGGACCGCCACCACCGCTCCGTGCTCAATGACTTATGAGCCGAGCGTGATCGTCATCGGTTCTGCACTCGCAGAACCAGCTTGTCCCCGGGAAATCCAGCGAATCCTTATCGAGGGGGTGGCCATCGAATAATTGCAGAAGATGAATACTGAGGAAAGAAGCACATCCCGCATCCTCTCTCATCGAGAGGGTAGCGTGCAGCCGATGTTCGATGCGGCCCCCATTGGGCCCCTATCTCCCTCATCATCACTACTTGTGGAGCGCCGCGACCTCGAACCGACAAGCTGGCAATCGCATCTTCACGAAGACCAGCTGCTGCATTTTTTTATGAAGCCAGCCGTGATTGGCTTTTCATTGAAAGACGCAGCCACTGTCAAGATTCCCATATCCCCTGGTCAAGCCGTGTTTTGTCCTAGAAAAGAATGGCACAACGTCAGATGGGACGAGGGGATCAGCGTACTTTCGATCAGAATACCGGACTCCGCAATAATGGATGCGGCACGTGAACGTCTCACAGAGGGGTCGCTCGAGATCGTGCCGACGGACGTGGTCACAGACGACCGGCTGACCCATTTGTTGTTTGCGCTGGATGCGGAACGAGCAAGAGGCTATTCGACAGGAAAACTGTTTGTTGATTCCATTGAAACTGCTTTGGCCAACATACTCTTAACCTCCTTCAACACCTTCACTCCGAGATCGATTCCCGGCAAAGGTGGCATGGCCCCTCACGTCCTTCGACGCGTTCTTGAGTTCATGCACGCAAACATGGACAAGCAGATCGATTTGAAAGACCTCGCTGACTGTGCGGGCCTGAGTTTATCTCATTTCTCATTGCAATTTCGTGCAAGCACAAATCAGAGTCCCCACCAATACATGCTTCGGCTCCGCATCGAGCGAAGTAAGGAACTGCTTAAAGATTTTCGCCTCTCTGTTCTCGATGTCGGATTGGAAGTCGGATTCCGCAATCAACAGCATTTCGCAACTGTCTTCAGAAACTCTGTAGGCGTGCCGCCATCCGTGTATCGCACTCAACTATAGCCCTGATCAAGGTATACCTTTGGGGCCAAGAAGAGCAGGTCGAATTCCATCAGCCGCTTCTGAACAGCGGCTGCGATATGGCGTGCGGCTCTAAGACACAGAGGCATTTTGCACGCGTCTTCCGATCCTCACGGTTACCCGACGGGAGCGACTGTTGATCGTACCGCCTCGCGAAGCCACAGATGGCGCGGATCGGTGTTGAGTCTCGGATGCCAAGCCATGAGGAAATGAAACGCGTGCAATTCTTGCGGTGCCTTCACGAGCCGCAACCTGCGATCGTTTTTGAGAGCTGGTATCATGCCGCTCGTTAGCGTAAGGACTAGTTCCGTACCTGGAAGGCATTGCATCGCCACGCCGAAGTAAGGCACCCGAATACAAGAGGTGCGTTTTGCACCGACAGCCGCCAATTGTTTGTCCGGAATTGTTTGCATCCCTTGATATGGGGAAACCACGATGTGGCTCGCGGCCAGATATTGCTTAAGTGGCAACCGGTCGCCAAAGTGACTCGCGCGCGCCACGGCGCAAATCCAATCTTCCTTGTAGAGCCTTTCGAACTGGAAGTGCGATGGCAGGAGTCCCTCATCATTGCTGAGAACAAGATCGAGCTGACCGTGTTCCACTAGCTCCGTGATGCCACTCTGCCAT
>Ga0206941_10042_pt1 | contig 35535 bp, 40 predicted proteins | sample Alteio_BWOrgHeat_9_FD_153251 | JGI IMG/M metagenome (GOLD analysis project Ga0206941, IMG submission 153251) | Enriched cells from forest soil in Barre Woods Harvard Forest LTER site, Petersham, Massachusetts, United States -... | ecosystem: Environmental > Terrestrial > Soil > Temperate forest >...
ATGGAAAAAATCAAACAAGTGATTGGCGAAGTGCATGCGAATTTTGTGCAAGCAGTGGTAGAAGGACGCAAAGGAAAATTACATGCTGATGCAGCACAATTATTCAGCGGTGATTTTTGGTCCGGTCAAACGGCTGTGCAATTAGGATTAGTCGATGATGTTGGTAATTTAATGGATGTCATGCAAAAAGAATTCCATACCGAACATTATGAAGAATATGGTAGCACTTCGTCGTTGATGCATTTTTTAGGTGGGCAATTTAGTAGTGCGTTGGATTCGGTGTCGTATTTGTATGCGGGGCTTTAGGGTATATAAATGAATCTCAAAAATTCTGGTCGTTATTGCGTTCCCTCAGATGAAGATTTTGAGCCCGATTCAAATAATGAGGTTTTGAAAAATTATCTAGGAATTAAATCCCTCGATGAAATTTCAGCAGCAGAAGAACAGGAACTTAAAAGAACCGAGCTAGAAATATTAAGTTTCGACATAAATCACAAATTCACTGCCGAAGATATTTGCAACATTCACGAATTGTGGCTTGGCGATATTTATCCAAGCGCAGGCAAATATCGATCGGTGAGTATGTCAAAAGGTGATTTTCTATTTGCTGCGCCAGCTCGAATAGAATCTTTAATGGCAGAGTTTGAAAAAAAATATTTGACGAAATATACCCCCTGTCATTTCGCTGACACTGGCACATTAGCTAATGCCTTAGGTATCGTTCATGTTGAACTAATTATTATCCATCCCTTTAGAGAGGGAAATGGGCGAACAGCACGCTTATTAGCAGACTTAATGGCCATACAAGCTAACAGACCTTCGCTGGATTTTACTATCATTGATCAATTTAAAAATAAAGAAGGATTCGAAAAGTATATAGAAGGGATTCACGCTGGATTTTCTGGGGATTATAAGCCAATAGAAAACATCTTTTGCAACTTGCTAGAACAATCTAAGCCTTCGTAATCATCTTAATTGTTTTATATATTTTCTTTTCCCCACGACGCGGTATTTCAATTTTCCCAACACGGCTAGACGCTTTTATACCTTCAACAGCGCAAGACGATCGAACAGACCTTGAGATTAACTTTTCTCTCAAAATCTCATCTTTCATGTATGGGTTTGCTTCTCGTAAAGTTTTTGTCTTCATATAACTATTATAACCGAATTAAAATTATTCTGCCTGATTCTCTTCATTCCTAACCAATTGATAATGAGCAATATTTTTAAGATATGTATCGAATTTAGCATTCTACCTGGTAACTGCTCGGCATCTGCCGAGCAGTTACGCTTTACCTTAAAAACATGTTGTTCTTACCGATTTACTACTGCCCTTGTCTTTTCGGTGCTTTCAGCTATTTGTTGATCTGGATTTGTATTTAAACCTAAGTCACTTAAAAACGCATCAATCGAGGGCTTTCTTCCTAAATAACGAGTTAGCAAATCTATTGGATCAACCGAACCGCATGGCTCAAGAATTGCTTTACGATATTGACGTCCAGCTATCGGATCTAAAAGGTTAGATTTAAATTTGCTATTAAACAAATCTGCCGCAAATGTTTCTGCGAATAAGTAGCCATAAATAACGCCATCATAGCCACTGACCAAATGACCAAAAGAGGCGGGATATGCACTTCCCTCTACATTAGGTACCTGAAGAATTTCCAACCTAAGCCTGTCAAAAAAAGTTACTACATTCAAGTTATTCAACTCTTCCTTCGACATGGAGTGAATAAGAAAATCAAAAACTGAAAGCATCAATAATCTTGTACTCTCATATCCAGCAAAAAGTTTATCGGCTGCTTCAAGTTTTTTTGCTATCTCTATCGGTAATGGTTTGCCAGATTCCGGATGAGCGGTTAGTTTTTCTAATACTTTTTCATCGAAGCACCAATACTCCAACATTTTGGAGGGGCACTCTACAAAATCTCTCTCCAGTTTAGTAAGTTGAGAAAATTCAGCTAATTTTGTATTTGCACAAATACCATGCATAAGATGACCAAATTCGTGAAAAAAAGTAACCATCTCATAAAATGTTAAACCGCCGGTTTTTCCAAAATTGCATAACATAGCCATGATAGGTGTTTTTCTATCTCCTGGAATGTTTGTAAAAGCAGATATATCAGCACCGTGCGCCAAATTCCATACTGCTGCATGTGTAAACTTGCCCTGTCGCGGATGCAAATCTAAACAAAACCGTCCAATAAGCTTTCCATCATCCGTATTCAACACATCAAAAGTGCGAACTTCATCATGCCAGGCATGCGCATTTTTTATTTCCACAAACTTGAGTCCAAGCAAATCCTGATAAATATCCAACGTTCCTGCAACTACTTTATTTGTCGGACAATAACTGCGAATTTGCTCCATATCAATATTAAAACGCTGCTCTGTAAATAGACGAGTATAAAATTGCAAATCGTAAGCAGTTAACTCAAAATTAGGATCATTTTCATGTGTTTTCGCAAATGCAGTTAAATCTGCTAAATTTTGTCTTAGCAAAGGTGCAAGCTTGTGTTGCAACTCATCAAGAAACTCTTTCACCGTTGCAGATGTCTTAGTCATTAAATCGGCTGTCACATATTCCTCATGAGAAGAAAATCCGAGCAAACTCGCTTGCTCCTGGCGTAACTGCAGAATTTCCATTAATAATGGTATATTGCTATCTTTGCATCGAGAATTAAACGCTAGATTAATCTTCTTACGAGTTTCCCTATTTTTAGCATGTTTTTGTACCGCCTCAACATCAGGATATTGCAAAGTAACTTTATATCTTGTTGCACCGTCCGCATCTGAAAACTTTTTACTAGCTAGCCATGCGGATGGCGCCCCTTCTAATTCAATCTCAGAAAATATAAATGACGTGTTAACGTCATTGATATTTTTAGAAAACTTTGCATATTTATCTGCAAGCGCTTGTTTAATAGCAATCAATCTTTGTTTAACACTGTCATCCTGCGCATTTAATCCATTACGTTCAAATTTTTGCATCAATTTTAAGAAATAGCGATTCTCTTCAGGATGTAATTGAGTTTGCTCTATTAAATAATCATCACCTTGGTAAGATTTAAGGACCTCATAAACATCTTGTCGATACATACAATCAACAAAAAATTGCTTTAATTCAGTTGTCGCTTCATTACTCTTCTTTCTAACTTCTTCATTCGGATGACAATGCTGAGAAAAGCAGCAAAGCCAAAAAGCTTTATCGGTGCAAAGTTCTGCATTTATTATTGGCTGAATAACATTTTGAAATGACAATTCATCATAACCCTTCAAGTTAGCAATTCGATCATACGTTAACGTGTATAGTTCTTTTATTTTTGAAGAAAGTGAGGTGATTTTTTCCACTGTTAACTCAGCAAAATTTTGCTGTAAGTGAAATAACTCATCCTTAAGAATCTTTAAACGATCGTCAGCTGGCGTCATAACATCCAATATTGCACGAAGCGACATTTTTTGTATCTCCATTAAATGAGCCAAAATTGTATTCTAAAATTTTAGTCAAAGATAGATGCGGAGACTGATTACCCAGTTACAACCGATTTGGCGCTGAATGTTTACCCAACAGTTTGGCGTTTTTTACTATTTTTGAAAACTCGCTATGTTGCGGGTTGATGACTAAATTAAATTCTTCTGGCACCACAACAGACGGCAACGCTAATGCCAGATATTTATGAGTGGTAAATAACTTTTCTTCTACAAAATCTCGCGTAATATCTGTTGCTGGAACAGCACTCCATTCACTTGGCAAATCATTTGGGGAGTATTTCTTAATTAGCTTAGTTGGCACTTCTATCGAGTATCGAAAATAACTAAATCCAGATACCGAAAGACCATTATGCGATAACCACTCTAATGTGCAGAGTGATATCGATTGAGAACAATATATTGCTTTTCTTCCTAAATGATTCCATCTAGCAAGGGAAAATAACCCGCCTTCACCAGAAAATATTCTTTGAATATTATTAGATTTAGCTGTCCGATACCAAATAGTCATTAAGCATACATACCATATTTGATTTGTAATAACGTCTGCTCAACAAGACGATGGCCAACTTCCGTATCTAATAAATCTATGGGCGCTTGATTACCTAAAGATGGTATGTCGCTATAAATCCAACGCCTGGCTTCTTCTTTTCCATCCAATATTTCAGATGCTTCTAAAAATACTGTGATCAATCGAATAAATTTTTCTGTCGTGTATGCATCCAACGGCTGATGATTTTTCTTTTTAGAAAAGTAAGTAGAAGAAGAAATATCCAGCCTCGCAAGAATATCTTTAACTAAAAAATTTTCGTCTGCTAAAAACGATTCGATAATATTAGTTTCAAGACCACTCCTGATCAACCCCATCTCTTTAATAGGATTCTTAAGATCATTCAGTAAGTTTTGAACGATAATAGACATAATTAACCACCTCGTTAAGTCTTATAAGTTAATTATAACTTCATTTTAGCACTTTTTCAAGTGCAGAAATGGACTTCTAGATAGTCTTTAAATTTACATTTTTTGGATGCTGGATCAATACAACAACCCGCAATATCTGAGGAGTCAGGCCTGACTTAGTCATTTAAATCAACAAGTCAGGCATGCCCCTATGTAGCCTCTTTAATGCCGATTCCGAGGCGTATGTCTATCAGAGTCTTCTGATTGTGATTCCTCTTCCTGAGAATTTTCTTCTGGCGCAGCATCTTGAACTAGCTTTGGATTCAATTGCTCTAACAGCTCTTTAAATTTCACAAGACCCTGAGTCGCTAATGTATTAATTCCCCGATAATTTTGTCCCATATAAACATCTAGATCACCATTACTAGTTTCTAAGTCTTTTGCCTTTTTAAAGATAGTGGGGTCAGCGTACAATTTAACAATTGCGCCTTTTAAATGATCATATTTAACAAGGTCGCTCCACCTGATTTTTTCACTTTTATTATGATAATGAACATAATCAGTTCGAGGTAAATGATCACAATAATTTTTATTAAATTGTTCCACTTCCATGAATTTCCCTGGGTTACAATATTCATGAACAAGATACAATGTGATTTGATACTGTGCCTTTTGAAGCATTTCTAACGCGGCATTACGACGCTCCTCACTTTTTTGTACCGGCCCATAACGAAGATTTCCATTCCATTCATTCCAGTTTACTATTACATTTTTTAATGCACTTAGCAGTATAGAAAAATCATAATGTTTGCCATATTCTGTACTCTTTGTTTCTAACTCATTTAAATGATTAGCAAGTGCCATCTTTCTGTCATCTGGCACAAGGTTTAATATTTTATCTAAAAATTCTTTTAATTCCGTAATGCGACAAGATACCTGTCCATTTTTTTTCTTTATTGATTTTAACCAGGCTAACGCCTCTTGTTTATGAAAATTATGATCAGGCACAAAAGACAACGACCAATGAAGTGTCAGCCAATACAGCATTGGCGTATCAAGCGACCAAGCTGCGTATTTTATCGGACTAACTGATTTAAATGCTCTGCTTTCACCTTTTTCATCTAAAAACCCATCTTTCAATTTACCTTCTTCGGTAAGCAAGTGCGGGTGTTTTAGTAAGATTTCTCCAGCTCGAAATGGTTCTCGCTCCAAACTCCATTGCTGCAGTTGCTTGAACATTTTATTCATGTCAGGGGAGAAAAGCGATGCATTACCAGAGGATGAAAAAACATTTACACTATTAGAATTCATTTCATTCTTTTTTGAATCAATTTTATTTTTTTCTTCTGATTCACTGCTTGATAAGTCACTATTTGATCTATTCAACATCATTATATTCCTTTTATTTGATATTAAGACAGAGGACTTATAACTGAATTATGCGACACCTGCAAGACTACCCTGTGGCTTGTAGCACACCCAAGCATTTATAATTTTGTGCGAATTCATTTAGTACAATTTTAGTAGCGAATACTGCCATAAAATCTCAATCATCTTCATGTTAATTGTTAAAGCATATAAGAGGGGTTAATTATGAGTAAAATTGCAGAAAGTCTGTTACGCGGTGCAAATCAGGCCTTAGCTCACGCACGCGGGGAAAAAACAAAAGTTAAAGTGCATAAAGTAATGGTACCAGAGCATGTGGATGTTAAATCTATTCGCTTAAAGTTACATTTAACTCGAATGGAATTTGCTAATCGTTATGGTTTTAGTGTTCGCACATTGGAAAAATGGGAGCAAGGTGTTCGCGAACCAGATAGTGCGACAAGAGCTTACCTGGTTGTTATTGATCGCAACCATAAAGCAGTTGAGGCAGCTCTTCGCTAGGTCATAAATTTTAGAGGATGATCATTTCACATACCGATTCACATCACGATGACGCACATGATGTCTGCGCACAGGAACTGTGTCTTTGTAACCAACACATGGTTGGCCGATATAGCACAGCGGGAAATGATTGGGGCGATCAGCCCAAATTGGAATAACCGTACCATCACCACTTAAATATTGTGACAGCATATTTGGCGTACCAAAAAAGTACACGCTACTGCTACCCGTTGAAGATGCATAAACTTTATCTTTCGCAGTAACATTTATATGTGAACTACCATTTGCACGCACATATGCACTTTGCGCAATTAAATCACGGCCATAAAATACGGATCCACCGGATGTTTCTACATAAAGATCATTCGCACTGCCAGCTAAACCAACTCTAGCTTTACCAGAGGCATAAACATTTAAACTGCCACTACGCACACAATAAGAATAAACACAGGTTTCATCTTTCGCAGTAATTTCGTAAATATTCACCGCGCCTCTAATACCAATCTTACCTTTGCCTTCGCTATAAATTTTAGCATTACCACCATTCGCGCCAATGATATTAATATCATTGCATCCTTGGTGTCGGATGCTGTGCAAACCAATATTACCGCTTACATTCACGCTACCTTTTTTCGTGGTTGAAATATCTAACATTGGCGAGGAAGCACCAAACACACTGATGTTACCGTCACCATTTTGATTCACGTGACGTAAATTCATATTACCAGCCAGGTAAACATTTCCTGAACCACTGGAAGAAATTTCTAAACCTGTACTACGTAATTGTCGACCTTCAATTCGTCCGCAACCTGCCTGTGTAAGACTAGCAAGATTTGCCACGCCGATACGCACAATCACTTTACATAAATTTTTAGAACTTTTATCTGCTGCGCGCACACATAAGGTATCGCCCTTCACTTCCACTGCGACTTGGCGCACTTCTTCATTCGGCCCATACAAATAAACACTATTACCATCAACCGTGCCAAATAGCTGAACTTGGAATGGACCCTCAACTCTTATTTTAGAAAAATCTGGCACGCGTACCATCATCGTACTGATGGTGGCATTAGAAGGTGCCGACATGCTTTGTTCTTCAGTAACGTTGGGATCACCGGTAAAGAACCAGCGATCCGCACCAGCCGTCCAAGTATTTGGCGCATTATGAACATAGCTTGGCCATGTTTCATTTGTTTGGTCTGTTTTTGGGTAGGGATTGCCTTTAAAAGCGCATGCAACGAGGAAAATTGAGGCGAGAGCCACCAGTCCATTTGCTATGATTCGTTTCATCGCATTCCTCATTTGCAGTAACTGATAAAAATTTACCATATTATTGATAGTCATGCACGTTTTCTTGTTTTTATGCTCTTGTGAGTGTTATTCAGTTGAAGTATATTTCGTTACCATAACAAACTAATAGTGGAGAAAAATTGTGCTATCCCACTCAAAATTTAATACTGAAAAAACCAAAACATTACACACGACGGTGGAATGGCATACACAATTAACGCCTCTATTGGTGCAACAAATTACTCAGACACATGTGGATTCGTTTCTCGATTTATATAAAGATTATTCGGAAGAACAGCTGGGACTGAAAGATCCAACAAAAAAAATCTGGCTGACTGAAATGATTGAGGCGGAATTAGAGGATATTAAAGCGGGAAAAATATTTTTAGCTACGATTAGCATTGAAAAGAATGTTGCGGGATTTGTTACGTGTCTTCCTATTACTTAGCGTCATAATAAAGCTTCAAACCATCCAATTATTAAGTTTTGGTCGCAGCCAAATGATTCTTCTAAATGGCAGGATTCAATTCGTAAAGATGTTTATATTAGCTTGCTGGCGGTTAAGCCATTTCGCGATCCTCGTACGGATGAGAAAATTCAACTTGGGCTTGGTCGTCTACTTATTGAAAGTGTTGAGGCTAGATTTTCTGGGGCGAATGCGTTAACGCTGGATACGCGATTGATAAATACTGCGGGGATTGTGTTTTATGAACATCTTGGCTTTTCTATGACTGGGCGGCGTACATTTGGTGGGGCTAATGTGAAACATTATACGGGGTGTGAGAAGTTGGTAATGAAATTCGCGCTTTGATAAATGAATACTGATATTTACCGCGGATGAAATAAAAGCAATTTCATCCGGGCTATATTTGAATTAAATACAAATACCCGTGCACGGGGAAACTATCTTGCGTGCGAATGGTAAGAGCGCGGAAAGATAAAATGTGAAAATGGTTAGAAGCGATAAGATCATCAAGATAAGTTTTATTATGCGCAAATCGACCAGTAGGTGTAAGCTGCCAATCTTTTTCATCAGTAGCTTCAACGTTAAAAATAAAATAACCAGATGGTTTTAGTGCTTGATGCGCAGCAGAAAATAATGGCGCAAGGTCGCCAATATAAACCAATGTATCGCCAGCAATAATTAAATCATATTTAGCATGCTGCTGTTGCAAAAATTCTAATGCGTCTGCCTTAACTAATTCATCGTAAATCTTTTTCTCTCGCGCAACATCAAGCATACGCTCGGATAAATCTACGCCAGCTAATGAACTAGCTGAGGCACGAAAGAATTGACCACATAATCCTGTGCCACAACCTAAATCAAGCACTTTCCATTGATACTCTGGAATTTTTAAAACATGATGCATCATGTCAAATATTTGCGTGGGCACTTTATATTGTAATGAATGCGCTAAATGCGCGTCATAATGATCTGCATAAGAATCAAATAAGGCAGAGATATACGATTGTGGCGACACTGCCACATCTTGCTTGTGCGCTAAAATAGCTAGGGTATGCCCCAGCGCTTCATTACTTGGCTGGATACGTAGCGCTTCCTTAAAATGTTTTGCCGCTGCTTCACGATTTTTTAATACTAAATAGGCAGCACCTAAATTATTATGCGCGGCAAAAAAATCAGGATCCATGTTGATTGCGCGTAAATAATAATTAATCGCCTCATCCAACGCACCTTGCTGTGCAGACAAAACACCCAAGTTATAAAGCGTTTGAACATCTGATGGGATTAATAGTAGCACTTGATGATAATATTTTTTTGCTTCATTTAACCAGCCTAGCTGCAAACAACATGCCGCCATATTTGCTAGTGCTTCTTCATATGCAGTTTGATTTTTCTGAATAACAGCAAATTGATCTAATGCGGCATTAAACTTACTTTGCCTCATCAATAAACTGCCGACTTGAAAGCGCGCGCCGGAATGAGTCGGCGCCAATTCCAATAATGCACGCCAAGTAATAAGCGCTTGATCGACAAGACCTTGCTTATTTTGTGCTAGACCTAAATTATAATATGCATCGATGAAATCAGCGCGAGATTCGATGGCACGCTGAAAAGCATCCGCTGCTTCAAGCCATTTTTGCTCAGCGAAATAAGCACAACCTAGCTTATTCCATTCACTGTGGTCTTTCATGCGTCATCGACCGTAACGCTAAACATTCGTAACAAATTTGCATAATCAAGAATATCGTAACAACATTAAGACCATAATCTGCAATGTCAGCCACAAAAATATTATCGGAGTAATGATCAAAATAATAATAGCGGGTAAAAACAAAAAACATTACATAACTAAAAGCTCGCATCCAATGCTTCACATCGTAAATAAACGTTTTTTCATAAGAGAAAAAGAAGATAATCTCTAAAACAGTACTAACAGCACATATCACTGCCGACCAAAGCCACACTGCATCAATAAAAGAATCATGTGTACACTTGGTTATCAAAGCAACTGTTCCAATTAATGCAGCCGCACCAAATATTAATGAATTGGGCGCATTCCATTCGGTAAGTAATATTTGAATATTGCGTCTAAAATAATTGTTCATTATCATGATTAAGATAAAAACATATAACAGACAAGCAACAACGATAAAACTCTCGTAAACAATGCCAGGAAGTTTGTCATCAAAAACAAAATACAACAGCCAAGCAACCGATGCCGTGCCCATTGCGCCAAGCAATAATGAAGGACTCACCACTTCTTGAAAGCGATTTCTAAAATAATTAACCAATGCACAGACTACTAAAAAAACATATTTTAGCCACAATACAAATGCAAATATTACCGTTAACAAAATGACACCGTGCCACAGCGGCGCAATTCGCCCCACCATGATGCCGGTTAATGCTGTGCTAACAATCCATGCACTTAATTCAAATCGATCTGACTGCTTACTAGTTAGGCCTTTAAAGAAAAAATTCTGCAACAAACAAAAACTGCCGTATGCCCAAATCGCCAAGATAATCACCATCGCAATTTTCATTATCATTGGATAAAGCGAATAAAACGGTAGGCACTCTGAAACATATAGCGCCAAGGTCATTACCACGCTGCCGCTTAATGCTGTTGCTGGAAAATTTTTAAAATATCGCATCCTTTATTCCTTCTGCGCTGCTGCCGCAATTAACGATAGCAATACTTCCCTAAAATCCTTCACATCTCTAACGACTGCCGTCAGGAATATATATTCATCTGACATATCTAACAATTCTAAACTGCCAGGCACCACTCTTTGCAAAGCACCTTCTAGCGCAGTAATGTCGCTCACTAAGTCGGCATTCATGTCATTTGCTGGTCGTAGTGTTTTTTCAGCATAATGATGCATCGTTCGAGCTAGGCCACTTAATAATTCTATATTAATTTTAATACTTTCGCTTAAAAAATTAGCTAACTCGCCTTTTATCTCAATTTCGTCATAATGTAATAACCAATAATTGATAGAACAACAGATATCTGCCGCATGCTCTAAGTGTATTAGGAAATAGCGAAACCCTGAACGCAAGCCAGGACTAAAGCCTGAATGGTAAACCCAAGTTGGATAATGACTCTTTGAAGAATAAATGGAATTTAGGATTTCTTTTTCAACTTGTTGCAATTCATCTGTTGCAATACGCTCTGGCTCATTAAATTTATCTATTAGTGTTTGTTGATAATCCGACAAGACTTCAATTGCAGGAATAACACCCGCACAAAAATCTTGGGGTTGCTTCGATGGAAAAAATAACCAACTAACGAAGAAAACAACGACAACAGCAATCGCTGCGTAAGCGTATCCATAAATTAACAATAGAATAATCCCAATGACGGCGATAAGCGTTCTACGCGCTGGCGGTACATTGAGACGCAAAACAAGCCTCCTTAAGTACTTTTAAACTAGCAATAAATAGTAAAAATGCTAAAGGTTCTTTAGCTGTTACAGCCAAAACATTTTGATAAATATTTTCAAAAGCTGAAATAGCGGATGATAAAGCATCTTCATTCTTTTTTAGTGTCAGCGATAGCTTTAGTGTATTAGCTAATACGACCATCTCATTATGACAAACTTGAAAAACGGATTTATCTTTCACGCGCCAACGTAACAAACCACAATCTAGTAAGCCGTTAAAGATGCGTTGCTGTTGAGGAGGGAGTGGGATGCATTTGGCTTTGCTTGTGTGAATACGGTGTTCGTAAAGATAAAGATTGTCTTCGTAATTTGACTGGAGGAAACAGGCGAAGATGTCGCTGGTTAGGTTTTGTAGTTGTTTGTGATCCTTCACGCTAGCTCCCTGAGCAATATCCCCGGCTTAATGCAGCTATATATTTTTTCCGGCTGCGCCGGGGGCAGCATTAATCCGGGCTACACCTTATTCGTCGCGGCGCTTTTTGACGTCTTTCCAATAAGCTTTCTTGAGCAAATAAGTCATGATGATCAAGATAGAAAGATAACCTAACACCCATAATCCAATACTACGTTGCTGTTCATGGAAAGGTTCCGATGCGTAAGCTAAGAAATTTACTAAATCTGTCATCGCATCATCGAACTGTCCGGGCGCCATGCTTCCTTGCGCGGTGAGATTCACCAAGTCATACCAATAAATCGTATGATTAATCACACCTGAATCGATATTATCAGTCATTAAGGTTTGTTCGCCTTGGTATGCGGTAATAATTCCCGCCATCCCAGTGTTTGGCACTAACAAATTATTCACGCCGGTTGGACGTGATGGATCTTTATAGAAGCTATGCAAGTAGGTATAAATCCAATCGACACCGCGCACGCTCGCTTCGAGGGATAAATCTGGCGGCGTAACACCATTCGGCCAAGTTTTAATATTGATTGGCATTTTATCAATAGTAATACCCGCATCTTGCGCAACTTTGTTGTAACGCAAATACACCATGGTGTGACAACTCATGCAAGTGGTTGCAAAGAATTTAGCACCACGCTTGATAGATTCCATATCTGAGCGATCAATCGACACGGTTGATAAAGCAATTTCCTCAACAGGTGGCAATCCTTCCGCCCAAACTTGAGTAGCAAATGAAACCAGTAATATCGCAATAATTTGACGTAGCATTAGTCTGTAACCCGTTCCGGTAATCGTTTGGTTTTTTCCATTGTGGTATAAAATGGCATCAATAAAAAGAAGCCAAAATATATTATTGTCAGAAATCGCGACATAAACGTGCGTAGTGGTGATACTGCTTCATGACCTAAATATCCCAAGCCAACAAAGCTAATAACAAATGCCGCAATTGCAATTTTGGATAATAAGCCTTTATAACGAATCGAGCGCACTGGGCTGCGATCTAACCAAGGCAAAGCAAACATAATTGCAATACCACCAGCCATTGTCATCACGCCAAATAATTTATTGGGGACGGCTCGAAGCATTGCATAGAAGGGTGTCATGTACCACACTGGTGAAATTTCTGCCGGTGTTTTCAGCGGATTGGCCAGAAGATAATTATCTGGCTCAAGGAACAAACCACCAAACTGCGGCATAAAGAACATGATGTAGCAAAACACAGCTAAGAAGACTGCCACGCCAAAAATATCTTTTACCGTGTAATAAGGATGGAATGGGATGCCATCAAGTGGAATACCATCTTTACCTTTCTTGTCTTTAATTTCGATACCATCTGGATTATTTGAACCTACTTGATGCAATGCAACCAAGTGCACAAATATCATAACGCATAACAGCAATGGAATCGCAATAACATGTAATGAGAAGAAGCGATGCAGTGTCACGCCGCTCACGTTAAAGTCGCCGCGTAACCATACTAAAATCACATCGCCAAGCCAGGGAATTGCACTAGCAAATGAAGTGATTACCGCTGCGCCCCAATAGGACATTTGACCCCAGGGTAATACGTAACCGGTAAACGCTTCAAACAGGAGCATCATGTAAATAACCATGCCAACTAGCCAAACTAATTCGCGTGGTGCTCTGTAAGAACCGTAAATTAAACCTCGATACATATGCAAATACACAACGGCAAAAAATGCTGAGGCGCCTGTGGTATGCATAAAACGCAGCAACCAGCCATACCGCACTTCACGCATAATGTGTTGCACGGAAGAAAACGCTTGATCGCCCGTTGGCACATATTCCATCACCAACCATATGCCACTAATAATTTGCGCTACAAATACCAATAATGAAAATGAACCAAAGTAGTACCAGAAATTAAAATTTCTTGGCGCATAATATTTGCTTAAATGTTTTTCCCAGAAATCGGTCCATGGATAACGCTTATCTACCCACTTCATGAGTGCATTTTTTTTAGCTTCAGTTTTTTCAGTCATTATTTTTTCTCAACTCTATTTCGTACATTAGCTAATGGAAATGGAACCTTGTATGCCGTCTGCATCTTGGCCAATTAAAATTTCTGTGTCACTGAGATACATGTGACGTGGAACTTTTAGATTGAGCGGAGCAGGTACGTCTTTATAGACCCGACCTGAAAGATCGTATTTGGAACCATGACAAGGGCAGTAAAAACCACCAAGCCATGCTGGATCGACGCTTGCTACATCAGGACGGTAAGTTGGCACACAACCTAAATGGGTGCAAATTCCAATAGCAACTAAAAATTGGGGTTTAATAGAACGATTAATATTTTTGCAATATTCAGGCTGTTGATCTTGTTCGCTCAATGGATCGCGCAAATTACTTTCTACTTTAGAAAGTGTTGCCATCATTTCTTCATCGCGTGAAATAACCCAAACTGGCATACCACGCCATGGCACCGTTAACTGTTCGCGCGGCTTTATTGCACTAATATCAATTTTCAGTGGAGCGCCAGCGGCTTCGGTATCAGCACTTGGCATCCAGTATTGAAAAAAAGGAACGGAAGCTGCAGCGAGACCAATGCCTCCTACAGCGGTTGTTGCACGACGTATGAAACAACGGCGTGACTGATCTACTTCATCCTTTGCGACCATGCGCTTCTCTACTTCTTATTTTAGATTAGGTTTTAGAGCGGCAAGTTTAATCATTTAAAAAAAAGTTCGCTAGTGTTTTTTAATGATCAAAATTCCTTACAAACACAATCAATTGATCTATTAATGATGCGACCACCCTGTTTCGGTCTAAATATTTTCCACTAATTAATTGCATTGATGTCCAAGGCTGCGAAATGCGGTTGCTTTCGTCTGACATTAAATTCACATTTAGTCCAACGCCAAACACAACATGCGAGGTATTATCTGCGCCGGGTTGCACTTCAATTAATATTCCGGCTAATTTTTTTCCTTCAAATAACACATCGTTTGGCCATTTGAGTGTTAATCCTTTATCGATGCCGAATTTATTTAGCGTATCGCAAACCGCTTCGCCAATTTTTATACTCAATTCACCAATTTCATTCATTGGCTTTTGTAGCGTGGTGCGATAGGAAAGATAAATATTTTCGCCGTGTGGGGAGTGCCACTTGCGGCCTAATTGCCCTTTGCCTTTGGTTTGATGCTCGGCGAGGCAAATGCAGTTATTTTTTTTGTGCGTTAGTAAATAATCGTTTGTGGAATCGATGGTGTCGAATAATTCGATGTCGATTTGTTCGGTTAAGAGGGATTTTATAACAGAAATATTTAACAGAGTCATAAAACGTCCTTCGAGACGTCCTTCGAGACGGCGCTGCGCGCCTCCTCAGGACGAACGGTGACAGACATCAAAATCCCCAACTCATACAACAACCAAATAGGAATAGCCAAAATAATTTGCGACATCACATCCGGTGGCGCGAGCAGCATACCAATTATAAACGCAGCAACAATGGCATATCGACGCATTTTGATAAATTTCGCGCGTGTGACTACTTTCATCAATACTAACACCACCATCACAATGGGGATTTCAAATAACGCGCCAAATGTTAATAATAATTTCAGCGTAAAATTAAAATATTCGCCAATGTCCGGGCTCAACACGACGCCAACCGGTGCAGTACGCGCGAGGAAATGAAATAGCATGGGAAAAACCACAAAATAAGCAAACACCAACCCTAAATAAAATAATGCGGAACTAATAAATAAAAATGGCCAGATCATACGGCGCTCGTGTCCATATAATGCGGGGGATATAAACGCCCAGATTTGATGAAGCAATACCGGCATCGATACGATTAACGATAAAGTAAATGCTAAATGAAATGGCACAAAGAAAGGTGAGACAATTTGCGTCGCGATTAAGTGTTTTTCAGGCAGAAATTTTAAAAGGGGTGCCGCTAGATAAGAATAAAGATCATTCGCATAATAAACAAATACTGCAAGCACGACAAACAATGCAAACAACCAACGAATTAATCGCGATCGCAGCTCAATTAATAATCGCAAACCTTCAGCCGATAACTTATTTTCTGCTGCTTCGCTCATCGGACTTTTCAACCGCGTCTATAAAACCACTCATTTCATCTTTTACTTTGGTAAATAAACCACGCAATGATTTTGCAAATCGACCCAAAGTAATGGCCACCTCTGGCAATTGTTCTGGCTTGATCACCAGCAACGCCACTAATAAAATAACAATGATTTCGCTAATACTGAAATTCATTACTTTTTATTCTCAAGGTCTTTGACGTTATCATCTTCATTTAAGGCTTTACGAAAATTACGAATAGCGACGGCTAAATCATTCCCCACATCGCGTAAACGTTGCGTACCAAACATCATGATCAAAATAAGAAAAATAATTAGCAACGAACCAAAATTACGGATTCCCATTTCTTAACCCCCTACGCCATGCGGTGTAATCCAACCCAACCAATACATCACCATTAACAAGATAAATAAGGCAAACGATAAACTAATACGCCAAGTTAATGCCTTAACTATGCGCATCGAATTGTCCTGATCTCTCATGAGAAAATACAAAGCACTTCCGAGTGCGTACAAAATAGACAATAAGAAAAGTACGATAATAACTTTGCTTAATATCAGCATCGCTTTACAATCCTAGGCATTATTAAAAAGTGTGGTCAGTATAGTCACATATAATGAGGATTACTATCAAGATGCCCTGGAAAATTAAAAACCGCTGGCTAGCATTACTCGCCATACCTTTGTTTTGTCTATTTATTAATCTTGGCATGTGGCAATTACATCGCGCGGACGAAAAAAGCGCATTGTTAAAATCCTTTAGCCAGCGTGTGCATCAAGCCCCACTAAAAGTAGAAAATTTATTGGATCAAAAAGATTTGCGTTTTTATCGTGTGCAATTAGTGGGTACATTTGATAATCAACACACCTTTTTATTAGATAACAAAACGCACAATGGCAAAATTGGTTACGAGGTGTACACGCCATTTAACGCCACTGGATTAAACACGCCTATATTGGTAGATCGCGGTTTCATTCAGCATACCGGCAGTCGCCGCACCCTTCCTGATATTCCAAGCCTGCCCGATGAAACAACGATTGTGGGCATGTTAAACACACCGCCGCGTTTTGCCGCGCTAGGTGGCATGATTGATAATATTTCGATGCAGTGGCCACTCCGAATTGAGTATATAGATGTGCAGCAAATTGGTGATGTTTTACACAAGCCGCTCTTGTCTTATGTGCTAACACTAGATCCGAAACACGCTGCAGCCCTTGATTTGCAATGGGAAATTGTCACGATGAGCCCAGAGCGACATCAAGGTTATGCATTGCAATGGTTTGCTTTCGCGATGATGTTATTGATATTATTCGGGGCATTGAATATTAAAAGAAACCCGAGGACGTAACATTGTTCATCTCAACCAAACACCGTAACAATTATCATCTGGCGCTTTTCGCCTGTATTTTGGCATTCGTAGTCATTATGTTAGGCGCCTACACTCGCCTAACAGATGCGGGATTATCCTGCCCGGATTGGCCGCATTGTTATGGTTATCTCACCGCACCACACACATCAGAACAATTACAAGGCGCGGCGGAAAAATATCCTGCCATTCCTGTTAATGTAAAAAAAGCTTGGACCGAAATGACGCATCGTTATTTTGCTGGCACTGAAGGCATTCTCATTTTAATTTTAACCGGCTCATTTTTATTTTCGCGCAAAATAAAAAGTTCCCGCTCAGTTTTTGTTGGCTCTGCGCTATTAGGGCTGCTTGGCTTGCAAGTCACCCTCGGCATGTTAACTGTCACCGAATTATTAAAACCTGTGATTGTGTTATCCCATTTACTAACTGGTATATCTTTATTATGTTTACTTTGGTGGGCCTATTTAGATTTCTTCTTATCACGTAATGCTTTCCCAAATACCACACCTGCTAAATTTAAACCTTGGCTGTGGATAGCATTTATTATTATGGCGATGCAAATCACCTTAGGCGGCTGGGTTAGCACACATTATGCTGGTCTTGCTTGCATCGACTTTCCCTATTGTAACGGAAAAATTTTACCGACTTTATATTTTGGCCAATTTAATACGGATTTAATCACCATTCACATGTTGCATCGCATTGGTGCATTAGTGACTGGCGTCTATTTAATTTTATTAGGACACGCATTAATTCGAGAACCTAATTTACGCGCGATGGGTATTGTTATTGTTGCACTTGTTACGCTACAAATTACCTTAGGAATTTTAAATGTCATGTGGTTGCGGCCGGTGTGGCTTGCATTAACTCATCATGGTGTGGCGATTATTTTGTTGTTGACCGTTATTGCTGCATTGGTGAAGACAACCATCACTGCGGTGGATTACGGCGCAAAAGGCGCGCCTAATCCACCCTACATTAAAATGGATAACAATTATGTATAGTGTTATTCGTCAATATTTAGTTTTAACAAAATGGCGCGTCGTATTATTGATGTTACTCACCACGTGGGCGGGTATGTATTTAGCCGCACAGCAACCTATTCCCTGGTCATTATGGATATTCACAACGGTTGGCGTAGCACTTATGTCTGGATCTGCTGCTACGCTTAATCACATAATTGATTATCGTGTCGATGCAGAAATGGATCGCACCAAAAACCGGCCCTTACCTTCTGGCACGTTATCCATGCGTAATGCTTGGATATTTGCTACTACGCAAGGTGTAGTAGGATTTGCTATTTTAAATTTCGGCGTTAACACACTGACGGCTATTCTCACTTTGTTTGCGGCTATTGGTTATTCTGCTGTGTACTCTATTTATTTAAAACGCGCTACCTCACAAAATATTGTGATTGGTGGGTTATCTGGCGCCATGCCGCCTTTACTTGGCTGGACAGCAGTATCTAATCATCTCGATCCGCAAGGTTGGTTGCTGGTATTAATTATTTTTACTTGGACGCCTGCGCATTTCTGGGCGCTTTGCATTCATCGTTTTGAAGATTACAAAAAATCTTCTTACCCGATGCTACCGGTAACGCACGGCATTCCTTTCACTAAATTAAATATCGTATTTTATAGTTTATTAACGGTAGCTTGCAGCTTGCTACCTTTTGCTATCGGCATGAGTGGTCAGTTTTATTTAGTTAGCGTCATTATTTTAAATATTTTCTTAATGATGTATGCGTTAAAGCTGCAATTCTCTGTTAGCGATAATCTAATTGCACTTAAAACATTTAAATATTCGCTTATTTATTTAACGGGTTTATTTTTCGCAATATTACTCGATCATTATTTGTTACTGAATTAACAAGGTGATGCACATGAACCACACTAAAAAAGTTTCTCACAATAAAGTTCTCACCTTACTAGCATTTATTTGTGTCGCGATGATGACATCCGTCATTGTGTTTCATTTAAGTCATAAATCGACAATCAAGGCAGCGAGCGACAATAGCCTCATTTTTCCAGTCGGCCGTGACATTAAAGAATTTTCCTTAGTCAGCTCAGATGAAAAACCATTCACACAGCAAGATTTACGCCGGCATTGGACATTATTATTTTTTGGTTTTACTCACTGCCCGAATGTTTGCCCAACCACATTAGATATGTTAGGAAAAGTGTACGGACAATTACATGCAAGCTATCCTGATTTACGAATTGTATTAGTCTCGCTTGACCCTGAACGTGATAGCACCACCGCACTCGCTCACTACACCAAGCGTTTTAGTACCGATATTATTGGTGTAAGCGGGAAAATTCAGGATTTACGTAAATTACAAAGTCAGCTTGGCGTTTATTCCGAACGTAATGATGCTAACGGCTCTTACACATTGCAGCACACTTCCTCTATTATGTTAATTAACCCACAAGGTAAATGGGTAGGTATGTTTAAATATGGCATGACACCCGCTGCCTTTGTTACTGAATTTAATGCTAACATCCAGCAATTAACGAAGGCTTAATTATGATCGCGCGAATAAAAGTTTTTTTACAATGTATTTTGCCACAACATGCTATTACACGAGCAATGGGATGGTTAGCAGAAGTGCGCACGCCTTGGCTTAAAAATTACTTCATTGCCCGCTTTATAAGAAAATATCATGTGAATATGTCGGAAGCTGCAGTCGAAGATTATCGCAGCTACGAAACATTTAATGATTTTTTTATTCGTCAGCTTAAACCTAATTTGCGCCCCATCGCGCAAGAAGCTAATTGCATTGTTAGCCCAGTGGACGGAACCGTTGCTCAAATTGGCAATATTGCGCATGATCAATTATTGCAAACTAAAGGTCATTATTTTGATTTAGCTTCTTTGCTTACCGATGATCATTTAGCTCAAACATTTTTCGATGGCACTTTTGCAACATTGTATCTTGCTCCATTCAATTATCATCGTGTACACATGCCAATTGATGGCAAACTTATTCAAACCATTTATGTGCCGGGAAATTTATTTTCTGTTAATCAGCAAACCGCAGAATATATCCCGCAACTCTATAGCCGCAATGAACGTTTAATTTGTATCTTCGAATCTGCAGCAGGTCGCTTTGCTTTAATTTTTGTTGGTGCAATGATTGTTGGTAGCATTCAAACCGTTTGGATGAATGCGCCTATTCGTAGTCATGAAATATTATCTCACACCTTCTCTACCCCATTAGATTATACCAAGGGCGATGAACTCGGCTATTTTAAACTGGGTTCCACTGTGGTCTTACTATTTGAATCTAATCAAATTAATTGGGATAAAACCCTGGCATCGGACAGCATTATTCAAGTTGGACAATTAATCGGATTTTCTCATCGCAATTAAGTCTCTCTTAAGGTTAATCAGATAAAATCAGCACATCTAATGTACAACTAATGAAAGTATTAACGAGTGCTATATGATTAGAAAAATTAAAATAAGCTTAGGAAATATTATCGCCTTATGCGCGATGACATTTATCGCTTACTACATCCTAGTTTGCGATAATATGTTTCATTGTTCTGTGTCTGCCATCATTAACTGGTCGCATCAACTATCAAAAGAAGTGCACCTTGTTGTGTTGGCTGCTATCCCTGTGTATATTGCGGTCATTATCTTTGGTACTGCTTTATTCGGCATCTACCTCGGATCAGTCCTCCAAGGTGTTATCAAATCCCTCGAGCCAAATGGCTAAGATATAAGCCATTATAGCTGTAAGATATTAACTCAGATGATCGTAGGATATTTGCCTAATATTTTTTCTGTTTTTTGTAATATTATATAAAATTCATATAGTTATCTATAATCACCCCCAACTCCCTCTCCGCAGGTAAAAGAAAAATATTGTGCCCATTTTCAACCATTTGCTACTCTAGAAATTAGCACGGATGATTACAGGGATGGGTATCAGGGAATTGATACATTAAACATGGATGATCCTGCTAAGGATTCAGCGGAATGGGCCAGGATGCCTGGGTAGGCAAAAAGGGGCGGCTTAAGGATTAAGCCGCCCCTTTTGCTTTCTAAAATCTGACCCTCTAGTTACGCCACTTCTTTCTGTTTTTCGAAACGCTTCGCGCTGGCATTGATTTCGATGCGGGCGGATTCGACGCCTTCCCAACCATCAACTTTAACCCACTTACCTTTTTCTAAATCTTTGTAATGCGTGAAGAAATGCTCGATGGCATTCAATAAGTCTTGGCCTAAGTCTTCTGGCTTCATTACATCTTTATAACGTGGGGTGAGCTTGTCGGCTGGCACGGCGAGAATCTTGGCATCTTTGCCGGATTCATCTGTCATGCGCAACATACCAACTGGGCGGCAGCGAATGACAACGCCTGGGGATAACGAATAAGGGGAGACAACTAACACATCTACTGGGTCGCCATCTTCTGAAAGTGTGTGTGGCACAAAACCATATTCACAGGGGTATACCATCGAGGTGCCTAAGAATCGATCAACCATTACCATGCTGCTGTCTTTATCAAACTCATATTTGATAGGGCTGCTATTTGATGGAATTTCGATCACAACGTTGATATCGTCTGGTAATTGTTTACCGGCCTGTAAATTTTCTAAACCCATTTGTTTATCCTCTTTATTAAATTGTCTACTAGTGTAACTTCCAGCGGCATTTTTGCAAGCAGCGGTGTAAAATGCATGGGGTCAGGCTTGCACAATTGTATTTTTAAAAGGGTCAAAAAATGCAATTGTGCAAGCCTGACCCCCAAAGATAGGAGCAGCTGATGGATTGTTTATTCTGCAAAATAGCAAAAGGTGAAATACCGGCGAAAATCGTTTATAGCGATGATTACACCATTGCTTTCAACGACATCAATCCTCAAGCGCCGCATCATATCGTTATTATTCCACGCAAACATATTGCAACCATGAACGACCTACAGGAAGGTGATGCAGAATTAGTGGGTCACATGACGCAAACCGCAGCTATTCTGGCTAAGCAATTAAATATTGCAGATGAAGGTTATCGCTTCGTAATTAACTGCAATGCGGGTGCGGGACAAAGCGTGTTTCACATTCACGCACACTTATTAGGTGGTCGCCGTTTAACTTGGCCACCAGGTTAATTTTTTATTAGAGGTACTTATATGCAAGAACATTACAAAAAAATTATTGAGTCATTGGGCGAAAATCCTAATCGCCAAGGTTTGCTGGATACACCTAAACGCGCGGCGAAAGCGATGGAATTTCTCACGCATGGTTATAAACAATCGTTAGATGAGATTGTAAACGGTGCGCTGTTTGAATCTGATTCTGATGAAATGATTTTAGTGAAAAATATCGAAATGTATTCATTATGCGAACATCATTTGTTGCCGTTTATTGGCAAATGTCACGTTGCTTATATGCCGAATGGAAAAATTCTTGGTTTATCTAAAGTCGCTCGTGTTGTTGATATGCATGCGCGTCGCTTGCAGGTACAAGAAAATTTAACGCGTGCAATTGCTAACTCGATTAAAGAAGTAACCAATGCTAAAGGTGTGGGCGTGGTGATTGAAGCGCAGCATTTATGCATGATGATGCGTGGCGTGGAAAAACAAAATTCCGTCATGACAACGTCAGTAATGCTGGGATTAATGCGCGAAGATCCTCGAACGAGAGCGGAGTTTTTGAGTTTAATAGGGAGATGACATGCAGCGTCAAATTAAATTATTTTTAGTTATTATCTTTTTTGCTACTTTTACGCGTATTGCTATACCACCTTTCTTTGATCATTTAGCTAATTTTTCTGCGCTCGATGCGCTAGCGTTATTTTGCGGCGCTTATTGCAGCAGACGTTTGAACGCGATTGCCATTACACTTGTTTCGGTGTGGATTGGCGACATTATCATTACGCATTCGTTAACAGGACAATGGACGCTGTTTTATGATGGGTGTTATTGGCAGTATGCTAGCTATGCGTTGATTACGTTGATTGGTGCAGTGTGTAGCCCGTACACGCCTTTTGTGTACGGGAAGCGGATGTTAGCGAAGCATCGTTCCCGTACACAAAAGACGTGTACGGGCTACATTGCAATGCCGCTGGCGAGTGCGATTACATTTTTCGTTATCACTAATTTTGGCGTGTGGTTTAGCAGCTCAATGTACCCGCATACCGTTGATGGGCTTGTGACATGCTATATCGCTGCAATTCCGTTTTTTAAATATACGTTAATCAGCGACATATTATTTAGCGCGGTGTTGTTTGGCAGCGCAGGATTGTTATTTAAACAAACGACTATAAAAACGACGTGCCGTACTTAAGCGGCGCTATTTCTAAATGATGAGCGAGACTTTGGCCGATATCCGCAAACGTTTCGCGTTTACCAATTGAAGCACCTTTAATACCAGGACCAAACATTAACACGGGCACATATTCACGTGTGTGATCAGAACCATTACGTGTTGGATCACAACCATGATCCGCCGTAATCACTGCTACATCACCCGGTTGCATAGCGTTCTCAAATTCTGGTAACCAGCGATCAAAATCTTCTAATGCTTTTGCATAACCAACCACATCGCGTCGGTGGCCATACAACATATCGAAATCAACTAAATTAACGAATGTGATGCTATTGTCTGGTGCGGCTTTCGCTTCTTGAATAAACTTCTCACATAATTCTTTGTTACCAACAGCTTTAACTGTTTTGCTAATTCCTTTATGCGCGTAAATATCCGCAACTTTGCCAATAGCAATAACTGTTCCGCCTGCTGCTACTAAATCATCTAATAATGTGGGTGATGGTGGTGGCACGGCATAATCTCGTCGACCGCCGGTGCGGTGATAATTTCCCGGCATGCCGGTAAATGGACGTGCAATCACACGACCAATATTATAATCATCAACTAACGCACGCGTGATTTCGCATAAATCATATAAACGTTGCAATCCAAAAGATTCTTCATGCGCAGCGATTTGAAACACGCTGTCTGCGGAGGTATAGACAATTGGCTTGCCAGTTTTTTGATGTTCTTCACCTAGCTCATCAATAATGTCGGTGCCAGATGCATGCTTGTTACCTAACACACCCGGTAAATGTGCTTGACTGATTACATCGTTCAATAATGCAAGTGGAAAACACTCATTTTTTTCGGTGAAATAACCCCAATCAAAAAATACCGGCACGCCCGCCATTTCCCAATGACCACTTTGCGTGTCTTTACCATGGCTCACTTCGGATGCACAGCCATATAAGCCATCAATATGAGATGCTTTTAATCCTTCGATGGGTTTGCCTTGACTAATTTCTGCAGCACCGCCAATACCTAAACGCAATAAATTAGGAATATGTAGCGCGCCTTCACGTACGCCAGCTTTATTTGCTTTGCCTTCACGACAAAAATCAGCGATGTGACGCAAGGTATCTGCGCCCGCATCACCATAACTAGCCGCATCAGGCATTTCGCCAAGGCCAAATGAATCCAGCATGATAATAAATGCACGTGTCATGCGTTACGCCTGTGATCTGCAAAAAGTTTCTTTAATTAAAAATGAAACTACCAATGCAACAATAAATGCAATCGGCATAATTAACATCGCGTTATGAAAATCTTGCGCGGAATATACTTTCACGCCTGTCACTACATCATTTATGCTATTACGTTCCATTAACCAACCAAATAATGGCGGCACAATAAATCCGCTCGACATAATGCAAAGTGAGTCGATACTAACTGCCGTACTGGTTAAATAAATTGGATTTAATTCTGCAATAGTTGGATAAGTTAATACTTGCGAACTAGTTACAAAACCAACCAAGAAAAATAATACGATAAGTGATGTGAGCGATAAGTTTGGCACGTACATCAAAATTGCCATCACGCCTAGTGACACTATCGCGCCAATAATCATTGGCAACACGCGACGCTCGATGTGATCCGAGAACCAACCAAATCCGAGTGATCCAAAAATGACACCGACAAAAAATAATGTGGTGGCGTAAGATGCTTGTTCTGCAGTGATATGATGAACTTCAGTTAAATACATCACACCCCACAAACCACCGAGGATAAATACGGGCAAGTTCATTAATGCGGTGTAAATACCACCAAACCAGTTTTGGGGATTTAACATCGCTAACTTAATGCAACCCCACAAACCTAAATCGTGTAAATGTTGATTGTCTGCTTTTTCTTCGTCTAAATGATCGGGTGGGCGATCTTGTACAACGAAAACAGTCACGAGCAAAATGGCAATGCCAAGAAATGCATTAAGCGCCAAGGTGTAATGATAGTTACCTAAATATTCTGTCAACCAAGCAAAAGGCGTTTGCGCGATCAAGCCGCCTAACATTGCGAATGTCACCACGACACCAGTTACAAATGCCATGCGTTGTGGCGGAAACCAGCGTGAAGCCAAACGAATACAGCTTAAGAAACAAAAAGATGCGCCCATACCAACGAAGAAACGACCCATCGCCGCTACCCAATAAACCTTGGCAAAAGCGAATATAAAGGTGCCCAAGGTGCAGATACTGACTGCAAAGATCAACAGTTTACGGGTTGAGTAACGATCTAAGAGGTTGCCTGCGGGGAATAGGCAGAGGAAATTCGCATAAAAATACATAGAGAAGAATTGACCAAGCGAGACAGCGTCTAAATGATACGCTTCACGCAACTCGGCGTTGATGGTATTAAAAACGTTCATCTGTATGAATTCATAGAAGAAAAATAATGCGGCAGTTAATGTTACGACCCAGGCGAGGCGCCCGTGTTTGGTTTTTTCCTGTGGAATACTGTTTGTCATAGAGTCCATCGTCAATTCGTTAGATACGCTTTGCATATTATTTTTCTCGTCTATTTCTCATCTATGTGATGGCCACATTCTAATCGGAAGTGAGGGGAAAGCCAAGAAGCACCGGCTACAAAGAACCTTCTCCTCTTGTGGGATAATGCGGCGCGCTGCAAAAGATGGGGATAAAAACGAAGGGGGATCATATCAAGACCACACGGGCGTTACAACATCTCCGATTTTGCATGAAAATTGGAGGATAGCTTTCTTATTATATTACATAACTCGCTGTTTATAAACAATATTCTTATTAATTTGCTCTTAAGGTTAGCCTTGTATAATATTCTGAACATAATTTAAATATTACAAAACGAGGATTAACAATCATGCGTTCACATGAATCGCGCTTTAGCGTTCCTTACAATAGTCATGAAGATGAAGACACCCCTTTGTTATCTGATATAGATCAGTGGCATGAAAATGTTAGCCTTGATGAATCCTATGTGCCCGCTAAGACCAATGAAGAACCAACACTGACTGGCATCAATAATGATGTCTATGGCGTTATTTGCTCTCAATTAAATTTTCAAGAATTAGGTCGTTTAGCATCTATCTCCAAAGAATCAAATCGAAAAACAAACAAAATGCCCGTTAACAATGAATTCAAAATTTATGGCAGAATGACAGAAGCATTTAATGAAATTAAACCGCTTGAAAGAGCAGAAAAAATCCAAGAGTTTGCGACCAGCCCTACCGTCAGCCTTGCTGGAGTCGCTCTCACTATCGTCACAGGTGGACTTACTCACCCACTTCTCGTTTTTTTATCTGAACAGCTGGATAGCTTTATAAAAAAATTAGAACAAGCTAAAGATGAAGCCGATACTCAGCTTAATAAGTTTGGTGGAATGAATGACACTTATAAAAAAATAAAGCAAGCTCGCTATCTCAACTCGTCCTTCTTTCATAAAGCAGCTGAGTTCAACAGACAACAGCCGACATTTTTTACTTTTAACAATTTTCAAACAGCATGCTCTTTATTGGCTAACGATTTTCTTGTTGTTGTTACTGCTTTTCTCCCTATATTGGGATTGTTTGGACAGATGCCACAACAGCTCCTCTTCGGAAATTTTGTCAATAATTGGCAAAATCAAATTGAACAATTCAACGAACAAACGGATAAGCTCATTGAAGAAAACAAAGACCTTGTTTCAGCGTTTAAAAATTGCAAACGATAATGTGTTACGTTTGTGCCCGGTCTATACATTTTGTGTGTACGGGGAAACCATCCACATAAACCCCGTACACACAAAACGTGTACGGGCTACATTCATGCCTTAACCGCGTCTGCTTCTTTCAATTTCACATCACATATAGTTTCAACTAGCATTGCAGCGACTTCATAAGGGTTGGCATTCGCACCTGGTCGGCGGTCTTCGAGATAACCATAGCCCTTTGCTGCAACAGGTTGCGGAATACGTATCGAGGCGCCACGATGCCCAACGCCTGCCATAAATTTATCAATCGCAGCGGTTTCATGTCGACCAGTTAAACGTAATTCCAAATCAGCGCCATATACCGCAATGTGTTCTTTATGGCGCGCTTCCAACGCTTTGATAGCTTTACCAATCGCATCCATGCCGGTTTTAGGATCACGGGTTTCATTAGTTGAAAAGTTGGTATGTTTGCCCGCACCGTTCCAATCCCCTTTAACTGGTTTTGGATGTAACTTAGCTGAAATATCAAATTCTTCGCCTAAGCGATAAAGCAACCAGCGTGCCAACCATAAATGATCGCAAACAGTCACCGGATCTGCGCTTTCGCTATCAATGCCACGATAACCAATCTGGAATTCCCATTGGCCAGGCATGACTTCGGCATTAATTCCATAAATCATTAAGCCCGCATCGATACAAGCTTGCGCATGCTCATCGACTAAATGACGGCCGAATACTTCATCCGCGCCTACACCACAATAGAACGGACCTTGCGGTGCTGGGTAGCCACGATCTGGCCAACCGAGTGGCTGTTGACCCTTGAACAATGTATACTCCTGTTCAAAACCAATCCATGGGTTATGTTTTTTGCCACCTTGCTCCATCAATTGCACTAAACGATGACGCTTATTGGTTGAGTGCGGTGTTTCATCAGGATTTAACACTTCACACATTGTTAAAAAGTGACCTTCGCCAGCGATGGGGTCTTTGACCACGCATACCGGGCGGATGTTCAAATCAGACTCATGTCCTGACGCTTGATTGGTCGAAGAACCATCAAAGTTCCAAATAGGTAAGTCGCTTGGAGCAAAATGTTTGCCATGATAAGGCAGGATTCTAGTTTTGGAACGAAGGGTTTTGGTGGGTTCTGCACCATCAATCCAGATATAAGTAACTTTTGACAGTTTCATGGCATACTCCTGCTTATTTTGAATGTTAGTAGTCTAACAACCTGAAATGAAAATGTAAAAGAGGTAGCAACCCTAATGCAACGTGACGAAGATATTATTTATGAAGCGAGCGGGCCTAAAATACCTGTAGCAGAGCTTGATGCCAGAATTGCTCGCCTCAACAAAGCATACCAAAATGCCAGACAAGCTAATATTAATCAATTCACCAAAAATGCTTGGGGACAATTAACCAGCACCGACCATGCAAGCATCGCACTCACAAAACAAGTCATTAACAAAATTTGGGATGAATCTGAAGAAATTTTAGCAATTTTACTAGGAAATAAACTTTATGATAATGCTTACTTCCTAACTAAAACTAAATTAGACGTTCTAATCGGTCGAATAGATGTCGGTGAGGGAAATTTTAACAAAGCCATTAAAAAATTTAACGCCATTATTAAAAATCTAACCTCGCTACAAAAGCAAAAAGGATTTGCATTTGCACATGACGCACAATTCATGCAAGAAGTAGGTTTTATTTTCCCGATGGCCCATCAAATTTTAAAAGACCAAGGATTAGATCGCACCGACGCATCTCTTACACTTAATGCTAACGCACGCGAACTCACAAAAACTTGGCCGAATAATATTTATAAATTACAAAATATATATAACTATTGGTTTACACCCAAACGCGCTGGCGGCTTGTTGATTCATGATATTAAACCATCAGACAAAGTTGAATTCATGAATGTTGTTAGAGGTGTTATTGCCGACATCAACGAAAAACTAGCTCACGACCCCACTGATGCAACGCTAGCGCTTAATTTTGCCAGAGCGAATATGCTCGCCTACGCTTTTGAGCTTATTACCAATCCGCTTTCTTTACATAAAAATCATATAAAAACACCGCTCGCTAAAATAAAACCTGATAAATTAACTCGGCGTGTAATATTCTGTCAGGAATTATTCATGGCACATATTGACAGCGGTATTAAACAATTATTAAAAGCTAACCCTGGTAGTTTGCATGAAAATGCTGAGTCTATATTTTACTTAGCACCTGTCATAAATGAATTTCGTTATGCCGTAAAAGAATTACTTGATCTACATAAACAATTAAATGAAGCAAAAACATCTGACGAGTTAAGTCGTTATGTCATATTAGCTGGACTTGCATTAGTCGACAGCGGAACAGATACGCATGAGGTTTCCCACTCTTTTCAATTAAACACTTGCACTCCCCTCTTAAAGCTATGCGGGCAATTAAATATGGCACCCGACGCATTTCAAATGCAAAAAAACAAGAATCAAGAATATAGAGAACTATTTATTGAAAGCGAAGAGCAGACGCGTGTTGCAAAATCATTGCTCGCTGACGAAACCACTAAATTTTTACTCGAATTAGATGAAAAAGAAAAACAGCAATTAAAATCGGTTGAATTGCATTTACAACGTAACAAAGCAGAAGCAGAAAATAAAAAAACAAAATCACCTGTAAAAAGCAACAGCAAAACCCTTCACTGTTATAATCGCGCACAGTATTTTTCTCGCAATCAACGTCACCATGAAGCGATTGAGATGTATAAAATCGCTTATGACGATGCGGTAGTTGAAAATGACGCCATTCTGAAATTGGCAGCCATGGATGGACAGTTAATTATGAGTGGAAGGACACTCTCGAAAAAAATAAAAACATTATGCTCCACTCTTAATGCGCATATTCGCGATCCTAAATCACCCTCGCCCGAACAAAAAGATAAACTTATTTCGCTTGAGCGAGAGGTTGCAAATGAACTACAACGAATTAGTAAATTGAATGTTCAATACAATGCTCTTACTGCTCAATCTGGCCTGAGCGGAAATAAAGAAATCAATGAGGGAATAGCTGTCAGTAAACATTTAATTTCAAAATTACTTCATCAAATTAACTCTGATTCAGATGAAGTAAATGGCCTGTTCGATGCATTAAATGGGAAGTTTGCAGCACAACGCGCTGAGCTTATTTATCGCTTAGGGCGACGCGCCACACGCACAATTAAAAATCAATATTTCACTAAAGAGGAAATTGATAAAATTGGCTTGGAAATATTTGTAGAAATTGGAGAAGAAAAGAAACGTAAAGGAATGCCGCTATCTCGCACGGCACAAATAAAAAATCAAATTGAAAAGCTTAGTAAAGATTTCAAATCAGCCAGCAAATCTACTGCGGTTTTACTTCAACATTATCAAACAAAGAAAGACTCGCCTACTGTCTCATCTAAAGAGCATGAAGCATTTAATTTTGTACCAGATGAAGCGTGGATGGTCGGCGGCAATGTTATTGCACAGCTAAGCAATGACAACTCAAATAAAAAATTTAATGCGCATGATGTTGATTTTGTTGTTCCAGCGAAATATGAACAGGAGTTAATTAAGAAAGGCTTTAGGCATTCTGAATATGTACCCTTTCTTTATCAAAAAAATCCTGCATCGCGAGAGGATAATTTGGTATTGCGGGACAGAACACCGCATATTGATGTCAGCGTTGCAAAAGCAGACTCGCCTGATTGGTTGAGCGAAGATGCCAAGACGCGTGATTTTACTATTTGTGCGGTTTATCGAAATAAGAGTGGTAAGACTGAAGATCCGCTTGGTACGGGTATAGATGACATTGCCAACAAGCGTTTACGCATGATTGGTGATTCGGTTGTGCGTTTGCGCGATGATCCCGTACGTGCATTACGTGCTATGCGTTACATCATAGCGGGTTATGAGCCAGATAAAGCTTTGATTGATGCATTAAAATCACTTGAGTTACCTTCTGCACATCATCAACAGCATTTATTAGCTGTTGCGCGTAAACATTTATTACATCTAGATCACAAGCAGTATGTTACGTTGCTACATGAATATGGGTTGTTGGAGAAATTATTTGGTATTCCGTGCAAAACGAATATCGATTTAGCTTGGTGGAAATTGGAAAAGTTATTGAATATACAAAAACCGAGTAAGGCGAATCATTCAACACTCTTTGCGCGTACAGATGAGAATTATAAAGGATTACCTAAAGAGAAGAATCGCGCGTTACAGGCGGTGATTTGACAGATAATCAATGCACGCTGCTATTATAACCCCGGAATAAACGCTGTATTGCTTCGTCGCAAAGGGCGCTCCTCGCAATGACAGCGTTTGTTCCGGGCTACGCGATACGCCACAACAAGCAAACATATCCCCGATCTAACGCCACAATAAATGTCGATGTATGCTGCATGCTCGACGTAGCCCGGAGTAAAACGCTTTTGTTTTACTCCGGGGTTATAATAGCAGCGTGCTTTTTTTTACAGATTCTCAACAAGCTTACTAGCGCCAATCCTAAACGTTTTAGCCGACACCCACTCGCGACCCATGATGTTGTCTGCCAAAGCGATATATTGCGCGGCGGTTTGCATGTCGCGTATGCCGCCGGAGACTTTCATGCCTACGTGATGTTTGAGTTGCGGTTCAATATGACGAATCACTAATAACATAGTTGCTGCAGCTTGTAATGTTGCACCTTCAATATCTTTACCCGTAGAAGTTTTGATAAAATCTGCTCCTGCTGCCAATACATCGTATGCAGCATCCGCAATAATCGCGGGATCACTCAATGCGCCGGTTTCTAAAATGACTTTTAATGTGACTTTATCGCCACACACCGCTTTGCAAGCTTCTACAAAGGTATGCGCATAATGACGTTCGCCTGCCAAATAACGCTCGTAAGGAAACACGACATCAATTTCATTTACGCCATCTTCAATCGCGCTACCCATTTGCACTAATACATCATCTAACGATTGCGCGCCTTGCGGGAAATTTGCAACCGTTCCGACTTTAACTTTAGATCCATCCATTTGCGCCACTGCCAAACGGGCAAATTGCGGATACACACAGACGGATGCCACGGGACCATGTTGGGTATTGGCTTTTTCTAAAAACGCCGCCACACTTTCTTGCGTATCGCTTGAGTTTAACCTGGTTAAATCGACCAACCCGACAACGCGGCGAATTAACGCCTCATCAACGGGTATAGTATTAGGTACGGTAGCTATTTGTTCATCTATGGCTTCAGACCATTCCATGGTGCGCGGCATCCTTTACAAATTCCGGTATTAATTTTACCAGTTTTCTCGCGCCAAGTTCACCAAAATGTAAGGTTCCTTCATGAGTAATTTTTTCATCGCTCATGCCTGCTGCTAAATTTACGACAGTTGTTAATAAAGCTACGTTCAAACCCGCATGTCTCGCAACAATGACTTCTGGCACGCATGACATCCCCACTACATCCGCTCCCCACATTCTAAAGGCGCGAATTTCGGCAGGCGTTTCAAAGCATGGGCCCAAGGTGGAAATATAAACCCCTTTATGCAATGGGATATTTAAACGTGCCGCAGCAGCTACCATGATATCTTGCAAACCCGCATCGTAAGCGTTATCTAAAGCGAAGAAACGCGGCCCTTCGCTTTCATCATTCGGGCCAACTAATGGATTGCCGGGTTGAAAATTAATGTGATCATTCACCATTACAATTTCACCTGCACCAACGTCTGCTCGCAATGAACCAACAGCGCCGGTAATTAATATGCTATGACAACCCATATGCTTAATGATACGAACGAAAGTGCGCACAGCTTCAAAAGGGGTACCTTCATAAAGATGCAAACGACCGCGCATGCAAACAACTGGCACGCCTTCTAAATAACCCATCACCATTAACGAAGCATGTCCTGCTACATTTCCGCCGTGTAACCCAGGAATTGCTTGATAAGGAATAGAAACCGGATGCTCAATACGTTCGGCAAGCGAGGATAATCCTGACCCTAGCACGATACCAATTTTAGGCGCGAAATCTTTAGGCGCGTATTTGTGGATGACTTGCATGACTTCGTTCATTGATGTTGGCATTGCTACCTCTTAATGCTGTTTATGATACGGGTGCAGCCCGTACACGTTCTTTGTGTACGGGAAATTATGTTAAGTAGAGATTCCGCTCCCCGTACATAAAAAACATGTACGGGCTACATTGCAATAACGCAATTTTCTTATCGTGAAGCGGCTTCTTTTAATGGAGTAGCAGCACGGCTCACATTCATCCATGCCACAGCAACATCTAACATCCGGTTTGAAAAGCCCCATTCATTATCGTACCAAGCGAGAATTTTCACTAAATTGCCAATCACTTTAGTGCCAACAGTATCAAAAATAGCGGAAGATGAATTGTGATTAAAATCGATCGAAACCAATGGCTCTTCGTTATAGGACAAGATGCCTTTCAACGGCCCTTGCGCGGCTTTCTTAATAATCTCATTTACTTCTTCTACAGTCGTATTACGTTTTGCTTCGAAAGTTAAATCCACAACTGATACGTTAATAGTTGGCACACGCACTGCAAAACCATCTAGCTTGCCATCTAACTCTGGCAACACTAAACCTACTGCAGCAGCTGCACCGGTTTTAGTTGGGATAATCGATTGCGTAGCAGAACGTGCACGACGCAAATCACTGTGATGAACATCTAACAAGCTTTGGTCGTTGGTAAAAGCATGCACGGTATTCATTAAGCCACTCACCAAACCAAGCGCCTCATGTAATGGTTTCACAACGCTTGCTAAACAATTTGTCGTGCAAGAAGCGTTGGAAATAACCGTATCAGTCGCTTTTAATGTTTTATCGTTTACACCAAATACAATAGTTGCATCCACGCCAGTTGCAGGCGCAGAGATAATCACTTTTTTCGCGCCAGCTTCAACATGTTGAGCCGCTTTTTCTTTAGTCGTAAATAAACCGGTGCATTCAAACACGATATCTACGTTTAATTCTTTCCATGGCAATTTTTTAGGATCGCGTTCAGCAACCACACGGATTTTATCGCCATTCACTACCAAATCATTGCCTGCTACTTTTACTTCACCAGGAAATGCGCCATGCGTCGTATCATGACTTAACAAATAAGCATTAGTATTGACATCACCTAAATCATTAATCGCAACGATTTGAATTTCTGGATGCAATTTCTTTTCGTAATGTGCACGTAAAATATTACGACCAATACGACCAAAACCATTAATTGCGATACGAATTGACATGTTTATTTCCTCTCATTTAATTTATTATTTAACTTAACTCGCCAGCTGCGCACTTGGATGGAGTATGATGCGCGCAGTCAGCAGATGAATGAATCACTTCTTTAATTGCATTAACTACATTTTCAACCGTCAAACCACAATCACGGTAAACATCTTTTGCAGGAGCAGATGCGCCGAAACGGTTCAATCCAACAATACGTCCTTGATGACCTACAAAACGGTACCAATAATCAGCAGAAGCTGCTTCCACTGCAACGCGCGCTGTTATATCGCTTGGCAATACACTTTCTTGATATTTTTCATCTTGCGCTAAAAATACATCGGTAGATGGCATTGAAACAACACGCACGTTAATTTCTTCTTGCTGTATTTTTTTTCGCAGCATCCATTGCGAGCGACACTTCTGAACCTGTTGCAATCACAATTGCATCAGGATAGCTGTTCGCATCAGCTTGATATAACACATAAGCACCACGCTGAATATTGGCAATTTGTGCATCGGTACGTTCTTGGAATGGTACCGATTGACGGGTGAACAATAAGCAAGTAGGACCATGATGCTCAATCGCAAAACGCCATGCTACGGCGGATTCCACTGTATCGCACGGACGCCAGTTTGAAAGATGCGGCATCATGCGCAAACTTGGTAATTGTTCAACGGGTTGATGTGTTGGGCCATCCTCACCTAAACCGATTGAATCGTGCGTGTAAACGAATATCACGCGTTGACGCATAATTGCAGCTAAACGAATTGCATTACGCGCATAATCTGAAAATGTTAAGAATGTGCCGCCAAATGGAATTACGCCTTTGTGGAGCGCCATACCATTCATAATCGCAGACATACCAAACTCACGCACACCATAATGAATATAACGTCCTGCTGGATTTTCGCGCGTGAAAACTGTCATGTCTTTCCAGTTGGTGCAATTAGATTCGGTTAAATCTGCCGAACCACCCATA
>Ga0206941_10029_pt2 | contig 35318 bp, 21 predicted proteins | sample Alteio_BWOrgHeat_9_FD_153251 | JGI IMG/M metagenome (GOLD analysis project Ga0206941, IMG submission 153251) | Enriched cells from forest soil in Barre Woods Harvard Forest LTER site, Petersham, Massachusetts, United States -... | ecosystem: Environmental > Terrestrial > Soil > Temperate forest >...
ATCAACAAGCAGTCGGGCGACATCGCCATGGGCGTGGACACAGGCGGCGCCGGCGATCAGGGCATGATGTTCGGCTATGCCACCAACGAGACCGAAGAGCTGATGCCGGCTCCCATCTCGTTTGCCCACAAGCTCGCCAAGCGGCTGAGCGAAGTCCGCAAGAGCGGCAAGATGTCGTACCTCCGCCCCGACGGCAAGAGCCAGGTCACCGTCGAGTACAGCGCTGAAGGCAAGCCGGTCCGCATCGACGCCGTCGTCATCTCGACTCAGCACTCGGAAACGGTCGGAAACGAAGAGCTTCGCGCCGACATCCTCAAGCACGTCATCCAGGCCGTTCTTCCCGCCGAGCTCCTCGACGAAAACACCAAGTACCACATCAATCCGACCGGCCGCTTCGTCATCGGTGGACCGATGGGTGACTCGGGCCTGACGGGCCGTAAGATCATCGTCGACACCTACGGCGGCATGGGCCGTCACGGCGGCGGCGCTTTCTCGGGCAAGGACCCGACAAAGGTCGACCGTTCGGCTGCTTACATGGCACGCTACATTGCCAAGAACATCGTGGCCTCCGGCCTCGCCGACCGCTGCGAAGTCCAGCTTGCCTACGCCATCGGCGTCGCCGAGCCGGTCAGCGTGCTGGTCGACACCTTCGGCACCGGCAAAGTTCCCGCCGACAAGCTCCAGGAACTGGTCCGCTCCAACTTCAAACTGACTCCTAAGGGCATCATCGAAAGCCTGAACCTGCGTCGTCCTATCTACCGGAAGACGGCAGCCTACGGCCATTTTGGCCGCTCCGACAAGGAGTTCACCTGGGAAGCGACCGACAAGGCCGCTGCTCTGCGCGCACAGGCCGGAATCACAACAGCCGCGGCAAAGTAGCGCTGCCGGAATAAATCAGCAACAAGGGCAAGCCTTCTGGGTTTGCCCTTTGCCTTTTCTGCTGGATCGCAGAACATGCCATCGGAATCCAAAAAGGCGTGCCCAAAACAGAAAAATTTGACGGCAAGAAGCGGAGTGCGGCCGCCAGCCCAAACGCGCGAAGATCGAAACAGCATAAGGAGGAAGATATGAGTGCTGTTCAGGTCTGGGACCGTGCGTGGCAGATGGTGGAAGCACGCAAACCCGTCGCAGACATGCTTTTTGTCTATGCCGTGCGGACGACCGGCATCTATTGCCGCCCATCCTGCCCCAGCCGCAGGCCGCTGCGGTCATCGGTCGAATTCTTTGCCACCGGCGAGCTGGCGGAGCGCGCCGGATACAGGGCATGCAAGCGCTGCGCTCCTGGTCAGGCGCATCCGCAGACCCAAATGCTCACGTCGGCCTGCGAATACATCGAGCGGAACATCGATAGCACCATTAAGCTCGATAAGCTCGGCAAAGTCGTTGGCTTGAGTGCGTTCCACACGCAGAGGCTATTCCGCCGCTACCTTGGCATCTCGCCTCGTCAATATCAACAGGCGCGGCGGATGGAGCACTTCCGCACCAACCTGCTGACGAACGACAGCGTGACCACCGCGATGTATGAGGCGGGTTTCGCATCCAGCAGCCGCCTCTATGAGTCGGCCAATGAGCACCTCGGAATGACGCCGACGGAGTACCGCCGCGGAGGCAAAGACCTGACCATTCACTACACAATCGCTGACTCGCCACTCGGGAAGATGCTTGTCGCCGCAACCGACGCAGGTTTATGTACCGTGGCTTTCGGATCGCTCGAAAGCGAACTTGAAGATGATCTGGCGTCACGCTTCCCTGCCTCTGAACGGAAACGCGACGAAGCCAACCTGGGCGCGATGGTGAAACAAATTCTGGCGCAGCTCACGGAGCACCCCGTTACGCTGGAACTGCCGCTCGATGTGCGCGCCACAGTGTTTCAAAGGCGCGTTTGGGAAGCCCTGCGGCGCATACCGCGCGGCCAGACCCGTACCTATTCTCAGATTGCAGAAGAGATCGGCCAGCCGACGGCTGTCCGCGCCGTCGCCCGCGCCTGCGCCACAAATCCTGTAGCCGTGGTTGTTCCCTGCCATCGCGTCATTGGCAGCGATGGAAAACTGACGGGTTATCGCTGGGGAGTCGAACGAAAGAAGAAACTGCTGGAACTGGAAGCCAGTCAATAAAAAAGGGCCGCTTTTAAGCGGCCCTTTGGCTTTTACCGCAAACCACCCGAGGCTACGAGCAATTCACCCGTCAGCCATGCCGAATCTGATGAAGCCAGAAATACTGCAATCGAAGAAATGTCGTCCGGTTGGCCGGAGCGTCCGAGCGGCGTCTGCGCTTCCAGCTGCTTCTGGAAATCGCTGCCGATAAAGCCCGCGGAGTGGACCCCCTCGGTTTCTACCAGGCCCGGATTAATCGAATTCACACGGATCTTCCGCGGACCCAGCTCCTTGGCAAGGACGCGAGTGATGGCATCCACAGCGCCCTTCGTTCCCGTATAGACCGCGCTCTCAGGCGGGTGAACCTCAGTTACCGCCGACCCGATATTGATGATGCTGGCGCCACTGCCATTAAAGTGCTTGACTGCTTCTTTTGTTGCGAGCAGTAGCCCCTTTACATTGGTGCCGAAAATCTGATCGTAGTGCTCCTCAGTGACTTCTTCGATTGACTTGAACTCGTAAACACCTGCATTGTTCACCAGGACGTCAACCTTACCGAAAGCCTTCTTCGTTTCCGCGAAAATACGCTCGACATCAGCAGCTTTCGCGACGCTGCCCTGTACCGCAACGGCGTTGCCGCCCTTGCTGGTGATTTCATTCACGACGCGATCTGCGCCTTCCTTGCTGGAGGCGTAATTCACGACCACCGCCGCGCCCTCCGCAGCCAGGCTCTTTGCGATTGCCGCGCCAATGCCCTTCGATGCGCCCGTTACAACGGCGACTTTACCCTGAAGCTTGCCCATCTCTTTGCTCCTCTTCGAAATGTCTTCTTTTTGACATTTCGATAACTGTCTAATTGATGAGCTGCGCTGGAAATGGTCGCAAATCTCTTTTGTTAAATTGTCGCTAATTGATCGAGGTAGGCCTGCCAGACATCGCGGCATAGCGAAAGGTTTGCGAACTTCCCTTCGCGCTCAATCGTGATCAGCCCCGCTGTCTCCAATTCCTTGATATGGTGCGAAAGCGTCGCAGCCGTAATCGGCATGCAATCACGCAGATCGCCGCAGGGCAGCATCTTTCCCGAGGCGCTGATCTCCTTGAGGATCTGGAAGCGGCGCGGGTCGGCGAGGGCGCGCGAGATTTGCATCATCTGACGCTCGGTAAGCCGGGGGCTTTTTCCAGAGGCCATATGCAGATGATGTTACAGGACTTTGTCCATGATCCGACTCGTCAAACAATTGCAAGAGTGGTGGCGATGTATCCTCTAGAGAGCACCGAGAGGGTTCGCCCCCGATAGTCTTATTCTCTGACCAGGTGACTTTGGAGAAGATATGGCGACGGCAACACTGCACCACGTAAAAAATCTTGACCTGGCCGACCAGGGTCGCAAGCGTATCGAATGGGCGAACCAATCGATGCCTGTCCTGCAGACCATACGCAAAGAATTCATCAAGCATCAGCCGCTGAAGGGAATTCGTGTCGCGGCCTGCCTGCACGTAACCACTGAAACAGCGAACCTGATGATCGCGCTGCGCGACGGCGGCGCCGATGTGGCGCTCTGCGCATCGAACCCGCTTTCCACCCAGGATGACGTGGCCGCATCGCTTGCACGCGACTACAACATCCAGACCTACGCCATTAAAGGCGAGGATAACGACAGCTATTACTCACACATCCTTGCAGCCATCGACCACAAGCCGCACATGACGATGGACGACGGTTGCGATCTCGTGCACCTGCTGCATACCAAGCGTCAGGACGCCCTTGAAGGCGTCATCGCCGGAACCGAGGAAACCACGACTGGCGTGATCCGTCTGCGCGCCATGGCCAAAGAAGGCGTACTACGCTACCCGGTCGTCGCGGTCAACGACGCCCTCACCAAGCACCTCTTCGATAATCGTTATGGGACGGGCCAGTCGACGATCGACGGTGTCATCCGCTGCACCAACGTGCTGCTCGCCGGATCGAAGTTCGTCGTTGCCGGCTATGGCTGGTGCGGACGCGGGCTCGCGATGCGCGCGCGCGGGATGGGTGCGGAAGTGATCGTCACCGAAATCGACCCTACCAAGGCGCTCGAAGCAGTCATGGACGGCTACCGCGTCATGACCATGATCGAAGCAGCCAAGCAGGGCGATGTTTTCGTGACCGTAACCGGCAACAAGAGCGTCATCCGCCAGGAGCACTTCGAAGTGATGAAGACCGGCGCGATCATCGCCAACTCCGGCCACTTCAATGTCGAGATCGACATCCCCGCCCTTGAGCGCATCGCCTCATCCAAGCGCGCCACCCGCGAATTTGTCGAGGAGTACGCTCTGCGCGACGGCCGCAAGATCTATCTGCTTGGCGAAGGCCGCCTCATCAACCTCGCTGCCGCGGAAGGCCACCCGGCATCGGTAATGGACATGAGCTTCGCCAACCAGGCCCTGTCAGCCGAGTACCTCATCAAGAACCACGCCAGCCTTGAGAAGAAGGTCTACTCGGTTCCGCGGGAACTCGACAAGCGTGTTGCCCGCCTGAAGCTCGATGCCATGAGCATCGGCATCGACCGCCTCTCGTCGGAGCAGGAAGAGTACCTGGCCAGCTGGTCGGAAGGCACTTAGCCCGGAATCAAGACCCAACGGAAAGGCCTCGATCACTTAGATCGGGGCCTTTTGTACTTGCGCTTGAATTGGTTGATTCAGCTGCTTTCAGCAACTTTTTTCAGGTTATTGAGACCAGTCTCGAAGTGCTTGCCCATCATACGATCCATATTCACAAAAATGCTCATGATCTTCATCATGAAGAGATTCGGACCTTTCATGGTCCAGGTAACCCTGGTCGCCGATACGTCCGGCTCCAGAACAAATTCGTTCACGTTATGAGCCTTGAAGGGCTTTTCAAAATACGTCTCGACCGAAACCCTGGAAAAAGGGACGGATTCCGTGATCGACATTTGACCTTTGCCCGTACTGCCCTTCCCCTGCCACCCCGAGACGGCTCCGGAACCGCTAATAGATCCGCTATAGGTCCGTTTCATGGTTGGGTCTTCTGTGTCGTGGGGTGCCCAACGGCTCCAATTATGGAAGTCGTTGATGAGCCCAAAGATTTTTTCAGGAGAAGCATTGATAACAACTGAGCGCCGGATACTGAAAGTGCTCGGCCTGGTCGCGGCAAAGAGGAAAACCATGACAATCAGAACGGCAATCGCGATCACAATTTTCAGGAGCATGTTCCCTGCCTTTCGGCTCACTCGGAAATTCTAGCCCTAGGATTGTCAAGGCTGAGATCCGCGTTTCGTCAGCTTTGCTCCCCGCTTGTGCAGGAACTGCCAAAAGCAGGATGATGGAAGCCTTAGGCTATTTGTTCGCCTGCAACGTCATAGATTTATGAACCATTTGCGCCCACTCCGGAGCATCCCGACCTTCGCGGTTACCTGCCTTGCTCTCTCTGGAATCGCCTGCAGTCAGCAACAACCAGCGTCAGCAACCGCAGTACGGCCCGGTGTACAACTCATCGAAATGAAGGCTCCCGACGCCAGCGTTCTTTCCTCGCGCAAGGGCTCCTATTCTTTCAAAGTGTCAGCCGGCGACTGGACCGACACCGGCGTCACCGTGACGCTCGGCGATCAGCTCGACTTTACTGCAACCGGCACGGTTACGATCTCCGACGGACACTCAGCCACGCCCGACGGCAATGCGCGCGGCTGGAAAGACCTGATCCGCCAGTTTCCACTCAACAGTGCCAACAGCGGCGCGCTCATCGGACGCATCAGCAATGGCAACGCCTCCGTTCCCTTCCTGATCGGCGCGAGCAGGCGGATCGACGTGACAACCAGCGGCAAGCTCTATCTCAACGCGAATCTGAGCAGCGACCTTACCGGCGATGGAAGCTACTCGGTAACGGTGAAGCTGTCGAAAGCGCCAGCGACTGCCGCCTCCCCCGCAGCAACCGTCAACCTCGGCAGTTCGCTCTCCCCTGCGCTGTTCGCCAATATCCCGCGAAGGGTGCAGGACCAGCAAGGCAATCCCGGAGACATGGTGAATTTCGCCATCATTGGCACACAGGACCAGGTACAAAAAGCCTTCACCGCCGCAGGTTGGACGGCAGTCGACAAATCGACGCAGGACGCAGTTGTCCATGGCCTTCTGGCGACGCTTTCGCACGAGGCCTACACCGAAATGCCGATGAGTATCCTCTATCTTTTTGGACGCCCGCAGGACTTTTCCTATGCACGCGCCGATCCCCTTGCCGTAGCGGCGATCCGCCACCACCTGCGTGTATGGAAGTCGACAGAAACAGTGGCTGGCCAACCCCTATGGGTCGGCTCGGCCACGCACGATAACGGCTTTGAAAAGGACCAGCGCAACGGCAGCGTGACGCATCACATCGATCCCAATATTGACGTAGAGCGCGACTTCATCGAGCAGAGCTTCGCTGACGCGGGTGCGATCTCGGGTGCAGCCTATGTCACTCCCGCCAACCCCCTCACCACGGCCCTCACTGCAACCGGTGGAAGCTTCCACTCGGACGGGCGCATTGTGGTGATGGCGCTACGCTGATATCCCGGTTTCTTTCATACTCTGTCCCCCAAAACAAGGTAGGATGAGGGCGCAGCCGTGATCTGAAAACAGCCGTGAGCTGAGAATAGACATATGCGAACTCTTGACCTGCTGTTTGGCCGCCCCCTGGCTACATCGGACGAACGTGCCGAGCAGATCGGCCCATCCGCTGGACTTCCGATCTTCGGGCTCGATGCTCTCAGTTCCGCGGCGTATGGCCCTGAAGCTGCGCTCACTCTGCTCATCCCCCTCGGCCTTGCCGGCGTCCACCACATTGTGCCGATCACCACGGCGATCATCATTCTGCTGATCATTGTCTATTTTTCCTACCGGCAGACCATCGAAGCTTACCCGCATGGCGGCGGCTCCTACACGGTAGCCACGGAAAACCTGGGCAAAGGACCGGGCCTGCTGGCCGCGGCTGCGCTCATGATCGACTACATCCTGACTGCGGCTGTCGGCATTTCCGCGGGCGTCGGCGCGCTGATCTCCGCCGTTCCCAGCCTGCACCAGCACACACTGGCGCTCTGCCTCGGCATTCTTTTCCTTCTAACGCTCGTCAACATGCGCGGCGTGCGCGACACCGGCGTCGCCTTTCTCATACCGACCTACCTTTTCCTGGGGACGCTGATCATCGTCATCCTCCTCGGCGGGTTTCATGTGCTCGTGGATCGAGGCCATCCGGTACCCGTTGTCGCGCCTCCAGCGCTGGGCCCCGCAACCACCGCGCTCACCTGGTGGCTCCTGCTCAAGGTCTTTTCCAGCGGCTGCACCGCTATGACCGGCGTGGAAGCCGTCAGCAACGGCGTGATGGCATTTCGCGAGCCGACGACAAAGAATGCCAAGACGACTCTAACCATCATCATCGCCCTGCTCATCGTCCTGCTCGCCGGCATCGCTCTGCTCTGCCGCGCTTACGGCATTGGCGCAACTGACCCGGGCAGCGCGGCATACCAGAGCGTGCTATCGCAGCTGACTGCGGCTGTCGCTGGCAAGGGCATCTTCTACTACGTCACCATCGCATCGATCCTGCTCGTGCTCTCGCTCTCCGCGAACACCGCATTCGCCGATTTCCCCCGCCTCACCCGCGCCATTGCCTTACGCAATTACCTGCCGCACGTCTTCATCATCCGCGGGCGCAGGCTGCTTTATTCGCATGGCATCTATGCGCTGGTGACCTTCACCGGGGCGCTGTTGATCATCTTCGGCGGAGTCACCGACAGGCTCATCCCGCTCTATGCGATCGGCGCTTTCCTGGCCTTCACGTTGTCGCAGGCGGGCATGGTAGTTCACTGGTATAAACAGGGTGGCGCTATCGGCCGCATGATCGTCAACGGAATCGGCGCATCCGCAACCGGTCTGACTCTGCTGGTGGTCCTGGTAGCGAAGTTCCTGGATGGCGCCTGGATCACGGTCATCCTGATTCCGGCGCTCATCATGATCATGCGCATCGTCCGCAAACACTACGACGACACCGCCAGAGAAACCGCCAATCCCAACCCGCTACAGGTCGATGGACTGCTGCCTCCACGCGTCATCATCCCCATGGATAAATGGAACCGCATCAGCGAAAAAGGCATGCGCTTCGCATTGGCCATGTCTCCTGAAGTCGAGGCCGTCCACGTCGAGTGCGGCGATGAGGACGACAGCGTCTGCGCGATATGGGACAAGCTGGTCATTCCCCCGATTCGCACAGCCGGCCTGCCCGAACCGCGACTAACCACCATCAAGTCACCCTATCGCTACTTCATCCAGCCGTTTGTCGAGCATGTTCTCGCCGAGCAGAAAAAATCGGGCGATCGGCAGATCGCCGTTCTCGTGCCCGAGCTGGTGGTGAAGCACTGGTATGAAAACCTGCTGCACAACCAGCGGGCCAATCTGCTGAAGCTTATTCTGCTGGTCAAGGGTAATGAAAATGTCGTCGTGATCAACATTCCCTGGTACCTGCACAAGTAAGGTGGTGGGTCAGTTTTCGCGCCACAAGACGCTGTATCGCGGCTATTCAGTGATTTCGCACTTGATCCATCTTTGGCGCAGCCAGCTTCTTCTCGATGGCGAGTCCAGCCATGCCAATCGCTGTCACCAGCAAGCAAAGAAAGGGACTCGAAAAGACCCACAACAACCGTGAGGTTGGAACCGCAATGGACTTCCCCCTGGGCAGAAAACCATAGTTGTCATCTGCGCCCGCACCGCTACGAACTGCCAGGATAGGAACACCCTCTTGTGTGAAGGAATAGTGCTGCAGCCCCCGAGAGGTAAACACTTCGATAGTTCCCTCAGGTGTGGTTTCAACCTTGAGGTCCCCACCGCCTGCCCGGACCTGCCAGCCACGTATAAACCGCCATCGGGAGTCGTATAGCTGCACTCGTCCCGGAGCTGAAAGTGGAACCACATATTTGCCGTCGGGGGTTGTTGCTACACCGTTCACATAACCAGCGGGCCATTGAAGAGCACTGGACGGTCTGAAAACACCCTCCTGCAAAAGGGAGGGCGCAAAGAAGCCGCTGCCACCTATCATCACAACTATCCAACCCGATGCGCCAAGCCATCTCGTCCGGCCGCCGTTCTTAAGACAGCGAACAATCCCAAAGGCCGATCCAACGAACCATAGGGCAGCAAGGAGAACGGAATATAAAGCACCGGGAGAATGTGGCATTGCTCAAGATGAGTTTACAGCGAAGGATTTGGACTCCGGAATTCAGATTCGGTATCCATAATGAATTGCCGGAAAGTCTCGTTATCGGTAACTTCATGCCTCCAGATCAAATTGACCCACTACCACAAATAACCGCCCTCGACCCCGCGGCGGAGGTAAGATAGCATTCTCCCGCGTTTCCCTATATGTTTTCTAAAAAGCAATTTCGGGGGTGTGCGCTTTCATGTCACGCAGTAAATTGGTTCTGCTTTTCGGGCTTCTAGCCTCGTCCATGTACACGTATACATTCGCGCAGGGCAATCATATCCAGTTTGATCAGCAGGCTCGCGTCTTTCGCATCGACGGCGACCATGTGACGTACGCATTCGGCCTCAACGAAGAAAATGCGCTGCAGCCGCTGTATTGGGGAGCCCGCTTAGGCGCCAATGACAGGCTGAGTCCGGAAAATATCAGCCATTCTTCCTTTGATCTGGCATCCGGCGCCATGCCGCAGGAGTTTCAAGGCTGGGGAGCGGGCTTATTCTACGAACCCGCGCTCAAGATCACCTTCCCGGACGGCAATCGCGACCTCGTCCTGCACTATGTTGACCACCACATCGACGGCGACTCGCTCACCATCCAGCTCAAAGACATTTCACGCGATGTCTTCGTCGACCTGAAATACCACATCGATCCCGCCACCGGCGTTCTTGGCCGCTCCGCAGTCATCACGAACAAGACAAAAGATGCCGTCCTCATTGAGCAGGCTGCGGCAGCCGCATGGTCACTGCCCGCAGGCACAGACTACTGGCTCTACTACCTGACCGGCCGATGGGCAGGCGAGATGAATGTACAGCACGAAGCAATTCGCCCTGGCACACGCCTCATCGAGAGCCGCCGCGGATCGACCGGCCACCAGAATAATCCATGGTTCGCCATTGCTCGCGGCGACAGCGGCGATCAGGATAGCGGTGACGTGTGGTTCGGGGCGCTGGGCTGGAGCGGCTCATGGCGCATTACCGTCGAACAGGACACGATGCACAACATCCGGGTCACGGGCGGCTATAACCCCTTCGACTTCGGCTATAAACTCGCGCCAGGCCAGCAACTCGAAACGCCCATCTTCTATGGCGGTTACTCCGATCACGGGATCGGCGGCGCATCGCGGCTGCTGCATCGATTCGAAATCACAAAGATTCTGCCGCAAGCTCCAAATCCGCGCCCACGGCCAGTAATCTACAACTCGTGGGAAGCAACGGAATTCAATGTCACCGAACAGGGCCAGGAAGAACTCGCCGAAAAAGCGGCCAAGATCGGCGTCGAGCGTTTTGTCATGGACGATGGCTGGTTCGGCCAGCGCAAGGACGATCACGCCGGCCTCGGCGACTGGTACGTGAACAAGGAAAAGTTTCCGAATGGCCTTAAGCCGCTCATCGATAAAGTGCACTCGCTCGGCATGGATTTCGGTCTCTGGGTGGAGCCGGAGATGGTCAACCCGAACAGCGATCTCTATCGCAATCATCCCGACTGGGTCCTGAATTTTGCCGGACGCCCGCGCACTGAAGGCCGCAACCAACTGGTACTGAATCTTGCGCGACAGGACGTACGCGATTACGTCTTCAACTTCCTCGACAAACTGCTCAACGAAAATGACATCGCCTTCCTCAAGTGGGATTACAACCGCAACTGGTCCGAGCCCGGATGGCCCGCTGTCGCGCCCGATGAGCAAAAGAAAGTCTACGTAAAGTACATCGACAACCTGTACTCGATTTTGAAAGAGCTGCGCGAGAAGCATCCCAAAGTCGAAATCGAATCCTGCTCCGGCGGAGGAGGCCGCGTCGATCTCGGCATCCTGCGCTACACCGACGAAGTGTGGCCCTCCGACAACACCGATCCATTCGACCGCCTCTCCATCCAGAACGGATTCACCTACGCCTACACTCCCGAGGTCATGATGGCCTGGGTCACGGAATCTCCCGGCGGCGCGAATCATAGCCCACTATCCACCGAATACCGATTCCTCTCGTCGATGCAAGGCTCGCTCGGTGTCGGCGCAAATCTGAACCACTGGACGGATGCAGACTTCGCCACCGCGCAGCGTCTGATCTCCGAATACAAAGCTGTTCGCGAAACCGTACAGCACGGTGCACTCTACCGCCTCATTTCACCGGCAAACGGCAGTGAGTTTTCCGTTACAGAATCAGTCGCGACCGACGACAGTCAGGCCGCAGTCTTTGCCTTCCTGCACTCCAGCCAGTTTGGCTATCCCTACCCGCGCCTCTTCCTGCGCGGGCTCGACAAGGACGCGCAGTACAAGCTTCACTGGATCACCGAAAAACCTGGCGGCAAACTACCGGAAACAGCAAGCGGAGCCTACTGGATGGGGCATGGCGTCGATCTCAACCTGGATGGCGATTTTCAGGCTACAGCTTTTCGACTGGAGAAAGCGCAGTGACGCGCCGCCGATTCGCAACGTAGTAAATCGCAACGCCCGCGGCAACTAGAAAGATGGTTGACCCGATCACTTTCGCAATTGCCAGCGGCTTGTTCGGCTCTTCGTCCGGAGGAATCACTGAGAGCACAATCGTCAGCAGCGTCGTGAGCAGCCCTAGCGAAGCTAGCACAATAGCAACGGGCTTGCCGCCGGGAATGCGAATCGTTCCCGGCGCTGCAGGCTCGCGCTGCAGCCGGATCATCGAGGCAAAAAGAAACGCAAAGGGAATGAAGTAGGTGATGATCGACATGCTCACCAGCACGTCGTACGCGCTGCGCACCGTGGTTCCCGCCTGGCTGAGCAGCGCGCACAACATTCCCACAGCTCCGTAGGCTCCGATGGCAATCCAGGGCGTGCACCAGCGTGGGTGCACGCGCCCAAAGATCGGTGGCAGGTATCGATCGATCCCGGCAACGAATGGCAATCGCGATGTCGAAGAAAGATAAGCCGTCGCGCTGCCAACACTGTTCAAGACCACCAGCAGCGCAACCGGAGCAATAAGCCATCCCAGGCTCAGCTTCGTGCACATCAGGGAGATCGCGCTCACAAATCCGCCCACCCCACTAATAGACGCACTGGGCAGCGCAATCAGCATCGCTATCGTTCCCGCGATATAGCACGCAGCGACTAAAGCTCCCGAAATAATGATCGCGCGTGGAATCGTGCGGCGGGCATCTTTGATCTCTTCGCCCATGAATGAGCCGGTTTCCACGCCGCCAAAGGCGAAAAAGATCGTTGACCAGAAGATGGCATTCTTCAGGTCCGCATGTGGAACCAGATGCACCGCAGAAAAGCTCGTCGCCGAACCGTACCGGTGAGCAAAGATCGCGGCCAGCCCCAGCAAAACCGCCATCGGAATCCACGTACCCGCCGAACAGCAGTTGTTCAGCCACTTGGCCCGCTTCAATCCCAGGATATTCAGTATCGTAATCACCGCGAGCCAGACAAGCGCAAATGACATGTAGTAGACGGGCTCGTTGGTCAGGTGTTCTCCACGCTTGCCCAGCGCAAACAACGCACTGCCCGCGCCGAAATAAAGCACGGCGGGAAAATACGGCAGATTGCTCATCCAATAGGTCCACGCCGCAATAAAGCCGGAGAAATCGCCGAAGGCCAGCCGCGTCCACACATACAGGCCGCCCTCTTCTGGATAGCGCGACGACAGCTCAAGCACGCACGCGGCGAGAGGCACGAAAAAACAAAGGCAGGCAAAGATCCAAACGAGGATGGTGCTCGGGCCAGCCGCCGCGGCCGTCGCGATCCAGCGAAGGCTTAGCCCTCCAGCAACATAAAAGAGGACGAGATCGACGAGGCCAAGTTCGCGCTTAAGCGCGCATGGGGTGGGTGTCTCCGGCATGCTTTCGCGCAGCATACCTGCAGAAGCGCGCGAAGACCAGAACTATTTCTGCGCCATGTCTTTTAGCACGGCCATCGCGGCGTTGCGCCCGTTGATGCCGATCACGCTTCCGCCGGGATGGGTGCAGGCCCCGCAGAGATAAACCCCCGCCATCGGCGTCCGCGCGCTGAGGCGATTTGACCACATATATTCCGGCAGGCACTCGCCTTGAAAGATATGCCCGCCCGTGAGCCCAACCTTTTCTTCGATATCCGGAGGCCCGAGCACCTGCGCATCAATCACGGCCGTATCCATGTTGCTGCAGAAGCGCCCAATCGAGCCCAGCGCCAGCTTCTGCACCTCATCGCGGCGACTATCCCACGTGCCTTCCGCAAAGTTGTACGGCACATACTGCGCAAAAACGCTCATCGTATGCTGCCCCTCGGGAACGACGCTCACATCGTGCGCGCTCTGGAAATAAAGCTCGCACCAAAGATGTTCTGGCAGACGCCTGTCACGCGCAGCCGCAAAACCCTGCTTCCACTCAGCCTTGGTCAGCGGCGCATTGATCTGCCCCAGATGATGCGCCCCCCGCGTCCCCGGGCGCGACGTGAAATTCGGCAACTCACTCAGCAGCACATTCAGCTTCACGGTGCAGCCTTCAATCGGCACGGATTCTATCTTCGCCTTCCACGCAGCATCGGCGCCGCCATCCAGCATGCGCAGCGTCCGGCGCGGATCGGCATTCGAAATTACCACGGGCGCTGTGATCCGCTCCCCGCCTTCAAGCACCACGCCCTCGCCGGGAAGAATCCCAGCCACCGAAACTCCCGCAGCCACAACCGCTCCCGCCTCGCGCGCGGCATCGCAGAAGTAGAACGAGACCATGCCCATCCCGCCCTTCACGTATCCCCACATGCCAGGCATGCCGCCAAGCCTTCCCGAAGAGTGGTGGAAACGAATCGATGCCGTGCCCGCATCGAAGGGACTGGCATTGGTGCCGATCACACCCTGTCCTAGATACGCGACCTGCAACCGCTCGTCCGCGAGATGGTGCTCGACAAACTCCGCCATCGACCACTCAAAGAGAACCTTCATCGCCTCAGCATCGTTGCCCAGCCGCTCTTCAATCTGCTCCCGCGTCGGCGCGTCCCCGATCCACGCATCGCCATTTCCCTCCGGACGCAGCGCATCGCGCAGCCGCCGGATCACATCGCTCATCGCACGCCAGCCTTCCACATCCTTGCTGCTGAAGCGGCGAATCTCGTCCTCGCACTGCGTGTCGTCATCCCAGAGCTGAATGCCGCTGCCATCGAGAAACGGCACGAAGAGCCCGTTCACGGCCGGCATCCAGGTAAAGCCACGCTGCGGCAGGTTCAACTCTTCGACAACCAGTGGATGCAGCAACCCAGCCAGATACGCACACGGCGACATGCGCACGCCGGGGAACGGCTCTTCAATCGTGCAGGCACCGCCAATGCGCTCGCGGCTTTCAAGCACCAGGACACGCTTGCCCGCACGCGCCAGGTACGTCGCGCACGCCAGCCCATTGTGCCCCGCGCCAACAACGACGGCATCCCAGCTGCGCTGGGTGAGCTCTTTGACAGGCGCAGGCAGGCCAATCTTTCCAAGAGAATTTGCTGCAGGTGAGAAATGATTATTGGTCATCTAAGAAATCTGGGGTATGAGATGCAGCTTACATCAGCGGAAAGCGTTCGCGCACCTCATACCTCGATCCTGCCGGATCGGTGAAGCTCTGGTACAAAATAAATTCCTTCACTTGAAAGGAGGGCAACCTGACAGCAGGCATCAGCCTGACTGCCTTTTGCAGCCTCGCAAAGTCTGACGATGGCCCGCGCCCCTTCTTGCGCGCCAGCGTAATATGCGGTGAAAAGGTGCGCTCTTCCGGCTCAAAGCCACAAGGCAACAACACCCGCCCGGCTTCCTCATGCAGCGCCACTAGTGAATATGTCCTGCGCACCGCAACATGAAAAACTCCGGCGCGCTCAAAAAATGCCGGCTCCCCTAATTCGATATCAACAGCCTGTGCGCGGATTCCTCGCAGCTGTTCGATGACGCACAAACTTGCCGCCTCATCCGTCTCGCCGAGAAACTGCAAAGTCACATGCCATTGCTCCGGCAAAGACCACCGCAAACGAACAAAGGCCTCGCGCAGCTCCCGCGTCCCCGCCGCGATGGCGTTCTGCACTTCGCTCGTCAACGCAACGCCCACAAAAAGACGCACAGCATCACTCTACATGCAGAAAGCAGGTGTCACATAGCCGCATCCGGCAAATGAATCTGCCTGCGGCGCACGACCCAGAGCACGATTCCCACCAGCGCCCACGCCGTCCCCACGATGCGCGCAAGCGGGCCGAGGTTGGTCCAGATAAACAGGCACGTCAGAAAACCAGCCGTCGAAATCAGCATTGGAATCCAATGCGCCCACTTGCCGCTGCGCCATCCCAGCGCGACCGACGCGACATTCACGCCCATGAACGCGAGCAGCGCGCCGTAGTTCAGCATTTCCGCCCCAAGCTGATAGCTGAAGACCAGCGCACCCACAAGGCAAATCACGCCAATCAGCAAAACATTATTGCGAGGGATGCGGTTCTTCGGATGGATCGCGCCAAAAAATTTCTTCGGGAGGGCGCCATCCTGCCCCATCGCCAGCAGCAGCCGCGCCGCGCCCAGGTGCGACGCCATCCCCGAGCCCAGATTCGCCAACAGTAACGCGGCATTCACAATCATGAAAAGAATCGGCCCGCCCGCGCGGCCGGAAATATGAACATAGGCGGTATCAATGTCAGGAAAAGCCTGTCCACGCGGCCACACCAGCTGCCCAAGATAGACCTCGATCGAGGCCAGCACACCGGTCGCAACGCATGCCAGCACAATCGCGCGGGGAATACTGCGCGCCGGGTCCTTTGCCTCATCGGTAAGCGTGGAAATTCCATCGAAGCCGATATAGGACAACACCGCGATCGAAGTGCCCCGCAGAAGGCCGCTGCGCGAGAACGTGCTCGGATCATAAAAAGGATGCGTATAGAACGATCCCGGCTGAGGAGGCAGATGGATCAGATACCGCACCGCCGCAATCACCACCAGAATCACGACAATGCCGAGCGCGGCCGCCATCCCCGCGTTGATGCGCGCCGAGGTTTCGACGCCGTTCAGGTTTAGCAGTGTAAAAACTGCAGCGAAGAGAAATACAAACACTACATAGGGGATCTCCGGAAGGAAATTCTGCGCCGCCTTGCTGCACCAGATAATGCAGATCAGTGGATTCAGAATATAATCCATCGCCATGCACCAGCCGGTGAGATAGCCCAGGCTGGGATGCAGTTCCTTGCCGACATAAATAAAAGCCGAGCCCCCATGCGGATACGTGCGCGCCATGCGCCCATAGCTGACAGAGGTGAAGAGCATGGCGACCAACGCGCACAGAATCGCGGTGACAACATGCCCCCGCGCCTCCTGATAGATGACGCCAAAAACCGGCATCGGAGCCGTCGGTTGAATGAGGACAATGCCATAGAGCAGCAGGTCCCAGAAGCGAAGGCTTCGCCGCAGCGTTACCTGTCCCTCACTCGCGGCTGCCGCCGGATTCGACATGCGTTTTTCCTTTACTTGGCCGGCGATACAGCGGCCGCGATAGATTTTCCTGCCGAGAGATGCAGCGTCTGTTCGGCAATGTTCCATCCGGAGACGACGACAACCGCACCCTCTGCCGCGCGAGATGGTAACGCAGCACGCAGTACCCGCGCCTCGCCTGGCATCAACTCTACGTAGTTATCAGACCACGTTGCGGGCGCGATGTCTTCACCCTGAGCATCGCGCACGGCCACAGCCACCTGGAACGCCAAAGCTTTTGAGTCATTCTGTAACCGTACCTGTAATGTTTTCCTGTCGTCGGAAGTTGTCACATGGGTTTCGATTTTAGCCTTGGGCAGAGACATCAGCTCGGTCATATCTTCATGCTGAATCGCTGGCGTGTATCGGTAGTCCGTCTTGCTCCAGTCAAAGGTCGTCAACGTGGAAGGAACCCAGTAGAAGTTACGGCTGACCACCTCTCCGGACTCATTCTTCAGCGTTAGATCGACAAAATAAACTTTCGAGGATGCCGCGAAAATGTCATCCGGAATTGCAATCGCGCGCTGTGATGTGTCCGCGTCTACGGTGAGGTTCTGCTCTTTGCTGAAAATCTCTTTCAGGTGGATGTCATACACTTTCGCCGTCAGCACAAGGCGAGGCGAGGGTTGATACGTGCTGTTCACCACCACAATGCTGTGATCGTCATACGAATACTGCACATGCAGCGGCTCGCACGCCTTCTTCGTGCCGTAGTATCCGCCACCCGCGTCCAGATAGTAATCGTACAAGTGCCAGATATTCGAAGGCCACGCATTGTTCAGCATCCACTGAATTACGCCTGTTGATGTGTACTTGTTTCGCGAGTACGCCTCATACATGGCGCGCTCGCCGTTGTACGTCATCGTCTGCGCAATTCGAACGTACTCCTTCAAATCATCCGGCGTGGCATAGGTCGCTTTCATCGCGCCATCGAAGACAGAAAGATTCTTAAACCCACCGCTGCCGTTGTGATACGACCAGGAAGTGCTCGTCGTAGGCCACATCTGATTTTCCGGCACATATTTGCGCAGGCTGCTGATGTTCGGAACCGCTGGACCCGGACTCGTCTCCGTGTTGAAGCCATAACCGCCGCCGTGCTTGTCCTTGTCCACATACCAGTACGACGGAGCCACATACTCATACGGCCCGCTCATCTTCACGCCGCTCTTTCCGCTCACCGTAGTTGGCGTCGCTGATGCGGAAGACAATGTCGGATTCGGCCAGTGCGTCTGCGCCTCCACGTCGAGATACATCTGCTCCACGTCTGCCGGCGGCGGATTGTCGCTGCCATTCAGCCACACCAGCAGGCTCGCATGATGACGAATACGCAGCATCTGCGACTGCAGCGACGCCTTGGCCACCTGATAGTTCTCCGGCGTCCAGTCCTTCCAGTGCTCCCACTGATCGCAGCAGCACCAACCAAGCATCACCAGAATTCCCTGCTCATCGGCAAGCTGAAAAAAGTCCTCCGTCTCCAGCTTGCCTTCCAGCCGAATCGTGTTCAGGTGCATGTCGCGCACCAGCATGAACTGGTCGCGCAGCCGCTTCGGCTCTTCGCGCAACAACATGTCCTGCGACCATCCGGCACCGCGAATCAGAATCGGCTTGCCATTCACGCGAAAGAGCCGGTAGCCCTTGTCCGTGTACTCGGACGTGATCTCGCGAATCCCGAACCGCACCGACTTCTCGTCTGAAACTTCGCCGCCTTCGGTAAAGCGCAGCGCCAGCGTTTCCAGATGCGGCGTCCCCATCTGGTAGGGCCACCACACCGCAGGGTTCTTCATCTGCAACTGCTGATACGTTTCCGGATCGAACACAACCGTCTTGTCTTCGTGCGCGGCAAGATCAACAGGCTGCTCGATACGAATTCCTGCAACCGTTCCAGTGACAGTTCCACGCACCGCCTTGTCGCTCGCATTGTGCAACTCGGCATAGACCGTCAGATTCGCCTGCTTCAGAGAAGCATCGGTAAAGTGCGTCACCGCCAGCGGCGAACGCAACGCCACCGGCCCGCTCGTCACCAGATCCACAGGCCCCCACAAGCCCAGATTTTTATCCGGCGGGCAGGGATTCCAGTCCACCCAGTTGATCCCGAGATCGGTCTCCGTCGGCGCAAAGGTTTCGACGGCCACCACATTCGGCTTGCCCGCAACAACAGCATCGGTCACGTCAAACTCGTAAGTCCGATACGCACCCGCAACTTGCGATGAGTCAGCAATCTGCTTGCCGTTGACCCAGATATCGGCCCGGTAATTGATGCCTCCAAAGCGCAGCCAGAGCCTGCGTCCCTTTTCCGAGGCGGGCACAACGAACTCTTTGCGATACCACCAGCCGCAGTGGTAAGGGCTGTCCGGCGACATCGGGAGCCTGGCAAAAATGCCTCCGATCGGATACGTCATCCCTGGAAGATCGCGCAGGTTAGTGCCAAAGAAAGGGTCTTTATAGACACCCGCAGCCACCTGCACCGCCAGCACCGTAGCCGGCACCGCCGCCGGATACCAGCCGTCAGGATGGTACGCCGTCGTCGAGATGGCCTCGCCCGTGGCCTGCAACTTGCACGCCGACTGAACGCGCCAGCCCTCGTGAAGAGCCATCGCCGAAGAAGCGTCCGCATGCGCAGCAAGCCGCAACATTGAACCTAAAACAAGAACAGCAAAACAACACGCCAGCCTTCGCAGCATGCCGATACTTCCCCTCCACGAATCCATCTTATGTCTGAAATTGAATTGACAGCGGCACCGACACCAGCATATCTGGTGCCCGCAAGTACTTCCTTCATCGGTTCCGCCCTGCGATATTCAAACGTTTCAAATTTGGAGATATAGGCGCCAACCCCGATTGTCAAGCGGGAAATAAAAAGGAGCGCTTATATGGCCCGGGTTGAATCGCGAACAACCACCGTCGGAGGCAAAAGCTTCAATACCGGGGCGGTTGGACCGGCTTCCTCATCCTTCTCAATCGACTTAAGCACCCATTCCGTCCCCATCGAGCCCATCTCTTCCATCGGCTGACAGATCGTCGTAATCGCCGGAGTGCTGAACGCCGCCGGCGGAACACCGTCGAAGCCAATCACCGAGCAATCCTCCGGAACGCGCACACCCGCCTGCATCAGCGCGCGCAGCGCTCCCAGCGCCGTGAGATCATCAAACGCCATCAGCGCCGTAAACTTGCGCCGCGAACGGATCAACTCGGCAGTCAACTCCACCCCGCCGTCAAATCCTGAATTTGCCTCCAGCAGCTCTGGCAGCTGTCGAATCAGCTTCGGATCGAGATGCAGCCCGTGCTTCGCGGCAAACTTTTCTATGCCACGCCAGCGATTTACGCTGTCGTGCAGGCTCTCCGGCCCGCGAATGAACGCAATCTTTCTGTGGCCAAGCTCGTACAGATGGTCCAGCGCCGCATACGCCCCGGCAGCGTTGTCGACCAGAACCGAACTGATGCGGCTGGGCGTCAGATCGCGGCCAATCACCACCGTCGGAACATTGTGCTTTTCCATGTCTGCCAGCAGATCGGTTTCCGCGAAGAGCCAGTTGGCCACCACGATCAATCCTTCCACGCGCCGGTCGAGCAGCATTTCAAGATAACCCTCGAACTGCTTCCGCTCATTGTGCGCATCCATGATGATCGGCAGATATGGCGTCGGATGCAGTGTCTTTTCAATGCCCCGCAAAATCAGCGTACAGAAAGGATCGGAGATATCGAAGATCATCACGCCAATGGTATGGCTGCGCCGGCTGCGCAGAGAGCGCGCAAACGCGTCAGGCCGATAGCCCAGCGCCTGCGCCGTCTTGCGGATATGCTCCTTGGTCGTCGCCGCCACGTAGCGCGAAAGCGGGGCTTCATTCAGAACGATCGAAACCGTCGAAGCTGAAAATCCGCTCTTGCGAGCTACGTCGAGAATCGTTACGCGGGTATTTGCCTGCTTGCGGCCAGCCAAAGCAATACGTCCTCAAAAAAAAAATCGCGATGCGTGTGAATCACAAAGCATAGCACCCGCACCCGCTCCTTTTCAGGACATCCCCTAAGACCTCTGTCAGGAACTACACCGACTCCGCCGACACTGGCCGAATCGCGATCTCCACCGTCTGGCTCCCCAGCCTGGGATGCTTTGCCGTCAGCCGCACCGTGCCCGCTTCTTCCTTCGCGCGAACCCACACCGCGCCCGTGCCGCCAATCAGCCCAAACGGATTATCCCCAATCAACTCTGCCGGTCCTTCCAGCGTCAGCACAATCGGGTCATTCGCATAAGGACGAATCGCTCCGAACTCATCCGTCACGCGCAATACAACCCGCGTCGTATCGGCTCCGTCACCATCCAATTCATGATCGTCTGCGATAATCGCAAATTTCTGATCGACACCCAACCCTGAAAGCGTCTTCGAAATCACCTGCTTGCCGTTCAAATAGCCATCAATACGCAGGTTTCCCCACTTCAGCCAGGTATCATCGCCATCGATATTCGTCAGGTTCAAGCTGAACGGCGCGTATTTGAGATTCTTGAACTGCTCCCTGTCCGGATCCAGCTCGGCAATCTGCTTCCAGTCGTCCCCATATTTGACGAAGAATTTCAGATGATCGCAGTTCGAGCAGACCATCGCCACGGTAAAGCGAGTAGACTCGTCGCCCATGGCCCAGTGAAACGCCGGCTCCAGCACAATCTCCTCTTCTGGATCGCACTGCGATTTATAAAACCCCGCCGCACACTTTGGCTCGCGAAAAATATCGAAGACACCGTGATAACAGATGCGGTCGCCCGAGCCAAAATCATAATGCGTGTTGTAGTCGAAGGCGCACCACGCAATGCCGCCCGCATACTGCGCATTCGAGGCCAGCTGGTTGTGTACGCGCGCGTGGCGAATCGTGTGCTCGCGCTGACGCTCATTTTCGTCAATCGTCTTCGTCGGAAACGTGTGCCCCACAAACTCTGTATTCAAATAGCGAGGATGATTGGGCGCCCTCAGCGGCCAGCCGAAATCATTCACCGTGAACACATCTTCCAACAATTCCGACCCCGGGAAATTGCGGATGCCGCCTGTCTGCCGCGTCGGATCGAGCTTGTGCGCCATCGCATTCGTCCGCATATAGAAGTCGTGGTTATCAGGCGACTCATTGATGCGTACGCCCCACAGCACAATCGAAGGATGGTTCCAGTCGCGCCGGATCATGCGGCTCACGTTATCGACCGAAATATCCTGCCACGCGAGATCGCCGATATGCTGCCATCCGGGAATCTCTTCCAGCACCAGCAGTCCATACTCGTCGCACGCGTCGAGAAAATGCCGCGACTGAGGATAATGCGACGTGCGCACAATATTGCAGTGATACTGCTTTCGCAAAACATAAGCATCGCGCTGCTGCACCCGCCCCGGCATCGCCTGACCTACAAACGGAAACGTCTGGTGCCGATCCAGCCCACGCAGCTTGATGACCTTGCCATTCAGCTCAAACCCGTGATCGGTAAACTGCGCCTCGCGAAATCCAATCCTCCGCGTATCTTCATCCACCAGCTGCGAACCGCTTAGTAGACGCACCTTCACGGTATATAGCTTCGGACTCTTCAGATCCCATAGCGCAATCCCATTCAACTTCCCAAACGCGACTACATGACTCACAGGTTCAGCCGATGCCGCCGAAGCCGGAACCTTCTGCGTAGCCTTCGCGACCACCGTATTGCCATCCAGCAGTGTAGCCTCTAGCGCCAGCCCTTCGCGCAAGGCCTCCAGATGCTGCACAAAGCACTGCACGTCCAGCGAAGGACTCGTCATCACATCCTTCGGCTGCGCAAAAATATTTTCGATAAAAGTCCCCGGCACCACGCGCAGCGACACCTCGCGATAGATCCCGCCAAACGTCAGATAGTCGATCTGGTATCCGAACGGAGGAATATCCGGCCGCTCCGTCGAGTCCACATCGACGGCAAGCACGTTGTCGCCGTCAAAGTTCAAGTGCGGCGTCAGCTCAAACGAGAACGGCGTATATCCGCCCTTGTACTCGCCCAGCCGCTGCCCATTAATCCACACCGTCGAAGCCGTCATCACGCCTTCAAAATCAACAAAGACGCGCTTCCCCTTCGCCTCCGCCGGCAGGCGAAACTTCCTGCGATACAGCGACACAAACTCATAGTCCTTGTCATCGAAGGCATGCCATGGCAGCGGAATATTCGTATGCGGCACCACTACGCGATCAAATTTCGAATCATCGAACCCCGCCTCATGCCCGCCTTCCACAAACTTCGGGCTGTACCGCCAGCCGCGATTCATCGCGAGCACCATCCGCCCACCCGCGCCGCCCTGCTCCTCGGCAAACACCTTACCGCCGACTGCCGCGCCGGCAAGCAGAGCGCCGCCCGTCTTCATAAAATCTCGTCGATCCATATCTCGTCCTTACGAATGAAACCGCTTTCAATTCCAGCCACTTGCACGATAAATGATCGCAAATACAATCTGCAAAAAAGAAAGCGCGAAGCCACGCGGCCTCGCACTTTCTTTGCAGGACTTCACTCAGAACTCAACCCGCGCGGCAAACTGCGCGAGTCGCTTGTTCGTCAGCAGAACACTCGCCTGCCCAAAGTTAGCGGCATTGTCGAGGGTCGAATTGATCGAATGCGAATCGAAGCGGACGCTGTTCGTCACGTTGAACATCTCCCAGCGAAGCTGCAATTTCGCGCGCTCCGTGATGGGAAATGTCTTGTTCAGTCCCGTATCCCAGTCGTAGTACCCATCGCCGCGCAGCGGATTGCGCGTTCCCGAATACCCCGGCAGCGTGAAATCAAACGATGCAAAGACGGATGCAGGATCGGCAAAGCGCTGCGTCAGATGCCCACGCTGCGCCGCATGCGATGGAATCGGCGCAACCTGCGTCGCAAAACCCTGAATGTCCCAGTTCGTTGGATAATACGCGCCATCGTTCACAAGAAATGGAAAACCGCTCGTCCAGCGCACAATACCCGTCGTCTGCCATCCGCCGATCAGCAGGTCCGTCCAACGGCTCGCAGTCGCAAGATAATGCCTCCCGCGTCCGACTGGAATATCCCAGATGTAATTCGCATTGATCTGGTGTCTCACATCGAAATCCGACGCGCCATACAGCTGATTCGGAATCCAGCTGTTGATCACCTGCGCATAGTTCGTTGAGCCGGAGTTGTTCAGCCGCTCGCCCTGCGATGTTTCATCCAGCGACTTCGACAGAGTGTAGTTGAAATCGGCTTCCAGCCCCGCGCCAAACTGCTGGCGATACACCGCCTGCAGCGCGTTGTACGACGAGAAACCGATCGAGCGCCACGAATACAGCGCCGAGTATTGATCGTGATAGAAGCGGAACGAAGGATATGTCCCGTTCGGATTCACGCCCGCGCCGCTCAACGAATCCGGCGCATCCAGCTCAAACAGCGCATAGGTTTCGTTGTACCGATTCTGCTCAAAGAGCTGATAGACATTCTGAGTCGCCGAGGCCGGCCCATAGCCAAATCCAAGATCGACGCCGTCGAGCGCGCTGAACAGCTGCTCCCAGTAGGGCACCGGCTGCACCGAACTCACGGGAACCTGCGCGCGTCCCATCTTCGCCAGCTGCGCCGCAGGTCCAAAGTATGGAACGCCCGCCGCCATCAGGTTGATCGGCATGGCCACGTCTTCCTGCTCCAGCAGATTATGCGCCAGCCGCCCCACATACGAGATCTCAATCGACGAGCCATTGTGCAGCTCACGCTGGATCGACAAATCAATCAGGTGAGCATAGGGCGTCTTGATCTTGCTATCCAGCCCCCAGCTGATGGCAAATTGTTCGGGGCTCGGAACCGCCGGAAACCCTCCCGGAGGCGCAGCCGGCAACAAGCCGGCCGGAATCGACGTAATACCCGTGAAGCGCGGCGCAGTGGCGATATTCACCGTCCCCGGCGCATTCGACAAGTTCGTCGACAAGCCAAACGATCCCGTCGTATCAAACGTGTTCACCGTCGCTGCGCCAAAGTGGTCGTACACCAGCGAATAGCCGGCGCGAATGCTGCTCTTCTGCTCGCCGAATAGTTTGTTCCAGAAGCCGCTCTTCGCATCCGGCGAATAGGCCATCGCGATGCGCGGACCGATATTGTTCTTCGGCATATTCCAGAAATCCGACCGCCCGTTATAGCGGCCGTCAAGGTCAAACGCGACCTCGCCAACTGCATTCGCCGCGCCACCCCGCAACGCCTGCTGCGCGCTTTGGTTGTAGTAGTCCGTCAACGCATACGGCTTGCACACTCCGGCGCTGATCATGCAAGTTCCCACCTGTGTACCGCTCGTCTCCGCTGGGGCTTGCAGCAGCGACCAGCGTATCCCATATGTCAACGTCAAATTGCGCATCGCCTTCCACGAGTCCTGGGCGTAAAGCTCATACTCGTTCCAGCGATAATCGCGTTTCAGAACCGTGCCCAGTGGCAGGGCATTCCCCTGCTTGTTGTAGTTGTAGATCGCATCGCCCTCGGTGATAATGCCGACCAGGTCCAACAACGCTGAATTGTAATTGTTTGTAAACGGCTGGCTCACCGCCGGATACCCATACGCCTCCGGGTCGAACGGCCCTCCATTGCCGGCGACGGTCGAGCCATTCGAAAGCCATCCCTGGTTGATCTGACCATCCGGGTAGGAGTTCGCAGTGCTCGTGCGCTGGTTGTCAATAAAGCGAATGTTCACGCCAAACTGCAGGCTGTGGTCGTGCTTCGTCCACGAAAGATCGTCCACCAGATTCTGCACAGGAATAATCGCCGATGTGCTGCGTGTAAACGCCTGCGGCTGCGCCAGCCCAGCCAGATAAATCTGCGGATCGTTCGAGATGCCGGCATTGTCCACGCCCTGCCGCGTCAGCCCATAACGAACCGTATTCACCAGGTTCGGCGTAATCACTGCTGAATAGCCAACCGCAAAACCCTTGCTGTTCGTCAAAGTGGACGTCGCCGGCGGCTGCCCCGGAAATGCCGGAGCCGTAGGCTCGTTATCATTCTGCAGATTGCCGCGCCAGAAAACGGTGTGGTTGCCGCTGTGCGTCACGTTCCAGTCGAGCCGCGCAATGTAGGTGTTATAGCTGCGGTGCAGCGTGTAGGGAAAACGATAGCCGGCAGTATTCAATGTATCGCCCTGAGTCGGATCATTCGCCTGCGGGTATTGCGAGAGCAGTTGCTGCATGGGCTGGTTCACCCCGATGCCCTGCGGGTCCATCGCCTGAATCTGCGCAGGGGTCAGGTTATCGACATTTCCATTCACATCCTGATACTGAATGTTCCCCGCAGTAAAGCCCGGCAACGGCACCCTGCCTGCGTTCACGCTCTGCCCCTCCGTATCGCGCCGTCCCTCATAGTTCGCGAAATAGAAAAGCCGGTCGCGCAGAATCGGTCCGCCCACCGCCCCGCCAAACACATTGCGGATCAGCTTCGGCGGAGTATTAGGCTCCCCTGACGCCAGTTGCTGCGCCTTGTTGAAAAAGTCATTCGCCTCGAACAGATTGCTGCGGTTGTACTCGTACACCGCACCATGCAGCTGATTGGTCCCGCTCCTCGTAATCAGTCCGATCTGCGCACCCGACGAGCGCCCCTCTACCGCATCCGGATTGCTCGTCGTGACGCGAAATTCGCCAATAGAATCCTGCGTCACCCGCAGCACGCTCGTAAATGCATAGCCGTTGTTAATGTCGTTCACGTCCACGCCATCCAGCGTGATGTTCGCCTGATCGCTGCGCCCGCCGTTCACCGATCCGCTGCGCGAATCCTGATCGTTATTTCCAACCGCATTCGTCCCATTGTTGTCGTCGGTACGGCCAAGATACGTAACGCCCGGCTGCAGGCTCAGCAGATCAGGCACGTTGCGGCCTTCAATCGGTAGCGACTGAATCTGCTTCTCCGCAAACGCATTGCCCAGCGTCGCATCCGTCGTATTCAGATCCGGCTGCACGTTCGTGCTTACCTCAACCTGCTGCGTCACCGACGCTACGGTCAGGATCACATCTTCCGTCGCCGGCTGCCCCACCAGCAGGTTCATGCCGCGTTTTTCAACCGGAGTAAAGCCCTCGCCATTCACCGTCAGCGTGTACTGTCCCGGGTTCAGCTGCGAAAACTGATACTCCCCGCTCGCATCCGTCGTCCCCTGGCGAACCGCGCCGGTTCCCGGCGATATCAGCTTTACCTGTGCGCCCGGTATCACCGCGCCGCTTGAGTCTGTTACGTGGCCTCGAAGTGAAGTCGTCGCTTGCCCCCAACTCAACAGCGAGCACACGACGCACATCACCAGAACGAATGCACTGCGCATCAATCGCATCTGGTCTCCTGAAATTGTTCCCGACAAGTGGAGTCCCGTTCTTCTCAAGGCCTTGCGTGATGCCTTCGGTGGGATCGTTTCCACATAATCAGCGGTTTTCCCTCACCGGATCAATGTCTTGCAAAAGTAGTATCCCTTTTACACCAAAGCCGCCGAAGCGAAAAGCGTTTTACCGTGCGCGATCGGAGCTGGTCCGCAGTTGGTCGCTTCGCTTTTGGATCATTGCGACTTTCTCAGACGCAAGAGCCTGGGAGTGTCGGGCGCCGGTTGAGGGTGTTACGAAACTCGATGCTCAGACCCGAGTTCCCTGTCTTAGACTCACGGATATGACAATCTCTCTCCAATTGGCAGAGGAGACCGATCTCCCACCCATCGTTGCCCTGATGAACGCAGCCTTCAGGGGTGCAGAGAGTGCACGAGGCTGGAGTATCGAGGGCGACTACATTACCGGCAGTCGCACGAGCGAGTCCCTGCTCCGCGAGGAGATTGCAGAAGGCGCGCACCTCTTGCTGGCGAAAGATGATGCGACATCGATCCTCCAGGGATGTGTGAGTTTGCAGGTATCGTCGACGGACAAGTGGTACTTGGGTTCACTCACCGTTAGTCCTTCTCTGCAAAACATCGGGTTCGGCCGTAAGCTTCTTGACGCTGCAGAGCAATACGCTGCTATACGTGGAGCTCGCACTATCGAAATGACTGTCGTCAGCGTTCGAGATGCCCTCATCGCCTGGTACGAGGTAGAGGCTATCGGCGAACGGGCGAGGTCCGTCCCATACGGGGACCATCGCTTTGGAACACCGACCCGAAGTGACCGCGATGATGGTTTCAGTCTCACCTACCTAAAATTGAGCTTCTTCCTGCTGATTCCTCCCTCGCCTGCAAGATATGGACGAAATATTTTTCGATGACTTGGATGACTTGTAGCAGCCTCCATGTTCGAATCGCTTCATGAGCGAAATCGGGACAGTCGAATTCGTCTTCCTCCTGCTTCTTTTTTTCATCGTCGTCTTTGGGATACTCGCCTGTAAGGTGGGAACGCCGTACCCCATCATCATGGTCCTTGGCGGATTGGCTCTTAGTTTCATCCCCGCAATTCCCGACTTCACGCTCAATCCTGATCTGATTTTTCTCGTTGTCTTGCCGCCTCTGCTCTACTCGTCCGCATGGACCACCTCCTGGCGCGACTTCCGCTACAACCTCTCCAGCATCTCGCTCCTTGCTTTCGGCCTGGTGGCGTTCACCGTAATCGGTGTCGCATTCGCGGCGCCCAAAGTCTTCCCCGGATTCGATTGGCGACTTGGTCTCGTGCTCGGAGCCGTCGTCGCTCCCACTGACGCGATCGCCGCAACTTCCATCGCCCGGCGCGTAGGACTTCCCGCCCGCATCGTCGACATTCTCGAAGGCGAAAGCCTCATCAATGATGCTTCCGGATTGCTCGCCCTGGAATTCGCCATAGGGATTCTCGTCGAGAAACGTATACCCACAGTTGCCAGTGGCCTGTTGACTCTGGCGTGGCTCATCTTGGGTGGCGTCGCCATCGGCCTGGCCATCGGCTGGTTCGTCGATCACTTCGAACGGCGCATCGATAACGGCCCCATCGAAGTCACAATCAGCATTCTCGTCCCCTACGCAACCTACCTGGCGGCGCAAAACGTTCATGCATCCGGAGTGCTGGCGGTTGTCAGCTGCGGTCTGTTTCTCTCGCGCCGCAGCGCCCACCTCTTCTCGCCCACGGTTCGCATTGGAGCATGGGCCGTTTGGGACTCACTGACGTTCATACTCAACGGGCTGGTCTTCGTTCTCATCGGCCTGCAATTTCCCGCTGTTCGCGCCTCCATCCGTAGCTACAGTCTCACCACGCTGCTTCTCTATGGCATGGCTTTTAGCGTTCTACTCATCCTGCTGCGGCTGGCATGGGTCTTTCCCGGCGCGCGCGTGGCCTACTTCATCCGCACGCGGTTCGAGCATCAACATGAGAGCCCACCGTCAGTGCACCAGTCTTTTGTTCTCGGGTGGACCGGGATGCGAGGCGTCGTGTCTCTCGCAGCCGCCCTTGCTCTTCCAACTGTATTAAAGGACGGCTCGCCCTTTCCTCACCGGAATATGATCGTTTTCCTGACGTTCTGCGTGATTTTAGTGACGCTGGTGCTGCAGGGCCTTACTCTGCCTCCTCTCATCCGTCTCCTTGGGCTGGCTGGAGGAGCAGGCCCCGATTGCGAAGAACTGGAGGCACGACGAATCGCTACGCAGGCCGCTGTCTCCCATCTGGAAGGTGCGAGAGCCCGGGACGACGCCAAATTTGCTGATTCGTATGAAGACCTTACACATCACTACCGCCAGCGGCTGACGAGTCTCAAGCTGGATGCCAGCCCCGGAGAGGTAGCGCATCACGAACGTTACGTCCAACTATCGCTTGAGGCGTTAAGAGTGGAACGCGAGACAGCAATCCGCCTGCGCAACGAAGGCCGCATCAACGATTCTGTCCTGCGCCGAATGGAACGCGAACTGGACCTGAGCGAATCGAGGCTCGTTAATACCGATGAGTAATCAAGTTACAATGAGTTTCGCCCACTCAATTCGCAGCAGGACTTTCAGGTGCCCATCGATTCAAGCATCATCGTATCTTCCGGTTTTCCCAGAACACAAAAATCTAACCGGCCTTCCTTATCCGGCCGACCTTATTTATTAGGCGCGTCCCGCAAAGTTTCAGCCCTCCTGCTTCACGCGCTACTCGTCGTCCAGGCATTTCCGCAGGCGCACAGCCTCGCCACGCCCCCACCCTCAGGAGTCAAATCGCGCGTCTGCCAAGATCGCGTCATTCCCCAGCTCGTCGATGTCACAAAGAAATCTGGCATCAACTTCACCCACCTCTCCGCGCCCGAAAAGAAATACATCGTCGAATCCATGAGCGGAGGCGTCATCATCATCGATTACGACCGCGACGGCTGGCCCGACATCTATTTCACCAACGCGCCCACCGTCGACATGGCCCTGAAAGGCGAAAAGGCCCGTGGCGCACTCTATCACAACAACCACGACGGCACCTTCACCGACGTCACCGACAAGGCCGGCATCGCCACCCCCTGCTTCGCCATGGGCGGAGCCGTCGGAGATTACAACAACGACGGCTGGCCTGACCTCTACGTCACCTGCCTCGGCGGCAATGTCCTATATAAGAACAACGGCAACGGCACCTTCACCGACGTCACCAAACAAGCCGGAGTGTCCGACGGCCGCTGGTCCACCGGTGCGGCCTTCGGCGATTACGACGGCGACGGATTTGTCGACCTCATGGTTACAAATTACGTCGACTTCAAACTCAGCGACCTGCCGGCCTTCGGCAGCAAGCCCACCTGCAAGTACCGCGGTATCGACGTGCAGTGCGGCCCGCGCGGCCTCAAAGGCGCGGGCGACGCGCTCTTCCACAACAACGGCGACGGCACCTTCACCGACATGTCAAAAGCCGCCGGTGTCAGCGATCCCGACGGCTACTACGGCCTCGGCGTCGTCTGGTCCGACTTCAACAACACCGGCCGCCCCGACATCTACGTCGCCAACGACTCCACGCCCAACTACCTCTATAAGAACGACGGCAAAGGCAAGTTCACCGAGATCGGCCTCGAATCCGGCACCGCCGTCAGCAATGACGGCTCCGAGCAAGGCTCTATGGGCGTGGCCATCGGCGACTACAACCACACTGGCCGCTTCTCCATCTACGTCACCAACTTCGCCGACGAAAACAGCGCCCTCTATCAGAACCTCGGCAACTACGACTTCCGCGAAGTCTCCTACGACGCCGGCATCGGCCTGCCCTCCCTTCCCTGGATCAAGTGGGGCGACGCCTTCGTCGACCTCGACAACGATGGATGGGAAGACCTCATCGCTGTCAACGGCCAGGTTTACCCTCAGGTAGACACGCTGCCTTCAGGTGCGCGCTACCGCCAGCCCAAGAACCTCTTCATGAATGAGCGCAACGGTAACTTTTGCGACGCGAGTCAGCAGGCCGGTCCCGCCCTCATCGAACCCCGCGTCAGCCGCGGTCTCGCCGTCGCCGACCTCGACAACGACGGCAATGTCGACATCGTCATCGGCGACATCGACGGCTCGCCCATGATCCTGCACAACAACGGCATCCCCGGCACGCACTGGGTCAGCTTTGAACTCCAAGGCACCAAAAGCAACCGCCTCGCCCTCGGCGCCCGCGTCACCGTCACCGCCGGAGGCATGACCCAGACCGACGAGGTCCGCAGCGGCGGCAGCTACATCTCACAGAACGACCTGCGCCTCCACTTCGGCCTCGCCAACGCCACAAAGATCGATTCCGTCGAAATCCGCTGGCCCTCAGGCGCGGTCGATAAGTTGACCAATCTGGCCGCCGACCACTTCTACCATGTCCTTGAAGGCTCTGGACACGCTGCACTGGACATCCGATCCAATAAGAAATGACGCCATTTCACAGGCGAAAATCTATGCTACATACAACGCTAGAATCGCCTAAATCATCAATAAATACAGGGATCCACATACTTTAGATTGATTTTCGATATCATCAAAAGATCTCTCTTAGAGTTCTGGGCCTTCCCCAATCTCTCGACCGAGCGCGAATCTTGGTGATTCTTGAATCAAACGTTTGATTAATAGCTAAAAAGTGCTATCCAGCGCGAAGCATTTGCTCCACCTCACCATGAAATCGATTACACAGGCGCGCTCCGTTTACACCATTAAAGAAAAGGTCAAATATTTTAGTAAATTGATTTACTCAAAGATTTTTAGCGAAGATCGTCTAAACTGGCAATTGATTGCACACAAATCCAGGCCCCTGACAACCTCTTCCGCTTGACAATCGAATTATCAAAAGAGCCTAATAGTCAGCGCAGAGATGTTTCTTTTGCACTGCATCACTCAAACCGTTTACTAAATGGTCTTTTCCGGGTTTCCTCATTTTTCACAAATGATTTCAAGCACGGAAATTGAAAGAGAACCAGCAAGCAATCACTGTCGACAAGTATAGACAGGTTAACAACTTAAAGCACGATCTGCCAGATCGGCAGAACAAGCTTTTTTTGACGTAATCAGGAGGCTGACTTCAAATGAGACGATCACGAGTTCTTCTCGTGCTAATCGCCATTGCCGCGGTGTTTTTCACCTGGCATCCGGCGCAGGCACAGAAAATTACCGGCGCGATCACCGGCACCGTCACCGATTCCAGCGGCGCTGCAGTTCCCAACGCGACCGTAACCGTCACCAACACCGCAACCAACAAAATTTATACCGTCACCACCGATGCCCAGGGAGGCTACACCGTTGCCGAACTGCCCGAATCCACCTACCAGGTGGAAATCAAGGCTACCGGCTTCGAAAACTCCATCACCAAGGGCGCGGTCGTCCACGTCGCCACCACCACCAACGTCAACGCGGTGCTTCAGCTCGGCAGCGTCAGCCAGTCCGTCACAGTTCAGGCCAACGCCATCCAGGTGCAGACTGACAGCGCCGCTCTCGGCGCCATCGTCGACAGCCAGCAGGTCAAGGAACTGCCCCTCAACGGCCGCAACTTCGTCGAGTTGACACAGCTGCAGCCCGGCGTCTCCGCCGCCAACAACTTCGTCAACACCGGCAAGGGCCTCAACGGCGGCGTGGATATGTCGATTAACGGCAACCCCACCACCAACAACCTCTTCCTCGTCGATGGCGTCAACAACAACGACGTAGGTTCCAACCGCACCATCCTTATCTATCCGTCGAACGAGGCCATCGCCGAGTTCAAAATGCTCCTCAACAGCTACGGCCCTGAGTATGGACAGGCCTCGGGCGGCATCATCAGCATCGTAACCCGCAGCGGCAGCAACCAGTTCCACGGCAGCGCTTTCTATAACGGCCGCAACAACTCGCTCGACGCCTATACCTTCTTCTCCGCGCCCAACGCCGGCCAGGGATTGCCTCTTAACGGCAAGGACAAAGAGCGCCGCAACGACTGGGGTTACTCCATCGGCGGTCCCATCAAGCGCGATAAGCTTTTCGGCTTCTTCAGCGAAGAATGGAACCACGAAATCAAGGGCCGTCAGGTCAGCGCCTGCGTCCCCACAGCAGCGGAACGCGCCGGCGATTTCTCTACTCTGGGCTGCAACACGGCCAACTATCCAGATTTCAGCGGCGTACCCGCAAATCAGCTGGCCGGCCCGCACACCCTGACGGGAGTCGATCCATCCACGGCCACCATGCTGCAGATGCTTCCCCTGCCGACCACGCAGAATGGCGCGCTCAACTCCAACGGTCAGAACTGGTCCGCATCGCTTCCCACCGGCCTCTTCTGGCGTGAAGAAAACGCCCGCGGCGACTACGACCTCAACGCGAAGAACCACATCATGGGTCGCTACACGCAGGACACCTGGTCGAACCCCGCCTTCAACGCCGGCTACTGGGGTGACACCGTTTATCCCGCGTTGAACAGCAACTGGGCCCAGCCGTCCAAGTCCATCACCGCACACTGGACCTCGACTCTGTCCAGCACTCTGGTCAACGATGCGGCATTCAATTACTCCAACAACCGCATCGACATCACCGCAGGCGGCACTGACCCCGGCCTTCTGGCGCAGGTTTCCGCAGCCATTCCAACCATCTATCCTGAATCGTTGAAGCACGCCTCTGAAGGCGTACCATCGGTCAACTTCGGCTCCTACGGCGGCAGCACTTCGCTGCAGGCTCCGTGGCAGAACCAGCTCGACATCTACACCTTCCGCGACGACCTCTCCTGGATCAAGGGTCAGCACCAGCTGAAGTTCGGCGCCTTCTTCGGCTTCAACGGCAAGAATGAAGATGTCAACAGCTCCACCGGCGAGCGCCCGAGCATCGGCTCCGTCGCGACCGGTTCGGGCGGCGTCGAAACCAACGACACCCTGGCCAACCTTGAGCTGACCGGAAACACCTTCAACATTAGCGAGACCTCGACCAACATCCGCGCCCAGCTCCGCTGGCGCGACTACGAGTTCTACGCTGGCGATACCTGGAAGATGACGCCGCACCTCACCCTGAGCTACGGCGCGCGTTACTCGCTCCTGCTCCAGCCCTATCAGCCGGAAGATCAGATCACCAGCTTCCAGCCCTCGCTCTATGATCCCTCGAAGCCCGCTTCAGACGCCTGCAACGGCCTCTGGGTGGCTCCTGGCACCGACCCGTGCGGCGCGGCCAACAAGCAGTTCGGCACCAACTTCTCGAGTGGCACGCCCGGTCCCAACCGCTCGCTCATCAAGAACGGCTACCACAATATCGCTCCTCGCGTCGGCGTCATCTGGGATCCGACCGGTGAAGGCAAGACCGTTGTCCGCGCCGGCGGCGGCCAGTTCTACCAGCGTGAGCGCGTCTCCCGCTACACGCTCGTAGCCAACGCGCCCTTCGCTCTCACCACCAACAACTACCCGCGCACCCTCGGCGGCGCAACCCCTTCGAGCATCTCCGGAACGGCCAGCCCCTCCGGCGGCGAAGACCCAAACTCCGACCTCCCCAACTCCTGGCAGTGGAACTTCACCGTGGAGCAGGCCATCGGCTCTAACACCACCTTCCAGCTTGGATACGTGGGCAACCGTGGCGTCCACCTCACCGACTCATACGACGTGAACACCATCGCCCCGCAGAACTGGTTGACGGCTACCTTTGCCAACGCCGGTGCGGACACCAACAGCCTCCGTCCCTACCCGGCCGGCGGCAACAACGGCACCCTCACCTACTGGGCTCACAATGGTGGTTCCAACTACAACGCCCTTCAGGCCGTAGTAAAGAGCCGCATTGGCGACAAGCTCAGCTGGGGAGCCGCCTACACCTGGTCGCATACCCTTGCTGACGTCATCGTCGACGATTCCAGCGGCGGCATCGGCCAACAGTCGCGCACCTACTATCCCAACTCGCGCCTCGACTACGGATCATCGGACGTCAACCGCCCGAACATGTTCGTAGCCAACGCGACCTGGTACCTGCCCAAGCTGCAAGGCGCCAACCTCCTGGAACGCAGTGCTCTTGGCGGATGGGAGACCACCGGCATCATCACCGCGCAGAACGGCAATAACTTCACCATCTATCAGGGCGCGCACGAAGCTAACCTGGTAGCGGGTGCAAGCAGCCAGCTGAACCAGAACGGAGCACTCGCTGAGACCGGCTTCACCTCGCCGCAGCGTCCGCTCCTCACGGGCCAGAGCTGCGTCACCGGCCGCAGCTCGAACGCCGTCGCCAACGCCAGCGCCTTCACGCTCGTCGGTTACGCGCTCGGCACGCTGCCCAGCAACATGGAGCCGCGCGGCTTCTGCGGCGGCCCCAACTTC
>Ga0206941_10045_pt1 | contig 35056 bp, 45 predicted proteins | sample Alteio_BWOrgHeat_9_FD_153251 | JGI IMG/M metagenome (GOLD analysis project Ga0206941, IMG submission 153251) | Enriched cells from forest soil in Barre Woods Harvard Forest LTER site, Petersham, Massachusetts, United States -... | ecosystem: Environmental > Terrestrial > Soil > Temperate forest >...
GTCTGAGTGGAAGCAGTCGGAGAGCAAGCAAAAAGCCTGATATTACCGAATCACGGCCAAGGGGAAAAAGCAGTTGGCCTCTGATCTGGGCCGATGGGAGCGAATTGTCGAAGCGATTGGGTCGGTGATGTACGTCAAGCCGGAGGAGAGTGAGTCATGAAGTGGTTCCCGAGCTTCGGTTTTCAGCGGCGCAAGCGCGAATTGCAGGAAGAGATCGATGCTCACCTGCGGATGGCGATTGCAGATCGAGTGGCGCGAGGCGAGACGGCAGAGACGGCGCGACAAGCGGCGGCGCGGGAATTCGGAAATATTCCTCTGGTGCAAGATGTGACGCGCGACATGTGGGGCCAAGCGTGGCTTGAACAACTAGGCCGGGATGTCCGTTACGCGTTACGGCAACTGCGCAAGAGCCCCGGCTTTTCGATCACCGCGACGGCGATGCTGGCAGTAGCTATCTGCGCCAACAGCACCGTATTCAGTTGGATCGACGGCACAATGTTGCGTCCGATTCCTGGCGCGCGGGACACGGGCGATCTTGTTAGCCTGCAGAGGGGGGAACGGAACTTCTCCCCGACTCCGCCCTTCTCGTATCTCGACTATCGCGATCTGCGCGGGCAGAACCACACCTTCGCCGGAATACTCGCATATCATCACGATTGGATCACGCTGACCGGCGGCGCACAGCCGGAGCGTGCCTATATCGCGAACGTGTCGGCAAATTATTTCGATGTGCTCGGCATCAAGCCGCTGCTGGGGCGTTTCTTTCTGGCTGAAGAAGAGACGCGTCCAGGTGCAGTTCCCAACGTGGTCCTGGGCTATTCGCTTTGGAAGACGCGTTATGCCGAAGACCCGGCAATTGTGGGCAAGTCGATCGAGATCGCCCGGCATCCTGTGACGGTGATCGGTGTGGCGCCGGAGGGGGTTGTCGGAGCAATGCCCGGGATCCGTGAAGATCTGTGGGTAACGCTCGATCCCCTGGGGACGGATGTGTGGCGGATGACGCATCGCAGTGGTGGTGCGGTCTGGCTGAACGTAATTGGAAGATTGCGGCCCGGCGTGAGCCTTGGCACGGCAGCCCAGGATCTCGATACCCTGATGCATCATATTGTGGCGGCGTTCCCGGACGATCATCTGGGCGAGAACCGGATCACGCTGGATCCCATGTGGCGCTCGCCATTCGGCGCCAACGGATACATGGCGGCGACGCTGCCAATTCTGCTGGCCTTCGCCGCTGTGGTGCTGTTGCTGACCTGCGCGAACGTGGCTACGCTCACGCTGGTGCGGTTTGTATCCCGACGGCGCGAACTTGCGATCCGGCAGTCGCTCGGGGCGAATCGCATTCAACTGGTGCGGCAGATGGTGCTGGAGGGTGTGGTGCTTTCCATCGTCGCAGGAGCCGTGGCCCTTGTGTTGACATCGTGGACTTCGAAGACATTCGCATGGTTCTTTCCGGCGAACTCGAACCCCCTCATACTCAACGGGAACATGGACCATAAGGTGGTAATCGGGATTGCGGTGTCGTCCCTGTTGGCCGGCATGCTCTGCGGCGCGCTCCCCGCCTGGCGCTCGTCCCACGCGCCGGCAGTTGAAGTACTCAAGGCAGAGTCTGCAAGTATCTCCGGCGGCTCACGCAACCGGAAATTGCTCAGCGGGCTGGTGGTGGCGCAAATCGCGCTTTCACTTCCTCTGCTGTTGTGCTCCGGGCTACTTCTGCGAACACTGCGGAATCTCGCCGGCGCGAATCCCGGATTTGAGCAGGACCACATTCTGACTGCGTCCGTGGGGCTGAATATTGCCGGCTACAGCCACGACGAGGAACAGGTGATCCGTCACAAGATTCTTGATCGCGTGTTGGCATTGCCTGGCGTGGAAGTTGCGTCTCTTACCGACTGGATTCCGATGACCCTGGGCCACAAGGGGGAGGATGCGTATCCGGAAGGGTATGTGCCGCACCCCCATGAATCTTTGCAGGTGCTGCATGCCGAGGTGTCCCCGCGGTATTTCGAATCCCTTCATATACCCATTTTGGAAGGACGAGAGTTTACACCGGATGACGATGAAAAGGCCCCGAGGGTACTCATCGTGGATCAGACCGCGGCGAGGCGCTACTGGCCAGGGCAGGATCCGCTGGGAAAGAAGCTCAGGGTGTGGGGCAGCCTTTTCACGGTAGTCGGCGTTGTGAGGAATTCAACACATACATTCGTAAATGAGTCACCGGAGCCTATGGTGTATATGAGCTTTTTCCAGGCGGGGTACGAAACGATGGTGCAGGTGAAGACCGAGGGTAATCCGGTCGACCTGGCGCCAGAGGTGCAAAACGCCATCCACGAAATCGATACACGGCTGCCGGTTTTCGATGTACGTTCCATGCGAGAGAGTACCCAGATGGCGAGCAGTTTCGCCGTCATACAGAGCACCCTGGCGGGAACGTTCGCGCTGATTGGGCTGGTTCTTGCGATAACCGGAATCTACGGAGTCGTGGCCTATCGAACCCAATTGCGGACCCACGAGATCGGAGTACGAATGGCTCTGGGCGCTTCGCGCGTCGATGTGCTGCGGCTCGTGCTGTTGCAGGGGTTGTGGCTCACAGGCATCGGGCTGGCGCTAGGACTGGCGTTTGCGTTGGGACTGACCCGCATTATCGTCCGGCTGTTGTACGGAATCGGCGCCAACGATCCGGTCACCGTCGTTTCCGTCGTCATGCTCCTGGGAGCAATGTCATTGCTAGCATGCTACCTTCCGGCACATCGAGCGATGCGCCGGAACCCCGTGACCGCGATTCGCGAGCTGTAAGCCGCAGTTCGGACTCGACCCGAATTGCGCGAATTCGGCGTGTGCGCGGCCTCCAATTGATTGGCGAGAAGGGCAACCGGATTTCACAGGCCAGAAACCAATCTCCGCCCGGTGGGTCTTCATTGTGCGTTCACGTGAACAGGCCAACCCATGATTCCAGCTCTCCATCGACCTGGAAACGCGCTCAGGCGATTTGGCATCAACCAACGCAGGATGTCCAGCTATCTTGAATAATTTGACGCTCTCCGAAGGTTGGACTCAGGAATTGGAGAATCTATGGGAACGATGTTAGAGCGGTTTCCGCACCGTTGCCTCGCGAGGCAGGCAGGCTAGAGCTTGCAGATCCCCCGGTTGTCCAGCCCCGCAGCCAAGCCTCAGCAGCACTTGAATCTTCATACCCTTCTCACAACTAACCGCTTCCTCCGGCAGGAATCCTGTCCACCTGGGGTACGCTCACCAGGTGCAGCGCATCTTTGGGAAGCCAGGATTGCAGCGTTGACAGCGGTGCTGGATTCGAAACCCCCTGGCTGTTGAGGTTCTCGGCGAATATCCCGCACCCTCCAGGAAGCAGATAGAAATCATTTACCGTGCCCCAAGATGCGCCGGTTGGAATCGGCCCGAAGTTGGTCGTTCCATCAAACGAGCTGTCGCTGATGTTTCCGTAGATCTGCAGCAAATGACCAGCCGGCAGCGTGGTCGGAAGCGCGAACGCCTCTTCGTCAATCACCGTGGCATTCTGACAGCCCCAGTCCGCACCAAAACAATATTCGCCTCCTCCCACATTGACTACCTTGTTTGGGTTGACCGAATTTGCCGGTTGGTACGTGATGTCCAGATCGGCTGTCATCGTCGCGTTACCCGCAAATACCGTCCCACCCCCATAGTAAAGGCCTATGCATCCAGTCGCCGGCAGGGAGCGAGGGAAGACCAGATTCACTGGGAATGAGGAATCCGAATGCGAAGGGTTCTTTGTGATGTCACTCCATAGAAAACCAGCAATTTTCTTCAAGTCGATGTCGTGAGTTGGACATTCGCCTTGCCAATAGACCAGTATCCATAGAACCTGGCTGAAATTCGGGCTATCGTTCTTCAGCGAAAGGGTTCCTTGTAGAGAAAGCACGTTGGCCGGCGACTTTGCGCCATCAAGTACGTGATAGGTGGCAAGAAAAGTAGGGACAGATGTGGTTGGCGGCGCCGTAGTTTGCGATTGATGGATGTGCAGGACGGAAGGTGTAATGACACTTTCCTGCGCCTGCAAGTTGGATATTCCTAAGCCAGTAAATGCGAAAACTACACCAAAAAATACCGTTGAGTAAGACTTCATCGCTCCCTCCATCTGCTCCTGGGTTTTTGAGCTGAGACACGTTTACGTGGCTACGCCTTGCGCAACCCCTCGCTTTTTGGCAACAATCGCGCCGGTCATCGACCCTGAGAAATGCTCGGCTAAACGAAAAATGCTGAACAAAGACTTTTTGCGCGCCGCGCCGTATTCCACTTGGAATCGTTGCCGAGTCTCATTTCTGAACTGGGTAAGCCGCCTACTTACGGCGCCATCAGCGCGTTCACCTGTGTTTCGTTGTCAATGGCGCCGTTGCCCGTCCTACCGTAGATGACTAGCATGCAATCGCCGGCGATCACCTTGATTGGAACGGAAAAGATGTTCTCAACCTGGTTCTGGAGTGCCGCCTTGCCCGCCGTTCCAGGGGCGATCCGATCAACCTGGGGTATGCTCGCAAGGTGAAGGGCGTCTTTAGGAAGCCAACTGTGCAGCGTCGAGAGCGGCGCCGGATTCGGGAATCCTTGCATGTTGAGGTTTTCCTCGAAGATGCCGCACCCTCCGGGAAGCAGATAGAAATCATTCACGGAGCCCCATGATCCCCTCGGAAGCGGCCCGTAGCTGTTTGTTCCATCGAATGTGCTGTCGCTGATATTTCCATACAGTTCCAATAAATGGCCAGACGACAACATAGGGATCGGAACCGCGAAGCCTTCTCCGTCGATTGCCGTCGCATTCTGGCATCCCCAATTCTGCCCAAAACAGTATTCGCCTCCGACCCCGATAACCGTGTTCGGATTTGAGCGCACAGGCTGGTAGGCCAGTTTGAGATCGGCGGACATGGTAGCTTTTCCTTCCAGCAGTGGTCCGCCGCCATAGTAAAGGCCAACGCAACCGGTCATCGGCAAAGGCTTCGCAAAAGAGAAATTCACATTGAAGTTAGAATCCGTTTGCGAAGGGTTCTTCTGAATCTCTTGCCAAATAATGGTGGCCCCGTTCAAGCTCAGGTCGGTGTCGGCTGGGCATTCCCCTTGGTAGTAGACCAATACCCACAAGACCTCACTAAAAGTTGGCGTGTAGTTCTTGAGCGAGAGCGTGCCTGTGAGGGACAATGCCTCGGCTGGCGATTTGACCCCCTCGAGCACTTTGTACACGCCGAGAAACGTGGGAAACCCTTGTTGGGATCCCTGAGAGGTGGTCTGAGACTGCACGATGTGAAGGACGAATGGGGTCGTCAGAATTTCTTCCCCAAAAAGATTGGGCGTTCCCCGGCCGACGAACAGAACAAGGACAGAGAAAACGATGATCCTCCAAAATGTCTTCATGGTCTCCATTTCCTTTTTAAACAGAAATTGACAAGCCCCGGTGCTCGATCAAGAGCAAGGGCGATTCTGGGTTTTGAGGGTACTGTCCGACGCTGCATGAAGGCTGGAAGAGCACTCTCTTGTTCATCCGTTCGACAGCGCAATATTTGTGGGAAGTGAGATACAGCCGATTAGTTAAACAGGTGCCACGCCAAAAAGTTTCGGCGTCCGTGGCACTAAGCGACGTTTGCTCAGGATTGAAGGGCCGGCGAATTCGAATCCACGCTTGAGCTGCCCCCCTTTGGTTAGTCTTCGTAAGCGAGAGCGGAGCAAATGAAGCCCTTGTACGCCAACGCATTTCAATACGCCCCACGACGGCACGAACTGAGGCGATGAGGCAGTCCATGCATTTCAAGAGACTGCCCTTATTGGCGACGTTTTCTAAAGCGAATGCCCCGCCGATTTCGTACTAAATTTAGTTGTTAAAGTTTCCGTCCTAATTACTCAAACTGAAAAAGTCCCAAAATATTCCAATAGCTGAATAGCCAGATATGAGGCCCATATGAATACGCCGACACCCCTGTTGAAAAAAAAAAAAAGAAATGAAACCGGTATTCCGCGACATACCGCCCGCTGTCAGTTGATGAGAACAGGCCAAATAACGTTTCCAGACCTCCAGGGCGTGGAAACGCGAGTTGGCGATTTAGCATAAAGCCAGGGTTTATGTTCGTGGTTCGGAGAGATGATGAGCGCTGATAATATCCAGGCACTCGCGCATCCTGCGCCCGCCAACGAACTTGTGCGTGCGTTCTACGAGCGCATCTGGAATGCAGGTGACTTGTCTTGCCTCCCCGATTTATTGAGTCCGGCTTTCGTTTTCAAAGGATCTCTTGGGGACGAGTTGGAAGGCTGGAACGCGTTCGGCAACTACGTACGGTCGGTAAGGAGCGCACTCGCGGAATATCGATGCGAAATCTTGGAGTGCGTCACCGAAGCGGAGCGAGCGTTCGCCAAAATGCGCTTCTCGGGCCTCCATGTCGCTCCGTTTCGAGGCTTTCAGCCAACAGGGAAACTCGTCTCATGGCTGGGAGCGGCCTTATTTCGATGCAAGGACGGGGTTATCGCTGAGCTGTGGGTTCTGGGCGACCTCGCAGGACTCGACACGCTACTTAGAAGGAATGAGAGCGTCTGAGCACGCCGCTATGCTGCTAGGTTTCTTCAATGGAACATCCCGATCCGCGGCTTGTATCGTTGTCTCGTTCGTTTACATCCCGTGACGTTCCGTCTGCGGTTCGAAGAAGAAATGCTTTGGATCTTCGATCAAGCCGCAGGTTCATGGGGTGCGACGGCACTGATCGCTGACGCCGCCCTCTCCCTCAGCCGGCAGTGGTGCCTCCGCTCAGGGCTCTGGATATGGTTCGTCGCCACCATCGCAGGAACTTTGCCGCTCATCATCGCATTTGGAAGTCTCCTGCACTGGGATAAGCCTATATGTCATTAATCCTTCGCCCGTTCACTTCTTGAAACTCCGGAGGGGAACAATCCATGTTGGGCCGTCGACCGAGGGTCGTATTAAAAGGCTTGGCAGTCTTCATCGCGGCAGCGCTCACTTGCGGCGTCCTTTATGAGCAAATTGGACACCGACAGGATCGAAGACGCCTCCCACAGATAGGAAGGTCAGTGGACATCGGGGGCCGGACGCTGAACATTTTCTGCTCAGGTAGAGGCGGACCGGCAGTGATCTTCGAGTCGGCGAGCGGCATTGGTCTGGAATGGCAGCCTGCGCAGACAGAAGTCGCGAGCTTCACTGAGGCGTGCTGGTATGACCGGGCTGGCATGGGCTGGAGCGACCCGGGTCCCTTCCCGAACACCGGCGAGGCAATCGCACGGGATCTTCACGAACTGTTGAAGCGGGCGGGCGTGCCCCCGCCGTACGTGCTCGCTGGGTTCTCGTTTGGTGGCTTGCCTTTGCGGGAGTACGGAGGACTCTATCCAAACGAAGTAGCTGGAATGATCCTCGTCGATTCCGCTCAGGAGGATGAGCCTCTTCGCGCACCCAAGTTCTATCTCGCCCATACGGCGCCGAGATTCCTCTGGCGTCCACTCGATCTTGCATTCCGCTCGGCTGCCGTGGTTGGTTTGATCCGGCTCACCCAGTCTTCCCGTGGGCAAAGCAAGAGTCTGTCGCAAATGACTCGCGAGGAAGTCATTGCAGCGCTAAGGATTACTCTGGGCCGTAACCTCGACTCGTGCCAGGATGCCCTCCACCGTCCGGGCACCGAACTATTTGTCGCGAGGAACGCAGAGAATGATCAACCAATAGGCTTCCTTCTGGTTGCCCTCCACGGCCTGGCAGGATCTCCATACATCGCCAGCATCGCGGTCGCAGCCGAGATGCGCAGCCAGGGGATCGGATCGGAGCTGCTGCGCTTTGCCGAGAAGCGTTTCGCCGAGCGCGCACACTTTTTTCTGCTGGTGTCATCGTTCAACCAGAAGGCGCAACAGCTTTATCTGCGACAGGGGTATAAGCGGGTTGGCGAATTGAAAGACTATTGCGTTCCGGGCCAATCGGAAATCATCTTCCTCAAAGGTCTGACATGACCGAACCAGGAACGTTCAAAACGTCGTCCGCGAACTGGCGGCTGGTACTCTTACTGACGGCGGTGGCCTCATCGGGATACGTCGGTCGAGTCGCCGTGACAGTGGCGGCTCCAGGAATGATGAACGCCTTCAACCTGAGCCAGGCGCAGATGGGGACCGTGTTCAGCGCCTTTCTGTTTGGCTACACATTGTTTCAGGTTCCGTCGGGAGCCCTGGCCGACCGCGTAAATGCACGACAAATCTTTCTTGTGTTGTGCCTCGGATGGACGCTGCTCAACACTCTCACCGCATTCGTGGCATGGCGTGGCCACGAACTGGGGATGGTTCTTCCGCAGCTTTGGCTGATACGAGCAGCGTTTGGAATGATCGCTGCTCCTAGGTATCCAACCTCGGGCAGAATTGTTGCCGTCACAACGTCGCCAGTGATGCAGGCCCGCGCAAACAGCCTGGTCCTGTCCAGCGTGGGGTGCGGGATCGGTCGTCGCCCCAGTGCTGCTGGCGCCCGTCGCCAATAGCTTTGGATGGCGAGCTGCCATGATTGTAGCCGCCTCGTTCAGCGCGGTTGCCGGGCTGCTCTGGTTTCGGTTCGCGCCCCATCAACTCGGCTCGATTCGAACCGCTGGCGTCCAAACCTCGGTTGCAGTTGGCCCTGCGGCGTCATCACCGAAAGGTTCTGCCCGCCCGCTGCGCTCACCTGCCTTCTGGTTCCTATGTGGCAGTTACCTGCTTCAGGGATACCTCGGATATATCTTCATCTTCTGGTTTTACCTGTACCTGGTCCAGGTCCGTCACTTCGTCATACTCAAGGCCGCGGGGTTCACTGTACTTCCATGGGTGGCGACCGTTTTTGCCATTCCCGCCGGCGGCGTACTCTCTGATGTCGCTGTCGCACATTGGGGCGCGGCGTGGGGACGGCGCAGCGTCCCGCTCGTAGCCCTAGGCGCCGCTGCCATCTTCCTGGTCATTGGCGCACGTACGTCCAGCGCCATCGTGGCTGCCTCCGCCTTGACTGTGTGCACGGTGCTGGTGCTCTGTACCGAAGGTCCCTTCTGGGCTACCATGACCCAGTTTTCCGGCGAACGCAGCGGAGTTGCCGGAGGGGTTATGAACTTCGGCAGCAGCCTGGGTGGCATGATTTCGCCCGCGCTTACGCCCTGGCTGGCAGAGCGTATCGGGTGGAGCTCTGCCTTATCTCTCACGGCGGGGTTGGCAGTCATGGCGGCCTTGTTATGGTTGGGCATCCGCGTTAATAATCCGCAAGCATCGGACCTGCTGTAGGATTTCACCATGCGCGAGATGCACGTACCAATCATCACTGCGGCAATGGCGGGGGCGTTGTTGATGGTCCCCGTGCACGCCCAGCAGAGCCACTGGGCGTCGGCGGATGACAAGACCGCGAAGTACATCATCGAGATGGAACGCAAGTGGGCTGAAGGAGTCTGTGCCGATAACGGCGTCGTCGCCAGTCTCATTGCCGACGACTTCCAGGGCACGTCAACCAACGGTGAGCGCTTCACCAAGGCCGATGAATTAAGGGACGAGAAAAGCCCGCGCATCGCCCATGATTGCGGACTGGATGAAGCGAAAGTGCGTTTCGTCGGAGATGGCGTTGCCGTTGTCTATGGCAGCGAACATGCCGTCGGTAAAGACCAGTCCCATCCGAACGCAAAGGTATGCCAGGTTTGGACCGATACTTGGCTGAAGCGCGGCGGTACGTGGCAGATCGTTGCCTCACATGACAATCGCGTGCAATGCAAGTAGCTGTTCAATACCCCGTCTGTCGTTCTTCTGGGTTTGCCTGGTTGAGAGACAAACTGAAGACGCGCTACCCGAAGCCACTCGTTTTCGGCGGCCGGTTCGCGTCGAATTTCGTCCACCTATTCAGCACACTTCTGCCACTTCAATCGCGTATACGCGATGAGAAAGCCCTGCCGTTGTGCGTTGCGTTGGCTGTTGCTGCCGGGCTCGGCAACCCGGGACCGCAAGCGCCCGCACGAAAACCCCAGCATCGGCGTCCTGCTCTGCCGCACAAAGGATGATGAGGTCGTGGAATACGCGATGAGCCGACATCTCTCGCCGGCACTCGTTGCCCAGTACGAAACTCAAATGATCCCCAAAGCGGTCTTGCAGCAGAAACTTCGCGAATGGAGCCTGATGCTTGAGGCTCCCGATGGGCCCGAAGGAGAACAGATATGAGCCTATGCTTTCCTATTCAGCTTTGTCTTAGCTGGGCAATCGGAATCATGAAAGCGTTTCAACCCCAAACCAACCCCAAATAACAACTCGTCTATCGGTTTTACGACTCCTTAGCACTCTTTGGAACTCCCAACCACGCCGTCTAACTCGTTGAAACTACGTTGCTTGCATCACTCATAACCCAAAGGTCGTTGCTTCAACTCTGTTTTTGGCAATGATTCACCTAGAACGCAAACCCCAAATAGACCCTTATAACAGCGCTTCGATTCCTCTGCTCAGCGTCTCGGGAATCGCACCGGATTCGCCAAGTCCCGCTAGCAACGACGGGAATTTGGCCGTCGAGGAGTCGCATTCAGCTGGCAGGACAATGACTCAAGATTAAGGATAGAGGTGGGGCCATACCAGGAATCGGTATGTCATATTTTTCGTGCGCAACGAATAATTTCGTATAATGGATTCGGAGGTGAGAATGCAGACCGCAACTCATTCCGAAGGACTCGTTGTGTGGACCGAACCGAAAGCACTCGACGAGGCGAAGTCGCTCTTTGCCTCCTACGCGCCCCGGTTTCAGACCGTTCCCTGCGACGTAAGGACCGCGCCGGGAAAGACCCAGGTCAGTGTTCTCTACCTGTCCAGCCCCGAAGAGGATGCTGCGGTTGAGAGCACCCTTGCCACTCTTCGGAATTGCAAGGTATCGACGCTTTTGGTCTATACGCCGCACCACTCCGCCGATTTCGCTTTCCGCGTGGGAACGATGGTCGGACGGCAGAAGTTTGCCAAGGCCGAATGGGCCTTCAACTGGCCACACCTCAGACAACTTTTGAAGGCACGGAACATTCGTGCCCATGCCCGACCCAAAGGGGACGAGAAATCGACTTTCGAGCTCCAGAATGCACGGCGAAGGCTCGGACTGAGCCAGGAGCAATTGGCCAATGCCTTGAATGTGACCGCTCGTACCCTGCAGAACTGGGAAGCGGGCAAGGGGACCAGCCAGATGCACAAGAAAACTCGCGATCTCCGAGAATTGCTATCCCGCATCGATGACTACGTCGTGCCTCCCAAGGAGAAGGAGTGGCTTTCTTCGCCCCTTGAAGCGTTCGCCGGACGAACCCCCCGGCAATTGATCGCTGACGGGCGCATCCGCGATCTGGTCGTCGAATTCGACAGGTTACGAGAGGGACAACCCGTTTGACGTTCAATGCCACACAGCACACCGCGATCAAGCGCTGGGTAAGCCGGGCTGTTCCGATGAATGGGATTTTCTTTCGCAGCGTCGAATACCGCTACATGGATCCCCTCGACGTGCTGAGCGGGGCGGGAGCGCGGGCTCACGGAGGAAGATTCGCTCCAGTCGGCACCCGCGCGGTGTACCTGTCGGTGACAGACTCAGGGGCGAGCAAAGAGGTCACAGCACGCAAGGCGCGACTCGGTGGGGTGGGCCAGATCAACACTGACAAGTATCCCCGCGTTGTGTATGCGGTTGGTGTGGACCTAAAGAAAGCACTGAGCCTGACTGCTCTTGGATCGACGCAAGCAGCAGAAGCGATAAAGACGGCTTGTCTCGATAAGGATGATTTGACCACTTCAATGGAATTGGCCGGAGAACTCATTTCTGCGGGGATTGAAGGTCTCCTTTTCCCAAGCGTTGTGGGCGGCGACGACAATCTGGTTGTCTACCGCGCGAACTGCGGCCGAAAGGCGCTTTCTCTCAAGAACGAACGGGAGGTCCTTGATCAGGTGAGGCGAATCGCCGGCAGACAGACACAAATAGAGAATCAACGCCGCGATCGCGGATGGTGTCAGCCTGGCGCATGGAATCTTAAAGCGCATGATTGGATGAAAGGAAGAGATACCGCATCCAAGACTCTGAGGCTGTCGCACGAGTGATCATCGGCAACCTTTCATCGCGTTAACTCGCATCGACCACGGAAGCTGGGCGGAGTCTACTCCGGTTTCGGTTTCGCAGCTCTACCATTCCGCGCTCGACGATCAACCGAGGTGGGTGTGGAAGAAGGTCGCGATACGGCGTCGCGCATCCATTGCAGCTGGTTCGTTGTATGCAATTCCGGTGAAGCGAAGCAGTTTAAACCAGAATTGCTCTTTGTTGTTCATGAACGAATGTCCGGCGTCCGGGTATTCTTTGACATCGTGTGGAACGAGCGCACGAGTCAGTGAGCGCTCCAACTCATCGGCTGCTCCCTGTTCTCAACGGCTCTTACCACCATAGCTTCCGATAAAGGGGCAAGGCGCCTGAAGAAACGCATCAACATCGGGCGGAAGTTTCCCGCCGTAGTTGATGCTGGCTGCAGAGAACCCATGGTCGGACCCGAGCATCAGCGCGAATCCACCACCCATGCAGAATCCAATCACACCAATCTTGCCGGTGCATTTTCGAAATCAGCGAGACGTACTCCGAAGAAGCGGCGTTTACGGGAGTGTCCGCAGGTTTAATCGACTCCCTAGATGTCAGGCGCACTGGAGCGAATACCCTGAAGATCAAGCTGGTTCCGTATAGAGGGATACTGATGAGCAGGATTCTTGCAACCGACTTGAAAGAGGTGACGTTGCCCTTCGTGCTCAGCTTGAATTGGGTACCCGCTTGAACACAGTCCCCCCGAGGGATATTGAGCTTGCTAAACAGGGTCCTAGGCCTTAGCCGATTTCCAATCTGGAACGCTGGAGAAGCAGGAACCGGCCGGTTGCAAATCAAGTAGTCGGACAACCGCGGTGAATGGCTCGATTTGATACTCGGCGGAGATAAGTGCTCATTGAGAATGGCCCTGGAACCGGGGTTCGGATCCCCGTTTTCGAGGAGCTAACCCCTCTCTGCTGGTGCAAACTCGTAGGATGACAGAAATGTCTTTCGCTCGGAAGCAGCCAATGCGGGTGCGCATGATTCAGCGATAGTCAGGCGTGCTTTTGCCCTGTTGGAACTCAAAAGACCGATCGTAGCCGCCAGACGCAGTCTCTGCCGGGGTCGAACGGCTACAGGCTTCCACGGTTCAGCAACGTCCCCTTCACATTGACGCGCCCTCTCGCATGTGCGGCTTTGTCGAAGCGGCGTTTTGCTCTTTTGTTGGTGAGACCGAAAGAACGGACTATTTCTGACGATGATCCCAAACAGATCCTGACCGGCATCCATACACGAAAACATTTCACACAAATTTCACCTGCCTGCGTACCGAAAGCGATCGGCGTTCGCTAAAGTGCATGCGAAGGCCGATTGGCTTCACAATCTCCGCTGGTGAGGTCCTGATGAAACGTGTATGCGCAGCTTTGCTGAGCCTTTGCCTGTTTGCGCCAAACTCCCTGTCGGCGCAAATGAGCAAGGTAAAAACTGTGTTCGTGATCATGATGGAAAATCACAACCGCACCGGAAACGACTCCGGTGCCGCCTTCAACGATCCGGACATCGACCGCAACCCACTCGCTCCCTACATCAACCGCGTCCTCAAGCGGACCTCCGCGCAGCCGCTTCAGTACTTCAATCCCCCGGGGAATCACCCCAGCCAGCCAAATTATCTCTGGCTTGAAGCCGGAACGAACTTTGGCGTCCTGTCAGACACGCAGCCCGGGCAGCCGCAATTGGATACCCACGACCACCTGGTGAGGCTTCTGGAGGATGCCGGGATCAGCTGGAAGGCCTATGCCGAGCCGGACTACGGCAGCCCCGCGTTTCAGGTGTGCCCTCTGGACTTCACCTACCTCGATGTGGAGCACCTGGCTCCCGTCTACTTTAACGACGTTAATGACGGCTTGAATCCGAATTCTCCGGAGTGCCTGGCCCATGTGGTGCCCTACGACCGTCTCGAGGCCGATCTCGCCGGGAACACCACGTCGCGGTACAACCTCATCATTCCTAACGTGTGCCATCAAGGACATGAGGGCGTCACCCCCTGTGACCCCAGTGAGCCTGGGAGCAACACCCTGCGGTCCGACCAGTGGCTCCGGAAGAACCTGCCCGCCATTCTGAAATCGGAAGCCTACCGCAAGGGCGGCGCTCTGTTCATCCTTTGGGATGAGGCAGAAGACAGCGACCCGTACAGCGACGGACCCATCGGCCTTTACCTGCTCTCACCCTTCGCCAAGGGCGGCGGCCGAAGCGCCTACACCAACCAGATTCACTACGATCACAGCTCCACCCTCAAAACAATCGAGGAAATCTTCAACGTCACCCCGCTGCTGGGAGCTGCCGCCGATCCGAACACAAGCGACCTGAAGGACTTGTTCAAATGAGCCTCGTCACGCAAGTCTCCGCAACCGTCGTTGTCGACCGCGCTTCGATCCGTTCCGGGTATAGAACTGTGGAGGTTCCCATCATGCCGGCTCGCGCCATGTCCTTCTTTGTGCCCCGCGTGCATCAGATCGCTGCCAACCTGTTGTGCGCGGCAATCGCTTCCGCCCCACTCGCCATTGCCGCTCAGTCCGCTTCCACTGCTCCGCAATCCGCCCCATCGCCGTCGAAGATGCCGGCCTGGGTCCGCAGCGAAGATTCCCGCGCGTCGACCGCGCGCGCCCTCAAAGCCGCCAGCATCCAGGCTGGCATCGCCAAGCCTGCCATCGCGTCGACTCTGTCCCACTTGAGCGCTGTTCCTTCTCTCCCCGCGCTGCCGATCGCGCAGTTCGAAAGCGGCGATGATTCCTTCGTAAGTCCCCAGGGAATCGCCATCGACGGTGCAAAAAACCTCTATGTTACCGATACCGCCCTCCAGAAGGTGTTCAAAGTGACCCAGGATGGAGATCGAGTAGCCGTTGGCAGCGGGTTCATGGTTCCGCAGGCGGCAGCCGTGGATGGCTTTGGCAACGTGTACGTCGCCGACAGCCAGGCGGGACTGCTCTACAAGGTGGCGCCTGACGGAATGCAGACCACCGTGGGCAGCGGCTTCTACATGCCGATGAGCGTGGCCGTCGATAAGGCAGGGAACGTGTATGCCGCCGACCCGTGGAACGGCTTCGTGGCCAAGATCACGCCGGGCGGAATACAAACCAGTCTCGGCGGCGGCTACAACTCGCCGGTGGGAGTGGCAGTGGACCGGGACGGTAACGTCTACGTCGCCGACACGTATAACGCTGCGGTGTTCAAGATTGCACCGGACGGAACGCAGACTACTTTGGGCGCCGGCCTGGTGGCTCCTCAGTACGTGGCTGTCGACCGCTCGGGCGACCTCTACGTGACCGACACCGGCACCAATTCACTGGCCAGAATCAGTCGCGATGGCGCCCTGACGACCGCGATCAGCGGATTGGACGTTCCCATCGGCGTGGCAGTCGACGCCTCAGGCGACATCTATATCGTCAACTCGTTCAACCACAACATCATCGTTTCCAGATCCAGGTAATGACGAGGACAGGTGTTCCCGGGTCCGAAGTGGGCCCGGGAGTTCCTGCGATCACTGTGGCGTCGTTCGCCCATACGCAAGTCGGCCAGGGTCCTACCAATTGGGAGTTCCTCCACTGTTGCGTACTGGCGTTAGCACGCTTCCAGAACTCCGGGGGGGGAAATGCGAGTTGGGGATTTGGCGTTGATTGACCAACAAGGCGCGCCGGCCAGCAGCCCCCTTTTTCAGCGGTAGCCGCGCGAGAGAAGGTATTTCGCACCGGCATCGAAAGCCTGTGGGGGAGGCACCGAAAAGCCGAACGAATCGGCCAAGCGTCCGATGATGTTAAAGGAGAAGGCCACAGCGAGGGCATCCTCGATCTGTTGGAACGAAGCTCCAGCGGCAATGACAGCTCGCATGTCGTCCGCATCCACCACATGCTCTCTTGTCAGCTTACCCAGCATGAGCAAGGTCGCCCGTAATGTCTGGTCAATCCCAGAGCTTTCGAGATCACACAAGATTGCGGAAGCCTTTTTCTTGTTCCCGTATGCAAGGTCAACAACTGCGGAGTGAGCCTTGGTACAGAACTCACACTGATTGATCTTCGCGATAAATGCTGCCATCAGTTCCCGATCGCCGACCGACCAGGGGGAAGCTCCACGCATGGCTTCCTGGGTGACCTTCGACATGGGATTACCGTAAAAATCTGGACGGTACTTTACCAGCTTGATGACATCTAGAATTTCCTGGCGAGAGGCGGCTCGGATGAGGGCGAAGAGAGCCTTTGTACCGAAGCCGTGACCGCTATCGAGTATCTTCAGCCGCATCTTCAATTCCTCCGCGCTGCTTCGACAGCCGCTTTTGCGACCTCGTACTGCCGACAGGCTTGTCCAATCGCGGCGCAAACTACGATCTCGAATATTTGATCTTCGCTTAATCCAGTCTGCCGAACCCGGTTGATCTCCTCGTCGGTGATCCCGGGCGCACTCCTGGCTACCTTGTCAACCAACTGACTCATAGGCTCGGCGAGGCCGCGGTTATCGAATGCAGCCCGACGATCGGATAGGGAAGCTTTCCCCTCTCCTTCCAAGACCCTTCGTAACAGCGCCATTCGAGCTTGTTCGATGTTTGCCATCCGATCAGCCCTCTCTCCAGTTGGCAGCGACGCCGGCAAACGCCTCGAGAAGTTTGCCCCAATCGCCTTCCGTATCGTAGATACGCCGCATCTCGTCGCGTCGAGCACCATAGCGGTCGAGACGACGATGCTCTAGCTCAACGCGCGTACGTTTGTTACCGTCGGCGATGAAACGCACCTCGATCTCGGTGTTCAGTGCCGGGTCATACTGCCAGTCCGCATTGATGTCCCATGAGAGCACCAGCCGCGATGGAGGCTCCCACGCAAGCACACTGCCCCATTGACAGGTGCTCGCGTCGTCACCGCGCTCTAACCAGCGGCCTCCCACGCGGGGCTCAATCGTTGCATCCACTGCATTTGCTTTCCCGATCTTGTAATAACCGAGGGGCCACCACGCACCCATCTTTTCCGTAAATACTTTCCACGCGATGCTCTGCTCGGCTTCGACGACAGTCGTTTTCCTGATACTGTTGGGATCACCGATGCCTTGTTCCACCATCTCCGCTCTCCAATCGCTTCTGTTCCAGTTCTGCTGTTCTTTTGAAGGCCGCCAATGTGGTATCCCAGAACCCGTCCAACCACTCTTTGAGCGCTACTATGCCGTGCGGATCGATGCCGTAAAGACGACGCGCCCCTTCGATGTGCACCACCACCAGACCGGCGGACTTCAGCACCTTCAGGTGCTGGGAGACGGCCGGGCGGCTGACGTCCATCCCCTCGGCGATCTCGCGCACTGACCGATTGCCTCTGCGAACGCGCCAGAACACAGCCCGGCGGGTGGGATCTCCAAGTGCGTCGAATGCCCGCTCTATTCGATGTGAAGTTGCTATTGTCATTATGGTGATCGAGCCCGACCACAGAGTCGGCTAATGCCGTAAGCATCAACTTACGGTAAGTTTATACTTACTACACTTAAGATTTGTCAAGAGAATTGGTCATGGACAAAGGAACCAAAACACAGCGTCTCTACGGCAGGGACGGCAAAAAACTCTCAGCCGGGCTTCTCCGCTGTCGCATTCAGGACGACGCGCTCATTGAACTTGGGACCCCAGCCATAGAAGAATGGGTGTCGCGATTTGGACGCTGAAATTTCACGGTAGCGATAGGCCCCGTTGAAAGCCGCGCTTTGGTTCAGAAATTCTGGATTACCCTGATTTGCTGCGATCGAACAACGCGTCTGCCGAATAGCGATCTTCATGAAGAAAGGCGGATTCATATCGGCACGCGTGATTGAACGCCACGGATGCAACGACAATTGACGCACTCGTTGAGAACCGGAATCCCCGAAGCTCAGCTGAATGAAGCGATTTCTGCTTTCTCAATACAGTTCCTTCTAACGCGTGAAAGGCGATCGAGCTTGCGAGAGATGCGTTGAGAGTTCAGGTGGATCAAGAGGAATGCGCAGATAATCCAGACCATGGCCCACAGGTCCGGACTCCTCGAACCGGCCGGGAAGAGAATTCCGCGAACCAGGAAGACGGTAAGCTGCAGGATGGCTGCAACAACCGCGGCCGGGATGAGCTTTAGCACCGGTCGGAGCAAGCGGCTTTCGCCGGATTTCGCAATTCACGGCGCCCCAATGAAAACAAAAAAGAAACAAGGCAGGAAAGTGTAGAAGATCGTGACCAGCAAGGCGATCGCTCCCATGAGAATGGACCCGTGAAAATGATGAAATCCCGCCATAAACCCCACGAATCCGACAACAATAATCAGTGGTCCCGGCGTTGTCTCTGCCAGCGCAAATCCGTCCAACATTTGCGCATGGCTTAGCCAGGAGAATTTCATTACGGCTACGTGCGCCACGTACGGAATTACGGTGTATGAGCCGCCGATGGTCACAAAGGCTGTTTGAGTGAAGAAGGCAGAAAGTCTGATCCAGAACGGGAAGTCGCGCCCGTAGAGCCCTAACAGAAGCAACGGAAGGCTTCCGAGGGCGGCGCATCCACCGACGACGCGCATGATCCGCCAAAGCACGGCGCCAGGTGCATAACCTACCGTCTCCTCTTCAGATGTGGAGCGGTCGATCCCTTTCAGGCGCTGGAGAAGCCCCAGGATGACACCCATCGCAACAATCATTCCCATAATCCAGGGCAGCGGAATTTGAAAGAGGGTGAGAGCGAGGAACGATGCGATTGCGGCAAACCATTGCAGACGAGACCTGAGTGCACGACGACCGATTTGAAGGAGTGCGCGCAAAACCAAAGCGACGACAATCGGCTTCAACATGCGAAACAGGATGCTCACCCACCAGACAGTTCCGTATCGGGCATAGAGCAAACTGAGGCCCAGGAGGATGGCCGTCGAGGGAAGAACAAACAAGGTACCAGCCAGGAACCCGCCTGGCTTTCCGTGCAATTTCCAACCAATGTAGATGGCGAGCTGCTGCGCTTCAGGTCCCGGCAACAGCATGCAGTGACTCAGTGCGTTGAAGAAATCGTCGGAATCGATCCAGCGTCGCTTCTCAACCAGCTCGGAATGCATGATCGCGAGATGAGTTGCAGTGCCTCCGAAGCTGATCCAGCCCAGTTTCCACCAGAATCCGAGCGCTTCACGTAAGGAAGGATGGGCGCTCGCCCCCGATCGATTCTCAAGCATGGAAATTCTGTAACCTCAGATGACATTATAACATCATAATGACATCGAGCTTCTCACAATCAAGGTTCGATTCAGAAGGAGGAATTCATGCCAACGCAATCCAAACCTGCCGCAGCAACTCGTATTTCTTCAGCCACGCAGCGTTACGCCGCACTGCCACTTCGCTCCATCGTCGGCGGGGGCTTTATACAACACGGTTGGGCGAAGATCGTCAAGGGTCCGGATGCCTTCGGAGCGATTCTGCAGGCCCTGCACGTTCCCTTTCCGCATCTTTCGGCGTACCTCACGATCTCGGTGGAGTTGCTGGGAGGAGCAGCACTTCTTTTCGGCGCGTTTGTTGCATGGGCAAGCATTCCGGCTGTGGCGGTCCTACTGACCGCCATGTTTACAGTCCATCTCCCCTATGGCTTTAGTTCCATCAAAATCAAAGCGATCGTGGATGGTCGAGCGCAATTCGGACCTCCGGGATACGAATGCGACCTTCTCTATATCGCGTGCATCCTGGCTCTCGTGTTTCTCAACCCAGGCCCGTGGTCCATTGATAGCTATCGCTTGCGGAAGCGCAACGCCTGCGATGTCACCAAGTTTCCCGGATGACGAAGAAGCTTCGTGACGAAGCGGACCAGATCACCTCGATAAGACAGTACCTCATAGTCAACCGGCTGATTGTCGGTTGTCAACGAGGTCCGCTCGATCTGAAAAATCGGAGAACCAACCTTTACCTGAAGGGCGTCAGCGACAGCTTTGGTTGCGATCACCGCCTCCAACTCATAGTCTGCTTCGATCAGAGGGACTCCATATTCTTCTTCGAGAAGAGTGAAGATCGGATGCAGCCGTAGATCGTTGCGCACGATCTGTTTTCCAAGCGGGAGAGGTAGATACGTCTCATCAAAAGAGATCGGCATGTCATCGGCGAGCCGCACCCGCTTGATCTGCATCACTTTTGTCCCTTTCGCCAATTGAAGGCGCTCTGCAACGCGTGCCGAGGCCGCAATGACACCCTGACTTACCACACGGGCGGTGGCTTTTCGCCCGACAGATTTCATGTCCTCGACGAAGCCCGTTAGCTTTGTGAGTTCCGCTTCGATCCGCGGCGACAGAACGAAGGTTCCAAGTCCACGACGAATCTCGAGCAAGCCTCGACTAACCAAATTCTGGATCGCACGACGAACGGTGATGCGACTCACCTGAAATCGCTGAAGCAATTCATCTACGGTAGGTAATTGTTCGCCGGGGCGATACTCGCCCTGGGCAATTTCTGCGGCAAGCGCTTCCTCGATTTCGGCATACAAGGTTGATGCTGACATGATGACAATATAACGTGACAGACCAATTGAGTCGGCGAGTTGAGCACTCGCGATCGAAAGACCCTGTCGATCCGCCTGACCGGCCACGCAACCCCCAAAACCGTACACCGGAAAGTGCGAACTGGCTCTTGGGCGACAGACGGAGCAATCGCTGACCGGGTTCGGAGATCCGTACTCCATGGATCACGCGATGGGTAAGCCGGACGCGCCGAGCGGGACAACCCGCGAACTCGCGGAAGAACTGGCCTCCATTTCGCAAAATCGGATTTTGGAGCACATCCAGGCCCATGCAATGGGAAATGGGTTGGCTTCTGCTGAACCAAAGGCATACGGCGTGTTGTCTTAGACTGGCATCATGACGATCAAAGTTTGTGTAGCGGGCGCTACAGGCTGGGTTGGACAGATTCTAGTCAGAGAGATTGTCAAATCAAGTGAGTTTACGCTTACCGGGGCAATCGCCCGCGGCTCTGCGGGAGTGGACATCGGAACTGTTCTGGGCCTTGAGCCGGTCGGAGTCATCGTCTCGGAAACCCTCAGCGGGGCTCTGTCAAAGCCGACAGATGTGGTGGTGGACTATACCTCTCCCGGCTCGGTCAAGGAACGTACGCTGGAGGCGCTCAGTCGGGGCGTTCGCGTTGTGATCGGCACATCGGGACTCACGGCGTCCGATTATCAGGAGATTGATGAGATGGTCAGAAGAAGCGGTCTTGGAGTGATCGCTGCAGGAAACTTCTCCATCACAGCCGCACTCGCCAAGCATTTCGCTCTGATTGCCGCAAAGCACTTGCATTCCTGGGAAATAATTGACTACGCGCACGCGGATAAGCCGGACGCGCCGAGCGGAACAACCCGCGAACTCGCAGAAGAATTGGCCTCCATTTCGCAAAATCGGCTTGAGGTTCCGATTGCACAAACGCACGGCGATCCGCAAGCGCGTGGCGCGACAATCGGTGGCACGCAGGTCCATTCTGTGCGCCTGCCCAGTTATGTGATTGGTTTTGAAGCCATCTTCGGTTTACCAGACGAGAGATTGACGATTCGGCACGACTCGGGCTCCAGTGCAATGCCTTACGTCGGCGGAACGTTGATGGCTCTGCAAAAAGTAATGACGACGCGTGGGCTTGTTCGCGGGTTAGATCGATTTTTGTTCAGTGACCAAGCCTGAGAAATCACAACATGCGCAATGGCCGGAAGAAGGCGCGAATATCCTCGGCGAGCAGTTCTGGCTGTTCCAACGCAGCGAAGTGACCGCCTCGCGGCATAACGGTCCAACGCCGCACATTAAAGACTCGCTCAACCCATGAACGCGGCGGCATTGGAAGCTCGCGCGGAAATAAGGCGACGCCAAGCGGAGGCGCAACGCGCTCGCCTGGGTTGAATGTGAGCGGTGCAAGTCTGTTCTCCTTGTAGAGGCGCAAAGACCCGTTGATATCATCGCCGAACCAATAGAGTGAGATATCAGTCAAAAGTGTGTCGAATCCAAAAACCTGCCCGACGTCTCCGTTGCAATCGTTCCAACTGTGGAACTTCTCAACGAACCACGCTGCGAGCCCAACAGGCGATCGGTCAGTGCATAGGACAGCGTTTGTGGCCTTGTAGCATGCAGATGCGCATAGCCCCCTTCAGTGGCAGTCCAGTCAACAACCTTATCCAGGTATGCCTGCTCTTCCTGCGAGACAGGTAGAATCTCGTTTCCGAATGGCGGCCTGTAGCTGCCAGGAATGAAGTTCAGATGTACGCCGGCCACCTGTTCAGGAAAAAGTCTTGCCGTCCACACAGATACGCCGGCGCCAATGTCTCCTCCCTGCAGTGCGAAACGAGAATAGCCAACTTTCGCCATCAGGCGTTGCCAGAGATCTGCGATGCGCCCTGAACTGACACCCGGCGCCGCGGGCGCGGGCGAGAAACCGTATCCGGGCAGCGAGGGCGCCACCACGTGAAAGGCATCGACCGGGTCGCCGCCATGGGCCCGTGGATCCGCCAGGAGCGGAATCACACGTTCCATTTCCGCGAAAGAGCCCGGCCAGCCATGAGTCAGGATCAGAGGTAATGGGTCAGACCCGTTTCCTCGCACGTGGGCAAAGTGGATGTCCTGATTGTCGATTGTCGCCATGAACTGCGGTAAGCGATTGAGGCGCTTCTCCTGCGCTCGCCAATCAAATGTGTTCAGCCAATAGTCCGTCAATCGTTGCAGAAACTCGGGGTCGGCGCCGTCGCTCCACTCCGCGCCGCTCACAGGCTTGGGCCATCGCACCATGCTTAATCGCCTTCGCAGGTCCTCAAGCCGTTCCTCGGGGATGTCTATTACAAAGGGTCGAACGGACAAGAACCACTCCTATCCAGAGCGAGGCGCGCTTATATCGAGGAAGAGGAACTCAAGAGGACCGCGACGATGGCCCTTCGACACTTGGGTTTCTGAGGCGAAGTGTGGCTGCTCCGGCTCTGTCACCAAACTGCATGATTGATTGCCGCATAGCGAATCGCCTCTGCCTCCCTTGCTGTCCCGATCGGCTCGTACTTTGTCTGAAAGTTCTGCAGCACTTCATGCGGCGCGCTCTCTGGGGTGCCGCTGTTGAAAACAGGGTTCGGCGCATACTCAATGGCAAGTTGAATCTCCTGAGCAGCCGCATCCCCTCTCAGCAGAGAGACCACCACCAGGGCCGCCTCTAAGCCAGCCGTCACACCAGCAGCGCTGATGAAGTTGCCGTCCACCACCACCCTTGCATCCGCCAAAACTGCGCCGTAATGTGGCATCAGATGCCGAACACTCCAATGACTTGTCACTTGTCTTCCCGCGAGCACACCCGCTGCACCACACAGCAGAGCTTCGGTGCAGACCGAAAATAGAAGCTTTTCGCTCTGAGCCTGTTTGCGGATGAGCCCGCGCACTTCTTCATCGTGCATTAAAGCCTGCTGCCCATAACCACCGGGAATCACCAGAACATCAAAGAGTCCTGCTTCCGCTATGCTCACATCCGGGTAAAGTCGAAGCCCCTGCACATCGCGGACAGGCGCAACTTCTTTTCCAATGATCCGGATAGTTGTATCTGGCATGCGTGAAAGAACTTCAAACGGTCCCGTAAAGTCAATCTGGTCCATCCGCTCGTAGTTCAGGCAGCCCACAGAAAGCGGCTGCGTTGTGATCTTCGGTTTCGACCTCTCGCTCATAAACAGAGGAACGCTCATAGTGCTCTCTCCTCAACATCGGTCGGAAACATACACTCCACACGCAGTTCCTGCGCCGTGATGCACTGGGGCGTACCAACGGTTGTGATCAGAGAAAAATAGGAGAAGCGCTCGTTCCCTTTTCGAAACACCATGGGTAGCACTGGACTCTGTGGAGTGAGTGATGGCTTTAGCTCTGCACCACCGGGATACTCCCGCAACCGCTTCAGCAACTCCTGGAGTTTCGCATCCAGTACCTGTCTCACCGCTTCCCTCCGGACCCTTTGCAGCAGACCGGCTGTGACCTTTTCCCAATCCTCAACAAAGGGCGCATCCCCACCCGGATCGAACATCAGGTCGAGAAGGTTGCGCGGCTTTGGTTTTTTCTCCAGATCCACAAATGATCCAAAGAATCGCGGCGCGGCTTCATTGGTCCGAATCACATTCCAATACCGGTCCAGCACGAGTGCGGGGTGCGGCTCATGCTGATGAAGCATTCGGTCGATGGCCTGCGTCACGACCTCCATCTGCTCGGCATCGATACTTTGTTCGCTGTACTTAGGAGCGAATCCTGACACAAGCAGCAGAACGTTCCTTTCGCGGAGCGGAATGTTCAAGGCATCGGAAACGATCGAAATAAAATCCCGGCTGGGAGCGCTCCGCCCGCTTTCCACAAAACTCAGATAACGCTGTGAGATCCCCGTATCGAGTGAGACATCGAGCTGGCTTTTGCCGCGCTCCTGTCTCCAGTAGCGCAACAACTCCCCGAGCTGAGGAACCGTCGAGGTAGATTGCGTGGCCATTTCGATCTCCCCCTCATCGGAACTGGACGCTGCCGACAGAGTCAAGCCGCGGCCGTAGTCTCTGTTTTCTGCTGTAGTCCTCGCCATGCGTGCTGCCGGAAAGGATCCTCCAGCGGCGGATCGGCGATGGTTCCAGCGTAGTTGGTGATCGTCGAGGCCGCCACCATGGCGATAACCTCGAAGACCTGCTCCTTCGTGAACCCGGCAGCGATGAACGAATCGAGTTCCTGGTCGCTCAAATGACCGCGTTTCTCAATGAGCGTCCTCGCCAAGGTGGAAAGTGCACGAAATCGCTTGTTCGTAGGTACGCCCCCCTCGCGAATTGCGGCTGTTTCTTCAGAACTGATTCCCTGCTGAAGAGCCAGCGCCGTGTGGAACGCCACCGCATACGTGCTGGAGTTCGCGACTGCGTCTGTCAGCAGAACAATCTGATTTTCCGCCTCGCTTAAGCCCGGGCTATGCACCTGCCCAAACAGGCCTACGAGGGAGTTGACGAGTTTCGGTGAATTTGCAATGACTGCGGGAAGGTTCGGTAGAACACCAAACGCCTTCTGCAACTGCGCGAGCGCTGGTTTCGACTTTTCCGGCGCCGAGGCGATCGTATGAAATGGATAGTTCGGCATGTGATTCTCCTTTGAGATCTGTGGCCTCGCAGGCAATCCTGGTCGGCTACAGGTCTACTATCGAACAGATCGCGAGGCGCAGCAATTACCTACCAGGTAATTGTTTGATGCGAAGACGTTACCCGCGGCTCCATTAGAGGGAACTGCCGGGGATTGGGAGGGTATCAATGAGGCCATCATCGGCGAGTATCAATCCCATATCTGGGAGTCTGGAAACGGGCTGAGTCCTGAACTCATCAATCGAAAGTCGAGCCGCACGAATCGGTGGACACTTGACGGCTTTTCGCGCGCCCAGAATCTCCTGACTCTTCAAAGGGGAGCGCCCCAGCCACATTCACGACGAAGCGACTAGCAACACGAGGCACTGGGCAAGCAGAGACACAACGAGCAGAGGAACACGGATCAATAACACCCTATCCCACGACGTCTGTAGCTCTCGACCATTGTCGAGTCTTTTTCCGGTTTTCGCCGCTACGGTTTGAATCCGATTAATTGGTTTTGACAAGAGATTGTAGAGAATGACGAACAGAATCAGCATGAGGAGCGATGCGAGATAGAACCAGCGCTGCCCACTCCTGCTTGATACGACCAGCAAGAGGTTGGACAAGATCGCCATGACGCCCCAGATCGGCATCCGCGCGTCGGCGAACATGTGGAAGAAACCCATGATTTCGGTTCCGGCAGATGGTGAAGCCAATCTGAGAGCGGAACGGCCGATAGTCAAAAAGAACATGTCCGTGCCACACACCACCGCGGTGCTGAGAATACCAACTAAGGATACTGCCCAAATCCAATGATTCATTTTCCCTCCTCCTTTTAACCCGTCACCGCTCAAACGGCATGGATCAACAAGAGGCCGACGACAAGCATCACCGCGCAGGTTACGCCATGAACGGAGAACGCTGTCGCCTTCCGCCCGCCCGACCCCAGACTGATGGACATGTCGCCAAAAGGGATGACTGCTTCGACGAGTAGAGCTATGCCTACCAGTCGCCAGTCCGCGGTCACCATCATGGCCAGCACGACCAATCCGGACGCAACGTCCCGAATTCCTTTAAGACGTAGCCAGGCACGGGTGTCAGCATCCGAGGCAGGCGGCTTAAGACCAAATGATCCTGACATTCGTTCAGGAGAAACAAGGTAGAAACAACCGATAACGATGATTCCCGCAGCGATGAGGGCCGCCAGGGTGAGTGGAATAACGTTGTGCATGAAATGTCTCCTATTTAGAAAATCGTGGAATCCGATGGAACTCGTTAAGCAGGTGGAAGAAGCTCCAGTCCGTACCTGGGGGCCGCCGCGCGCGCCCGGTCCATCATCTCTTTCGTGACAGACGGCGGCACCGCGGAACGATCCGTCGCAGGCTCGAACACCTCCGCAAAAAATCCTTCAAGGCCGGCGGGAGTGATGAGGACCAGCGCCTTCGCATCGCGGTCGCCCGTGTTCTTGAATGAATGAGCGATTCCACGGGGAAGAAAAGCGAAATCTCCGGCGGATGCCGTGATCGTATTTCCGCCCACCTGTATGGTCAGGGTGCCTTCGAGAAGGCGGAACGCCTCGTCCTCCAGGTGGTGGATGTGGGGCGCGGTGCCTCCGCCGGGCGCGACAGAGATCTCTGACATGAAGATCGCGCCGCCGCTCTCCTTGCTGGTGATGAGAAACGTCATCAACTCACCGGGGCCCCAGTATGCTGTACCTGTTCCTGCGGGAACTTGCTTTGCCGGGTTTGAATGCGGTGAGTTCACGGTTGCCTCGGCTTGTAGAGTCATATTCATGTCTCCTCGTTAGAAAAGCTAGCAACGCTAGATATGATGTGGAGACATTTGGGAAAGATTCACTGTCCGACGCAAAACGCTAGCGGCACTATAATTCCTACCAGGGAAACAAAGTGCCAGCTAACCGAATTGCGGAACGAAAACTGCGTGACAAACAGGCCCGCCGGGCACAGATCATCGGTGCCGCACGACGAATTGCGGAGCTTGAAGGGTGGCCGAGCGTAACCGTTCGGCGGCTATCCGACGAGATTTCATACAGCCAACCCGTTTTGTACGCCCACTTTGGCAGCCGCGAAGGGATTCTCACCGCGGTTGCAATCGAGGGTTTCCAGGAGATTGGCCTGGCTTTGGAGAAGGCACGGAAACGAGTTAAGCGTGGAAATACGGTCGAATCGGTAGCGGCCGCATACCTGGAGTTCGCCGCGTCTTCACCAGCGCTGTATGAAGTGATGTTTTCGCTCAACCTGAACGTGCCATTCGGTGACCAGGCTACCCCTCCAGAATTACGGTTCGCGTTTTCCCAACTCCCGGAGTTGTTTCCGGGGCAAAGCTCGAAGGCAGAGGTTCTAGCGGAACTGTTTTGGGCGAGCCTCCATGGAATCGCCGAACTGACGAGAACTAAGCGATTTCCGCGCAGCCGTCAGAAGGAGCGCGTGAGGGTACTCGTCGAACTCTTCACTTTCCCAGGATGAAACGGCACAGGCGGTGAAAGCGCGATGACTGTAATCGGGCGCGCTTTGGTCTCTTCGCAAACCAGGCGAGATGAGTCCTCGCAGACGCTGTAGGCGACGCCGATTCTCCGGGACTAGTGGTTCATGAGATTCCAGTCGACTTGCCGACATCGCGGTCCTAATCCATGTCGATGCGGCACTAGCGATTTTGCACCGGGAAATACGAATGCTCCGTTCGCACCTCATAGTCTGGCACTCTCAGGGCAGCTGATTTAAATTCCGTCGTAGCGTGAATACCCGTGCATTGCCCAATAGTCCACTGGCTCGTCCTTCGTGTAGCTAATCCGCGTAATCGCCTTGATGTTCTTCAGGCCTAATTTCACAGGCGAGACCAGTCGCAGCGGAGCTCCGTGCTCCACTGTGAGAGGCTTTCCGTTCAGGTGAGTCGCGAGCAAGGTCTGCGCATGGCGAGCGGTGGCAAGATCAAGCGAAACGAAGTACGGGTCGGGATTTCCCCAGGGACCGAGATTGACCGATGACTCGAGTCGGGCCCATTTCGATTGGGACGTTGGCGGGTAAGCACGCAGCAAATCATCAAACCTCAGTCCGCCCCACCAGGTAATCGCGCTCCAACCTTCGACGCACACGAGCCGAGTGATTTGCTCATGCAGCTGGAAAGATGCAAGCAGGCTCCGGATGTTCAAAGAAACGCTTAAGCCGGACGCGAGCCCGTCGAGAGTCAAGCGCCATTCTGGAATATAGCCAGGGTCGGGAGTGGCCCCGTTGTAGTTGTTCCGGAGCGGCGTAATCTGCGATTTGGTGTAGGTTGGCACAAGGCGGTTACCTGAATACATAGCCTCCGCAACATCGTCATCGACGCGCAGGGCCTTATCCAGCAACCATTCCTTTCCTGGCCGGTTCTTCTGTTTGTGGAGGATGCCCAAACGTTCGAGTGTGGTCTGGGGCAAGAGAGAGGCGCCACCTGCGGCCGCGGCGATTGTGCCGATTCCGAAGAGCAGAACATCGCGGCGAGTCCACTGACGCAAGAGTTGGGGATCCACTTCCATCGCCTGCGGAGGCCGCTCCTGGAAGAAGCTGGCGGGCCTTCGTGAAGACACGGATTCAGCCGCGGATGTGTTGTCCGCCCTTTGCGCAGGGTGTTCGTCTTCAGGATTCATTGTCAAAGGTCCTCCGATCTTCCCGCCTTCATCGACCAACCTACGATCATGCTGCGAAGGGTGTCCCACCCATCGGCGAGAACCAGGGCCACATGGGGCACGACAAAAGAAATGAAAAAACACATCAGCCAGAAGTGCCAGATGCGCGCTTTGTCATATCCACCGAAGATCGCAGTCAACCAATGGAGTTGCATGGGCTTATGAATCGTCCAGCCCGTGAAGACCGATAGGAGCCCGGCGACTGGTACGGAAAAATAAGCGACCCGTTGAAGTGCGTTGTATTTTGTGCTGAAGCGGGGATGCGGCAAACTGCGGCGCGTTAACTTGGCGACGGGAACTCTTAGATAATAGCGAGACATCATGAGCGCATCGCGCAAGTCCGTCCAGCGGAGCAACAACGACCGCCAGCCGCCCCCCATGGCCGATCCTATGACGAAGACCAGCCCGTTCAGCATGAAGAGATAAGCAAAGAGCCAATGAAGGCGCAAAGCCTCGGCGAGCGCGCCGGGGCCCAGGCTTATGTGGTTGTAGACCCAGTCAGGCGGACTGCTGTATTGGTGCAGCCCTGGAACATGCGCGCATATCCATACACCAAGGTCCGCAAGAGGGTCGACATTCCCGGTCATTGGACTTGATTTGTGCTGATAGACCGGAGATGCCCAATAAATGGAGATGCCGCTCAAGATGAGGCCCAAAAGGATTGGCACATTCAGCCAGTGGCTGCACCGCACCAGCAGATGGTGCCTGCGAACTACAAGCACGCCGGCGTGACTCTCCGGCGCGCTTGTAGCGATTCGTTCCTTATCGAGCTGCGTGGAATGTGACACAAGTATTCTCCACGCTACTGATGAGCGGCCATGCCACTACGAGCGGTCATGCCATTCGGCGGCGCTGGTGCAAAATGCGCGCGCCCATCCTCGATCAGCCAGTGATCGCCCTGATGGACGGCCACGAAGAAAAAATTGACCGGTATCGTGGGAATGACCTGCCCATTCGGACCGTTGACATTATGCAAGGTAAGGAGCGCATCGGCGACCGCGACATCGGGTTTGACGAAGCGGATCCGTAATTGGAAAACGCCGCTTGCGTGCTGGTGTTGACAGCCTGCGCTTCGGTACCGAAGTCCTTCACCATTGCGGCGCGCCCTTGCAGCAAGTCACCCTGCGGCGTAACGAAGGTTCCATCCTCAGCGAATTGAGATGCTCGGAGGTCGGCATTCTTCTGAACGAAAGCCTTAGCGAAGCCGTCTCCGAGCGCGCGAACTGCTGCTTGGTCCTGAGTATTTGCGGCCCTTGCAGAGCCGGTCGCAGCCATGACGAGCGTGCACATTAGAAGGGTTGAGCCGAGACGTTGCAGCATACCTCGGAGCGCTGACTTGCGCTCCGAAGGCGCGGCATCAGCTCGGTAGGTTTGTGAGATTTGCATTTGTTTCTCCTTCATGATCATTTCTTCTCCTGAATTATGGGTTTCGTGTAACGAACACTTTCCGGGTGGCTAGAACCTCGCACCTAGCCCTTTAGGGGTGTGCTTGCAAGGACCTCCACTCTTTCAATCTGCGGGGGAACTGCCAGCGCGGCGAATATATGCGTTGATCTGGTTATTTGACGCGGCATTCGTCATTACGAAGACTGCGCCTTGACCGTCCTGTGCAGCCGCGCGACTTAGCGGCATTGCGAGAACGGCGCCAGCGAGCATACCTGCGGTGAGGAAAAACCTGAGATTGAACATGTTCGTAAAAACTCCTATCGGGGAATTCGACCTAAAATGCGCCCGTACATGCAACGCACCAAGGGTGCTTTTTATGAGTAAACTGCACATCGGATTCCCACTTGTGCGAGTCTTTGCTCACATGGTCGGATTCTTGCTGAATTCATGCTGAACGAATCACAATTGAGCGGGCCCCCTCGAGGGCCGTCCTCCCGATGACTCGGCGATGCCTCCATCTGCTTTGCGGGCGAATGTGTTTTCATCGAACCCATGAGATTGCGCCGAACCGGGCGCACGCGCACTGGCCTGTCTACGGCCCTCGGACTGCTGCTGCTCTCTGCGTTATGGGCCGTCTCTTCGCTGCGCACAGACCTGCTTCCGCAATTCGGCACGGATCCCATGTCGCGTGCGCAGCGCCAGGCCGCGCTGTTCTCCGTCTTTGCAGTCGTGGCTACGTCCATCGCCGTGGCGCGCCGCGTCGAATTCCCACGCGGGCGTCGCGCGTGGGCCTGTGCCGGCTCGGCCTCGGTCTGTTCGTTGTTCCGGCCGCGCTGGCAGCTTGCACAGAGGGCTGGGTTTCCACGCTCGACCGGGTTGCCGTTTTCTCGCTCACGCCCGTCTTCGCCGTCGTTCTGGAGCCTTACCTCCAAGACGGCGCGTCGCCACAGGGGAAAGCCGCTCTGGCCGTGACCATCGCCGCATTTGCTGGCATTCTTTGTCTCTTTCCTCTCGACATTGCCGGCTCCTTGCGCGCGGGGGCGGCGCTGTGTGCGCTTCTTGCGGCCGCTTTCGGTATCGCTGCTACAAACTGCCTCGCAGTGAGGCTTGCACGGAACCTCGCGGCCCGCTCAACCCTGCCGATGGCCGCGCAAGCCGCTGCTGCCAGCGCCGTCTGCTTTGCCGCGGCCGCTACCTTCACGCCGCATACCGCTTGGCGCTGGAGCGCACTGCCGTTTCAACTTCTAGGGCTGCTCGCAATCGATCTACCTGCGCTGTTCTTGCTCTTTTGGCTGATGCGACGCCTCGCCGCTTCCCGCATGACGGCTCGCTTTCTTCTCGCGCCGCTGTTCGCGATCATCCTCGGAATGGCCCTGGAACCCACATCGCCACCCGTGCGGGCCTGGATCGGCATGGCGCTCCTGGCCGGCGGCGCTGGATGGCTCGCCTTCGGACCTGCGGAAAGAACTCAAGTTGAGGAATGGGGCCGCTGAACGCGCTCGCCGCTCACTCGCCTCACCGGCGCCGTCTTGCGGATGAATTCGCCCGCTCCATCCACGGCCCGCTCAGCAACTGCCGCCGCTCGCGCGCAAATGCTTGGCGGGGCAGCGATTTTGGACGCCAGCCAAAAGGAAGCGCCTACTCTCGTTTTGCTAAAGTGTTCTGAGTCATTCATAGGCCGCATCTTTTCGTCAGAGTGAATGAGCCCTTGGAAGCAGTTCGTAAACAAGGATTACCATCCGGTTAACTGGCCTAAGTACTTGAGGCGCGCCTGGACCAGATTTGACTGGGCAGGCTCGATGGCTTGTAGGACGGTCCCACCTTTCGAGATGAGAATGCGATACGGCTGGTGCAAACGCCCGGTTAGCTCGGTCCACGCCACAAGTTCGGCTAGATCGTCGTAAGAGTCGCAGCTGGCATAGACAGAAATGAACGGGGTGCGACCAAGCGCGTCGTAGAGCTCTGGAGCATGCGCGATGGGAATTACTCGCCCATTTCGCCTATAGGAGATGCCCATGAGTATGGGCAGCCTGTATTGATCTACGGGTGTAATGACATCTCGCCAGATTCCAGTTACCAGTGGATAATTGGATGTGCGGGATCAGGCGTTGCTCTTACCGCGAAATCCACGATATGGGTCGCCTCGTGGAGTAACACATAGACCATTGCATTGAGAGTTCCCCCATCGACCGTCACGGACAACTCGGAACCCGCACTGTCGAACAAGGTGCGCTCCTTTCGAGTCACCAGTTCAGATACAGTTTCGTGAAGCGCTCCTGCGCGAACAGCGATGCTATTCATCGGATCAGCTGTGGGTCCGCCATCAGGAAACGTCAACGCGTTGCCCGGCAATCCATCCATAAGGTAGATTGCATGCAGTCGGTTCTGCAGCACCCTACGTTGAAAAGGTGTCAGTTGCGCAAGAGCGTTCACCAGAATGATCCGTTCGGCAGGCGTGACAGTATGCACGGAAACATTCACATTCAATTTATTGCTGAACCGCTTGAGCACGCTTTCCGGTGCTGAACTGACTCGGTCCTCCAGCGACTCTTGACGCGAAAGGTTCGGAACAGCTGGTGTGTCACCCTGTTGTTGGATTGTGCCAGCATATGCAGCGATTCCAGCCCAGAAAGTCATCAAGATGACAGCCGAGCGCAGGCTCATGTCCGGGTCAACGGCCAGATTGAAGCCGGGCCTTCTACTACGCCCCGTCGCGTAAGTAATTCCCCGAATCAACGATGAATCTCCTTTCAGATTGGCGGCGGGCGGGCCCAGGTCTCGATTTTGAGACCTGGGATGGCCTTACCATCTTCTCTGGTGCATGGCCGATGCGAGAATAGATGAGTTACGATTGCCATACACCCGGACCTTAACGACCGAACAAAGGGCAACTCGCGAAAGATACAAAGTAGCGCGAAGATCAAATCAAGGTCGCAGCGCATCTTGGGGGACGGCATCCGAAGCACCATTGATTTTCGGAAACCAGAAATCCTGGCGATACTCGGTCGGGCTGACTCCACAGACATCACGGAAGACCTGCGCAAAGTGTTGCTGGGTCTTGAAGCCGCAGGCCACGGCAACGTCCAATACTCGCGTATCGGGAGCACGCAGGATCGCCTTGGCGCGCTCGACTCGTTGGCGCCGGACAAACTAATGCGGGGTCTGGCCCGTTGACTTCCGAAACATCCGTGCGAAATGAGCTGTACTCAACTTTACGGATTGCGCCATCTCGTCGAGGCTCAAGTCGTCGTCCATGTTCGCATCGACCAGCTCTTTGATCTTTCGTAAGCGCGCGGAGCCTAGTCCGCCTCGGTGTCTCTGTACAGGCCGCTGCCCAACTGCATGACCATTGATTAGCGCCAAGGCTATGGCCTGTTCGACGGAATCCAGAAACAGCCGCCCGTTCGGAAACCCAGCCGCCATCTCCACATGAACGGCCGCAACTAACCCACGCAGGCGAGGGTCCGCAAACTTGCGATACATGCGCAGTTCGACCTCCCTGTCAGAGGCCGCCATCAGTGCTTCATCGGAAATACTGAGCTGCAGATACGTTGCGTTCATGAGCCCAACCCACTTTCCCTCATGACGGTGGGGCAAGATCATCTCGCCCGCAACGTAACGAAACTCTGTCAGCTCGGTTCGGCGCACGCCCATCTCAATCGAGCCGGGCCGCAGCACCATTCCGAGAACCTGCTCAGGCCGCACCCAAAGACGCGGCTCTGTGACGGATTGGGGTGGAACCAGTTGAACTCTCATCTATTTACTCCAGGCCTTAACTCTGTACGGTTAGCCGTGAAGAACGGGGGCTCCGAAAAGAGTGCCCGCCGCTCCACCGTCAACCATCAACTCGATCGCAGTGATGTACGGCGAACCCCCGACCGTTGCAACTTCACACCGCGAGAGCGGGACTTGGATTCTCGGCGCCGACGAGCGACGAGAGTGAAGTCCGGTCGAAGCCTTTCAACTCCGAAGTCCTTCCGTCGCGAATCTAATTCGCCCATTCCGGGTCGGTGAGCAGCGCGCGTCCGACTGCGACGATGTCGAACTCGCCTCTTGCCATCCGCTCCTCTAGCCGATCAAGCCCGGCGACCTGGGGTGTGGAAACGTCGCCCCTTATCAGGTCGGCCACATCGGCGCCTTTAAGACCGACCGAACCGACAGTGAACACCGGAAGGCCGGTGAGTTTTTTGGCCCAGCCAGCCAGGTTGAGCGGAGACCCTTCGAACTCCGGCTGCCAGAAGCACCGCGTCGACGCGTGAAGAATGTCTACGCCCGCATCGACATAGGGCGTGAGCAGCCTCTCCAGCTCGTCCGGGGTTTCGGCAAGGCGTGCCGAGTAATCCTTCAACTTGAACTGGGAAAAGCGCATGATGATTGGGAAATCAGTGCCTACCCGCGCACGGACACCGCGAATGATGTCCGCCCCGAAGTTCGGGCGATCTTCGATATCCCCGCCGTAACGGTCGGTCCGGCGATTGGTTTGCGTCCAGAGGTATTGATCGATCAGATATCCGTGAGCGCCGTGCAGCTCGACGGCATCGAAACCAATCTCTTTGGCGGTGCCTGCAGCGGCAACAAAAGCCTCGATGGTGTCCGCAATATCGCTGTCGGTCATGGCTTGCGCCACACCCTCGATGGCCGACGGCCCTTCTGAGGGTTCGTCTGGATTCGGACCGGTCCCCGGCTGCCGCAAGGCTCCCTGGTGCCATAGCTGCGACGCGATCTTGCCACCGGCCTCGTGCACCTCATTTACGACGCGCCTCCAACCCGCTATCGCCTCTGGCGCACGGAAGTTGGGGATATTGGCGTTGTTCGAAGCCGCGAGTCGATTGATGGTCGTCCCTTCGGTGATGATGAGGCCCGTGCCGCCCTCGGCGCGCGCGCGGTAATA